>Ga0209390_10001163_pt1 | contig 51911 bp, 47 predicted proteins | sample BON01_FD_187212 | JGI IMG/M metagenome (GOLD analysis project Ga0209390, IMG submission 187212) | Freshwater microbial communities from Lake Bonney liftoff mats and glacier meltwater in Antarctica - BON-01 (SPAdes) (version 2) | ecosystem: Environmental > Aquatic > Freshwater > Ice > Glacier...
CGACGATGTGTCCCGAGTCGATCTCGAAGTGGCGGCGCAAGGCTTCGCGGGTGTCGCTGCGCCCCATGCCGTCTGTGCCAAGTGGCGTGAACTTACGGCGAGGGATAAACCTGGCAACCTGCTCGGGCACCATGCGCATGAAGTCTGTGACAGCGATGATCGGCCCGTTGCCGCCGTCGAGCAGGCGAGTGACGAGCGCTTGGCGCGGCGAGGCGCCGGGGTGCAAGCGATTCCAGCGTTCGACTTCGAGTGCCTCTTCGCGCAGCGACTTGTATGAGGTGGCAGACCATAACTCTGCGCCGACGTCGTAGCGCTCGAGCAACTCGGCGGCGGCAAGTTGGGCCGCGCCGTGAGCCGGGCCCGAAAATAGAATCGTCGCGCGGTGCTTGCCGCCCGGGGCTTCGCGCCATTTGTAGAGCCCCTGCAAAATTTCGGCGTCGATCGTCGTCGCGTCGCCCTGCGCTGGCATCAAATAATTTTCGTTGTAAAGCGTGATGTAATAGAAGATGTCTTCTGGTTTGTCGCCGTACATTTTGTTGATGCCTTGGCGCACAATCGAAGCAACCTCGTAGGCGAACGACGGGTCGTAAGCCTGGCAGGCTGGCACGGTGCTAGCGAGCAGCAAGCTGTGCCCGTCTTGATGTTGCAAGCCTTCGCCCATCAGTGTGGTGCGTCCGGCGGTCGCGCCCAACAAAAAGCCGCGCGTGCGCGCATCGGCCGCCTGCCAAATTAAGTCGCCGACGCGCTGAAAGCCGAACATCGAATAGAAGGTGTAGAACGGCACCATCGGCACGCCGCGGGTGGCGTAACTCGTGCCCGCGGCAATAAAACTAGCCATGCTTCCGGCCTCCGTGATGCCCTCTTCGAGAATCTGACCCGAAGTCGACTCGGCGTAACTCAACAACAGCGCGTGGTCGACGGGCTCGTATTTCTGACCCTGCGAGGCATAGATCTTAAATTCGCTAAACAGCGAGTCCATTCCGAACGTGCGGGCCTCGTCGGGGATAATCGGCACGACGCGCTCGCCGAAAGACTTGTCGCGCAAGAGGTTGCGCAGAAGTCGCGTGAAGCCCATCGTCGTGCTCACCGCTTGCGCGCCACTACCCAAAGTGAACTCGCTAAATGCCTCTGGGCTTGGCAGCAGCAGTGGCTTGCGCGCCGTAGTCGTGCGTTTTGGAATGCTGCCGCCGAGTGCGCGGCGCCGCTCCATCATGTACTGATATTCGACGCTGTCGACGGGAGGCCTGTAGTACGGCGGGTTGTCGCCGCTGAGGGCGCTGTCGGGGATCTCGTCGTTGAGGTGCAAAATGTCGCGTAATGCGCGCAACTGTGCGTCGCTCATCTTTTTGATCTGGTGCGTGGCGTTGCGACCCTCGATTTCGTGGCCGAGCGTCCATCCCTTGACCGTCTTGCACAAAATTGCTGTCGGCCGACCCGAGCCAGCGTTTTCGGTGGCGGCTCGATACGCCGCATACAACTTGTGGTAATCGTGCCCGCCGCGGGGCAGCGTTTCCAGCTCTTCATCTGTCAGTTGCGATACCAACTCGCGCAGGCGCGGGTCTGGCCCGAAAAAGTTTTCGCGAATGTAGTTGCCGTCCTCGATGATGTAACGCTGAAACTCTCCGTCCACCGTGTTATTCATCTTGTTCAGAAGCGCGCCTGACGTATCGCGAGCGATCAGTTCGTCCCACTTCGAGCCCCAGATCACCTTGATCACGTTCCATCCCGCGCCGCGAAACACCGCTTCGAGTTCTTGGATGATCTTGCCGTTGCCGCGCACTGGCCCGTCGAGACGTTGCAGGTTGCAGTTGACGACAAAGGTCAGGTTGTCGAGTTGTTCGCGCGCGGCGAGCGAAATCGAGCCGAGCGTTTCTGGTTCGTCGCATTCGCCGTCGCCCAGAAAGGTCCACACGCGACTCTTCGAAGTGTCATCTAGTTGGCGATTCTGTAAATAGCGGTTGAAGCGCGCGTGGTATAGGGCGGTCAGAGGGCCGAGGCCCATTGAGACGGTCGGAAACTCCCAGAACTCGGGCATCAATCGAGGGTGCGGGTAGCTCGAGAGCCCGCGGCCGTCGCGGCCGATCTCGCGGCGGAAGTGATCGAGGTCGTCTTCCTCTAAGCGGCGCTCGATAAACGCGCGCGCGTAAACGCCGGGCGCGGCGTGACCCTGAAAGTAAACGTGATCGCCTGGGGTGCCGGAGTCCTTGCCGCGAAAGAAATGATTGAAGCCAACCTCGTACAAACTTGCCGACGACGCAAATGTTGAGAGGTGACCGCCGATACCATCGGCGTTGGCGTTGGCTCGAACCACCATCACGGCTGCGTTCCAGCGAATGTAGGCGCGAATGCGCCGCTCGATGTGTTCGTCGCCAGGAAACCACGGCTCTTGTTCGCGCGGGATGCTGTTGACGTACGGAGTCGAAACTGTGGCGGGGAAACTGACCTGACTCTCGCGGGCCCGCTCGAGCAAGCGCGACAGTAAATACCTAGCGCGGGTCTTGCCGCCGACTTCGACGACGCCATCTAGTGAATCGAGCCACTCTTGGGTTTCAACTGGGTCAGTGTCTGGCAATTGATGCATCGAGCCGTCAAAGATCATGTACTCATTCTCGCAGACTTACCAGTGGGTACGCGCGCGAGATGCCCAGATGAGCAAGTATCTAGAGTGTGACAAACGAGATGTTCCCCGACGAAGTTGCCGAATTGGCGGCGGTAGTGGCGGCACGCCTGATTATCTACACTGACGGCGCGTGCTCGGGCAACCCTGGCCCAGGTGGGTGGGCGTGGGCAATTGCGCCAACTGGCGACATCAGTGGAACTGGCGGTGAACCGCACACCACGAATCAACGAATGGAAGTTGCTGCAGCAATGAACGCACTGCTCGCGCACGACAACGAGCCTGGGCCAATTGAGATCAGGAGCGACTCGACATATGTCGTACATTGTTTTCGCGACCAGTGGTGGAAGGGGTGGATTAAGCGCGGTTGGAAAAACACTGCGCGCCAACCAGTTGCCAACCGCGATCTGTGGGAACCGTTTATCGACTTGGTGAACGCGCGCGGCGACGTGACGTTTACTTGGGTCAAGGCCCACAACGGCGAACCGATGAATGAGTTTGTCGATGCGCTTGCGGTTGCGGCGGCCCTCGGGTTCGCCTGACGGCTCGTAACGCAATAGTCTCTTACGCCATGGACATCAACGGAGCAAGCGCAATCGTTACAGGTGGAGCATCGGGTATCGGGGCCGCGTCGGCACGAATGCTGGCCAAGCTCGGAGCCAAGGTAGTGGTAGCCGACCTGCAAGAAGAAAAGGGTCAGGCGCTCGCCAAAGAAATAGGTGGAGCGTTCTGCAAGGTCGATGTAACCGTCACACAAGACATCATCAACGCCGCCGAGATGGCCAAGTCGATGGGCCCAGTTCGCGTGCTCGTCAACTCTGCCGGCATCGGCTGGGCGCAACGCACCGTAGGTAGAGACGGCTCGTACGATTCGGCGGCCAATCTCGATGCCTTTAAAAAAGTAATTGCGATCAACCTCGTCGGTTCGTTCGACTGCATTCGCATCGTCGGCACCGCGATGAGCCTTAGTGAGCCACTCGCTAACGGCGAGCGCGGGGCGATCGTCAATATCGCTTCTGTCGCCGCGTTTGACGGACAAATCGGCCAAGCCTCGTATTCGGCGTCGAAGGGCGGAGTCGTCGGCATGACGCTGCCGATCGCCCGCGATCTTGCGGCCATCGGTGTGCGCATCAACACGGTTGCACCTGGTCTTATCGACACGCCGATTTACGGCGAGGGTGACCGCAGCGAAGACTTCAAGAACAATCTGCAAAAGGGCGTGCTCTTCCCGCAGCGTCTTGGTTCTCCAGAAGAACTGGCCTCGATGGTGATGGAGTGCATCACCAACAGTTACATGAATGCCGAGTCGATTCGCGTCGACGGCGGCATCCGCATGCAACCCAAGTGATGTTCTAAGCCGGGGTGTGGCAGTGACCCACGTTCTCCATCAACATCCGTTCACGCCGTACGACCGCTTACCGACAGTCGACGTCGCGTCGTTCATGGCGATGCCGATCATGGACGAAATGATGCCCGTGACGATGGCCGACGAGTTTCGCCACCGTGTCGGCACGAAACCGCTAGACATCGCCAAGTGGTTGCCGAGCGACTCAGAGACTGCGCCAACGATCGAGATGAAGCGCGAGTTGCTTAGCGTGCGGCGCGATGAGGTCGTGTCGTTGTTTGAAGGCGGTGAGAACGCTGCGCAAGAGGCGGCCGAACTGGTCGCGCAGTTCGCTGGGGTAACGCTGCGCTCGACTGGCATCGAAGCGCTGGTAGAGGCTTCGCTGCTAGTGGCCGACGATCTGACAGTTGTTGAGCCGCGCATCGGAGGCGACTCGGTGGAGCGGATGTTGTGCGTGGCTGGCGTCGTGTGCGCGCCGAGCCGCTGGAAGTTGGCGAGCAAGATGGGCCAAGACATGATGGGAGTGCACCAGCCGGTGGCGCGTTACGCGGGCGACATCGGCGCCGCTGTCGACACGCGCATGGCGCATATCACCGTCGATCGCCCGGTGTGGCGCTCAAACTGGACAATCGAAGATCACCCCGCACTGTTTCAACCCTTCGGGCCGCCGTCGCCTCTCGTGACAGACCCGGCCCTGCTGTGGGTGCGCATGGAGCGCCAAACTTTGCGTCGCCTTCCGAAGTGCGACGGCATCTTGTTCACGATCCGCGGCTATCAGCAACCGATCACCGATTACGTTGCCCGCGGCGCCGAGCAGGCCAAGATTCTGCATTCGCTGGTCGCGCGCTTGCCCGATGACGTGGCCCGCTACAAATCTGTTTTGCAATACCGCGACTTGCTATTGCCCTGGCTCGCGCAGCACTTTTAGAAGCCCCAATTTCAAGAAGTGCACACAATTTCGGCACTTTTCGTTTTCTAGGCACACATCGCCTGCGGCCGGTCAGTTCAACAAGTTCTGGCCTCTTACAGCCACTGGAGGTTGCTATCGTGAAATCAATGATCATTCCAAAAGAACCTGACAATTCGTCTGCGCTCGCAGAAAAGTTGTTTTGTGAAGCGATTGCCAAGAGCGACGAAGGTTTCGCGCTCGAAAGCCCTGCATCACCGCTTGTTCGCTGGCATGGCCAACTATCAGATCTGGCGCCCGCGCTGCCACGACCTGATGCCATTAACTGCTGAGCCGGGTGTACAGCGAAATTGCGCTGGTCTTCGACGTAAATGTTTGGATTGACGCAGCGGTATTTTTAAATCAAAACGGTCAACTGCCGGGCTTGGTAACCGGAGATATCGATTCGCCGCAAACCTGTGCATCATGTTTTTCATGGTTTGCAGAACATCTCTTAGAGAATTTGAACTTGTTCAGCGACGACGGCATCCAGCAGATCGTGCTGCGAAAACTGACGCAACCAAGTGTGGCTGTGCAGGCTGAGGATCGTGGGCTTGGACTGAGCTACGAAGAAGCGACTGCGTGCCTCCAATATCTAAATCGCTGCGCCGATTCAACGGGGCGTTCGTACAGGGTTGTGCCACCTGCTCCAGTGGGCTCGATCGGGGAAGACTTTGAAGATCGTCGAGTCTTCGGAGTGCTTGAGCATGCGTCACGGCAATTCCCCGAAATGCTCCCGTTGATGATTACAAATGATCGCGGGTTCGCACAAGAAGTTGCGATGAAGTCTCCAATATTGAATAGTGGATTACCGCGCTGGGCGGCAATGAGTCCGAGACATTTTGTGAACCAGATCGCGGCGAGGGCGCGTTAGGGCTTGCTCGTAATCCTGCGAGTGATCACGTCGTGTAGTCGGCGTTGATGCGCACGTAGCCAGCGGTTAGGTCGCATCCCCAAACCGTGGCACTATGGCTGCCCGTCGCGAGGCTGACGTGAATGCGCACATCGGTGCCGCGCATGTAACTGCTCAACCCGGCAAGCCCAGCGTCGTCGACGCGAGTGGGGTATACCTCTTGCGTGCCGAAACGGATCACGACGTTTTGTTGCTGTATATCTGAGTACTGGCTGCACTTGCCGACCGCCATCGCCACGCGGCCCCAGTTCGGGTCTGCGCCGTGCACCGCAGTTTTTACGAGCGGCGAGTTGACAATCGACTTGGCGACGGTCTTGGCCTGCTCGTAATCGCGTGCAGTGTCGACATGTACTTCAATAAGTTTTTCTGCACCCTCACCATCTCGTGCAACTTGCTTAGTGAGGGATAGCGCCACTTCGTGCAGTGCTACATCAAAGGCTGTGAGATCAACGGCACCTGCGACACCACTAGCCAAGATGATTGCAGTATCGCTCGTAGAGGTATCGGTATCCACCGAGACGCAGTTGAATGTGCGGTCGATGGTCGAGCGAAAGATGCGATCGAGATCGACAGCAGATACATCGGCATCGGTGAACATCAGCGTGATTAGCGTGGCCATGTTTGGTTCGATCATGCCGACGCCTTTGGCGACGCCGACAACCCGTGCGTTCGAACCAGCGATGTTGGCGCTGGCGATCTTGGCGACGGTGTCGGTGGTCATGATTGCCCTGGCGACGTCGTCGGCAAGATCAGTGCTTCTCATCGCGTCGACTCGCGCCAACCCCGCCCGAACCTTGGCCATTGGGTACTGACGACCGATGACGCCTGTCGAGGCGATCAGCAGCTCTTGCTGGTCGCACGACAGGGCGGCAGCGACATTAGCGATAACTTCGCGCGCGTTTGACATGCCCTCTTCGCCCGTAGCAACGTTGGCGTTCTTCGAAATCACCACGACACCGCGCGCCGAGTGATTTGCCAAATGTTCGCGGCTGACGACAACGCTCGGCCCGGCAAAGCGGCTCTGCGTAAAGACACCGGCAGCCGTGCAGACCGTGTCTGCCACTACAAGGGTGAAGTCGTCTGTCGAGTCTTTGATGCCGATATTGGCGACGCGGGCGCGAAACCCGAGCGGAAGTTCGGTGTTCACTTAGCGGCGAAGTGAGCGGCAAGGTTGCCGAGTGTTTTGACCATCGATTTTTTGTTTCTGGATGGGAACATCGCGAGTCTTAACATCAGCACCGACTTCGCATTTGTGTAATCGAACTGCTCGGTCACTTTCGTGCCGCCGGCAACCGGCTCGAGAATGTAGCGCCAGACGTGGCCGCCCATGTGGCGCCATGAGATCTGCTTGCCCTCGACAAACTCGACAACTTCGTTGGTGATCTTGTAGGGCACGCCAAGCTTCATCTGCATGCCAAACTTGGCGCCGATGCTCAGCCTCGCTGGTACCCCTGTCTGCGTGTCACGCACGGTTCCGGATCCGTCGATCAAACTGTGGTTGCGGGGGTCTGCAAGAAAGTCAAAAATTACTTCGGGAGACGCGGTTACGACTCGCTCGACGCTGACGACCAAATTTTTTGTCATGAGTTAAATCTAGAGCAGCGAGGCCGCAACTGCTTCGCCACATCGCCGACCAGAGAACATCGCGCCCTGAATTGATCCCGTGTCGCGGTGGTCACCACACACAAAACGCCCTCCGCCAAGGGAGACCGCTTGCTTGGGGTTAAACGGGGGCCGCTGCTCGGGCCCGCCGTGAGTAATTCTGAAAGTGCGCAGGTGTTGCCATTCGTCGACCTGAGCACCCCACCAAGAGCGCAGTTGCGTTCGCGCCATTTGCTCTAGGTCCCCTTCTATAACCCCTGGCATTGCCGCGACGATCAAGTGCTTGCCGCGTGGTGCATATTGCGAAACGACGTTGGTGAGCACTGCAACGTTGAGCACGGGGCCGCGGCCCGTGCCGTCGAGAACAACGAGTTTGTCGTCTATCGGTGGTCGATCGGCCGAGAAATAGACCGCTCCAGCGGTCCTAGACCTAATTTTTTCTAGGCCAAGTAAGTCACTGGCGGCCGGGCTCTCGGTGGCGACGACAATTGCACGAGAGTTGATGCGCGCACCGCTAGCCGTGATCGCTGTCGTGCCGTCGAGTGCGGCCACTGGTCGATTTAGAAAAACGGTGCCTGCCTTTAACCGCGTAGCGAGCTGCTCGGGTAGGGCGCTCATGCCCGCGCTCGGCAACGCGCTGTCACCCTGCGAGAGCGAGCGAAAGATCATGTCAAACATGCGCCGCGATGTTGCCAAGTGCGGGTCTAGTTGCACGCCGCCAAAGAGCGGGCGAAAGAAACGGTCAATCATTTTGTCTGAAAAGCCGAGGTCGCGCAATGCGTCAACTGTCGAAACATCTTTGCCGCGCAGAAGCTTGGGTGCGTTCGTGCGCATTACGCGCTGGCGCAACAGCCCAATGCGCACCTTGTCGAACAGCGAACCGATCGGTGCGAATGCGGTCGACAGCAGGCTGCGCGGCATGCGAAATGGGTCGGCGACAACAGTTCCCTTGCCGTTCAGCCACACCAGTGCACCGGGATCAAATGCCTGTAGGTCGAGGGCGGCCATGTCTACTTGCTTGGCGAGCTCTGGGTAAGCGGTTAGCAAAACCTGAAAACCACGGTCGATCGTGAACCCGTCGACGATTTCTGTGCGCACTCGGCCGCCGACCGCGTCCTGCGCTTCGAGAACGACCACGCTTAAACCACGTCGCTGAATTTCGTGTGCTGCGACCAATCCAGCGAGGCCGGCGCCGACGACGATAACGTCGACCGAATTCGGCAACTCGGGCGAATCTGCCATCGTTATTTATTGAGTAGTGAGCGCAGCGCCTCTTCGAGGTTGGTGTGCGCGAATTCGAAACCGCTCGAGGTTAGCGCCATTGGCAACACGCGCTGACCCGTGAATAACAGTGCGTCGGCAAGTTCAGCGCCGAGTATTAACTTCGGGCCGAACGATGGAATCGGCAAAAGCGCGGGACGGTGCAGAACCTTGGCCAGCGTTTTCGTGAACTCTAAATTAGTGACTGGGTTCGGCGCAGTGAGGTTGACGGGCCCGGAAACGTCGGCCGTCAACAAGTATTCGATCGCGCGAATTTCGTCGTCGAGCGAGATCCAGCTTTGCCACTGATCGCCCCGACCGAACTTGCCGCCCGCACCGATCTTGAACAGCGGCAGCTGCTTCTTGAGCGCACCTCCGAGCGGGGTGAGCACTATCCCGGTGCGCAGAAGTACTGTGCGAATGCCAGCGCTTACTGCCGGCGCTGTGGCCGCTTCCCATTGAGTGCAAACATCGGCGAGAAACGAAGTTCCATTCGCGCTCTGCTCGTCAAGGTTCTCATCGCCGCGAGCTCCGTAGATGCCGATCGCCGAACCGGATAAAAACACCGCTGGTTTCTTTTGTAACAAGGCAATAGTTTTTGCCAGCAATTTGGTCGAGAGCGTGCGGCTATCCAGTATTTCCTTTTTGTACGATTCTGTCCAGCGCTTGTCGCCGATACCGGCGCCAGATAGGTTGATGACCACATCTGCACCCTCAATGTCGGCGGCATCGAGGGTGCCCTTGGCAGGGTCCCACGAGATTTCGCTGGCGCCCGCACTGCGTCGCACGAGCCGCCAAACATCGTGACCAGATTTTGTTAACTTCGCAGATAATTGTGTGCCGATGAGGCCGCTGGCCCCTGATATAACGATCTTCATGGCATCACTTTATGACGTTCACTGGATGACGACTGGTACCGAGGTCACAACTGTGTTCGGTCTGTACAGCAGTCGGGCTTTTATCGACAGTGCGGACTGGTTGTGCAGCCACTGCGAGCGCAGGCTCGTCACGAATTCGGGGATTACGACGGTGATCAGGTCGTCTTCATAGACGCTGTCGAGTTCATTGATGCGCTTTAGTAATGGTTCGGTGAGTTCTCTGAAGTCTGATTGCACCAGGTCGAGTTCGACATTGATGCCGAAGTCGTGCCATTGCTGCGAAAGTTTGATGCCATCTTCTGGTGTCTGCACGACCGAGATGGCCAGCAGTCGGTCTGGGCGCAGACTCTCGGCATATTTGATCGCCTGCAGCACGCCTTGGTTCACCGAGCCGACGAGCACGATGACGAAGTGGGTGTGAAATGGCGCCTTGTAGTTGATGTCGGTCTTCAGAAAAGTGCGTACCCGTTTGTAGTGGCGGTTGATGCCGATGAAGCAGAACACCAAGGTAGGGATGACCATGGCGGGGATCCATGCGCCGTCGAAAAACTTGGTGACAACGACGATGCCAGCAACGAACGCGGTGGCGGTTGCGCCGACTATCGAAAAGAAAGCTCTTAGAACGTAGCCTGGCTCTTTGAGTTTGCGGTGACGAACGAACATGCCGAATTGGTTGAGCGTGAAACCGGTGAACACGCCGATCGCATACAGCGGGATCAGGGCGTTGACAAGACCGCCGAAAGTAATCACGAGGATCGACGCGACAAAGCCAAGGGCGATGACTCCGTTAGAAAACACGAGCCGATCGCCGCGGTTCATGAACTGGCGGGGCAAGAAACTGTCTTTCGCAATGATCGAACTAAGCCGCGGGAAGTTGGCGTAGCCAGTGTTAGCGGCCAAGATCAAAATTCCGAACGTCGCGAATTGGGTAACGAAGAAGAAGATATTGCGCCCGCCGTAGACCTGCTCGGCCAACTGTGCCAGGACGGTGTCTTTAATAAATCCCTGCTTGTCTTTGAGTGGCTCAAGGTGTTTAGCCAAGACACTCAGCCCGAAGAAACCTCCGGCCAAGATGATTGCCATCCAGACGAGGGTCGTGGCCGCGTTGCGGGGCTCTGGTTTCTTGAATGCGGGTACGCCGTCAGACACAGCCTCAATGCCGGTGAGTACGACAGCGCCCGATGAGAACGCCTTTAGAAAGAAGAACAACGTCACGGTGTTCTGGCCGCTGAGAAGTTCTTTGGCTGTCTCGCTGTCGTGGGCGATCGGCCCGAGGTCGCGGAAGTAGACCTTGAATAAGCCAACGCCGATAAGCGAGAACAAACTGATGATATATAGGTATGTCGGTGGCGCAAACAGCGCGCCAGATTCTTTGAGGCCGCGCAGGTTGACAATCGTTAGTAGCACGATGAAGCCAACGCACAGCTCAACTCGGTAAGGGGCGAGGCCGTTGAACGCCGAAATTATGGCGGCCACACCCGCGGCTACCGAAACAGCGACGGTGAGGATGTAGTCGACGAGCATTGATCCGCCAGCAACGAGTGACGGATAGACGCCAAGGTTTTCGCGCGAGACGATGTACGCACCGCTACCAGTCGGATACGCATGGATCGTCTGGTGGTAATTGCTGACGACGATGACCAGCAGTACCACGACGAGCACCGAGATTGGCACGAGCCTGCCGTAGGCGACAACACCGACACCGGCGAACGACAAAAAGACAATTAGAATTGCTTCGGTCGCGTACGCTGTCGACGATATTGCGCTGCTGGCGAAGATGGGCAGGGCGATCTTCTTGCTTAGCCTCTGGTCGGAGTCTTCGGATGTGGCGATCGGCGTACCGATGAAAAAACGCTTGAGAATGTTGTTCGACTTGGCCATGCGGTAGGTAATCCTCGCACATGAGCGACCCAATGTGCGAACAAGAGGCGTACGCTCTACTGGCAGGATCTTGTAGTCAAGTCGTAGAATCGTTGTGAAAAGCGCTCAAAGAAGGAGCCGACAGTGCATGTAGTAATCGTTGGTTGTGGTCGCGTGGGCTCGTCGCTCGGGCGCGAACTAATTGGTGGTGGTCACACGGTCGCCGTGATCGACCGCAAACCCGAAGCATTTACGCGACTAGGCGAAGACTTCGCTGGTCAAAAAATATCTGGCATTGGCTTTGACCACGACACGCTGATTAAGGCCGGCATCGAAAAAGCTGGCGCGCTGGCTGCCGTCACAAACGGTGACAACTCGAACATCTTGGTCGCCAGGGTGGCGCGCGAAAAGTTTGGTATCGAGCGAGTAGTGGCCCGCATCTACGATCCGAAACGCGCCGAGATCTACGAACGCCTAGGCATCGCCACGGTTGCAACGGTTAAATGGACGGCCGAGCGCATCTTGCGTCGCATCTTGCCAGACTCGCCAGCAGTTGAGTGGACAGACCCGAGTGCCAAAGTTGTTGTCGTCGAACGCGAGTTGCCAGAGTCACAAATTGGCAAGCGTGTTTTGGGTATTGATACCAAGTCGGCGCGCATCGTTGCGATACGCCGCTTAGGCGCCGCCATGATTCCGAACGCCGACACCGTCGTGCAACAAGGCGACGTCGCGTACGTTTCTGTAGAGATTGCGGCACTCAGTGAATTTGATGCACTCCTAAATTCTGCGTCTGTAAATGGGAAGGGTCACTGATCATGAAGGTAGTAATCGCAGGCGGCGGAAGCGTCGGTCGGTTTACCGCAGAGCAACTTGCGGGTGCTGGTCATGAGGTCACCATCATTGACAACGACCGTGCAGTTACTCGCGAACACGCCGCAGAAGTGGTGGCCTTCGGAGGGGTCTGGCATTTTGGCGACGCCTGTGATGTCGCCGTTTTGACCGACGCGGGCGTACCGCAGGCCGATGTTGTTGCCGCGGTAACTGGCGACGACGAGGACAACTTGGTGGTATCGCTGCTGTCCAAGCAAGAGTTTGGCGTGCCTCGCATTATCGCGCGCGTGAATAACCCGAAGAACTACTGGATGTTCAACGAGATGTGGGGAGTTGACGTTTCGGTGTCGACCCCGCATCTGATCACGAGCCTCGTGCAAGAGGCCGTCGTCGTCGGCAGCTTCGTACGGCTGATGGATCTCAAAGGTGGCAAGGCCGAACTGGTCGAGGTTACGCTCGCCGAAAATTCACCGGCCGCGAATAAGGCGCTTGTTGATCTGCAATTTCCTCGAAGCGCGACAGTTGTGGCGATCATGCGCGACGATCGTGTGCTCGTGCCGAATCGCGATACGGTTTTGCGCCCCGGTGATGAAGTCATGGCTCTAATCACCGAAGACGCCGAAGAGGCAGTTAAAAAACTTCTCGTCGGCTGACGCCGATTTTCAGTCGCTTGCGGTTGGAAGAATTCTGTAGGCGGGGTTCAGGAATACTTTCGCGCCGTGATCGGCAAACGCAACGCCTGTTATTTCGAGACATTGGCCGTGGTGGATACCGGGTATTTGGCGCCGTCCGCTGAAGATCACCGTGGCGTCGCCGGTTCCGTCGTTGAGAACGAGTTCGACCGCGGGGATGCCCGATCGCGGCTTGATACTCATGCGCTTGATCTCGCCGCAGATGGTCACCTGTTCTCGCGCGCTGATCGAACCGATCTGGGCGTGGCCGAGGTCTTGGAAGCGATTGACGAGGCGGGCGGCGTCAATCTCGCTCGTGTCGGCGCGCAACTTCTTGCCGATGTCTCGAATGCCCATTTACGAAGCACTCAACTTTTGTAGTGCGGTTTCTAAAGATGCTTCGTCAATCGCGCCGAAGTGCGTTGTCATAGAGCCGTCTTGGGCGATGAACGCCCATGCTGGTTGGGTTGTCATGCCAAATTGCGCAAAAATTTTTCCTTCAGCAGCATCGTTGACACTGTCAAAAGTCAGGCCGTGTTTTGCGGCGAAGTCGTTCATCGCTTGGGTCGTGCCGTTCCATCCCACGCCGAGCACGGTTATATCGTTGGAGAACTTTTGCGTAGTCGCCTCGACCATCGGGGCCTGGGCATTGCACGTGCTGCAACTCGGCGACCAGAACCACAAGGCCACCGGTCGCTGGGCCAGTTTTTCGGCGAGGGTGATCGGGGTGCCGTCGATCAGTGTCGACGAAAAATCTGGTGCGGCAAGAGCGCCGGGTTCGCGAGACTGGGGTTCGCTCGTCGTCGTAGAAGCGCACGCGGCGGTCAAAATTACGAGCGAAAAGAGAGTTACGGCAAAGTACTTCGTGGTGCGACGGGGGGCAGAAACCATGTGGCAAATGGTACATCTACGCGATGCGAAGCGCTGACCTAGGCTTGATCGCCAATGAGCACGCGAAAATTGATTTTGACGGCATTGCTGTGCGGGGTCTTGATCATCAGCGCCGGCGGTTTCAAGTTGTTGCAGACTAGCCGCGACGGCAATCAGGCAATTCTGCTGGTGCTCGGCGCTTCGGTGACTGTTGGCGAGATGATGGTGCGCGTGGACGGTGTTGAAGTTAATTCTGAGCGAACGCTGGTACGGGTTTCTCTCGTCGGCGTAGACGGGGCGAACGCTCAAGATGGTTGGAAGTTGCTTTCCGGCGGCGAAATCAGTGAGCCAATTTCGTTACCTGCTGGTAGCGGCAACGAGTGCACGACAACGGCTCTAACTGTTGAAACAATTTGCACCATCGCGTTCCCTGTGTCCGAAGGCACCCGCACAGTTGCCTACGTGCGCGCTGGCGAACAACGACAATGGGCGACTGGCAAGTAGACGCAAACCGCTAAAGTTAATAGGGACAATTTTTGGAGGTGATGCGTACGGCTGAGCAGTTTGATCTCGTGGTCATCGGTGGTGGCCCAGGCGGGTACGCCGCCGCCTTTTACGGCGCGTCCGCTGGTCTGAACGTCGCACTGATTGAGAAAGACACGATCGGTGGCACCTGCTTAAACCGCGGTTGCATCCCCGCCAAAGCATTTCTCGAAACCGCAGCCGTCAATCGCCACGTCATGCACGCCGCCGACTTTGGCGTTAACACGAGCGCGCCCGTGGTTGATTTTGCGGTAAGCCAAAAGCGCAAGCAAAACATCGTTGCGGGTTTGGTGAAGGGTCTCACGGGTCTCACGAAGTCGAAGAAAGTTACATACTTGATCGGCGTCGGCTCGCTTGGCGCCAATCGCACGGTGACGGCGAAGCTTGCCGACGGCACGACGCGCGAATTGCAGGGTACGAACATAATCTTGGCCACTGGTTCTGCGCCGCGTACGATCCCAGGTTTTGATGTTGGCGGACCGATCATGACTTCTGACGAAGTTTTGATGCTGGATACGATCCCATCGCGCATCGCGGTTATCGGCGGCGGCGCAATCGGGTGCGAGTTCGCCTCGACGTTTGTCGATCTCGGCTCAACTGTGACGATTCTCGAAGGATTGCCAAAGATTCTTCCTGGTTTAGACGAAGATGTTGCCAATGTCGTCGTAAAAAGTTTCAAGAAGAAAAAGATTGACATCAAAACTGGCGTGAAGGTCACGGGTCACGAGCCCAACAAGAGTGGCGGCACTACCGTTTTGTTCGGCGAAGGCGAGCGTCTCGAAGTCGACGCCGTAATTGTCTCTGTCGGTCGCAAGCCATTTGCCGGCCAACTCGGGCTCACGGGAACGGCGGTGAAAGTTGGCGACCGAGGGTTTGTCGAAACCGATTTGTTTTGTCTGACGGGAGAACCGGGCGTGTACGCGGTCGGCGACCTAATTGATACGCCGCAACTTGCGCACGTTGCCTACGCCGAGGCGATCGTGGCGATCAAGCACATGCGCGGCGAGAAGGTTTACCCAGTGATGTACGACCGCGTCCCGTGGGCGATTTATTGTCACCCCGAGGTGGCGTGGTCTGGGCCGTCAGAAGAGCAGGCCCGTGCCGCCGGTTTCGATGTGGTTGTCGCCAAGCATCAGTTTCGCTCTAATAGTCGGGCGATGATCTTGGGTGAAATCGACGGGCTCGTGAAGATTATCGCCAAGAAAAATACCGACGGCACGGCTGGCCAGGTCTTGGGCGTGCACATGGTCGGGCCGTGGGTTACGGAGCAGTTGTCTGGTGGCTACCTCGCAGTCAACTGGGAGGCCACCGTGGAAGAGATCGCCGAGTTCATTCAGCCGCACCCGAGTCTGAGCGAGTTGTTCGGCGAAACGGCGCTGTCATTGACTGGCAGAAGTATCAACGCCTAATGGCAAGTTCATAGACTCAACGTTCGGAGCATTTCACAACATGGCTGACATCACACTTCCGCAACTAGGAGAGACGGTAACCGAAGGCACGATCACGAAGTGGTTTAAAAAAGTTGGCGACGTAATTGTGGCCGACGAGCCATTGTTCGAGGTCTCAACAGACAAGGTCGACACCGAAGTGCCTTCGCCGATTGCCGGCACACTGACAGAGATTCGCGTCGCCGAAGGCGACACCGTTGCAGTCGGCACGGTGATTGCGGTTGTCGCTGCTGCCGGTGCGTCAGTTGCTGCGCCAACACCAGCGCCTGCGCCAGTCGCGCCGACAATCGTGATCTCTGCGCCAACGCCTGCGCCAGTTGCTGCGCCAGTTGCTGCGCCAACGCCTGCGCCAGTTGCAGAGCGCACGCCAAGCGTTGTCGGTGGTTCGAACAAATTACTCTCGCCGGTCGTGCGCCGCTTGGTGGGCGAGCACGGCATCGATGTCGATTCGCTAGTCGGCAGCGGCCCCGGCGGACGCATCACTCGCGAAGATGTTCTCGATCACATCGACAGCACCGGTTCGACGCCAACCGCTGCACAAACTACGCAAGCAGCGCCCGTAGCCGCACCTGCGCCACAAGTAGTGACGCCAGCAGCCGCACCGCAAGTCGTTGCGCCCGCGAAAGTCGTTGCGCCAAGCATCGTGCGACAGCCGACAGTTGCTGGCGAACGCGAGACGGTAACACCGCTGTCCAAGATCCGCCGCCTTACTGGCGCGCACATGATCGCCTCGAAGGCGATGAGCCCGCACGCCTTCAGCGTTGTTGAAGTCGACTACGCCAATGTCGACATTGTGCGCACCGCCTTGAAGGCGACTTTCAAGTCGAGCGAGGGCTTCAGCCTCACATATCTGCCGTTCATCTCGCGCGCGATTATCGACGCGTTGAGCGAATTTCCTCACCTTAACGCCAGCATCGAAGGCGACAACCTCGTCGTGCACAACTATGTCGACCTCGGCATTGCCGTAGATATGGATTATCAAGGTTTGCTCGTGCCAGTCGTGCGTAGTGCTGAAGCGAAGCGACTGCGCGCAATCGCCCGCGAGATCAACGATCTTGCCAACCGCGCACGCACTCGCAAGTTGTCGCCAGACGAGATTCAGGGCGGCACGTTCACGCTCTCGAACAACGGCTCTGCCGGCTCTGTGCTGACGATGGCGATCATCAACCAGCCACAGGTGGCGATCATCTCGACGGATGCGATCGTGCGCAAGCCCGTCGTCGCGCAACTTGCTGACGGTTCTGAGAGCATCGCAATTCACCCAGTCGGCAACTTGGCGATGACCTGGGATCACCGCGCCTTCGACGGGGCGTACGCCGCGCGGTTTTTGTCGCGCGTCAAAGAAATCCTCGAAACACAGGATTGGTCAGCGGAGATTTAGCGCAATGTCCACGACATCGCCATTGCACGTGCGATGGTTGGGTCGCGTTCCGTATCGCGAGGCGCTCGCGCTGCAGTACGGGGTTTTCGATCACGGCCATCAGCAGCACCTGTTATTGCTCGAACACCCGCACGTATTTACGTACGGCTCGAGCGCGGATCTGGCAAACAACTTGCTTTGTGACCCAGCCCAAGTCGGCGCCGATTTGGTTGAGGTGCAGCGCGGTGGCGACATTACGTATCACGGTCCAGGGCAACTGGTCGGGTATCCGCTCGTAAATCTTGAGGCCAAGCACGGCGTTGCTGGGCCGGCCGACACCCGCGCGTACGTGTGCAGCGTCGAGCAACTGGTGATCGATGTATTGGCAGAGTGCGGGCTTACAAATTCTGGCCGCCTCGGCGAATTTCCAGGAGTGTGGATCGATCCGCACGGCGATTCGCCGCGCAAGATCTGCGCGATCGGGGTGCGCATCGGCCGCGGCGCTACCGACAGGCGCACGATGCACGGGTTCGCGCTCAACGTCACCACAGACCTGAGTTTCATGCGCGAGCACATCGTGCCGTGCGGCATCGCCGACTATGCGGTGACGTCGCTGCGCGAAGAGGGCGTTGAGATGTCGATGCAAGAAGTCGTCGACGTAGTCGAGAAGCTGGCGGCCAAGTTGTGGGGCGACGGCGACAGCGACCGCTGCGACGTGGCGTGGCAACATCGCCCAGAAGACCTCTCGGCTTTCTCGCGCGGCGAGGGCGCAGGTAAGCCGGTGCGCATGTTGCAGCGACTAGAAAGTGCCGGCGTTGGCAGTGGCTTGACAATCTCGACGCGCAAGCCAGAGTGGCTGCGCCCGCGCGTGCAACACGACGCCAGCGTGATGAATGTAAAACAAACAATTCGCGATCTGAATTTGGTGACAGTGTGCGAAGAGGCTGGGTGTCCGAATCTTTCTGAGTGTTGGTCGCAGGGTACCGCAACTTTTATGGTGCTCGGCAAAGACTGCACGCGCGCCTGCGGCTTTTGTTTGGTCGATACGCAAAAGCCCGCTGCGCCAGACGTCGGCGAGCCCGCCCGCGTCGCGCAGGCCGTGCAACGCATGGGGCTCAAGTATGCGGTGCTGACGATGGTTGCGCGCGATGACCTTGACGATGGCGGAATGCGCCACGTGGTTGACTGCCTAAACGAGATTCGCGCGCTGTGCCCAGCGACGAAAATCGAGACGTTGATCTCTGACGTCAAGGGCTCGGACGCGCTAGAGATTTTGATCGCAGCCAGGCCAGACGTGCTCAACCACAACATTGAGACAGTCGCCCGTTTGCAACGCGCGGTGCGACCATCGGCCGGCTACGCGCGCAGCCTGTCGGTGCTGGCTCGCTCGCGCCGTGCCGATCTGAAAACAAAATCAGGCATGATCGTCGGCATGGGTGAGACCACGACAGAAGTCGAGGCGACTCTCGTCGACCTCGCCAGCGTTGGTGTGCAGATTGTCACGATCGGTCAATACTTGCGACCAACTACAAATCATCTTCCCGTGGCACGATGGGTGGAGCCTGCCGAGTTTGATCACTATCGTGATTTTGGCATGTCGCTAGGGATCGGTCATGTGCAGTCGAGCCCGTTGACGCGTTCTAGCTATCACGCCCGCGAAGCATCGGAGTTTGCAGCAATATGAGTACCGCAACGATGAGGACGATCGAGCAGATCATTAAATCACAGCGCACTGTCGAGGGCGGCGGCTTCAACGTGCGCCGACCCTTCCCGACGACCGCGATAGATCACATCGATCCGTTCTTGCTGTTGGATGAGATGGGTCCGTCAGATTACGCGCCGGGTAAGGCGGTGGGCGCGCCGAGTCATCCGCACCGCGGTTTTGAAACCGTCACGTATCTAATGAACGGGTCGATGGAGCACAGAGACACGATGGGCACATGCGCCGTGATTCGACCGGGCGGAGTGCAGTGGATGACGGCGGGTTCCGGCGTCGTGCACAGCGAGTTGCCAACGCCAGACATGATGCGCCTCGGTGGGCGGATGCACGGGTTTCAGTTGTGGGTCAACTTGCCCGCGGCGAAAAAAATGGTGGCGCCGCGCTATCAGGGTTACGAAGCCGACGAGTTGGCAGTTGTCGCGCTGCCAAACGGCGGCTCGATCAAGATCGTCGCTGGCGTGGTGCACGGCGCCGCGGGGCCAGTCGAAACCACGAGCCCGATGACATACGCGCACGCCGTGCTCGAACCTGGCGATGTAGTCGAGTGGTCGCCAGATGCCGGCCACACGGCTCTAGTGCACGTCTTCGTCGGCGGCGCGACAGTTAACGAACGCGAAGTGCAAGAGGGCGACATGGTTGTGTGCGGCCGCGATGCTGGCATGGTGCGCGTGAATGCTGGCGATACGCGCACCGAAGTGTTACTGCTCGGCGGTCAACCACTTGGCGAGCCCGTCTCGCGTTACGGCCCGTTCGTGATGAACACGCGCGAAGAAATTGCGCAGGCCGTCGACGATTATCAAAACGGTCGCTTAGTGCGATGAGCGTCGCCACGATTGCCACAACGGCCGAGTACGCCGGTCGGTTAACGCGCGTTCGTGCGGCGATGGCCGCCCAAAATGTTGACGCCGTGTTGCTCTCTGTCGGCCACGACTTGCCATACCTCAGCGGATATTTCGCGATGCCGCTAGAGCGTCTGACGATGCTGGTAGTGCCGCGCAGCGGCGAGGCAACGATGATCGTGCCGCGCCTAGAAGTCGCGCGCGTGACCCCGCAGCCAGGCGTGTTCGTGATTCAGTCGTGGGATGAAACGCAAAACCCGGTCGCGATGGTCGCCGCGCATTTGGGATCTGCCAAGCGCATCGCCGTCGGCGACCAGATGTGGGCGCGCTTCTTGGTCGAGTTGTTGCCACTGGTCGCGGGCGCAACTTTTGTTCGCGCCGTCGATGTCGTGGGCGGGTTGCGAATGATCAAGGACGCGGCAGAGATCGCGGCGCTTCAACGAGCCGGCGCTGCGGCTGATCGAGTGGCCGAGCAACTGCACGGCGGGATGATCCCGCTGATCGGTCGGACCGAGGCGCAGGTTTCCGCCGACATTTCGGCGCGCCTGATCGCCGAAGGTCACGACGTAGTTAATTTTGCAATCGTTGCCGCTGGCGAAAACGCCGCGAGCCCGCACCATCACGCGGGCGCGCGCGTGATCGCTCGCAATGAGATCGTGTTGTGCGACTTTGGCGGCACGATGAACGGCTACTGCAGCGACATCACGCGCTGCGTATTCACCGGTAAGCCGACTGCAGAGATCGCGGAGGCGTACGAGGTGCTGTTCGAGTCGCAGGCAGCTGGCGTGGCGGCAGGCGTTGTCGGGGCCCAGTGTCAAGACGTTGATCGCGCCTCGCGTGCGATAATCGAGGCCGCGGGTTTCGGCGAATATTTCGTGCACCGCACCGGCCACGGCATCGGCATGGAGGCGCACGAAGAGCCGTACATGGTTAGCGGCAACTCGCTGCCGATCGCAGCAGGGCACGCGTTTAGCGTCGAGCCCGGCATTTATATTTCTGGCAAGTGGGGGATGCGTCTCGAAGACATCGTGGTCGCCACGAGCAGCGGTCCGTTGTCGATGAATCTAGTTAATCACTCGCTCGTTACTGTCGAAGCCTGACCAGCGCCGCTCACTGAGTATTGTCGTCTACTGCAATGATTCGTCTCGACGCCGCCACCGTTTTGTTGCAGTGGTCTGCGGGCGGGCTGCTGTTCGGGTGGTTCACTAACCGCGATCCCGAGGTTGGCCCGGGGTACGCCAAGTTGTTGCGGCTCGTGTACGCGTCGTTCGCCGCCATCGCAGTGTTCTGCGGGGTGCGTTACGGGTTGGTGCTGGTGCGCGAAGTTGCTGCCGCGGTTGTTTGTATTGTCTCGCTGGCTTTGTACGCGAATCGCAAACCACAACGCGACCTGATTGCCCCTATCGTCGGCGGGCTCGGGCTCGTCGCCGCTGGTGTCGCCGCGGCGCAGGGAAGTAATTGGGATCTGTTCGTCTCACTGGCGCGGGTGCTCGTCGGCGCATTGTTTCTCGGTGCCGTCAGCGACGCGATGTTGCTCGGGCACTGGTATCTCGTGCAGCCCGGCATGCCCCGGCGCCTGCTCAACGAACTTGTCGACGCGGTGCTGTGGGTGTGGCCGTTCGAGATCCTCGTGTTGTTGTTGCCAACCGGCATGATCAGCGTGCTCAACGGCTCGATCGACGACGGCTGGAACGGCGTTTTGGGGTGGTTCTGGTTGGCGTCGGCCATCGTCACTGGTGTGCTCGTGCTAGTCACGCGCGCCGCACTCAAAGAGCGCAGCTACTCGGCGGTGATGGCGGCCACGGGTCTGATGTACCTGGCAATTCTCACGGCGTTCTGCACCGACATCGTCGCCCGCGCACTGCTCACAGGATAAATTTTCTCGCCAATAGTCATGTCTGGTGGGCCGCGCCGATGTAAATTGACTTTGTTAGGAAGTTTCCCGTATGGAGGACTAGTGAAACCAGCATCAGTATTGCGAGTTACAACCTTGGTGGCCGCTGCCGGAAGTTTGGCGATGAGTGTCAATTTGTACTTTAATGGCTCTGGTGAAAATCACCGGCTCGACGGTATCTATGTCGGCGTTTGGGTGCCGAGCATCTTGGCGCTCGGAGCATTCTTGCTTGCAGGTCGAAAGGATTAGTAGCAATGTCGACTAGCGCGCTATTTGGTTTTGGCTGCTTAATTTTCTTCGTGGTGATGACTGGTGCGTTTATGTATGGCCTAGCGCTCGTACGCGAGATCGCCGAAAAAGATGGCTATCCAGCGAGGCCGCCCGCGAATAATTAGCAGGGCGAGTTTGGCGCGACGAGCGCCCAGGGGCGACTGCGCTCCATTATTAAACCGAGTTCTAACAGCAGCTGCTCGCTGAAGTGGCGGCCGTTAACTTGTAGTCCGACGGGCAGGCCGTCAACATTTCCGCAGGGGATAGAGATTGCCGGGTTGCCGTGCATGTTGGCGGGGAAGGTCAACTTGCCGTTGTTGCCCTGGCCGCCGGGCACGCCACCGTATGAACGAGGCAGCGGACCTTGTGCGTCGAACGCGACGTCGGGGTTGCTCGCGGTAATAACGAAGTCGACTTCGTCAAAAATTTCGGCCATGCGCTGATTGAGTTCGGCTCTACGCGCTTCGATCTTGGCACGGGCCTCGGTGTTGTACTTGCCAGCGGTGACTTCCATCGCGTAGCGCATCTCTGGCGTGAGCACGTCGGCGCACGCCGGCCAATACGGCGCGAGTTGGGTGTGAGTGTCGATCATGCCGCTGATCGACCAAGCGGCGCCCATGCTCGGTAGCGCAGTGTCAATCGTGACGACGCGCATCCCGGTTACCGAAATCAAATGTTGCGCGTACTCTTCGAGTTGCGTCCACATTGCTGGCGAGACAACGGCGCCGCCCCAGTTCGGCGCTAGTACCGCGGACTTTCCGCGCAGCGAATCGGCGAACGTGCCGAGCCCCGCCTCCCAATCGGTAACGCGTTGCAGGCTGAGCGGGTCGCGCGGGTCGTGGCCGTTGCAGACATCAAACCAGCGCGCTGTGTCGCGAATACTGCGCGCCATGATTCCGCTATTGACAGTGAGGTTGCCGAGCTGAACATGTGGCGCGCGCGGAATGCGACCGAAAGTTGCCTTGAGCCCCACGAGGCCAGTGAATCCCGCGGGTATGCGAATCGAACCGCCGCCGTCACCGCCAGTCGCGATCGTGACCAGGCCGCCAGCAACCGCCGCCGCGCTGCCGCCTGATGATCCGCCAGGAGTGCGGCCATGCATCCACGGGTTGTGCGTTGCGCCGTTGAGAACTGTGCGCGTCACGTTCGTGCCACCGAATTCGCTGGCGGTGCACAGACCAATTGCGTTGGCGCCGCCGCCAGATGTGGCGCGCTCGACCATCAGCGAAGTGTGCGTGGCCTTGCGATCGGCGAACACCACACACGCATCGGTTTCTGGCCAACCATTGACAGAGTCGAGTTCTTTGACGCCGAGCGGCACTCCGCCGAACGGCTTCGAGATATCGGCCGATTTAGCGCGAGCGCGGGCACCATCAGTATCGAGAAAAGAAAATGCGTTGAGGCTGCTCTTCGCGATTGCCGCGAGCGAGGCCTCTAATTCTTCAACGGGCGATATTTGTTTGGCACGAAACGCCCGAACCAACGAGCAAGCATCGCCGAGCCAAGGTGAGTCTGTAATTGCCACAGACACAAAGTAGCCGCCACGCGCACCGCATCTATTAGCGTCTTACGGGTCATGGACAGTGCAGCGTTTCTCGGTATCGAGCCAACCGGTATCACGGGGCAGTGGGCGATGGTCGTGCCGGCGCGGTTGTGCACTGGCGGCAATTTTTTATTCGGCGGCGCAGGCCTCGGTGCCGCCGTCTCGGCGATGGAGCAACTCACGGGTCGCCGTTGCGTGTGGGCGACTGGCCAGTACCTCTCGTACGCGCGCAAGGGCGAGACGCTTTTAATCGACGTCACGCTCGCCGTCGTCGGCCACCAAATCACACAGGCGCGCGCGGTATGCCACGTGGGCGATCGCGAAATCCTCACCGTGAATGCGGCGCTAGGCGAGCATGAGTTTGCGCACGCGGGCCAGTTTTCGACGATGCCAGTCGTGCCACCCCCGCACGAACTGCTGGCGCGCGAGCATCGTCATCCAATCGAAAACACGATTCACGAGCGGCTCGAAGAACGCATCGTGATCGGCCGCACGCTCGAGCAACTAGACGGCACGCTCAGCGACGGCCGCACAGTGATGTGGGCGCGCATCCCCGACGTGCTTACCGACATCGACACCGTAACTCTGGCAGTGCTGGGCGACTTCGTGCCGATGGGCATCGGCCAGGCGCTTGGCGTGCGTGGCGGTGGCAACAGCCTCGACAACACCCTAAGAATTGTTCGACTCGTGCCGACTAAGTGGGTGTTGTTAGACATACAGATACACGCCGTGGCGCGCGGGTTTGGTCACGGCTCGGTAACGATGTTCGCCGAAGATGGAACGCTGCTGGCGACGGCGAGTCAGAGTTGTATCGCCAGAGTCTGGAAAGAGTAGGGGAAAAATGAAACAACGCGCCGGAATGACAGTGCCGCTACCAGGGCACCTGCACACGCACCAGCAAAAGCTACGCGAGCTCGCCGACATGGGTTACGACGACATTTGGTCGGCAGAGTCTGACGGCGCCGACGCGTTCACGCCGCTGGCGATGGCCGCGGCGTGGGAGCCGCGACTGCGATTGGGCACGGCGATTGTGCCCGCCTACACGCGCAGCCCGGGCACCATGGCGCAGAGCGTGGCCTCGCTCGCCGACGCTGCGCCGGGCCGCTTCGCAATCGGCATCGGTTCGTCGAGCAATGTGATAGTCGAGCGCTGGAACGGCGTGCCCTTTGTCGATCCGTACAAAAAGGTTCGCGATATCGTTCGTTTTTTGCACGACGCACTCGGCGGCGAAAAGGTTTCTAAGCAGTACGACACGTTCAAGGTCGACGGCTTTCGTCTGGCGATCAAGCCAGAGATCAAGCCGACCATCTTGGTCGCCGCATTACGCGAAGGCATGCTCAAGCTCGGCGCGCGCGAGGCTGACGGCGTAATCATCAACTGGCTGGCGGCCAATGATGTGTCGAAGGTCGTGAAGGTGGTCAATGGTGCCGCTGGCGGTGTAGAAAAAGAAGTCGTCGCGCGAATCTTCGTGTGCCCGAGTGAAAACACCGAGACGGTTAGGGCCTCGGCTCGTTACGCGATCGCGGCCTACATGAACGTGCCTGTTTATGCTGCGTTTCACGAGTGGCTCGGTCGCGGCCCGCAGATGCAAGGCATGTGGGATGCCTGGAAGGCGGGCGACCGCAAGGCTGCGCTCGCCGCGATACCCGACGAAGTGGTAGACGCTCTCGTAGTGCACGGTAGCCCGAGTCATTGCCGCGAGACGATTCAAAAGTATTTCGACAACGGCGTAACAACCTCGGCGCTCGCGATCTTGCCGCTAGACCCAGCGCTCGACTACTGGCAGGCCGTCAAGGATCTTTCGCCAAGCGCCAAGTAATTTAAATTTTTAAAAGTATTGCGATACCGAGTCCGGTGACTACGGATAGCCCGCCGACTAAACTGATGATGGCGACCCGAGTGATTAACCACAACTTTAAGTCGCTTAGTTCGGTACGCATCTCGGCGCGGACGGCCCTGAACTCCGAGTGCATCTCGGTGCGCAAGTTCGTGAAATCCTGACCCGTCGCGGGTCGATCTTCGCGTCCTGTAAATTGTTCGCTCATACTTTGCCCGATCTCGTGCAGTTCTGACTCTCGTACCAGTGCCGACCAGTGCAGTATGACCTAAGCCGTGCTTTGCATGTCAAGCACCATTTGTGAAAACCCGCCAAACCCATACCCCTGATGGGAGAGAGGGCGAGCTATTGGGCAAGAATCTTTCGGCAAGCGCCAAATAATTTACATTTTTAAAATTATCGCGATACCGAGTCCGGTGGTGATGCTGATAGTGGCGATGCCAAACGTTGCAACCCAGGCGATTATTGAAGACTTGAAGCCGCTCATTTCGTTGCGCATCTCGGCGCGAAAATTGACGAATTGATGGGCGACGTTGTCGAATTGATGGGCGACGTTGTCGAACCCGGATTTCATCTCGGCGCGCACGGCCTTGAACTCCGAGCTCATCTCGGCACGGACGATCGCGAACTCCTGTGAGTTGAGCGCGAAACCGGTCGACATATCGTTCTTGAGAATCATAAAATTCGCGTCTGCCTTGAGCGCGAAGTTGTACAAATCCTGACCCGTCGCGGGCCGCTCTAGGTACCCTGCCTGTTGCTCACCCATATTTTTTCCTATCTCGTGCAGGTCTGAAATTTTTAATGGTTGTGACATTGCATCCTCCAAATTTTGGACTAATTGCTGAGGATGTGTGCCGATAAGTGCTGACTAGTGCAGTATGACCCAAGTCGTGCTTTGCCTGTCAAGCACCATTTGCGCAAACCCGCCAAACCCATACCCCTGATGGGAGAGAGGGCGAGCCATTGGGCAAGAATGGTTGTGCCATGACAACTATCGAGACCGAAAGCGAATCGGCAACAAGGCTCGATCTAGAAAGCGCACAGCGCAGCGAGGGCTGGAAGTTGCTGCGCGCCGCACTCAAAGCGCAACGGCGCAATCTGGCGATCGGCGCGCTTGTAGGTATTTCGTGGGCGGCGTTTAAGGTCACCGTGCCGCAAATGACTAAGTACGCGATCAACGACGGCATCGAAAAAAACGGGCCTTTGCTGCGTTGGGCCGTAATCATTGCCTGCTTGGGCGTGGCCACGGGCTTGCTTTCTGGTGCGCGTCGCTACATCGCGTTTCGCGAGAGTCGTTGGGCCGAAATGCGTTTTCGCGAAAGACTGTTCGCGCACGTTCTGAGCCTGCATGTCGGCTACCACGACAAGGCCCAAACCGGTCAGCTGATGAGCCGCGCTTCGAGCGACCTTATGCAGATTCAGGGCTTCATCGTGATGATCCCTATCACACTGTCGAACGTCGTTCAGATTTTTGCGGTGACTGCAATCTTGTTCATCACAGACCCGGTGCTCGCGGTCGTCGCACTCTTGCCTCTGCCGTTCGTCAATCTATCGGCGAGCCGCTTTAGCCACCGCATTCACCCCGTGTCGATCGCGGTGCAGGCAGAGCAGGCCCAACTTGCCAACGTCGTTGAAGAAAGCATCTCAGGAGTGCGCGTCGTCAAGGGCTTTGGCGCCGAGCAAGTGCAGTTCGACAAGTTAGAGCGCGAGGCCAACGACATTCTTCGCGAGTCGATGAAGGCGGCAAAAATTCGCAGCAGTTTTCTTCCAGCGATCGATGTGTTGCCCGCACTCGGCCTTGTCGCCGTTTTAGGCGTTGGCGGGCACCGCGTGATCAACGGCCAACTCTCGATCGGCGACCTCGTCGCCTTCAACGTTTACCTGACGCTGTTGGTCTGGCCGCTGCGCAATATCGGAATGATCGTGGCACTCGGCCAGCGCGCCGCTGGCGCACTCGTGCGCATCAACGAAGTGATGTCGACGCAATCCGAAATCACCGACCCACCCAACCCGAAGCCGCTGCCGTCAGCGCTCACTGGAAAGGTAGGTGCGGTCAAGTTTGACCACGTGCAGTTTGGTTACAACCCCGAGTTCGCCGTGTTGCGCAACTTCAATCTGGATATCAGCGCCGGCGAATCGATCGCCATCGTCGGTTCAACGGGCTCTGGCAAGTCAACCGTCGCCCGGCTGCTGCTGCGCTTCTACGACACCAACAGCGGACACGTATATTTAGACGGCATCGACGTACGCAAACTGCGACTCAACGAACTGCGCCAACAAATCGGCGTCGTCTTCGAAGACACCGTGCTAGTTAACGAGACGGTCGCAAGCAACATTGCTTTTGCCAAGCCGCAGGCCACGCAGCAAGACCTCGAGCGCGCCGCCAAACTCGCGGGGGCGCACGACTTTATTTTGCAACTGCCCAACGGCTACGAGACGATGATCGGTGAGCGTGGATTTTCGCTTTCGGGTGGCCAACGCCAACGCATCGCCATCGCCCGAGCAATTATCGCAGACCCGCGCGTGCTCGTGCTCGACGATGCCACCAGCGCCGTCGACCCGAGCAAAGAGGGCGAGATCCGCGAAGCAATGCGCACCGTGATGCAGGGTCGCACCACGATTGTGATTGCCCACCGCCCAGGCACGATCGCTTTGGCAGACAGAGTTGTGCTGCTCGACGAAGGCACCGTCGCCGCGATCGGCACCCACGACGAACTCGCCGCCACCAACACCCGTTACCGCGAAGTTCTAGCCAGTATGGACACGACGCCACAGGCTAGTAATTAATATGTGGCACGCCGGTGGGGTCACCGACGAAGACCGCCTTAGCCGCGCCCAGGCGCGCACGATCGTCGGCCGCGTATTTAAGATGGCGGCGCCGTTTCGCAAGACAATGTTGATCGCGTTTGGCTGCGTGTGTGTCACGACAATTTGCACGCTGTCTGGCCCGCTGCTGGTGAAGCGCGGCATCGACCTCGGTATCCGCAACAAAGACACACAATCGCTGAACACCTCGGTCGCTCTGTACCTCGTTGTCGCGCTCGTTGCATACATCTTTGGACGCATGCAGTTCTTGTATCTCAACCGCACGGGCGAGTCGTTCCTTCGGGTGTTGCGCCTAGCCGTGTTTCGTCAAATGCAGCGCCAGTCAACGGCCTTCTACGATCGCAACAAGACCGGCGTGCTCGTGGCGCGAATGACGGCAGACATCGAGTCGATGGCAGAACTTGTGCAGTTTGGATTACTTCAGTTCATAGCCGCCAGCCTGCTTGTGGTCTTCGCCATCGCGCTAATGGTCTCGCTTTCGTGGCAACTCGCCATCGTGGCGCTGCTGGTAATGCCGCTGTTGATCGCCGCGTCAATCAAGTTCCAGCGCGACTCGAACAAGGCCTATCTCGCCGTGCGCGAACGCGTTGGCGCCAACCTCTCGACGCTGCAAGAGGGAATCACCACCGTGCGGGTCATCCAGGCCTACGCGCAAGAGCAAAACCAGATAGCCAAGTTCAACAAGTCGAACCGCGCGTTGTTTGACAGCCACGAACACAGCGTGCGCGTCTCGACTTGGTACTTCGCCTTGGTCGAATTCGGTGGCGTGCTCGCCTCGGCGCTCACGATCGGCATCGGAGGCTGGCTGGTGCACCGCGGCGATGTCACGCTCGGCACCGTCGTGGCTTTCACGCTGTTGCTCTCAAGCCTGTTCGACCCCGTGCAGCAACTATCGCAGCTGTATAACACCGTTCAGTCGGCTGGCGCCGCGCTCAACAAGTTGTTCGCAATCTTGGATGCCAAGCCCGAAGTCGGCGAGCATCATGGCGCCGTCGAGTTGCCGGCGACAGGCGAGTTGCGCGTATCCAACCTGACATTCACGTACTCGGGCATCGATGTGCCCGCACTTGACGACATCACCATCACGGTCGGGGTTGGCGAGAAACTCGCCCTCGTCGGCCCTACCGGCGCCGGCAAGTCAACGCTCGCCAAGTTGATGGCCCGAATGTACGACCCGCAACAAGGCAGCGTCTCGTACGGCGGCATCGACCTAACAATGGCCACGATGGCGTCACTGCGCGAGCGCATCGTCGTCGTGCCGCAAGAGGGCTTCTTGTTTAACGGCACAATTCGCGACAACCTGCGCATCGCTCGCGCCACCGCCACTGACGATGAAATCGACAACGCGATCGCCGCCATTGGCGCCACCGAACACTTCGCGCAGTTTCCCGACGGTCTCGACACCGAGGTACGCGAACGCGGCAGCCGCCTCTCGGCAGGCGAGCGCCAGCTGGTCGCGCTCGCACGCGCCGCCCTCGTCGATCCAGCCGTGCTCGTGCTCGACGAAGCCACATCCAACCTCGACCCCGGTACCGAGGCCGAAGTCGAGCAGGCACTCGAACGGCTGATGGCCGGCCGCACGGTGATCGTCGTCGCGCACCGACTCTCGACCGTGCAACGCGCCGACCACATCGCCGTGATCGCCGACGCCAAGATCGCCGAGTACGGCACGCACGCCGAGTTGCTCGCCCGCGACGGTCGTTACGCCGCGCTCGCCGCCGCGTGGCAAAAATCGCAAGTCACGAACTAACTTATTGTTACCGTATTGGTCGACACCGCAGACAGGTTGCCCGATTGGTCGATCACGTAAACCTTGTAGGTGCCAGCCGCAAGACCAGTTGCCGCGAGCGAGGTAGGGGAGTTCGCGACGGCAATAGTGATCGCATTCCACGAACTGCCGGTAGCGCCAGTAATGCTGGCGAGATTGGTGACAGTCACTGTTGTGCTGACCAAGAAGCCGCGACCAATCTCGGTACTTTGAATTGTCGCCGAACCGGATGCGGTGATTGAAGCAGTTGTCACGCTGGCCGTTGGCGCTGTCGTATCGCCGATGGCGCGAATTGGCCGTATTGCTTGGCTCAAAGACTTACCCCAGTTATCGTTTCCGCAGGTTCCCTCAGCTACCGGGAAGTTCCAGGTTTCTGCCCAGGCGGAATCGTATTGAGATGAACTCTTAAATGTGCCTGCGCTTGTCATACTAAGAATCGCCCGGTTTGTGCACATTGCACCAAGGTCGAGGATCGACGGCAGGAACCAATCTGACTTGCCATTATTTGAGTACGCAGTGGCGTTGTACGCCGCGCCCGAGGTGCAGCCATCGAGCATCAAGTACGTATTCAGAGCGCCAGAGCCAATTGCTCGACTGAAAGTTCCAGGTAGGAGTGTTGAAGTTAGGTTGCACCAGGTTGCGGCAGTGGCGTTTGCTGGCGCCGCTTCTAGGTATTGTCCCCACGACTGCAGCGAGCCAGCGTCGTAGAACACGATTCCACCACCGGGACCAGTATTACCAACACTGCAGACGCCGCCGGTTGCGCATGTAGACCCAGTCCATTGCGCATACAGTGTGAAACTGGCTGTCTGGCCATGCGTGTATGAGAACGTGATTGCAGTTCCACCGCTTGAAGCTGTGAACCAACCATTAAACGTGTAACCGGACCGTGTTGGTGTGCCAGGTGAAGTAGCAATGCTGCCACCAGTTGTTGTTGAACCAGACGAAATTGAACTACCACCTTGTGAGTCATAGGTGACTGTCAAAGTTGCTGCACCCCACACTGCATAGAGAGTCGTGTTCGCCGCGATCGTGAATGTGCTACCCGCCGCACGTGAAGTGCCGCCGCATGCTGATCCTGATGCAGGTTGCGTGGTGCACCACCCACTGAATGTGTACCCAGACTTTACTAGTAAACCAGAGTTTGACGCCACGGTAACGGTGGTACTGGCGCCGTAAGCGGTTGCGTCGGTAGGCACCGCGCCGCCTGAATTCGTGTTGCCGCTATAAGTCACCGAATACGTCGCAGGTGCGATGGTGGTTGTGGTGGTTGTCGGCGCGGTGGTTGTGGTCGTGGTTGTTGAAACGGTGGTCGTGGTTGTGGTGGTTGTCGGCGCGGTGGTTGTGGTCGTGGTTGTTGAAACGGTGGTCGTGGTTGTCGTGGTCGTTGGCACAGTCGTGGTCGTACTTGTAGTCGTAGTTGTACGAGGGACTGTCGTGGTCGTGCGTGGGACTGTTGTGGTCGTGGTTCGTGGCACGGTTGTGGTCATCGTCGGGGCCACGGTGGTCGTCGGTGCAACTGTTGATGCGACAGTTCTGATCTCGGGCAAGGTCGTCAAAGCAATGGCTGGCTCTAGTGCCGCGTTTTTCGTAACATTTACCGCAACGAGTTCAGCGTTGATGGGGGCCGTGTACGTGTCGACTTGGTATCCGATTGCGGTAATGTTGCGCTCTTCTTGGGTGGCGAGCCCGGCTTTTGTCTCTGGGGGCTGCAGTACTTCTGGCAGTGCGGCTACCGGTGCCGTAATTGCAGAGCCAACTGTTGCGACAACCACGCCGCTGGTTGCTGAAATTGTTTGTTGTGGGGCGGCTTGATCGACGACAACGGTTTTGACTTCACCTGTCGGCGCAGTGACAGCGACGTTTAGCGCACTGGCTCCGATGTCGATCGTCGTACCAGCGTCGATAACGGTGGTTGCTAGGTCGCCGCTGGCAACTGAAACTGTCAGGTTCTTTTCTGTGGTCGTGATCTGCAAATCGCTAACGGCGATTGGGGTCGCTGCGCCAGTAGTCACCACTTGAACGATTGCTTTTTGGGTCACCAAATATACGCTTGTTGGATCTGGCAAATTCATTTCAATAGACGAATCGTCAGTCGTGATCACGTATTCAGGTATGCCTGAAGTGACGAGATCCACGATGTTCGCCTTAGCGCTGGTCCCCACGTCGGTCGACTCACTGTATTCATCTGCCGAGATGCCAGGTCGACCAGTAGTTGAAATGTAAGTTGCGAGTAACGGCCGCACCTGTGTGCCTGAAGCGTCATTGCCCGTCGCTGGCGTGATCACGCCGTTTGAGGTGGTAATTGACCAATTCAGACTGGTTGAACGAATTAACAGCATCGTGCCCTTAACGCCACCACTGCCATCACCGAATGGGGTCTTAGATGACAGCCGCGACTCCATCGACGTCAAATCCATGTCGGCAGTTTTGCCGTGCCAAGCCGCAGGATCGTTTTCGGGGTCTTTGCCAGAAAATGAAAACGTCCAATCACCGGTCGCTAAATCGACTGCGACGAAACGGTTCTTGCCAGGCCAGTTGGTGTCATAGACACGAATAATTGCTTTATCGGCCGACGGCAACTCAACTGCGTAAGGCAACACCGCGTGACCGCCAGTCGACGTGTACAAACCCATCGTGTAACTGAGTTGCCCGTTTTTAAAAGAATTGGCGAGGATCGCCAACTTGTCTTTCAACGGCTTCTTGGCTGTCTTTGTTGTTGCGTCTTGCACATCAGGAAAGAACTGTGTAGCGAACGCCCGAATAATCCCGTGTGTCACGTCTTTCGCATTTTCTAACGTCGATGTTTTAGGAGTCGACTGTGCATTGAAACGACTCGCCGCCTGCACCACCATGCCTTCACAGTGACCAGACGCTCGAGCTTGATTAACCATCTGTGCCCACGCCGCCGACTCGGCTACCAGCTTGCACGGATCGACCTTGCCATCAATACAAACCGACTCACCAAACATCGTCACCATGTCGCTGGCATCAAAAACTTCTGGACTGCTCTTGGCCCCGAAGTTCGCGAAACCAAAACCGTCTTGCGCGGTCTGCAACTGAATCGCAATCGGAACTGCTGGTGGTACCACAGCATCGCTGCCACCAGAACCACCGCCACCGCACGCCGCTAATGCAACGAGGGATACCAGCAGCGCCCGCCGGCACACAGCCACGGTACGAAATTTCACTCGACTAAACCCAGGTTCAGTAATAATCTCAGCATAAGCCAAGATTAAGTCTGTGTATAGAAGGGAGAGTGATTCACCTCGTATCAAGTTAACTTGATATACTTAATCCTCAGATAACCGAAAGTAGCGTAAACATGGGGTAAGCGATGCCAAAGTCACTCAAAGAGATCAAGAGCCATGCCGAGAGCCTGCAGAAGCAAATTGACGAATTCGACCCACGTACGGCAATAGAGATTGACGTAGTTGATTTTGAGTTGCGCTGCGCGGCCGTCAATCGCGCCAATTGCGAGCGAGAAGTTGCCGATGCTGTCGTCAGATCACGCCTTGCCGGATATTCGTGGAGCCGGATCGGTGCATCATTGGGCATCTCGGCGCAGGCAGCACATCAGCGCTACAGCAAGTACAAGGTTAAGAAACTCCTGACTACGAAATAGCGAGTGGGCCGGTTGCCGCCGCCAGCAGACGAAGCCGAATAACCCAAGACACAAAAATATTTTGGCACTTGTGTGCCAACAAATTACACATCGTCGGTGATGTGTGCCTTACAAATTTTAAAAGTTTCGCCGAAATGGATTTAATAATCCATGTCAGCGCGCGCAAGCATGGAATTACCGATGTAAGTATGCTTCATGCAGTACGTTACGAATTGTTCTTTGTAGAACAAGAAGAGATAGTTATTTTCATCGGCCCAGATATCAGCGGCAACCTAATTGAAGTCGGTCTTATTAAGTCTGAATACGGTAGAACAATCATCCACGCCATGAAGGCCAGAGCAAAGTACCTAAGGTGAACTTATGAAACTCACAATGAAAGAAGAAGAAAAGATCGCCGAATTAGTAGCCATGATTGAGGACATCGACTTTTCGAAGTGCAAAATGATTGATCGCAATGTTTTCGCCCTAGGTGAAATCAAATCAAAGCTCGAACACCTCGAAGCATATTCCGCCGAAATCGTGTGTCGCGCTCGCAGAGACGGAATGTCGTGGTGCCGCATCGGCGAAGTGCTGGGCATATCTGAAGTGACCGCAAAGGGTCGTTTCCCCCAAATCGACTAAATCAGCGGTCGTTAGATCACGTCGTGCTCGCGGTCGGGTGACAAAATCCCAAGTCACGAACTAACGGCCCAGATATAAGCGGCAACCTAATTGAAGTCGGTATTGCCAACAAGCGAAACGGCAAAACGATAGTCCACGCCATGAAGGCCAGAAAAAAATACCTGAGGTGATCCTATGAAACCAACAGATCAAGAGGACGAAGAGGAAGAAAGCTTTGACGAGTTAATAGCCAGATTCGAGTCACTTGACTTCTCGAAGGGCAAAATCATCGATCGCAATGTTTACGACCTAGGTGAAATTAAATCAAAGCTCGAATGTATCGAAGAATATACGGTCGAAGTCGTGTGTCGCGCTCGCAAAGACACAATGTCGTGGTGTCGCATCGGCGAACTGCTGGGCATATCTGAAGAGGCCGCAAAGAGCCGTTTCCCCCAAACCGACTAAACTGGCCGTCGGCCAGCCAGCAACCGCTAAGTCACCTCAGCAAACAAATCGGGGAAGGCCCGCGAAACCTTGCCCGTCAAATACTCCCCATAAGTACCAGACCACGCCCGCGCACTGCTCGCATCCCACCGCCGCGACACATCATCGGCGGGCGGCGCACCATCCAAAGGCAACGGCGTCACCACCGCATCCCACGACGGGTCTAAAAAGAATGGATACGACAGCCGCTCGCGCCCACTGACATTGCGCACCCGATGCGCCGTCGAGCGATACCGACCCTCAGTCAAACGGTCGAGCATGTCGCCCAGATTGACCACGAACACATCTGGCTCTGCAGGCACATCTATCCACACATCACCAGGCATCTTCACCTGCAACCCGCCGCAATCATCTTGCGCCAAAATCGTCAGCAGCCCGTAGTCGGTGTGCTCAGCCACGCCCCATTCACCCGCAGCCCCAGTCGCCGGCGGATAGTGAAAGATCCGAAACAAACAAGTCGGCTCAGCCGCAATCGTCGTCGCAAACCACTGCGCATCCATACCCAACCCCAACGCCACACCACGCAATAACGCCTCACCCAACTCGCGCATCTGCGCAAACCACTCCACAACCGCAGGCCCTATCCCTACAGGCGAAGCCGGAAACAGATTGGGCCCATGCAACGGCGTACCCGCAACAACCCGCGCATCATCCAGCGAAAGTTCTTCTCCTATATATAGACCCTCCTTGCGATCGGGCACGCCCGACGTCAACTCTCCGCCCACACCAAACCACCCACGCCAACTAGCCCCCGCCAACGGCATCGCACACTTCGCCTTCTCTGCCTCAGGCTGATCAAAGAACTTCCGCGACAAATCATCCATCAGCACTCGCAACTCGGCGCTTACGCCATGCCCCGTGATGCGAAAGAACCCACTCTCGCGACACGCCCGGTCGATCTCTCTGGCACACGCGCTTACCCCCGAACCCCCATTTATGAGAGGGCTTACATCTATAAGGGGGAGCGTTGGCGTCACGGGGTTTAGGTTATTGCAAATCGTTAGTTGCCAAGTTCGTCCCACGCAAAATCACCGAAGTCATTGAAGGAGAGGTTCCTTGGCTCAACCGATGTTAAACCTAGTACACCCTTGTGTAACACTTGTCTGACTCTAAGAGGGGATTAGCAGATGGTCGCCGATCAATCAAAATGGATCTGGGCAGTAGAAAGCGCGTTGCGCAACGAACTTGATGGCGGCATCGTCCGATTTTTTAAGGCTGAGGGTGTTAAGCAGCCTGGTGTTCTCGCTGCAGGCGCGCCCCCAGACGCGACCACATTATTTGCGCGCGAGGCAATTCAGAACAGCTGGGATGCTGCGCGGGAGTGGATGTACAAGAATCGTGTGCAGAAACGCGAGATCCCACCTTTTTGGATTGATATTAAGTTCTGCGAACTTTTAGGTGACGAGAAAGCCAAGTTTGTGAATGCTTCTGGTATTGGCGAACACAGTTTGCACCTTGGGACCGGGAAGCAACGAAGTGAGGTTAGGAGAAAAGTTGGTCTTTATGACGACGATTGCCTCGAATCATTGTCGGATCCGACGAAACCTCTAAGGATTTTGAAATTTATTGAGCACTCATCGTTGGGCATGCCTGGCGAATTTCTTGCGATGGAGTCGCGCATGTATCACGCGATGCTGAGCGTTGGGTACACAATGAAGCGTGATGGATCTGGCGGTTCATATGGCTACGGCAAAGCAGGTTTGATATCTGCATCAAAAATTCGCGTAATTTGGGCGTATTCATCATTTGATGAAGAACCTAATGATCCCGATGTCACGCGTCGTTTAATGGGCGCAACATATTGGAGCCATCACGAATACGATTCAAAAAAATGCACTGGTTGGGGAAGACTTGGAAAGGCAACTGACGGTTCCGCGGTCCCACTCGAGAATGAGGACGCTGACGCCGCAGCGTTAGCTCTCGGACTTGACCTGCGGGACCCTGATGTTCTTGAGCAAAAGGGGACAACCTTTTTGATAGCCGAGCCGACGATTACAGCGCGCGAACTCAAGACTGCTATTGAGCGCAATTGGTGGCCGGCGATGATTGAAGATCAAAACGGACTTCGTGTACGTATAACCGATTTTGACGGCACAGTTATGACCCCGTCGGTCCCGAAAGATGATCCAGATCTGAAACCGTTTGTTAGAGCATATGAATTGGCAACCCGGCGCCAGGACGCGAAGGGCGAAACCGAAAAAGTCGTGCCACTTGGTAAATATCAGCCTCAGGGAAGTGACGAGTATCAGCTCGGCACACTAGGTCTTATTGCTGACCCTTCGGGCTGGTCGTTTCCTGATCTCGGAGATGAAGGGGCAGGAGTTGTAGATCACTGCACACTTGTGGCGCTTGTCCGTGGTCCCCGAATGGTTATTGAATACAACGAATATCGGCTCGGGATGCCGTTTGTGCGCGGATGTTTCGTTGCGGACGAGCAAATTGATGATTTACTCCGGCAAACTGAGCCGAAGGCGCATAACAAATGGGACCCTCTAATCAACGAAGCTGGGGTTAATCAAGATGCACCGAAGATTGCTGGGCAGATTTATAGTCGACTTCGTGAAGAGGTCAAGAACTTCAAAAGTAATTTCGTAACGCCACCGCCCCGTTCCGGTGAATTGAATTTGCCAATTCTTGATGAATTATCGCGACTAATGAAGGGCAAGAAGCCAATAGTTCCTCAAGGCGACGCACGCACAATCAGGATTTCCTTCATCAAAGGTGCTCATGCAGTTTCAGCATCAAAGGGCGACATCAAATGCATTAGTGAGGTGGAGTTCATAGTCGATGACTGGGTATGGGATGTCCTCGACCCCGATGTGCTGGAACTTGAAGTAACGGTTCAGTTAAGCGTCGCAATTATTGAGGATGAAACAATAGGGGAGCGACTTCCACTGAATATAAAATTTGATAAGAAGCAGTTCGTGCTTCAGAGCGATGAAAAGAGTCGATATGTTTTTATAGGGCCAATGCGTCGTGGTCAAAGATCGTCGTTCAAAATTGAAACTGATGGTTATTCGTCAGACTGGTCGGTCAAGTTCACTCCAATTGCAGACGTGACTAGCCCAGAGGTTCCATCCATGCCGAAACGAACAAGTAATGGCTGAAGAAAATAGAATTATTCGGCCGTTTACAACGCCGCAATCCCTCCAGGATTTTCTTGATGAGCAACTAATTTTTATCGTCCAACCAATACTGGATGGCGAACCTGATGGTGATTCGATTGCAATCGAGCCTGGTGAAACTAGACGGCTTGACCCGAAAACATTTCTAACCTCCGACATGTCGATTGCGTTTCGTCCTAATGTGGATTCAAAGGAATTTGTCAAAATTTGGAAGCAATTCGCGAAAGATCTCGGCGATGCGTCCGGTGACGCAATTACTGCCGTGTTATATGGCGGCTCTTCCTATCTGAAATTCACAGACGAGCTTGGTCGTTGGAGTATAAATGAAATTGGTGGTCTAGAAGGATCGTTCGCGATAGCCAAACACGGGTCGCCTAGGCCGAGGGCAGCTCGCACAGCCCACCACGGCTCGTCATTTGACTTAGTGTTGGTGCTCTCTGACGAAATTAAAAAGCAGTCCGGTTTGCCGTGGCGTAAGGGATCATGGATCGCTCGAGTTGGGTTTTCACTTGGTAATCCAATGGAGGGTTTTGGGTTCACTCCGCTCTTACTCACGAAGGAAATGCGCAAGGTGCTGAATGTTGGACCAGAAGCATTTAAATTCGCACGCAAGAATCCATTCAACGGTCAACTATTTGAATCGGAAACCTTGGACGATTTCATTGAGTTCTACGTTGATGACGAAACTCTTGCGCGTCTTTCGGCGGCACCTAGGAACCCTCAGTCCGCTCTGATTCAGACCGAAATTTTCCTTAGCGCCATTGAATTTGTCGTACTTGAGGCGACTAGAGATCCGGAACTAAAGGAGAAGACGATTGCCGACCTAGATGGAACTCTTCTCGACAAGATGTTAAGAGCAATTTCGGTTGAAAAAAAATCAGAAATGGAAGAATGGTTGCAGATTCTGAAAACCGCGCCCGAACTTTTCTTAACTAAATTCGAAGAGCTGGTTGAGTATAAGTCTCGCTTAATTAAAAGTCTTGGAGATATGCGATGAGATACAAAACAATCACTATTGCTGATGCAAACTTATTCGCCCGAGAAATGACTGACGATCCATCAAAACGGACCTTGGACTATGCGGTTCAATTCGCCTCTACCAACATGAGACCTGCAAGTACGCCTGGATCCGGTAATGAAGTTGAACTAGATGTCTCGGCAATCGAATTGCTGGCCGATGATATTCAAGGAAAAATTGATGCAATTAGGAGAAAATCAAAAAAGGCAAGTGAGCTTGAAGCGCTTGAAGGTGAGGTCTGTGGGGATATCCATCGGGCATTAATTGGTGTCCCTCTAGAGATTCTTGACGATTCTGGTTTTTGGAGATATGTAGCGATTAGATACTTTTCAGATTTTATTCTGTTTAGAGAAGAATCTGCCCTAGCTAAAGGGAATATAGGTACATACTTTTCGGCGCAATCAGGGGCCGAATCCATACCACTTCGACTTTTCATTCGTGCCCAGTCCATGCTTGACTCACGCGGGGGTTACGATTTGGCATCAAGCGTCGACAAGGGAACTGATTTTTGGCGAAGCCATATCGTTCGTGTCCGAACCGGCAGAGCTAAAGAGCTAGCTCAAGCATTTGCAAAAATGCAGAGCGTGGACCCTATGAAAACTGACTTGTTGAGAAAAGTTGCGCGACGCCTGAATCGTCAATGGTCGAATGTCGTCCTGTTTGATTACGACTATAAGAAAGCCACGCAGTTGATGAAGGATATTCGTAAATCGGTAGATTAAGCAACAGCCTTGCTACACCAAGGGCTACTATCGATGTTGATGATGCCACCTGAGCTACAGATGCAAGAATTTACTATTCGGGGAGGGGTTCTCTCGCGCCGAGTCACGGTCGGTGAACATTCGTTCCTGGCTAAGGTGCGAGTTCCTGCTGGATCAAAAGCCGAATTACAAACATGGTGGAAGGCCTATCTTTCTGGCGCTCGGCCTATTTTCGCAAATCTAGATGCTCCAGTTCTTCGTACTGTTGACCTATTCTGCGGCCCTGGTGGATTGGCCATGGGTTTTCGACAAGCAGCCGAAGAATGCGGGTTTGTCGCCGAATCCGTATTGGCTGTTGACCAAGACGAAGGGGCTTTGGGGGTTTATAAGCGTAACCACAAGACGCGAATCACATCGTCCGAGTCGGTGTCAATGCTTGTCAATTACCAGATTCTTGGTAACGGCGATGGCGCGACGATGTTTAATGATCCAGTAATCGCTTCTCGTTTGTCGCACTTGGTTGGCAAGGTTGACGTTGTGCTGGCTGGACCACCTTGTCAGGGTCATTCGAACCTGAATAATCACTCGCGTCGAACCGATCAAAGGAACGCGCTCTACCTAACCGCACCCGCAATGGCTATTGCGCTGAAGGCGCCGATCGTGATAATAGAAAACGTGCCTGCCGTTGTGCACGACCATAAAGGTGTTGTTAGTTCGTCAATCAGTTTACTTAAGGAGGCCGGCTACTACGTTGAGTACGGTGTCCATTGCGCATCCGATATGGGGTGGCCTCAAACACGCAAACGGTATTTCATTGTTGCGAGTCGTGATGTTAATCCGCTATCAATTGAATCAGTAGCAAATGCGTTAGCGCGCGATAAACCGCTATCAGTTTGGTGGGCGATACGAGAGTTCGAGAGAAAAAAGAGTAAGCACTTTGTTGACCAATTGCCCGTACTAAGCGCATTGAACGAGCAACGGGTTAATTATTTAATTGACAATCAGATACACGAACTGCCGAATGAGGAACGACCTGATTGTCACAAGGACGGGACAACATATACTGCGGTCTACGGTCGCATGTACAAGGACAAACCTGCCCCAACGCTGACGTGCGGGTTCCTAAGCCCGGGTCGAGGAAGATTTACGCACCCGACACAACCCAGGGTTCTAACTCCGCGTGAAGCGGCACGAATTCAGGCATTTCCTGACGATTATCGTTTTGATGCTGTTGACGGAGTTGTGCCCGGACGGACTCAGCTTGCTAAGTGGATCGGTGACGCAGTGCCAATGCCACTTGGATATGCCGCCGCGCTAAGTGCACTTATGCCCCGTATTGGTTGGTGACTTAACTCCGTCTTAAGTAATTTGAGGCATCCACGGCCTTGATCCATAGTCGGCCATCGGCGTCTGTGGCGTGGACAAAGGGCCCGCTGCTAGTGTCCACCGAGTGGTTGTTAGAAAGAGACCCTACATGAGTCAGTCGGCTGGCGATCTGCGTGCTCTTGCGGCCGATCGGATTAACGACGCCGTGGTAATTAACGAAGTCAAATATGAGCTGAGCTTTCGCACTACGAAAGCCGCACGAGTTTTATTGGCCGAGGTTAAAACGGGGGTTATTGCGTCAAAAGACGCTCGTGTAGTTCCAGCGCGGACGGATTATTCAATTGAGCAGAGGCTTGACGTAAGTCCGTCTGCTGGCGACGAATGTTCAGATTTACGAGTGCGCTATGAGGAACTGCGGCAGACGTTCACTGAACGGGGATCATCTCTCTCAAAGTGGGGTATGACCGAACTCATGCCGCCAGAGATGGTGATAAAGGTTGTCGCACTTTGGAAATTGGCCGTGGATGATGTCGCCGATAAGCACGGCCGGTCGAAGACGGTATTATCGGCGGATATGAAAAAACTTGGAATTGATATACCTGGTCTTGGAATTCAACAAGAATAATCAAAGTGACAGATAACTTCGCTGATGATGATGCCCTGTGGCGGAGATGTGAACGAGCTTGGGCTGGCTGGCTTCAAGGCGAGAAATGGGCAGTTGTTCACCTAACTAATGCCATTAAAAACGTTAAAGGCATTATGGCGCCAATGGTCGCGATCCCCGGTGGTTTTGTTCGTGCCCCTGATTTACTGGCTAGCAAAGCTGGTGTTTCTCAGTATTGGGAAGTTAAGTATCGATCGCGTCCGATCGTGAATCAGTTAACGGGCGAGCGCGAGCATTGGATGCAGCGGGCAAATGTGTCTGACTACCATGCTGTAAGTATTCATACTGGGCACCAAGTTAAGGTTGCTCTTTACGAGGCTTCGGCGCGATCCGGTCAAGGTGAGTGGTTTCAGATAGATATTAATACTCTCATTGCCCAAGGCAGACGCGAAACCAAAATTGCCCATGATGGCAATGAGATTGATGCATGGGTCTGGCCATGTAGCGCAATGCAGTCTCACCAAGGCCCAAAATTCTTATTGGATGAAGCCAATGAACCACTTCTTCCGAGGGAGGGTGAGGGGGAACCGATTCCAGAATCGGCTATCCGTCCTATTGAACGAAACTTACGAAAACGTATTTCAGTAGAACTTTCAGGATCTAAGAACGTATCAACGTCAGAAACTTACTCTACTGATGAATTGAGACGGAAGATCGAAAGGATTCTTGAGGATGACAATCAAACTGGGTTAGATGTTCTATGTTCGGCTATCCGCATTCCTTCTACGCCAAAATATTCGGTTATGCGGATTGGCGATGTTGGAATAGATGTTGATGAAGTACTTGGGCTGCTGCATTACGGCGTACGTGTTTTTTTGATTACTCCAACTAGAGAAACCGAATTTGACAAAATTGACTTAGCTGCATTTGAGGAAAGTCGATTACTTGAATGGGCCGCAGTTCCAGAGTCAGCGGGTCTTGATCATTGGATCATTGACGGACAGGTTAAGCAAATTGTGGACCCAAAGGTTCAGCGAGCGATTGACTCTGCAGATGCTTCAGGAAAAATCAACATTAAGCAATATTGGGTTGTCCATGCCAAAGCCGATTCGGATGTAATTGTCAGAGCTGGTGCTGGTACCGGCAAGACAGAGACGATGTCGGAGCGGGTTGTCTTTCTTTTATCAACTAGTGAAAATTCTGGTTCGGCTGGTGAGAGTTACAGCCCATATACCCTTCGCATGGATGATATTGTCCTTGTTACATTTACGAGAGAGGCTGCCCGACAGATGAGGGAGCGTCTTTCTAAGACGCTTGGTCTGCGCAAGAGATTGTCTAGGCGATGTGTGATGCCAGCCCTTGCGTGGATGATGCAATTGAGCAGTACGGAGGTCTCAACTATTCACTCCTACGCAAAGTCACTGGCGCAACAGGGTGGAGGAATCATTGGTTTTTCAAATGATTTTCGAGTCTCGAATCAAACGATGAAATTCCGAGAGGAACTTTACAAGGAATTATCGCCCCGCCTTGATGCGTTATTCAATTTGCCTCAGGCGAGCCAAGTTCCAGCTGTTCATCTGTGGCGTGAGCTTCTTGAAACCATTTGGGAGAAGCTGGACAATAATGGTGTTGAAGTGATGTCTCTTGGATCTAAAGAACCTAGGGAAATATCCTGGCCAATACCAAATAATTTTGCGCTGGAAACTCAGATTGTTAAAGTTGTGACGGATGTTCTGACAAGTCTGGGACGAGGATTTGCGAAGATATGTTCTGAAAATCAGGCCATACCGACTTCAAAATTGGTAGCGACTGCAATTGCGGCAATCACCGAGCAACCCCACCCACCGGTCCGAATCCCAAAGTATGTCTTCATTGACGAATTTCAGGATACGGACTCGGAGCAGATGACTCTAATGCTTAAGATTCGGGCACTGTTCGGGTCTAATTTATTTGTTGTTGGAGATGTGAAACAGGGTGTTTATCGTTTCCGCGGAGCCCAAGGTGACGCTTTTGAAGAGTTGAAAGGCAGGTTCACAGGGGAGGGTTTAACAACTCCAACTGTTTTTCCGTTGACAAGAAACTTTCGTTCGGGGAAAAAATTACTGAGTTCTCTTCATCCTTTTTTTCTATCCTGGGGGAAAAGGGGATGGCTTGAATACCGATCTGAAGACATGCTCGAGGCTGACGTCAAAAAGTACAATTTAGGAGGTGAAATAACTACATTATCCGTGAGAAGAAATGACTTTGAGAATAAGTCTGTGGCGCAAGTCAAAAAGTGGCGTAATTCGGCTGAGAATGAAGAATCTCACCTGGATATCGCCGTACTTTGCAGGGAGAACTGGACTGCTATCAAGGTGCAAAGAGCGCTGATTGACTCGGGCGTGCCTTGTGAGTTGGTCGTTGGTGGAGATTTTTATCGTGCGCCTGCGGTACGTGAGCTACGTGTTCTGTTTGAGGCGGTAGCAAATCCAAATGATAACGCCGCACTGCTTGAACTCTGCGAAACTCGCTGGCTAGAGGGGATTCTGGTTTCTTCAGCGCCTGAGGGAACGGTCGAGGCTGATGGCTCGGCGTGGCAGGTGCCAACTGAAAAAATTTTATCCTGGCATGATCGGCTCGCAACGCTTAGTGCAAACTCGTTTTCGGTTGATGACATCGAACCATTACGGGCAAGACTCATGTCATTACGAAATCTTCTTGAAAAGATGTCGGTATTGTCTTGGCTAATTCTATGTTCCCAGAGTTTTGCGCCTGCTGGTTGTGCGTTACAGCAAAATAACGACGAGATTGAACGCGCTCGATACATAAGATGTTTTGACCATTTACTAGTTCGACTAGATGACGAGTTTGCTGAATCGCCTACCACCTTGCCGAGAATGCTTGAGTGGCTGCGGCTACAAATAGCCACAAATTTTAACGAAGATGAGCCATTTGATGTTGATGATTTACACGGAAAAGTAACGGCGCTAACGGTTCATAAATCCAAGGGCCTTGAGTTTGACTGCGTCCTCGTGCCTTATATGTGGGGTCAGTTCGTTAAGAAATCTCGAAAGATAGATGTTGTAATAGAAAGTCAAAAGAGTGGAATCCCACGAATTGTTTGGAAGTGGAAACATGGAGAATTGCCATCGGATGTATTCCAAAATGTCCCTGACGCTGACGGAGCATGGTCTGCCGAAATAGATGAGTCTTGCAAGGAGGAGACAAGACTTCTTTACGTGGCCCTGACACGTGCTCGCCGAGATCTCGTTGTATTCTTATCAGACAAGGCTTCCGTAAGAGATAGTAGTCAGCAGAGGCCTAATTCTTGGGAAGAATTGATGATGCAGAAGGTGTCTGCTAATGGGTGAGTGGCGAGCTCTCGCGCTTGACTCCGTTCGTTACGGTGTAGTTGCAAATGAACTGAGAGAGATCGGCTTTGATTGGAGCACCTGCGCGCACATCCCGGCGACTTCGTCACTAGCAAAAGCAGTTCGACAGACAAAAGTCGGTGCACTTCCAATTGCAACCGTGATTGACATGATCGTAATGGCTGGGAACGATCCACGTCTTGGTGTTCCGATCAGTTCATTCCCATCTTTCGATGACATTGAAGATGACAATTATTTGCTCTATCAACGCAGGATTAGGTCTTGGCAGAACAAGGTTGCAGGAAAGCGAATTTGGATGTCCATTGAGTATCAGCAACACTTGAAAGATTTTTTAGAGAAGCGTGGCTTCCCAAGAGGTCTACAACGGGTTTTTATTGAATCTCGACGTGAGTTCATTAAGACGATGCAAACTTTAATTGCAGCGGGATTGCGACCAGAGACCCTAAAGCCTACCGAAAAAATCGCACAAATTGCCACGAGCGCATGGATTGAATTGGAGAAGAGCTTTCCTTCTGTGTATGCCTCCCGAGATGACTTATGGATGGACCAGGATGAATTTTCTAGAGGGGAAACATCTCGTTCGAAAAATTTGAGGGCACGCATCTACGAATCGTTAGATCAGGCTTTCGGAAAAGTTGATGGTCCGCGGACAATTGTCTACCACGGCTACTACTTTTTTACGCCGCCGCAATGGGCGTTCTTCCAGCTACTTCGCTCACTTCCAGATGTCAACCAGATATTCATAGTCCATGACGATGGTCAAAGCTCCGTATACGAAACCTGGCGTAGGTACTTTGATGAAAAGTGGGAAATGCCAAAACCAGAGGTTCGCGCACATTCACGAAAAATTAGTTATGCGGCCTGTGCACTTAAAGATTCATTGCGCGGTGAGCGTATTGACATTGAGTCTTTAATTGGGCGTCTAGAGATTCATGAATATAGAACCCCCACGCAATTTGTCAAACATTGGATGTCTGAAAGATCAGCCGCCCAGCAGCTAGGACAAAATGAGCCGCAGACTTTTGCTGCCTCTGCGTCTGACATATCTAGATACCTGGAGAGATTTGGAGGAGTTTCACAAACTGGCGAAGTTAACCTGGCTCTATTGCCTCTTGGCGCGTACTTGCTTGGTATTCATAACTGCATTCAATTAGACCCACAGGGTTTAATTTCAATTGAATTAAACGGCGAATCACTTGTTGACATTGTAGCAAGTGGATATTTGATGATAAATCCAGAGAAAGGGATTGGGTTTCAGAATTCTGGTGTTCTCCAGCGCGTCTTGCCGTTCTTCTCTGATTGCAAAATTGGCCACGATTGGATTGAGCGAGCAGAGGCTCTCTTGCGATTGGTTATTGTCGAAGTCAAACCTCTTGGCGAACGCTCATCAATTGATAACGATGTCGCGAGGATGAGTACAGCGGCATTGAATCCTCTTCGTCTTGCTCCCTGGGTCGATATTACTGTTGACGATGCGGATGCAATACTCAAGGCAATACAGACGACTGTAGGGCTTGCTCAGACAATTGCATCTGGGGAAAGAGTTTCACTTAAGCAACACATCATTTTCCTTAAAGCAAATCTAAAGCGTGGGATGGCAAATCTTCCAGTTGAAGTTCGGGCGAGAATTGAAGAAAAGATTGATGGCATGAGTGTTGCTATTGACGCCGAAGTATCGGCGGACAGTTTGATTGATATTGTCAATCTTTTGCTCGGGGTGAGTGCAGATTTCAGCGTGACTGGGGAAGATGAGCGCGACCTACGCGTTGGCGAATTGCGCGGTTTGGATGCACTTGGTCTTAAGAAACTTGACGCATCTCTTCACATCGCAAATCTTACCGATGTTTCATTTCCTTCAAGGGTCAGCTCGGTTGGTTGGCCTTACAGGATTGAAGACCTAATTAGTGCGAGTGTTGACTTGCCAATGGTTTCAATTGAGATTCTTCAAACTCGCGTGGAAACAGCCGCCATGAGCGACCTCTACCTTCTATCGCTCGGCTTAGACGGCGTCGAAGATGGGCACCTAACTACTTTGAGTTACATTTCCAAAATTGGCCGTGAGATTAGTAATCCTTCGCCTATTTTGGCCCTGTTAGCGGTGCCTGGTCACAGGCCGACAGCTGCGATAGTCACGCGGGCGGGTGGATTAGTCATCAAAAAAATTGACAACGGCCATGAGTCAAACCAATTGCGCGAGCGACGCGATCATGGGGGCTTTAATGCTCGACAAACTGAACTCGACGACGCGGCCAACAGGGTGCCAGTTATTGCGGGGGCGTCAGCAATCGTTTGTCCTAGACGTTTTGCTCTTCAGTGGGCACTTGGCCCATCAGCCTCTTACATGTCCGAGCATCATCACTTGATGCTCTATGGAAACCTTATTAATGCCATCCAGCGGTTAAGGAGGAGGGTGGACCCCGCACGTGCTCAAAGAATTTGCTCTGACCTATGGCGCCATTACACCCCAGGTCAGCGTTCAAGCAGCGAAGCTAAAGCTCGTGTAGTCAGCGATCGACTTAGTGCGAGTATGCCTTGGGTATTCACTCTTGGCGGGGCTAAGACTAGAAATGATTCAATTTCCGAATCGTACAAAGCGGCTATGGGCGATGAAAGGCAACCTGCATTGGTTTTGTCTCCAGCCGGAGCGAGTTTCCTTCCTTCTGCGCACGTCTCATCAGACGATCTTTGCAATTCATGCCCGGTGAAGCCAAGATGCGCGATGTGGTTTAAGCCCGACAACCATTAGGACAGAGACACGCCCAGTAAATCTCTCTGGCACATGCGTTTACCCCCGAACCCCCATTTATGAGAGGGCTTACATCTATGAGGGGGATGGATGGCGTCACAGGGGATACGTACGTCGCTTAAATAAACCGAACTTGGAGGTTGAGATCGATGAAAACTTGGTCACCTATTCTGAAGAGAAAACCAAACTTATGACGAGTCGTTGAAGCCGTTTCCATTCTCGTTGAATTCAAAAGGTAATCGCGAAAAGCCTCACGGTTATAAGCATGGAAGCATACGAGCTCGCCATTTGGTTTGACAATTATGTACCCAGCAGTCGCGTCATAGTCGCCACTCCAAGGGATGGATGGGGTCATGCCAAGCGCGACATCCGCTAGGAACGTCTTGATCTTGTGTACGTAGACCTTGTCGGCGCCTGCACCGATTGACAGTGGGTCAGCATTAGTAATTACTTTTACTAGGTCAATTATTGACGTGCCTAAACCGGAGTAGTAGGAAATTAGGAGTGCCGCGATAAGTTTTGGCATTTCAGAGTCGATCATTTTTAGATTTGTAGCGAATTGCACACTGTTGACTTCTTGCAGCGAGAATTCGCAGCCACGCTGAATTAGGGTTTTTACTAATTTTTTAACGCCGAGATCGTTTAATGACGCAATGTCGTCATCCGATAAAGCATCAGATAGCACGAACCTGAAGTTGGTTGCGCCCGAGGCGTTAAGTAGCGAAGATGGTGAGCCCAGTTGTGACTTAATGCTGAAAGTCATTTTTGTAGCGCGCCCGATCGTCGCATCATGAGCTACAAGGGAAATATCGCCTTTGTCTGAATGGGGCTCTTTCAGTGAAGCGATGTGTGCATCGGCGATAATTTGGTTTACTGATGGGACAGAAAAATTGCCTGTTGAGCCAGCAATCGTGCTTAGTATTTCAGAGGCGGCAGTACCAAAATTGGACCTAGAGATAACGACCTCGGTTGTATCTTTGTGTTCCGGACTGATTCGAATATTTATTTCATCTAATTCGTAATCGAAAGAAAAGTCTTTTTGCTTTCGCATTAGTTTGACTATTGGATAATAAGAGTTGGGGTCCAGGGTAAGATCGGCATTTGCGGCGTGGAGTCTGCCGTCGGCTAATAGCTTGAAAAATGTGTAAACCTCGCTCCACTCACCGATATTTCCGCTGAGCATTATTTGCCCTCTAGGGCTCTAAGTAGGGCTCGACCAGTCGCTTGGATCGCTGGTACGGCCACCGAGTTACCAAACTGCTTGTATGACTGTGCATCTGCGACAACAATTCGAAACTTATTTGGGAAGCCTTGAAGGCGTGCCCATTCACGCGGAGTCATCTTGCGGATTCCTCTTCGATTCACTGAACCGGTGATATTTGTTTTCGGCACAAAGTCGGTAAGGCGATCGTCTAGAACGAGATTCCGTTCACGTCCCATGCCACCAACGACAATCGCATTTGCGATGCCGTCGTCGGGAATTATCTCAAAACCAAATCCGTTACCTTTTGCGGCATGTCGGGCTCTGTGTTTCTCGAGGGTCGATAGGTATTGATTGGACAGGTAGTACTTAACTGAAACTTCATTTTCTTCCTTTACGTCAGCAAAGGTCACGTGTTTACCAAGTGGCTTCGGATAAGAGAATCGTTCAGAAGCTGCCTTTGACTTAAAACCAACGATAAATATTCTTTCTCGATTTTGGGGAACACCAAAATGCTTCGCGTTCATCACTTGTGGATCTGGAACGTGGTACCCGAGGTCGTCGCGCAACGTTTGCAGGATTACCTTCAGTGTCCGACCCTTGTCGTGACCGACAAGACCTTTTACGTTTTCTAGAAAAAATGCTTGTGGTTGTTTCTCTTTTATAATTCGAGCAACGTCAAAAAACAGCGTGCCTCGGGTATCTCCAAACCCGCCCTTGAACCCAGCAATGGAAAATGCCTGACACGGGAAACCAGCGATCAAAATATTGTGATTTGGTACCTCGGTTTCGTCGACCTTTGTGATGTCGCCAAACGGAACTTCGCCGAAGTTTTCAAAATACGTGGTTTGGGCGTTCTTGTCCCATTCAGAGCTGAAAACGCACTTGCCGCCCAAGTTCTGGAACGCGACCCTCATCCCGCCGATACCTGCGAATAGGTCAATGAAGTTGAACTTGGGGTCCTTTATTGGCGCAAATGGAACATCCCAGATGAAATTTTCTGTGTTGATTGATACGCCCAATGCTGCAAGTGAACTCTTGGCATCCTTTGCGAAGTGCTTTGCGGCTGGTGTGCCGGTTGTTTGGAGGTAATGAGTAATGGTCGCGAGGTCGTCGCGGTCAATGGTCTGACCGTCGAGGATCTTTTTCAGGACACTAAACCTTGAGATTTTGTTCATTGACTCTTCTATTTGGAAGGCTTGTTGGAAAATTGACATGCCGCGACCTTACGCAGTAGGTATCACAAGGTTAGGCGGTGACGGCTTAACTTTTGCCGGATGCCAGGGCGCACAAAGAACCGAATACTGATGGATCTGGTTCGCCACGAGATGTCACTGGGGCATAGAACTTTGCCACCTATGGCTGGTCCAAAATCTAGAAAAGGGGCAGGTGACCAACGAATAATCCTTGAAGTAAGTAGACCGAAGCTAGTAGCCGATTATCAATATGCCCCTAAGCGGAAGCCGTAAACGCTCGCTCGCGTACATGGTCTCCATAAAATTGCATACTTTATCGAAATCTTTTTGTGTGTCTTGATAAATGTTTCGAACAGCTATGACACAAAAGTCAACTCCTTCCATCATTGAAGCTTGAAATAGGTCCTTTAGAAATTGATAATTTGTGACCGCTCTGCCAGCTTCTACTTCGATTACCGTTTTGGTTTCAATATTCCATGCGTCTGCGTCAAAGTGTTTCTCGATCTTGCCATTCTTCCCGAATAGTACTGGTACCGTTATTTTTCCTTCTCTCTTCTTGCTTACTTCAACACGAAATCCAGACACCTCAAGGTCAACTGAAACAACGGCTAACACATCGTTGCTTTCCTGGCGGTCGCGTGGTTTTGACTCGATTGTGTTCTCGTGGTTCTTGAATATATTCACGACATTTAATAAGTGTTCTGGAAGTTTTTGTGATTTAGGAAAATATTGGTAATTAATCATCAGTCAGCAATCTGTGGTGTGGGTGCGCAGTGATTACGCAGCTTACCTAGACGGCCAGAGACAAAGTAATTCGGCTTGCGATCAATTCGCGCCGATTCTAGACCGTCGACTTGAATTTGCTCATCAGGTACGGCCCAGACAAAACGGGTTCATATTTTCTGACTTCATCCGCTGCGAGACAATGAATCTCGGCATCCCAATTAGGTTGATGAAAATACGCAATTGACTGGCGGCGGGTCTGCGGATCATTCGACTCTGGCGGGTTAACAACGCGGTGCAGGGTGCTGCGCCAGAGGTCGTTTGTCCAACGAGCCATGAGGTCGCCGATGTTGATGATGAACGCGTCGGGCACGGGTAGAACCCCGTGCCAGGTGCCATCTGGCTGCAGAATTTCGAGACCGAGAGAGTCCTGTTGGGGAAGCAAGATGGTTAGTGATCCGTAGTCGCTGTGGGCGCCGGCGCGAAGTTGGCCGGGTTGTGGGGCGCGTTGCTGCGGTGGGTAGTTGAGGGCGCGAAGGGCGCTGATGGGGGTCGTTATATAGGAGTCGAAGAAGTGGTGGTCGAGGCTGAGCGCGGCCGCGAAGAGTTGCATGATACGAGCGGCGAGGTCTTGCATCGATTCGTAGTAGTTAAACCACGCGGGAATGAATGTGTGCGGTTGAGTTGGTAGCGGGGTGGCTGCGTAGCAAAACGCGAGTGCGTCTGGGTCGGTGATGTTTGCGGGGGTGTGCGGCGGGCCGCCGTTAAAGGTTTCTTTGAGGTCGGGTGGGGTTGCGTCGCCGCGAGAGGCTGCGAGCGTTTCTGATTCGTGGGCCATGTATCCGTATGGGTATCCGGGATACGGAACCTTAGATTGTTGCTTGACGTCGGTCGGGAGATCGAAAAAATCGTGCACGGCTTGCCACATGTTTGTGATGGTGTCTTGATGTACCCCGTGATTGATGATGGCTAGAAAGCCGGTGTGTTGGCAGGCGTCGTCAACTTGTTGGGCGATGCGTTGTTGCGTTGCTGGTGTGCCCGACTCGAATGCGGCTAGATCTACTAATGGAACACTGCTCGACGGCGGCATCAACTATCCAATAAACAAGTAATCACGAAGTTAAGTTTCTTGGCCTCTTCGCGCCATTGTTCGTAACGGTCGGTCTTACCCGCGTGGCCAGCGCCCATTTCGCACTGCAACAGCAACGGCTGCGTGGTGGTGGCGAGGTGGCGAAGTTTGGCGACCCATTTGGCGGGCTCGTGAAATAACACGCGCGGGTCGTTGAGGCCGGCGGTGACGAGAAGCGGCGGGTAGGCGACGGCGTGGGTG
>Ga0209390_10001164_pt1 | contig 51897 bp, 32 predicted proteins | sample BON01_FD_187212 | JGI IMG/M metagenome (GOLD analysis project Ga0209390, IMG submission 187212) | Freshwater microbial communities from Lake Bonney liftoff mats and glacier meltwater in Antarctica - BON-01 (SPAdes) (version 2) | ecosystem: Environmental > Aquatic > Freshwater > Ice > Glacier...
GCGGCCGCTGCCGGCCGAGCGAGCGGTGGCGCGGGCGGACGGCGCCGGCGCCGCCGGCGCCGGCGGCCGCGCCGAGGCGGGCGTGGCCGAGGTGGGCGGGGCCGCGCGGCCGCTGCCGGCCGAGCGCGCGGTGGCGCGGGCGGCCGGCGCCGGCGCCGCCGGCGCCGTTGGCCGAGCCGAGGCGGGCGTGGCCGAGGTGGGCGGGGCCGCGCGGCCGCTGCCGGCCGAGCGCGCGGTGGCGCGGGCGGCCGGCGCCGGCGCCGCCGGCGCCGTTGGCCGCGCCGAGGCGGGCGTGGCCGAGGTGGGCGGGGCCGCGCGCCCCTTGCCGGCCGAGCGCGCGGTGGCGCGGGCGGCCGGCGCCGGCGCCGCTGGCGCCGGCGCCCGCACCGAGGCGGGCGTGGCCGAGGTGGGCGGGGCCGCGCGGCCGCTGCCGGCCGAGCGGGCGGTGGCGCGGGCGGACGGCACCGGCGCCGCCGGCGCCGGCGGCCGCGCCGAGGCGGGTGTGGCCGAGGTGGGTGGGGCGGTCGACCGCGTTGCGCCGGCCGAGCTGCCCTTGCCGGCGGCTGGCCGGGCGCCGGGCGTCGGCGGCGGCGGCGCCGCGGCGGCCCGGGTCGACCCGGGCGCCGACCGCGCGGCGCCGGTCGAGCTGGTCGCGCAGCCGGGCGCCACCCTCGCCCGGGCGGGCGCCGGCGGCCGCGCCGAGGTGGCGCCGGCCGCGCTGGCGCCCGGTGCCGACCGCCACGCGCCCGACGCGGCGCGCGGGCCCTGGGCCACGGGGGGCGCGTCGGGCGCAGCGGGGACTGGGCGGCGCGCGCCCGCCGCGCGCGCCACCCTAGGCGACCGCAGCGCGGCCGCGCTCGCCGCCGCCGCCCCCGCGGCAGCCACCGCTGCGCGGCCCGTCGCGGCGGCGGCGCGCGCCGTGGCGCGGGCCGACGCGGCGGCGGTGGGCGCCGGCGCGGCGGGTGCGGCGGGCGCGGCGCGGCCGCAGGCCGCGGGCGGCCTTCCCCTCGCCGCGCCCTCTGTGGATCGCGCCGCCGCGCGGCTGGCGCTGCCGGCCGAGCGGCGCGCCGCGACGCGCGTCGCGCCCGACGCCGCGCCGATTGGCACCGGGACGGGGTCGCTGGCCCTGCCGTGCGCGCCGCGCCGCGCCGACGCCGCGGCGACCGCCGGGCTCTCGCAGGCGCGCGGCGGCGCGCACGACGCCGCGCGCGCGGCGCCCGCCGTGCCACAGGCCGCCCGGCGCGCCGACGCGGCGCCGCTGGGCGCGCCGCGCGCGGCGGCGGGCGCCGGTGGCGGCATCGTGCGCCTCGGCGCCGCCGAGCGGTTGCCCGTGGCGCGCGGCCCGGCCTATGCGCACGACCCGCACGCGGCGCACGCGGCCGCGCCCCCGTCCGCCGCGCCGAGGTCGGGCGCGCCGGCGCGCGCCGCGCCCTGGCGCGCAGAGCCGCCTCGCGCCGAGGCGGGGCGCGCCTCGGCGCCGGCCGACACGACCGACGCCGCGCACCGCGCCGCGCCGCCGGCCTCGGCCGCGCTCGCCGGCGAGCGGTTCGGTCCCGACCGGATGACGTCGCGCCCGGCCACGCCGATCGGGCACCCGGACGGCGCGCGGCCCGCGCCCTCCTCGCGCGCGCCGTCGCGCGGCGCGCCGGTGGGGCCGGCCCGGGGGGAGGCGCCGGCGCGGTGGGAGGCGCCGCGCCGAATCGCGCCGTGCGCCGGTGTTGCGCCGGCCGCCTCGTCGCGCGACGCCGCACGCGCCACCGGCGATCGGCCCGCGACGCCCTCGCTCCAACGTGACCTCGACGGCGCCCGTGCGCAACCGCGCTTTGCGGCCGGGGTCTGATTCGTCGTGGGTAGGGGCTTGGGCACCCGGGGTGAGGGTTCATCGCACCCGGTGCCCCGGCGACCCCGTGTGCGCCACGCACACTTTTTTTGCGAAGCCACCGTCAAGGCACGAGGGCACCGTTCCGGCCACCAAGCGGCCCCCCGCCATGGCGCCGAGCGCCCCGCCGCCACGCCGCACCCCCGACCAGGTCGGTGACTTGAGCGACCCAGGGTGCTGAAGGCGGACCACTGACAACCGGGTCCAATTCCGCAACCAACAAGAGCAGTGGGAGAGCCGATTCCGTATTGCGCCGAGTCGCATTGGCCTCAAGGGCGCTGGGCTGGGGCTGTATGCTGCGCGCTCGTTCAAATCGGGCGAAAACGTCTCAAAGTACATGGGCCATACCGTGGGCCCCGTCGCGGCCGAAGGGCGGCTGATGCGGGTCGATACGGTCGCCGGTCAGGGGGAGCACACGCTCCGGATGGGCGGATTTCTGGTGGACGGGCTGCACGGGCGCAGTTGCGCCCAGTACATGAACTCGGCGCATGGAACTGCCGTGGGCAAAAACAATGTCACTTTCGATGAAACCGGGACGGTTGTTGCCACCAGGGCGATTGCGGTGGGGGATGAGCTCTTGGTGGCATACGGAGCGCGTTTCTGGAAGGGGGTCCAGGCGGCGCGGGCCTGGGCATCGGCCAACCCCGTCGCGGCCAAGGAGCTGCGCGAGCAGGCACGCGTGCTTGATTTCATGCGAGTTCCCGAGCGTGTGAGGGTGGCTGCGGAAGTGGTCCTGGCCCGGTAGCGACGGGGGCCACCCCCCGACGCCGGTGCAATGCGCGCGCTCCACGACGGGCACCCCCGCGGCGGCGGTGGCGCCATCGGCAGCGGTGGCCTCAGCCGCCCCGTGGCGGCAACGGTGGCGTCAGCGGTGGCCTCGGCCCAGGTATCGGCACCGCACGACTCGCTGCGCTCACACTCCCCCCAGGGCTTGCTGCGCTCGCACGACTCTGCGCTCGCACACTTTTCAATGGTCACTGCGGCGCGCGGCTCGCGTCGCTGCGCTCGCGCAACTCTGCACTCGCACACCGTTCCAAGGAGCACGGCGGTCGCACGGCTCGCTGCGCTCGCACCCGACTCCCTGCGCTCGCACTCCCCTCTGGACTCGCTGCGCTCGCACGGCTTGGCCACTCGAGGAGTTGGCGCACGCGCATGGTGTGGCGCCGCTCTTGTCCACGGTCACCCCCCCCGGGGAGGAGTTGGCGCACATGCACGATGTGGCGCCGCTCTACACCAGGCGGCGGCGATGCGCACGCTCGAGGTGTTCCATGTGACGCAGCCGAGGTGGGCCACGTGAAATGGTCGAGGTGTGCCACGTGACATGGTCGAGTTGTGCCACGTGAAATGGTCGAGGCGTGCCACGTGACACAGCCGAAGTGTGCCACGTGGACATGGTCGAGGTGTGCCACGTGGACATGGTCGAGGTGTGCGACGTGGGGACATGGCCGAGGTGTGCCACGGGTTAACCCCGTGCGCGCGCCACGCACCCCCTCCCTAAGCCATCTAAAGCCCCGTGCGCGCGCCATGCCCCCCCTTCTAGGCCACCGCAAGCCCCGTGCGCGCGCCACGCAACCCCCCCCAGGCCACCACAAGCCCCGTGAACCCGCGCCATTATTTTCTGGCCGCCTGTGTAGGCATCGACAAACAGGGTCAAACCCAGGGATGACGACACGTCGACGACCAGGGATGGCAGCGTCCGTCGTCACCACCGAGCTCGTGGAAGCCGTCGCGGGTGTTGTTACCGAGATGCGGCATCCGATGTCGCTATCGCTGTCCCAACTGAGCAAGAGCTTGTACGAGGCGACAGAGTCGCATCCATGCAATGTGTTGAGCCTACGACGGCCGATATCGGAGCGCATGAGGGAATGCCTGACCCGGTTCCTTGATTTCAATCGCGACAAACGGGCGCGCAAGATGGGCTTTGAGGGGCCCACCCCCGGCCTGAAGATGCTGGAGAGCCAATGGAACCACGGGTTCCGGGTCAAGAATGACCGGTTGACATCCGCCATGAGGGACACTGATATGAGAGAGGGCTGGGCCGATGTTGGTGTGGTGGACCCGCTTGACCTCTTCGCTGTTGCATCTGCGTCATGGGCATGTGTGGCCACGAAGGGTCCAATGCGCGTCGCTGGCGTGGCAGGTCAGGCGGCATTCGGGGGCCCCCATGGGGACGATGGCGAGGGCGAGGACGAGGACGGGGACGGAGACGGAGGCGATGGCGAGAGCGAGAGCGAGACTGAGAGCGAGACCGAGAGCGAGAGCGAGGACGGGGACGGGGGCGAGGACGGGGACGAGGACAAGGACGATCACCAGGAACCGCGCCACTCGCAGGGGGCGCTCGTGGCTCAGCCACCCGGGCGCCTGGTGCCGCTGCACCGGATGCTATCGTCCTGCATCGGTCCGGTTTGAGGGGTTCGGCTGCGCAGCTCGGACGCGCGTCACGGGCACACCGTGGTGAAGCTACCCATTGCGCAACTCGACGACCTGCTCCGGTTGAAGGGGCTCGAGTCGCTGGGGCTCCGTGGGTACGCCATCGTGCCAGGGCCTGCCTCGGCAACCATGGCGGCGGCGGCAGCCGTGGCGGCAGCCCAAGCGGCAGTGGTGGCGCTCGACCTGTCCAATTGCCCGTTGTCCCAATTCGAGTTGCGCCGCTGCACCGGGGCCACGGCGCTGGTGCTCGACGGCGGGGCGCTCACGACCGGGGTCGAGCTTCGGGTCGCGCTGACCAAGTGCAACGCATTGACCAGCTTGTGGGTGCAGGGGGAGCGGGTCGCCTCCGTGCACGCCAAGAGGTGCGCCCGCCTCGCGGAGCTGCACTGCGCCGACACCTCGATGCGCCACGTGCCGGCACACGCCCTGCGCCGCTGCAGGCGGCTCAGGGTGGTGACCCTGCCCACCGCACTGACCCGCATCGGCGAGAGCGCATTCGAAGGCTGCTGGGCACTCGATCTGCAGATCCCGCTGGGCGTGACGCACATCGGAGCGTCGGCGTTCGCCAGCACCGGTCTCATGGAGGTGGAGCTGCCGCGCACAATTCAGGACTTGGGCGCGGGTGCATTCGCCCACTGCCGCGACCTCCTGACCGTCAACATGTCGTCCACCGCCTTGCACACGGTGCAGAGCAGTCTCTTCGAGGGCACCCCCAACCTGACCACCGTGACACTGCCCATGGTTGGAGACATCGGACACCGTGCGTTCTATGGGTGTGGGGTCACGGAGATTGAGTTTCCCGCGTCGCTCCGCAGCATTGGGAATGGCGCCTTTGCCAACAGTGGCCTGACGCGCGTGTGCCTTCTAGCCGGGCTTGCGGAACTGGGCATAGGGGCCTTCGCGGAGTGCCACTCCTTGGAAGAGGTGGACCTCGGCGCCACCGGGGCGGCGCATATGCATACCCTCAGCAAACAAGCGTTCCGCGGGTGCGTCGCACTCCACAAAGTGGAGCTCCGCAAGCTCACTCACATTGGAACGGAGGCGTTCCAAGGGTGCATCGCGCTCAACGCGCTCAACTTGCGGAGCCTTACCGGCATGGGAGTCGGTGCATTCCGCTTTAGTGGTCTCGAAACTGTGGTCCTCGGCGCGTGCGGCCTGTGCTCCGTGCCACCCTCAGCGTTCGAAGATTGCAGCGAATTGACCAAGGTGACCCTGCCGCCGGGGGTGCATATCGGGAAGTTTGCGTTCCGCGGCTGCCGGTCGCTCAAGGTCGTCTCCTGCGAGGGGATCGCCCAACTCGATGAGGGCGCCTTCGCTGGGTGCAGGGCGTTGGCAAAAATCAAGCTGGGCGATGGACTCTGCGTGATCGGAGTCAATGCGTTCGAGGGGTGCGCCGCGTTGACCCAGATCGAGCTGCCACCCAGCCTCACCTTCATTGGGGATTCCGCCTTTCAGGAGTGTGGCCTCGTCGAGTTGACAGCTCCACTGGGTGCCGAGCTCCATAAAATCGAAGTGGCCGCCTTTCAGGGTTGCAGCGACCTGGCCACCGTGGACCTGCGCAATGCGGTGAAGGTCGAACGCATGGAGTGGGCGGTGTTCCGCGATTGCACCGCCTTGGCGACCTTGCACCTGCAACCGCAGCTCATCCGCATCCACCGCCATGCCTTTCAGAACTGCACACAGCTCTCCGAGTGTGTGCTTCCGATCCATCTCACCCACATGGAAAAGAGTGCATTTGAGCATTCCGGGCTGCGCTCCGTGGAGCTGCCAGCCCAACTCGAGATGCTGGGCCACCGAGCATTTGCCCGGTGCAATCAGCTCGAACGCGCCGACCTCGGCAAATGCACGGCGTTGACACTGACCGAGTTGACAAAGTACATACGGAGCCTTGTGGACGAGGGCGCCTTTCCAGACGAGTGCGTCTTTGAGGAATGCGCACAGCTGTCCGAGGTCGTGCTCCCCGTCACACTGGGAACCGACCTGCACCTAGGTGCATTGGGGTTGGGTGCATTCTACCACAGTGGCCATGGCAATGTCTTTCACAGAGGCCGTTGAACCCCGACGGTGCACAGCGTTCGCTGTGCGCAGTCAGCCACGCCTTGCTCGTCCATGCGGGCGCCACTGCCCAACTCGAGTGCCCGCCACGCCTTTGCTGGCCGTCTGGCCGCACGGGCTGATCGGCCAGTCGTTCGACGGCGACGGCGCACCGCTCAGGCGGGGGGGGGGGGCACGGCACACTGTGTCGTGGGGGTGCGGGTTTTTTTTTTCACTCCCGTTCGTCAGCGTGTCACCCCGCCATGCCGACGCCGCGCAACCAGTGGAGCCCGTGGACTGAGGAGGTGCTGCAGCCGCTCCGGGAGCACCTGTCAGTGAGTTCCCGGATCTGTCTGGCCTCGGTGAGCCCCCAGCTCCGGGAGAGCCCGGCTCTGGGCTCTGCCTGCCGCGAACCGATCGCTCCGCTCCCCAGCCATACGGGGGACGCGGATGCGGCGCGCGCCCGCCTGCTCCGCTGGCAAGACAACCTCAATGGGCCCTGCTCCCCCCGTGACGTGATGCTGATACGCGACGCCACGCCGGCATGCTACCTCGAGCTGCGCAATCCATACGGCGGCCTCCTGGACACCGTGGAGCCCACGCCGGTCAAGGGTGCGTTTGACCTCATCTGCGAGGCAGACGCGCACGCGCGAGCCGATTGGGAAGGGGCACTCAGGGAGCCCTGGCCGGTGGGCCTCTCCGCACTCGACCTCGTCCACAGCGCCGCGCCGTGGTGTCTGCGCCAGATGAAGGTTACCTGCGTCGAATCGGTGCCAGGGCCGTTCGATGCTCGGCGGCTGCCCGGGTTGCTGTGCGCGTACGGGCTGCGGCACGTCACCAACCTGCAGATCCGCGACCAGGCCATCGACGCAGCGGGCGACCTCCAGGCCCTGGTCGACTATCCGCCCCCCGGGGGACACTATCTCGAGTTGCGGCTGTACCGGTGCAGCATGCCCCCCCTGGTGGACTGGCTCCGCCTCCAAACCCCGTTCTGCCCTCGCATATCCTTCGTTGAATCCACGGTGGGGGGGGAGGAAGACACCTACCCGCCGGTGTTCATCGACTCGCGCATCGTCCCGCCGTTCGCCCTGGCCGGGTGGACGTCGCACGTCGCGCTGAGCCATCGGGTCCAAGTGCTGGGGCGCTACTGCTTCTCCCATTCCATGTTGACACCGCTCACGATTGGGAGGGGCTCCACACTGCGCACTATCGGCAAGGCGGCGTTCCATGGAGCGCTGAGGCTGGGCCATCTCACGCTGCCGGCTGCGCTGCACCACATCGAACCCCTCGCCTTTTCAGAGAGCTCCGTGCACAGTGTCACCATGCAGCGGGGCGCCGAGCTCGAGTGCATCGACCAGTACGCGTTTTCCGCGTGCCCTAGTCTCACCCAAATCGACCTGAGCCGGTGCCCGAACCTCGATGACATCCAAACGGGCTGCTTCGAAAGCTGCGGTGCCCTCGAGACGGTCCGTCTGCCCGACCGCGTCCGCGTGGTCGGGGACATGGCGTTTGCGAGCTCCGGGTTAACCCAAGTGCGGCTTCCGGCGGCGCTGGCCTCACTGGGCGAATTGGCCTTTTACAAGCTGCCGCGACCTGCACACGGCCGATTTCTCTGCATGTGCTGCCCTAGCGTGCATCCCGGGCCATTGCTTCGAAGGCTGCACACAGCTCACGACGGTAAGCTTTGGTGTCGCTCTGACCGAGATCCACAAACAGGCGTTCAAGTGGTGCGTGACGCTCTCGTATATCGACTTGAGACGCTGCGCCGTCACCAATATCAACACCCGTGCGTTCAAATGCTGCAGCGGGCTCGCTGGGATCCACATGGGGGGCGCCCTCCGCCACATCCACACACAAGCCTTCAGCGCCTGTCGAACACTCGCGTCGGTCGACTTTGGCGGCTGCGTGGCCCTGACCACCATCGGACCGTTGGCATTCGATGGTTGCACCTCGCTCGCATCGGTCGACCTCTCGGCGTGCACTTCGCTCCGTTCCATCGCCCCGGACGCCTTTCGCGGGTGTCCGATCACACGCTTTGTGCTCCCCCCGGGGATGGACTCGCTGCGCTCGCATGGCCCAAGGGTTCCGCTCCCTGCAGGGGAGCCGCCGGCTCAGCGCGCTCAGCAGCGACAGGGGCAGGGGCACTGACCGGCCCCGCGCCGCCGCCGGTGGCCGAGGCGCCGGTGGCTGAGGCGCCGGTGGCCGAGGCGCCGGTGGCCGAGGCGCCGGTGGCCGAGGCGCCGGTGGCCGAGGCGCCGGTGGCCGAGGCGCCGGTAGTCGCGTTGCCTGAACCAACTGCGGCCGCTGCGGCTGGCACGAAGAGCGGGCCCGCGGCGGCCCAGGACGACTCGCTCCGGGACATTCGCGCTCGTGCTGGATTGCTCGCGCTGGACTGCTCGCGTTGGATTGCTCGCGCTCGTCGCGCGCGTGGTTCGCTCGACGCGCGCGTTGCCCGTGCGTCGCCCGTGCAGGGAGGTTGGGTCGTGTCCGAGTTGGGTCGTGTCCGAGATGGGTCGTGTCCGAGATGGGTCGTGGCCGAGATGGGTCGTGGCCGAGACGGGTTGTGGCCGAGACAGGTTGTGGCCGAGATGGGTCATGGCCGAGCTGGGTGGTGGCCGAGATGGGTCGTGCCCGAGATGGGCCGTGTCCGAGAGGGGTCATGCCCGAGATGGGTCGCCTGTAGCCACTGTCAGTTTAGTGGGACCAGTGCGTCGGTGCGTGTCGCATTGCACAGGGGCGATGCTGCGCTACGTGCAGAAGCGAGAGCGGGGCACGCGGGTGGGCCGTGTCGACTTTGGCCTGCTCAGCGCTGACGAGGTGCGGCGCATGGCGGTGGCCGAGGTGTGCAACCTCAACATCTACCAGCGCGGCATGCCCCAGGTGAGCGGGATCAACGACCACCGGATGGGCACCGTCGACCGGCGCCTCATGTGCGGCACCTGCGTCCACGACGTGCGCAGCTGCCCCGGCCACACCGGCTTCATCAACCTGCCGCTGCCGTGCTACCACACAGGCTACCTGGACCAGCTGCTCAAGGTGCTGCGCAGCGTCTGCACCTTTTGCTCGCGGCTGACGCTCGCCGACGAGGAGGTGCCGGCGCGGGGGGCGGCCGATGCCAAGGCGCACTTCGCCGCCGTCTACGCCGCGGCGCGCCTCAAGAAGCGCTGCGCGCACTGCCAGGGCCCGCGGCCCGCGCTGTCGCGGACCCTGACCGGGGTGCACGCGGACTGGTCGCGGGTCGACCCGGCCGACTGGGCCTCGCCCGAGGAGCGCGCGGCCGTCGAGGCGGAGCCCTTCACCGCGGCCAGCGCGCTGAGCGTGCTCACGGGCATGAGCGACGCCGACGCGGAGCGGCTCGGCTTCACGCCCAGCGCCGCGCACCCGCGCGACCTGGTGCTGTGCAGCGTGCTGGTGCCGCCGCCCATCTCGCGGCCGGCCATCATGGCCTCGGAGGGCAGCCGCTCGCGCGGGCAGGACGACCTGACGCACCGCCTGCAGGACATCAACAAGCGGTGCATCGAGCTACGCGCCTGGCTGGCCGGGCGCGCCGACCCGATGCACTGCGGCGGCGAGTGGCGCGACGGCGCCGTCTGGCGCGGCGCCGCGGCCGCGCAGCTGGCGGGCGCGCTCGAGCTGGCGCGGCCCGGCGGGTCCACCGCGCCGGTGGCCGACCTGCTCGAGCGGTGGCAGCGGCTGCAGGCGGACGTGGGCGCGCTGCTCAGCGGCAGCGCCGCGCGCCCCGCGCGCGGCGGTGGTGGCGGCATGCGCTCCGTCGCGCTCAAGTCAGTCGCGGACCGGCTCAAGGGCAAGGACGGGCGCGTCCGGGGCAACCTGATGGGCAAGCGCGTCAACTTTTTGGCGCGCTCCGTCATCACGCCCGACCCCATCATGGACGTGCACGAGGTCGGCGTGCCGCACGGCGTCGCCACGACGCTCACCATGCCCGAGCGCGTCACGCCGGCCAACATCAACGACCTGCACCAGCGCGTGCTGCGCGGCGCCGGCCAGCTCGACGACGCCGAGTGCATCATCACCGGCGACAATGGCATCATCCAGCTCGAGGCGTGCCTCGACCGCGACAAGATCCGGCTGCAGTACGACTGGGTCGTCGAGCGCTACATGCGCGAGGGCGACGTCGTCATCTTCAACCGGCAGCCCTCGCTGCACCGGATGGGCATAATGGGCCACCGCGTGGTGATCGTGCCGGGGCACACGTTCCGCCTCAACTTCTCGTGCGCCAACCCGTACAATGCCGACTTTGACGGCGACGAGATGAACATGCACCTGATGCAGTCGCCCTGCGCCACGGCCGAGGTGGCCGAGCTCATGGCCGTGCCGCAGCAGATCATCTCGCCGCAGGCCAACAAGCCGTGCATGGGGCTGGTGCAGGACGCGCTGCTGGGCGCCCACCTGCTCACCTCGACCGGCGTCTTCCTCGACCGCGCGCACATGCTGCGCTACGCCGCGTGGGTGCGCTACCCGCACTGGCCCGCCGGCGGCCCGCCGGCGCTGCCGCCGCCGGCGCTCGCCGCGCCGCGCGAGCTCTGGACTGGCGCGCAGCTCTTCTCGCTGCTGCTGCCGCCGCGGCTCACGCTCGCGCGCTGCCGCGGCGACGGCGCCGAGGCGCGGCTGCCGGCCGCCGACGACCTGCTCATCCGCGGCGGGCAGCTGCTCTTTGGCGAGCTCAACAAGGCGACGCTCGGCTCGTCGGCCAACGGCATCGTCGACGTCATGTACCGCGACCGCGGCCCGCAGGCGACGGTGCGCTTCATGTCGGATGCGCAGCGCGTGGTCAACCAGTGGCTGATGAAGCGCGGCTTCTCGGTCGGCATCGCCGACTGCGTGCTGGGCCCGGCCGGCCACGCCGAGATCAACGAGCGGCTGCAGAACGGCTTCGCCAACGTTGACGCCATCCTGCGCGAGAGCGTGCCCGAGTCGATGGCCGCCGAGGCCGAGTCGACGGTGCAGCGCATCCTCTCGCGCCTGCTCGTGCTGACCGGCGACTCGGTCCAGACGCACGGGCAGCACGACAACGCGGTGGCGCACATGGTGCGCGCCGGCTCCAAGGGCAACCCGGTCAACCTCTCGCAGATCTGTGGCTACGTTGGCCAGCAGTCGGTCGAGGGCCAGCGCATCCACGCCGAGCACGCCTCGCGCACGCTGCCCTGCTTCCGCGCCACCGACGTGACGCCCGACGCCAATTGCTTTGTCAAGAACTCGTACGCGCTGGGGCTCGAGCCGCACGAGTACTTTTTCCACGCCATGGGCGGGCGCGAGGGGCTCGTCGACACGGCCGTCAAGACGGCGACCACGGGCTACATCCAGCGCCGGCAGATCAAGGCCATGGAGGACATGCGTGTCGCCTACGACGGCACGGTGCGCAGCGCGCACAACGAGGTGGTCCAGTTCGTCTACGGCTGCGACGGCGACGACCCCTGCCGGCTCGAGAAGCAGATGCTCGCCGCGCTGGCGCAGGGCGAGGAGGCGCACCGCACGGCGCTGTGCGACGCGCCGCCCACGGCCGTGCAGCGCGACGAGCTCGCGCGCTTCTGGCGGCTGCTGGCCGAGCTGCGCGCCAGCGCCACCTCGCCGCTCCGCCCCGCGCTCGACGCGACGCTGCTGCTGCCCGTCAACATCTCGCGGCTCATCCGCAACTGGGACCACCGCCACAGCGCCGCCGCCGCCGCGGCGGCGGCCGTGTGCAGCGAGGCGCACGTCTGCGCGCGCGTCGACGCCCTGCTCGGCGCCGTGCGCCGCCTCCGCCGCCGCGCCTCCGAGGGGCTCTGCGCCGCGCCCGCCTTCCACATGGGCAGCCGGCGGCTGCGGGCGCGCGGCTTCACCGAGGCGTCGCTCGAGCGCATCTGCGCCCACGTGCTCACGCGCGCCGCCAGCGCCGAGGCGACGCCGGGCGAGATGGTCGGCGCCATCGCCGCGCAGTCGCTCGGCGAGCCGGCCACGCAGATGACGCTCAACACCTTCCACCTCAGCGGCATGGCCAACGTGGGCATGACGATGGGCATGCCGCGGGTGCGCGAGCTCCTCGACTTTAGCAAAAAGATCCGCACGCCCACCGCCACGCTCCGCCTGCGGCCGCCCTACCGCGACCGGGCCGCAGTCGCGCACCGCCTTGCGCAGAGCCTGCCGGCGGTCGGCCTCGCGCAGGCCGTCACGTCGCTGCGCGTGCTGCACGAGCCGGACCCGGCCTCGACCGACGTGGAGGCCGACCAGCTCGCGCTGCACCTCGACGCCTACTTTAGCCGGATCCTCGCGGGCGCCAGCGAGTGGGTCGCGCGCCTCACGCTCGACAAGGCGTGCCTGCGCACCTGCGGCGTCGACCCGCCGCGGCTGGCCGCCATCGTGCGCGAGCGCCTGCCTGGCGCCGTCCACGTCGTCTCATCGCAGGTCAACGACGTCGACTGGTGGCTGCGCTGCCGCTTCCTCTGCGTCCACGACATGGTGGAGCACGGCTTTGGCGGCGACGGCGGCGGTGGCGGCGTGGAGCAGTCGCTCGTCCACCGCATCATGCTCATGGTCATGGACCAGCTGCACATCTCGGGCCACCCGGGGCTCACGTCCGCCTCGGCCAGCGAGCTCGACGCCTGGGACGCCGGGGCCGAGTGCCATCGCAAGGAGTGGGCCGTGAGCGCGCGCGGCTGCGCCCTCGACTCGCTGCTCTTCCTGCCGGTGGTCGACTGGGCGCAGAGCTCGACCAACGACGTGGCCGAGGTGCTCAACCTCTTCGGCATCGAGGCGGCCGCCGCGCTCATCTTCCACGAGCTGCGCGACACCATCTCGTTCGACGGCACCTACGTCGACCCGCGCCACCTCCTCATGGTGGCTGACACCATGACCTTCCGCGGCTTTGTCATGTCCATCAGCCGCCACGGGATGAACCGCACCAACACCGACCCGCTGGCCAGGTGCTTCTTCGAGGAGACGGCCGACGTGCTCTACGACGCGGCCCTGTTCGGGGAGCACGAAGACGCGCGCGGCGTCAGCCAAAATATTATGACCGGCCAAATGTGCTGCGTCGGCACCGGCAGCTTCGATGTCCTGATGCCCGACTGGAGCCTGCCGTCGGTGGGGGCGGTGGGCGAGCGCAACGCCAAGTTGGTCAAGACGACAATGCGCCGCTGCGCGCCGGAGCTGAGCGCGCGGCCCCCCGAGCAAACATTTGGCTACGTGGACCTGGCGGCGTGGCCGCGCAACACGCGCCCCGACGCGGACAGCGAGATGCCCTACCACACCGAGGCGCCACCGCGACCGCCGACCACCGGGCCACACGTCGGCGCGGGCATCTGGTACGACGCGGCGAGCGAGGTGCACACCCACCGCCGCCGCCCCATTGAGTGGCCGCCGTCGCCCGATAACCAACTCGAGGCCAGGGGAGCGCACTGGCGCGGCGCGCATCACTGAAGGGGGGCGCGCGCAGTGGCCACGTCCATCTACCACGGGATCTCGCACGGCGGCCGAGCCAAGGGGGGGGGGGTGGCACGCGTTGGCAAGGCGCGCCCCACCGGGGGCGCGCGTATTGGACGCCTGCTGGGCGCGGTGGCCACCGGGTGCGGCCCTGGCCCTGTGCAACCCACCGGCGGCGGGCGCGTGGCTGGAGGTGGGCGCCGGGTTCACCCTCAACCCGCGGTGCGGTTGCGAGCCTCCATGTACCGCTGGAGGTCATCCTCGGTCACCTTGCCATCCCGTGGGGGCTCGTGCGACACAGGGGGTGGCATGCCCTGGCCAGGGCGCACCGGCAAACCGGCGTCGGACGGCGGCTGGCCCCACGCATCGCCTTCCTCGCCCTCCTCGCCCTCCTCGCCCTCAGACCCGCCGCCTGGCCCCGGCGCCACGGATGCCGCGCGCGCCGACGCCGCGCGCGCCGCCGACGCCGCGCGCGCCGCCGACGCCGACGCCGCCGACGCCGCGGCGCGCGCCGACGCCACCTCCGCCTCTCTGGTCAGCGCCGCCTCGGCCGAGGCCCGGGCTGCGCCCTCGAGAAAAGAAACCGCCTGTGTGCCCTTGAAGGCCTGCCGCGAGACGGTGTCCACCAGCACGGGTGTGCCATCGAGCCAACTGGGGATCTCGACCCCAGCCTCATGCAGGTGCTCGACGTGCTGCACGGTGCAAGGGATGCACTGCGCGTCTATGAGCGCCAAGCAGTGCCGTGACCCGGGGCACTCCCCCGCGCCCGATGTGGCGTCGCGGCCCACATAGAGCACAATCCCGGCCTGGTCGCCCATGTCCTTGTCGGGTGGGTCCACACCCGCCCTCTCTACCGGTGTCTGTGTAAACTTTCTTGTGCTTGCGAACACACTACCCGAATCGGCGCCGTTTCACGTGCGTGCACCGGACACCTCAGACCTTGGCCACGGCCACACCTCGGACACACGCGGACACACGCGGACACACGCGGTCACGACACGCCTCGGCCATGACACCTCGGACACCTCGGCCACGCGTCGGTCGCGACACACCTCGGACACATCGGCCACGCGTCGGTCGCGACGCACCTCGGACACATTGGCCACGCGTCGGTCGCGACACACCTCAGACACATTGGCCACATGTCGGTGACAGCACACCTCGGACACATCGGCCACGCCTCCAATCGCGACACACCTCGGACACATCGGCCACGCGTCGGTCGCGACACACCTCGGACACATCGGCGACATGCGACACACCCCGGACACATCGGACACGCGTCGGTCGCGACACACCCCGGGGCACACCGGCCCCACCCCCTGAAGCGGTCGCCACACACCCCAGGACACATCGGCCACACCCCCTGAAGCGGTCGCGAAGCACCCAGGACCCGGGTTGACCCACCTCGGCCACACCTCCTGACGCGGTCACGACACAGCTCGGACACCTCGGACACACACCCTGAAGCGGTCACGACACACCCCAGACACATAGGTCACGCCCCCTGAAGCGGTCGCGAAGCACCCAGGACCCGGGGTCAACCCACCTTGGCCACAGCGTGTTCACGGCGCACAAGATTGCTGTTCGTACCCTAGCATCGATGCGACTCAAAGCCCCGGTTCTGATTCTGCGCCACAAAAAAAGGTTACGAAAACACCCATAGACGCGACAGCCTCGAGTTGAGTCGACGAGATCGGGGTAGAAACAAAGCGAGCGTCAGACCTTGCAAAGCGGGCAGGCAAACTTTGGGGCCGTGTCAAACCAGACCTGTAAGCAACTGGCGTGGAACTGGTGGTTGCAGGGCAGCACGCGCATCCCCGCGCTCGACTGGCCGTCGCCGCCGGCCGCGCCGTGCCCCGGCGGCGCGAGAGGCTCGAGGCAGATGGAGCAGTCCACCTCGACCGATCGGCCCAGGTGGACGAGGACTTGGTCCAGCCGCCCGCGAAACCCCTCGGCCTCTGTAGCCCCCACGGTGGCGCCCACCCGGCCACTGAGGTTGATGAGTCGCCTCAAGACCAGGCCCTTGAGCTGCGCGTCCCAGTGCCCGGCGCACAACCCGAGTGCCTCGCGATGGCACGCCTCTTCCTCTTCCACTCCCCTGGAACTCGCCTTGAGTGCCATCCCCAGGTCCGACAAGTATTCCGCGAGTGTATGGCGGTTGGTGGTGGCACCGTCCTCTGGGTAGGCCCTCGCGGCGGACGTCGACGTTCGCAGCTCCTCGCGCTGTAGCGCCACCGCCTGCCGCATGAGCTGCACGACGCGCGGCCGGTCCTCGCCCACGGTGTCCAGGCGATCCGCGAGTGAGGCTCGCACCCGCGCCTCTGCACCCCCGGGAGGCACGCGCCACTCATCGGCGGCGGCGGGGCTGCCACGGCCGCCGGCGGCCGCTAGCGCCACGTCGCACACGGCGACGGCGACCTCTGCGTACGCCAGGCCGAGCTTGGCGAGCCCCGCCGGGCACGTCGACAGGCTAACCCCTTCCTGCGATAGGTCGAGGCCGCCGAGCAACGGAGTCAGCTGTGCTCGGCATGTTCGCTCGGCGTGCACCATCTCGAGGGGTGCCCGCTCCGCCACCTTGCCGCACAGGGACAGCGTAGTGACGAGTATCGTCCGGTTGCCCGACGCGCGGCACGCCTGGAGAAAGGAGCAAGCGACCCGCGCCGCAGCGGCCAGGTCGCCCATGGCGACCAGGCAGCGGATGTGCAGTTGGGAGGCCTCTGCGCAAAGGAAGGCCCCCATCGCGCCGCCGATCCGGTCGGATGCCGACAACACCACCGTGACCTTGCGCACTGCTTCGAGGGCGTCGGCTCTCATGCCACCTCGGTAGTCCTTCTCGGCCTGCTCGTACAGCGCTATAGACATCCGCACCAGCTTGCCCCGGTCCACCAGGGCTGTCGACGAGGCGGCAGGCACAGCGTCGACACGGCAGGCTGCGCCGCGGTGGCCGAGCTCCCGAGCGCAGGCCTGGCACTCGCGGTTGCAGAACCACGCCTTTCGACACCGCCCACACCCGGACAACTTGCCTCCACTCTTGCCACAGGCGAGGCAGGAGAGCGCCAGCGCCATCGGCGCCGGCGCCATCGGCGCCGGCGCCATCGCCATTGGCGCCATCACCATCGGCGCAATGGGCGCTATCGGGGAAGCGAGTGCACGGTGGGTGGAGGTCCTGCGGTGGAGCTCGAAAGTGACGCCCCCCCCCCCCCCGCCGCACGGGTCCTGGCGCATTGCCGCTGCGACAACCGGCCGTGCCCAGCCGCGGCCGCGCGGGTGTATCTTTTCCACGGGGCGGGTGGGCCCTGGGCGCGCGCCCCCCTGCAGCAGCGCGTCGCCGCGGCGCTGTAGGCCCCCGCGTTGCACAGGATGGGCGCGTGGGCGCCCGCGCGCGGAGCGCCCGCAGCACTGACAGCCGGGTCGTGCGCCAGTGGTGCGCCGCGCGCGCCCGTCGCCCTTCTGCACCTCGGGGCCGCCTGGAACAACTCCCCGTGGCGCGACGCGAGCGGCCACCCCTTGGTCACGACACCCCTCGGACATCGGACACGTCGCCCCTTGGCCCTCGGGCACCTTGGACACACCTTGATCACGACACTCCTCGGACACCCGGGCCACACCTCGGACACATCAGCCACCCCTTGGTCACGACACTCCTCCTCGGCCACACCTTGGTCACGACACTCCTCGGCCACACCTTGGTCACGACACTTCTCGGCCACACCTTGGTCACGACACTCCTCGGACACCTCAGCCACACCTTGGTCACGACACTCCTCGGGCACCTGGGCCACACCTCGGACACATCGGCCACCCCTTGGTCACGACACCCCTCGGACATCGGACACGTCGCCCCTTGGTCCTCGGACACCTCGGCCACACCTTGGTCCGACACTCCTCGGACACCCGGGCCACACCTCGGACACATCGGCCACCCCTTGGTCACGACACGGTCACGACACTCCTCGGCCACACCTTGGTCACGACACTCCTCGGCCACCCCTTGGTCACGACACGGTCACGACACTCCTCGGCCACCCCTTGGTCACGACACGGTCACGACACTCCTCGGCCACACCTTGGTCACGACACTTCTCGGCCACACCTTGGTCACGACACCCCTTGGTCACGACACCCCTCGGACATCGGACACGTCGGCCACCCCTTGGTCACGACACCCCTCGGACACCTCGGCCACCCCTTGGTCACGACACTCCTCGGACACCTCGTCCACACCTCGGACCCATCGGCCACCCCTTGGTCACGACACCCCTCGGACATCGGACACGTCGGCCACCCCTTGGTCACGACACCCCTCGGACACCTCGGACACATCTTGTGTCCCTTGTTTTTGGTGACCACTTGAGGAGGTGTGGTACCGACCGCATAGCCGCGGAAGGCACCTGCACCGAGGTGGGCCAACTCGGCGGGCAATGGGGCCGACTTGAGCTGGATGCTGAAAGTCGCTTGCGCCAATGATCACCACGGCGGTGGGCACATGGACCGACAGCCCACCCACAATTCAAACCGGTGCGGGGATGGCAATCCGGCCCAGCATGCGTTGGTGAGGTCGTTGCCCCCTAGCAAAACACACACCTGGCGCGGGTCCGCCAAGGCGTCCCGCAGCGCAAACACGGCACCGTCGTCCAGGTCGTTGCACTCGAGGTTCAGAAAAACGAGCCGGGGGCACCCGCGCGCCTGCTCCTGCAACTCGAACGAAGCAGACGTGGACCCGAGCTTGTTCATCCCTAGGTGCAGCGTGCACAGCGACCCAGCCAGCGCAGATAGCCGCAGAGCGCCCAGGGCGGCCGCGTCGAGGCCATTGCCTGCCAGGTCGAGCTCGATGAGCGCGGGCGCCGGCGAAAGTGGGGGTGGGTCGCGGATTGCGTTGTGGGCCAGGCAAAGTGCGCGCAGCGACGGCGGCGCAAGGCGCAGCAAGGCACCAAATGCGACAGACGACAGATCGGTCGCACTGAGCGCGAGCTCTTGCAGCGACCCCAGGGCCCCGGCGCCCGAACCCGCGACGCCCCGCACCCACGCGTCGCCTTGGATGCTGCCAGACAGGTCCAAGTGACTCAGGTGTGGGTTGGTGGATACGAGCTGCACAGTCGCCGCCGCCGCGGCGTTGGCGTCGGCGCCAGCACCGTCGCCGGCGTTGACGCAATACGTTATGTGGACGACGCGCAGCGCGCCTGACGGCGCCACCGCGCGAAGGAGCACGGCGCACCCGTCGGGTCCAAGTGGGTTGCCGTGCACCTGGAGGCGTTCCAGTCGGCCGAGCACCCACAAGGGGGCCGTTGCCACAACGTGCTCTGCCGTGAGACCGGTCATGCGAAGCGCCAGTCCGGTCCAATGCGCGCGGCCAGCGGCGCCGAGCAGCGCCGACAGCGCCGGCACCGTTAGCCGCACGCACACCAGGCTCACCTCACAAAGGCCCGCAAATGCCGCCAGGGGCGCGACGGTGTGCGCGGACACCGGGGCCCGGCACAACTCGAGTGTCTCGGTGCGGATCCGCTCGGCACAGGTGGCGAGGGCATGCAGGGCCGCATCGGTGTGGGGTGCGATCACAACGAGTTTCGTTAACGACAGGCATGCGGCCGACATGGCTTCGGTGAGAATGTCCCAGGCGCCGGGTTCCGTGGCGTGGAAGTTGCGGGTGACGTGCCGGAGCTCGGCGCCGGCGTGCCGGAGCAGGAAGGCAAATGAGCGCCGGCGTGCCGGAGCAGGAAGGCAAATGAGCGCAGCACCGCGCCGGTCAGGGTGCGTTCCCCTGTGCGGCGCGCGCGCACCCAGGCGAAGCGGGCGGCGCGGGGCGACAGGCCCAAGGTGAGCTGCCCGCGGCGGTCCGCCTGCGCCAGCACAGCAGGAAGAACGCCCAATGGCGTCCCGCGACAGCACACGAAGCGCATGCTGCGCATCTCGGTCACCAGGGCGCACTGCGCCGCCTGGCAGGTGCCCGATAGGGCCGCCGCGGAACGCGGTTCAAGGTGCGCCCAGAACAGGCGCAGCGTGTCGGCCGACGAGAGGACATGCTCCATGGCTGGAGGGTTCCTTGGGTCTGTCTGGCTCTGGCAAATCAGACCCCCCCCCCCGACTTCCAACCAACGGCTCGACGGACCAAAAGTTTTAACACACGAACTCCCAGGACACCCCCCCCCTCCACTGCCAGTCGCACCGTGACCCCTTCGACGTGTTCGGCATGCGATGACTGGATGCAGCAAATGGGCCCGCATTGCAGGGAAAATCTCGAACTGGGAATCACCGCCGCTCGGGATGCACTCCCCCCGGGGCACGATTACCTATTGAACGGGTTCTGCACCGCGGCCCTCGCTGCACTCGACCCTGATGGCACCGAGATCAATGGCACCGTGGTCAACGCCGACCCATTTGGAGCCATCGGCGCGACCGCCGAGGCCGCCGCAGGAGTCGCCACCGGAGCCGCGGCCACCGCCGAGCCCTCTCGGGGTGGCAAGGTGACCGAAGATGACCTCCAGCGGTACATTGAGGCTCGCGCCACCGGAGCCACCGCCAAGGCCGCCGCAGGAGCCGCCGCTGAGGCCACCACCCAGGCCGGAGACTGGACCGCACCCATCGGGGTCACGGGCGGGGCCACTGGGAGTTTTTGCCAGGTTGCCATCCTGGGACACAGCAAGTGCCAGTACTCGGTGAAGCAATCCGAGGAACTCGAGTTGCTCCGAGGCGGCGGTGCCGAAAATGTGCCGACAATGGTCATGTGCGACCAGGTCGACGACCCCCGCTGCGCGTCCGCCACCGCATTCCCCACCTTTCTGATGTGCGACGCGGCGCAGAGCAGCATTCCCGGTTATCGTCAGGGGGAAGACCTCATCGCCATGCTCGCCATGTGAGCACACACCAGAAGAGCCGGCGGGTGTGATCGGGCAATACAGTTGTCCCTGCGTGCTTTGCACTTGACACGCGGAGCACCGCCGGATTTGGCCGCCATTCGGTGTCGCCGCTGCCCGTTGAAAAAAACTAACGGTCTGTCCGTAAACTTTTTGGTGTCGAGGCCGGGGCCCTTCTGCAGGAGCGCCGCGAGGGGGGGGGCGTGCGCCATGCACGTCATTTGTGCCACCGCCCCCCTCCCCTAGCGGGGGGGGTGCGTATGCAATCAGCTCCACAGGGTGCACCCCCACCTCCGACGGGGGCCCGTGCACCGACACGCATGCGGCTTCGGTGGCGGCGGCGGCGGCGGCGGTCCGAGCCTCAAGGGAGGCGCGTCTCAAGAAGTGGCGCGTGGCGAAGATCTCGATGCCCAAGGCCTTCTCCTCATTGTCCAGTTCGACTGTCAGCCACCTGGCCAATCGGTCGAGGTGCATCGGCCGATCTCTCGAATGCCACGTCATCGCTCCAGTGCTCCGCCGGTATCCTCGTCGGTGGAAAGGCGCGCGACTTGCACATGTGTCCTGGAGCCCACACGCGCGGTGGAGTTGAGGGAGCCTGGGGCACTGGACGGGGGTGTCGCCGCATCGGCCGTAGCTGCCTCACGCTTGTATGCCCGTGCCCCAGCCAACGCTTGAGCCTCCGTCCAGAACACATCCCCCGCGTGGCTCTCGATCGCCGAACCCCTTCTGCATCTGTTCGACGCATCGACCGCGCATCCGACCAGGCCCTGTCCGTGCTGAAACACGAGCCGGCCGCACAGGGTTTGCTCGTCCTCACCGAGGCCCGCTGTGCGGCCCCAGTCTCCAAATGGCGCCGCGCAGAAGCGAAGGGGGTTGAGTTTGATCCTCATGGGGTCGGCCTCACTGTTGATCAGCGCGACGACATCCTCGACAGTGCCGGGAGCGAGGGTCATGGTGCGGTGTACACTCAAGGAGGACAGAAAAACACGGCCGGTCAGCAGCCCGGCCTGAAGGAAGCGCGGAGTCCTGAAAGGGCGCGCGAGTCACACGACTCGCCGCGCCCGCACTCTTTTCAGGGCTCGCCCCCAAAGCGGTCACGACACAGAGCAGGACACGAGACGGGAGCGGTCACGACACAGAGCAGGACACGGGTCAGGAGCGGTCACAACACTGACACAAGCGGTCACGGCAACCGCCGCGTTCAGAGCGCAGCGAATTCAGTGCACGCAGCCGCAACGACCGCAGAGCGCAGAGCGCAGCGCGCAGCGGGCGGGGTACCCCCAACGCACGCAGCCGCAGCTACCGCTTGGGCAGCAGAGTCCAGAGCGCAGCGAGCTCTCAACGCGGGCAGCGAGCCAACACAGACCTCGTTGTGCTCTGGACTTGGCTGCCAAAGCGGCCGCTGTGCGTGGGTACCCGGGTTACCCGAGGGACAGCCCGAGGGACTAGCCGAGCTCACTTGTGTACTCGGTCGCGATTGATGTTCTTCAGGATGGCAGACTCCAGCACGCCGACCGGCGCAGCGAGCTGGCTAGCTGTCGCCTGGCCAACTGCCTGGGCCGACGTCAACGCCGCCGTGGCCGACGTGAATGCCACCGAGGCCGCCGCCCTGGCCACCGTGGCCTCTTCACGATGGGTCTCGGTCAACTCGCGCCGGACCTCGGTCAACTCGCGCCGGACCTCGGTCAACTCGCGCCGGAACTCGGTCAACTCGCGCCGGTCCTCGGTCAACTCGCGCCGGGCCTCGGTCATCTCGCGCCGGGCCTCGGCGAGTCGCCCCTCGAGGGACTGCGGCTTTGCCCTGGCGGCCGACGCCGACGCGGGAGTCGACGCCGCTTTGGCAGTGGTAGCCACTGCGACCGCATTGGGAGCCGCTGCGACCGCATTGGTAGCCGCTGCGACCGCATTGGGAGCCGCTGCGGCCGCATTGGGAGCCGCTGCGGCCGCATTGGGAGCCGCTGCGGCCGCATTGGCAGCGGGTGCCGCAACCGCAGCGGACGGGGCCCGCTGCGGAGCCCGAGTCACCAGAGCCGTTGCGACCACAGTGAAAGCCACTGCGTCCGCAGCGGACGACGCCCGCTGCGGATCCGCTGCGACCAATGAGCCCCTGTTGCTCTTCACACTGGCGGTCGGGGAATTGGCCTTGGCGTCGCCTTTGCCCTTGTTGATGGTGCCCCCCGCCCCGCAGCGGGCCCCCGCTGCGGGGCGGGCGGGGGGCCTCGACCCTGCCTTGGCGGACTTGGACTTGCCCTTAGGCTCGTCCTTGCCCTTGGGCTCGTCCTTGCCCTTGGGCTCGTCCTTGCCCTTGGGCTCGTCCTTGCCCTTGGGCTCCTCGAAGGGCCCGAGCGGCGCGGGGTTCTGCTTGCGGAGACACGGCTTCTTCGCGCCTTCTTCGCCCTCGGACTCGGCCTCGACAGTGACGTCGTTGCCTGTGTACATGTTCTCGCCCTCGCCCTCGCCAACGGGGTCAACCCGATGGCCCGCGTCCTCGATGTCATTGTCACCCTCCCCGTGCTCGAAGTCGGTGTCGCTGGCTGGGGCGTTGCCGGCATCGAAGATGGTCACATCGCCCTCGCCATCGGCCTCGGCCTCGTCCTCGACATCGTCCCGCTTGCGCTTCTCCTCGCGCATGTTGTAGGTCCTCTGCACCGCGCGCGGAACCCTGGCCAAGGGGGGGGGGCTCAGGGGAACCGAAGAGCGAGCCGCGCAACCAGGCGCTGAGCGCCGCAGCGCCGCAGCGCCGCAGCGCCCAGCACCCCAGCGGCCCAGCACACAGCGGGCAGAGCGGGCAGCGAGGACCTGGACAGATGAAGTGTCGACGTGACACCTTTTGTGTGGGTTGCTTTCTATTTTCGGCTCGCTCGCTTCGCTCCCTCAACTCGCTCGCTTGATGCACTCGGCTCGCTCGCTTCGCTCACTTGGCTCGCTCGCTTCGCTCCCTCGGCTCGCTGGCTTCGCTCCCTCGACTCGCTCGCTTCACGCACTCGGCTTGCTCGCTTCGCTCCCTCGGCTCGCTCGCTTGGCTCCCTCGGCTCGCTGGCTTCGCTCCCTCGACTCGCTCGCTTCACGCACTCGGCTCGCTCGCTTCGCTCCCTCGGCTCGCTCGCTTCGCTCCCTCGGCTCGCTCGCTTCGCTCACTTGGCCCCCTCGCTTCGCTTACTCGGCTCGCTCGCTTCGCTCACTCGGCCCCCTCGCTTCGCTCACTCGGCCCCCTCGCTTCGCTCACTCGGCGCGCTCGCTTCGCTCACTCGGCCCACTCGCTTCGCTCACTCGGCCCACTCGCTTCGCTAACTCGGCCCACTCAGCTCGCGTGCTTCGCTCAGTCGGCCCGCTCGCTTCGCTCACTCGGCCCCGCTCGCTTCGCTCAGTCGGCCCCGCTCACTTTGCTCAGTCGGCCCGCTCGCTTCGCTCACTCAGCCCACTCGCTTCGCTCACTCGGCCCGCTCGCTTCGCTCGCCCACGGGTCGATCCATCCCTTCAGGGCCGTGCTCGAGCGCATGGCCCTGTTGCTGCGGAGCGGCGGCTCTTGGCGCACGCTGGGCGCTGGGTATACCACTGTCTTCCAAACGTTCACCAAGCGGACTGCGGCGGGCGTCTTCGAGCGCGCCTACGCCGCCGTGCTGCGCCTCAAGAGACGGCCGCTCAAGCGCAACGTGCGCGTCGAGTGCATCGACTCGTCGTGTGTCAAGAGTATCGGCCGTCTCGGTGCGCAGTCTCGCCGCATCAGCCATGGACTCGCCCATCGGGTCAACTCGTGCGCGAAGGGGAGGTTGCGCTCCGGTCGGAGTCGCTATCCGACGACAAGGTGCTGTGTATCCCCATATACTCGCGCAGCTCCGCCTCCGACCCCTCGCTGCCCGAGGGTGACGTGCGGGTGGGGCGGGCGGCCGCCGGGGCCGGTGGCGCTACAGGCCACGCCGACTTGGGCGGGGCCACGCCACCCTCGCCGGTCGGACCGGTTCGGGGTGCCGCGCGGGGCAACCGCGCCGAGTCGGAGTCGCTATCCGACGACAAGGTGCTGTGCATCCCCATATACTCGCGCAGCTCCGCCTCCGACCCCTCGCTGCCCGAGGGTGACGTGCGAGTGGGGCGGGCGGCCGCCGGGGTCGGTGGCGCTACCGGCCACGCCGACTTGGGCGGGGCCACGCCACCCTCGCCGGTCGGACCGGTTCGGGGTGCCGCGCGGGGCAACCGCGCCGAGTCGGAGTCGCTATCCGACAACAAGGTGCTGTGCATCCTCATAAACTCGCGCAGCTCCGCCACCGACCCCTCGCTGCCCGAGGGTGACGCCTCCGACTCCGACCCCTCGCTGTCCGAGGGTGTGGGGCTGGTGCGGGCGGCCGGCGCCGGGGCCGGTGGCGCTGCCGGCCCCGCCGACTTGGACGAGGGGGCCACGCGCCGCTCGTCAGCCGAGTGGAGTCGCCAGCCCGCGCCGGCCGACACCGGCTGCGCCGAGGTGGACGAGGAGGCTGCGGGCCGCTCGCCGGCCGCGCTGCTCAACCCAAACTCGCGGAGCGTGTAAGGCTGGTAACCCTTGACCCTCACCTGCCCGGCCATGGTGATTGCCCATCGCACAACCTTGAGCATCGTATGGGCGATATTCATCGGCCGGTTTCTCGATTGGCTGGGCGCACCGAAGATTGAAGCCAAACGGGTTTGCAAGGCGTCCTGCCAGCTCGTGTGCAACGTCGCTGGGTGTGGTACACCGAGGGCCTCCCGCAGAGCCTCCAGGCCGTTGCGCAACTCGTCGCTCCAGTCGCGGCTGGGCACGAGTTGGCCGTACGCACGGAGAAGCAGCGCCGCACTGCTGCGCAGTTCGGTGGCGCGCTCGAGATCACGGCCTATGGCGTCGCCGACTTGTGCCGCGGTTGTCACCAGCACGAGGACGCGCTGCAGCGCGGCGTGGGTGCCCCGCTCGAACCCGGCACTCTCCCATTCAAAGGAACCACAGCCTTCCGTCAACGTTTTGTAATCTGCAGTCTCGGTGAGAGCTTCCATCGCCGTGATCGTCCACATAAATCGCAGGCGCTTGCAGCCGTCGGTGAAGGCGCGCAGCAGCGCGCCAAGTAGGTGGAAGTCTCCCATGCCACCTTCCAACGCCTTCTCCAGCTGGGGTACACCGCCGCCAGTGGGCAAGTTGTCCTCGTCGACCCCCTGCACTATCGCGTCCTTGAGCTTGCGCAGCGTTGCCTCGACGGGTTTGGACGCGGCCACGTGATTGACATGCCCTGCCAGTGTGTTCCAGGCAAAGGCGCGCAGGACCTCTGCCAGCGTGTCGGGCGGAAGGTTGTCACGCCGGAGTCTTGGGTGTAGCTCGCAGACGTGCAAGGCGTACCTCAAGTCGGTAGGCTGCCACTTCTGTTTGTAACTCAGCTTGAGCAGCAGGAGGTGGTTTGCGTGCTTGTCGTCAGCCGTGTAGTCACTGGGGACAGCAGGCTTCTTGGAAAGAAAGCGGAGCACCGAGGCCGCCGTGTGCGCCGGGCGTTGGCCGTGAATCAGACCGGTAGGGGGGGTTGCACCCCACATGGACGGCAGCCATTCGGGTTCGGGCCGGCTCTTCCAATCCCGTGGGCCAGTTTCGAGTGGAGGTGGCTCAGGTAGTGTGAACCCCATCCATTTTTCCGCATACGCGTTAATTGTCGGGGGGGGGGGGTTGGTCGTAAATAAAGGTAGGGCTAGGGTTCGGGTAGACCCAGTTCAAGGGGTTGCCACCTGGGGTGGGAGGGGAGGGCGGTACGTCGCCACCGCCGCCCTGGCCACCTCCAGGGGCGGCCGGGAGCACAGGCATTTGCAGTGCCCGTTACGGCGCCAACGTGCGTTCCTGGTGCCGTGTCAACGCGCGGTTCTGGGCCCGTTGCGACGCTGCCCGCGTGTCACGCGCGGCGAGTTCCTGATCCCGTATCCCACATTGCGCCGCCCACAGGTTCGTAAGTTGCGCCTCCCGCGTTTCGCGCCCGATGCGACCGGGGGCGGTTGATTGTGGGGGCGGCACCCGATCGAGTGTAGAGTTCCGACGACGGGTCCGCGCTCGGACGTCGACTACAGAGTTCAGGAGGCTTCTCTCGTGAAGCTCACGGTCGGCTTGCGAACTGAACCCGAAGCCGTAGCCGTCATCGGTTGAATGTCTCGGGGACCGCCCATGCTGCGCCGCCCACAGGTTTGTAAGCCTGTTCGCATTTGCTGTCATGGGTCGGTGGTTCGTTACAGTGCCACCGCAAAAAAAAACTCGGGTATGCGGCGAGCTCGTCGCCATGGCGGTCCGTCCCCTTGTCCGAAAAGGGAAGCATCGCACAACACGGCGCCGGCCCGCCGGACCCGGTGTGATGCCGGGGACGACGGCTTGCGTCAGTTGGGCCGAGGCATGCCGCCGCCGCCCGGGCGGGCATGTACTCGAGTGGGTGGCCACAGGGGCACCTCTGGAATGTGAAGTACTCGTCGACGATGAGAGTCGGGCCGCGCACCGCGAGCTCTCGTGCAAATGGCTTCTTGGGGAAGGCACCGCTGAAGAGGCCGTCGCCGAGCGCGACGATGCTCTTGAGCTGGGTGGGTGGCAGGACGCCAGCGGCGGCGGCGGCATCGGCGGCGACTCGGCGGCGGCGGTGGTCGACCGGCCTCGTCTCCCAGATGCGGTCGGCCAGGCGCGCGAGCGCGCTCATCCGCTTGCGCGCCTCGCGCCACTTGTGCACCGGCCGCATGTGGCCCAGGAGGCGCGGGCGGAGGAGCTCGGCGCGCCCGAGCGTCCCGGCGAGGTAGGTGGCAAGGCTCGCGAGGTTGGCCGTCTTCTTGCGGCCCCGGGGTTAGGGTTAGGGGGTTAGCCTAACCCTAACCCCTTAACCCGAGCCATCGGTATCCTCCATGATGAACGATGCCACACCGCCGCACATGAAGCTTGCGAGGCGCTGGTCGCGGATGCCGAACTCCTGGTTGAGTCTGTCCAGCGCGGTCCGACAAAGTGTGCACGCGCGCCTCATGGGCACGGGCGCGTGTGCGGCCAGGGGCTCGAGCTGCGGACTAGACTCGAGTGGGGCGCGCACAGGACTGGCCCTGAAGGGAGCGCCGAGCGTAGCGAGCGCAGCGAGCGCAGCGAGCAAAGCCAGGCGCAACCCAAGGCACGGGTGCGTGCGGTTAACCTGTGCACCTCGGGTTAACCCGACGGTGCCACCTGCTTGCTCGCCGTCCTCGGACTCGTCGAACTCGGACCGACAATTGCCCCGCGCACACGTCCATTTTTTTGGCGAGGTATGTCAATCCCGCAACACCCACTCGCCCCGTGAGAATGCGCACAGCCCGGGTGCTGCTCGCCTGCCTCGCCACGGCGACTGGCGCCCCCGCTGCGACGAGTGCCGCGCTCCCGCGCCGGTTGAGCGAGGCCGCTGCCCCGCCGAGCGGCCTGCTGTGCGCGCCCGCCACCGAGTCCATACAAGCCACGCCAGCCGGACTCGTGGATGCGGGCGGCGGCTGCTACGACACCTCGTCCATGACCGATATGAGTTCAATGTTCGAAGGCGCGTCGGCCTTCAACCAGCCGCTCGTGTGGGACACGCCGTCCGTGACCAACATGAAAGCGGTGTTCAAAGAAGCGACTGCCCTCAACCAGCCGCTCGCGTGGGACACGTCGTCCGTGACCAGCATGACTTGGACGTTCAATGGGGCCACTGCCTTCAACCGGCCGCTTGCGTGGGACACGTCGGCCGTGACCAACACCGTGGCCATGTTCGAATTTGCCACTGCCTTCAACCAGCCGCTCGCGTGGGACACAGCGTCCGTGACCGATCTGTCTTGGATGTTCCACGCGGCCACTGCCTTCAACCAGCCGCTCGCGTGGGACACGTCGGCGGTGACTAACCTGAAGTATGTGCTCCGAGACGCGACTTCCTTCAACCAGCCGCTCGCGTGGGACACGTCGGCCGTGACCGGTATGGAGGGCGTCTTCCTCGGGGCCTCGTCCTTCGACCAGCCGCTCGCGTGGGACACGTCGTCCGCGACCATCATGGAGTCCATGTTTGATTTGGCCGCGGCCTTCAACCAGCCGCTCGCGTGGGACACGTCGGCCGTGACCAGCATGTATTGGATGTTATACGCGGCCACGTCCTTCAACCAGCCGCTCGCGTGGAACACGTTGGCCGTGTTCGACATGGTGGGCATGTTCGACGGGGCCACGGCCTTCAACCAGCCGCTTGCGTGGGACACCGCGGCCGTCACCTCCATGGAGGAGATGTTCGACGGGGCCACGGCCTTCAACCAGCCGCTCACGTGGGACACGTCGGCCGTGACCAACGTGCAGATGATGTTCGCATACGCCACAGCCTTCAACCAGCCGCTCGCGTGGGACACGGCGGCCGTGACCCGTATGGCTCGCATGTTCTAAGGCGCGTCGGCCTTTGCCCAGGAGCTCGACGCCTGGGACGTGAGCGCGGTGAACGACGACTTTGACGGCATGTCCCTCGACTCGCGCATGCAGCGGGAGGCGGTGGCCGGGGGCCCCGGCGTTGGCCGCGCCTGCCGCCTCCACCACTCGTGGACGGCGCAAAACGCCGCGTGGGACCCGGTGGTGGCCGGTCTGGTGGCCGACGCGTCCGAGCTCGACCGGTCGCTGTGCGCGCTCCACCTGGCGGGCGCGCCGCCGAGTCCGCCGCCCTACCCGCCCATGCTGCCGGCGGGCGGCTACGGCATCCAGCTGCTCTGCCCGCCCAACGCGCTGCACCTCGGCCTGGCGCACGGCCAGATGCTGGCGCAAGGCGCCGTCCCGGCGGGGCTGTGCTGGGACCTCAGCGCGGTGGCCACCTTCCGCAGCGCGTTGACCCCCGACGCGGTCGACGGCCTCTTCCGTTCCTCCGCACCGGTCGCGGCGGTCGAGTTTGAGCTGGCCAACGGCACCGAGCTCAGGCGCATGTTCAGTCGGAGCAGCTTCAACCAGCGCGTGGCGCTGACGGGGCTCGGCAACGTGTGGAGCACCCGCGAGATGTTTGAGGGCGCTGCCTCCTTCAACTCGCCGCTCGCGCTAGACGGGCTGGGCTCCACGGGCAAGTGGACCGACGCGTACCGGATGTTCAAAGACGCGACCGCCTTCAACCAGCCGCTCGCGTGGGACACGTCGGCCGTGACCGATATGGAGGGGGTCTTCTTCGGCGCCACGTCCTTCGACCAGCCGCTCGCGTGGGACACGTCGTCCGCGACCACCATGGAGTCCATGTTCGATTCGGCCACGGCCTTCAACCAGCCGCTCGCGTGGGACACGTCGGCCGTGACCAGCCTGTATTGGATGTTCTACGGGGCCACGTCCTTCAACCAGCCGCTCGTGTGGGACACGTCGTCCGTGTTTGACGTGGTGGGGATGTTCTACGGGGCCACTTCCTTCAACCAGCCGCTCGCGTGGGACATGTCGGCCGTGACCTCCATGGAGGGGATGTTAACATGGGCCACGTCCTTCAACCAGCCGCTCGTGTGGGACACGTTGGCGGTGACCCGTATGGCCCGCATGTTCGAAGGCGCACGGGCCTTTGCCCAGGAGCTCGACGCGTGGGACGTGGGCGCGGTGAACGACTTTGACGACATGTTCCTCGACTCGCGCATGCGGGGGCAGGCGGAGGCCGGGGGCCCCGGCGTTGGCCAAGCGTGCCGCCTCCACCACGCGTGGACGGCGCAAAACGCCGCATGGGACCCGGTGGCGGCCGGCCTGGTGGCCGACGCGTCCGAGCTCGAGCTGTCGCTGTGCGCGCCCCACCTGGCGGGCGCGCCGCCCGCGCCGAGTCCGCCGCCCTACCCGCCCATGCTGCCATCGGGCGGCTACGGCATCAAGCTTCTCTGCCCGCCCAACGCGCTGCATCTCGGCCTGGCATACGGCCAGATGCTGGCGCAAGGCGCCGTCCCGGCGGGGCCGTGCTGGGACCTCAGCGCGGTGGCCACCTTTCGCAACGTGTTGACCCCCGACACCGTCAACGGGCTCTTCCGTTTCTCCGCGCCAGTCGCGGCGGTCGAGTTTGAACTGGCCAACGGCACCGAGCTCAGGCGCATGTTCAGTCAGAGCAGCTTGAACCAGCGCGTGTCGCTGACGGGGCTCGGCAACGTGTGGAGCACCCGCGAGATGTTCGAGGGCGCTGCCTCCTTCAACTCGCCCCTCGCGCTAGACGGGCTGGGCTCCACGGGCAAGTGGACCGACGCGTACCGGATGTTCAAAGACGCGACCGCCTTCAACCAGCCGCTCGCGTGGGACACGTCGGCCGTGACCGATATGGAGGGGGTCTTCTTCGGCGCCACGTCCTTCGACCAGCCGCTTGCGTGGGACACGTCGTCCGCGACCACCATGGAGTCCATGTTTGATTCGGCCGCGGCCTTCAACCAGCCGCTCGCGTGGGACACGTCGTCTGTGACCAGCATGACTTGGATGTTCTACGCGGCCCCGTCCTTCAACCAGCCGCTGGAGTGGAACACGTCGTCCGTGTTTGACTTGGTGGGGATGTTCTACACGGCCACTTCCTTCAACCAGCCGCTCGCGTGGGACACGTCGGCGGTGACCGACATGGCGGGGATGTTCGAGGGCGCGTCGGCCTTTGCCCAGGAGCTCGACACGTGGCAGGTGGGGGCGGTGTACGACTTTGCAGACATGTTCCTCGACTCGCGCATGCAGCGGGAGGCGGTGGCCGGAGGCCCCGGCGTTGGCCGCGCCGGCCGCCTCCACCACTCGTGGAAGGCGCAAAACACCGCGTGGGACCCAGTGGCGGCCGGCCTGGTGGCCGACGCGTCCGAGCTCGAGCTGTCGCTGTGCGCGCCCCACCTCGTGCGGCCCTCGCCTCCCCCGCCAGCTTCCCCACCCCCACCCCCGCCCTCGCCCCCGCCACCCGCGCCCTCGCCCTCGCCCCCGCTGCCGCGCCTTTCGCCCCCGCCCTCCCCGCCCCCTTCCTCGCCTCCATTCGCCCCACTGGGAGCCATGACAACGGGGACGGTCGACACGCTCGGTCCGAGCGATGCGCAGCGCCGGCGCCTCGGCGGCCTCAACGGCTCCCATCTACAGACCATGTCCGCCCCCAAGCTCTATGCCGCCTTGAACGGCACGGCGGGGGAAATCTACCTCGTCGACGTGGTGCACGGACAAGGGCTCAATGGCACGGTCTTCCTCGAGGCGTGCTGCGCCCAGGGCACGCAGTGCGCCCTCGGGCCGCTCCAAGCAGGGGCGGATGCGGCCACGGCGGTGCACCTGCAGGTCTACCTCGCGCCCGACGCTGCCTCCCTGCGCAACGCGACGCTGTTCGACGCCGACGACCTCACGGCGCTCTAGGCGGCCGGCGCCGGGGACATCTCCGGCCTCTCCTACGCCTACGACATCTTCCTGCGGGTCACCGCCACAGACACGCTCAAGCCCGGGCAGACGCTCGACGAGTTGGCCCTCGAGCTGCGCGGGCGCGTCCTCGCGGCCATCTACGCAGCCGTGGCCCAAGCGCAGATCGAAGCCGCCCCCGTGATCCGCGACCAGTTCCCGCCGCGCCCGCCGCCGTCGCCACCGCCCTCGCCGCCCTCCCCGCCCCCGTCGCCGCCAGCGCCGCCTCCACCTGCACCCTCTCCGCCCCCCCCGCCGCCGGGAGCGAGCTCGACCGGCGACCCGCACCTCGCGTTTGCGCATGGGGGCACGGCCGACTTCCGCGGGTGCGAGGGTTGCTACTTCAACATGCTCAGCACGCAGGACCTGCTCGTCAACGTGCGCACGTCGCTCGCCACGTTCGAGCTCAAGGGCAGCACGGTGCACGGCTCCTTCCTCACCGAGGTGCACGTTGCCTGGCACGACGCCCCCGCGCGGCGCTGGCTCAACGCCTCGTTCTGGGCCGCCGAGGTGGGCGACCACAACTTTGGCTGGCGCGCCGTCAACCTGACCTGCGGCCCCGATCCCGACGAGCGGGTCAAGGCCATGTACTACAACACGCGCCGCGCGTGCGGCGCCGCCACCCTGGCGCGCGGCTACTCGTCGCTGATGGTCGAGCTGCCCGAGTGGCGCGTCTCGGTCACGCTGCAGCTCGTGTTTGGCCACCTCGAGGGCCCGCGGCGCCGACTGGACCTGGCGCTCGTGCCCCGTGTGCCCGAGGCGGAGCTCGCCGCCTGGCCGCACGGGCTGATCGGCCAGTCGTTCGACGGCGACGGCGCGCCGCTCAGCGGACGGGTGGACGACTACTCGACCCCCGCCGCCGGGGGGGTGGTGCACACCTCGGCCATGGCCGAGGGCGCCATCGAGGGCACGGCCGACGACTACCGCGTGCCCAGCGCGTTCAGCGCCGCGTTCCGCTACTCGCGGCTGGGCGCGCTGCCCGGCCAGACCCGGCCGCGCGACGTTGCGGCGATCGCCCCCTCCGTGGGCGCGCAGGGGCGCGGCCCCGTCGCGCAGGCGCGCGGCCCGGCCCCCGTCGCAGCTGGGGCCACGGACTGAGCCTCGGCGCCGTCCCAGGGGGGGGGGGGGCGGGTTTGCATGACTAGGGGTAGGGGTCCCCGGGTGGTCGCCCGTCACGTGATGCCCACTGTGGCACACAGAGCGCGCGGCGGGCTGCTCGAGTCTGCGTGGTGCTTCGTTCCCTTCTTGAAGAAGCTGGGCGACTTGATGGGCATCTACATTTGGCTGGCGGCGCTCTATGCCAACTTCTACATTCCCTCGCAGCTCGCTGCGGGGAAGTCCACTGTGATCAACTCGTCGTCCAAGGCGTTGGCACGGAAGACCCTTTACGGCCAGACCGTTAACCCGAATGCACCAGATGCGACATGTTCTTTTCGGCACTGTAGTTCTGCGCGCCCTCGGCGCTCGTGAGCGCCTTGTCGTGGTACACCCGGACAGGGCCGAGGCGGCAGGTCTGGTACCTGCCGAGGTGGTTTCCGCCAATGACAAGTGCGTGGGTGGATGTGACGCTACCACCGGGTCGTTCCACCGAGTCGAATTCAACGCCGTTGACGTACAGGGTGAGCAGTGTTGTGGTTGCCGACGCAACCACATGTACCCATTGCCCGGTAACAATGAATGGGCCGGCAACTGCAACGTGCAACCCAGCGGTGTTCCGCTCGCTTGCAGATAGAAACCCAGTAGAGCTGATTTCTACACTTGCAAGTGGCACTGTTTTACTTCCCCCGTAGTTTGAAATCAATGCGGTACCGGCGTTGTGGGAAATCCCGGACACGTCGTCCCAGAACCACAGCTCGAACGTATACGCGCCGTCGAGGGTCGGTAGATAGGTGGTGGAAATGTACTGCCGATCTCCATCCAATGCCACGACGCTGTTGGTGACACTCGCACCGCCTTGCAACGTACAATTCTGCTGGTTGCCACTGAGGTCGAACAGCGTCGTACCCAACCCGGGGTAACTTGCGGCGACGGACGGATCAACGTAGAGTGCCAACTTTTTGGTGACGATTCCGGGGTGCTGGCACAGCCCACTGCGGCACATGAGCCCGGTGGTGCAGCAGTCGCCCGTGGCGCATGTCGCCCCCAGTTCGCCACATAGCACCGGGTCCGGATCGAGATCATCATCCCCTGGGGGTAGCAGGGATACGACAATCCCAACGACGACGCTGATGACAAAGATCACCAGCGCCACCCACCCGCCAGTGTCGCGCTTGTCTTTGGGGGCGGGTGAGGTCGCATCGGACAAAGTCTTCAAACTCATGGGGCAGGTGCGTATGGGTGTGTTTGATTTTTATCTTGGGCAGTTGGCGGCGCCGCCCTGACCCCCCGGGGGTACCTCCGAGCGGGACCGCGACCCAGGATCGCGCTGGGGCCGACCCCGACCCCGACCCCGAACCGGGCCAGAGTCGCGTGGGGACCCCTGGATCGCGCAATGACGGCGGTGCACGCGCTGCTGTTCCAGTTGGCGCTCTTCCTCGGCCTGTTGTCACTGCCCGAGCTTGGGGCGGCGGCGTGCGCCCTGGCCGCCTTGGGGTCGCTGGAGGGTGCCGGGGCAGGGGGGGGGGTGGCCGCGGGTGCGACCAAGTAATAATGTGGGGTCTACATATGAGCCATGGCGCCTTCTGGCCCAGCATCGATACCGCTCGCCAGCCAACGCGCTGTGTTGCTCCGTCTACTCGGGTGTGGTGGGAGCTCGAGTGCGAGCCCGTCCCCATCGGAGGTGCAGGCGTCGCATGCAGCCGCTGCCGGTGGGCGTTCATCGAATCGCGATGTGGATCACTCGCCCTCGCCACCAACGGGGCCGGCGGCGGAGCCGCACCCCGTTGCACCAAACGCCATTCAAGTCGAGGATACGCTTGGCGACGACGAGAGCTTGGAGGCGCTCGATTTCTGGCTCGCTGAACTCCTGGAGAGCCCGGGTGAGTCCCCACCCTGGGAGCGCGCGGTCAATTCGGCGGCTCGCGGCTCTCGGTTCGCGGATCTCAGTGACGACATACTGGCGCTGATAACGGGCCAACTCTCCGCCGCCTCCCTCGGCAGGCTGTATTCGACCAGTCGCTCCATGGCGGCCATGGCCAAAAAAAAGAATGGTACCTGCTGAAGGACATCGTCACCAACGACGGTTGGCATGCGGTGTTGTGCCATGTCGCGCGATTCGGCTACGACCCGGATATCCTGCAATGGGCCCTGGCGCACGGCTGTCCGATCGATGCCGACATGTGCGCCGTGGCGGCGTCGGCCGGCAACCTGGGCGTGCTGCAGTGGGCGCTTGCGCATACCGCAACCCCTCCATGGGATGAGGAGACGTGGCATTTCGCGGCGGAGGCAGGCAACGAGCATGTGCTCGCGTGGCTGCACGCCCAGTCCCAGCCGTCCCCGTGGGATCAGGGTATCTGGAACGAAGCAGTCCATGCCGGCGACATCGACACACTCCGTCAAATGCGCGCCCGGTCTCCGCCATTCCCGTGAGATGCGTGGACCTGCAAGAAGGCTGCCGGTGCAGGCCATCTTGATTTGCTCGTTTGGCTGCGCGCCCAGTCTCCGCCTTGCCCATGGGATGAGCGGACCTGCAAAGCCGCGGCCAAGTTTGCAGATATCCCCATGCTGACGTGGCTGCGCGCCCAGCACCCGCCGTGCCCGTGGAATGAACGGGTGTGCGCGCGCGGGGCCTGGCTGGGTGGTCTCGACGTGGTCCAGTGGCTGCGCACCCATACCCCTCCGTGCCCATGGAATGCGTCCGTTTGCTCGGCGGCGGCCTGGAATGGCGACGTCGAAATGCTGACATGGCTGCGCGCCCAGAACCCGCCTTGCCCGTGGGGTGAATTGGTGTGCGACGAAGCGGCCAAAATGGGCAACTTGGACACACTGGAATGGCTGCGTGCCCAGGCCCAGCCTTGCCCATGGGATGCACAGACGTGCGAGCGCGCGGCCACGCATGCCGACCTCGCTGTGCTGGTATGGTTGCGCAGCCAGACCCCGCCATGCCCATGGGACGAACGGGCGTGTGTGCAAGCGGCCAGCGAAGGCCGTATCACCGCGCTCCAGTGGCTGCGCAGCCAGAACCCGCCTTGCCCGTGGGATGCACGGGTGTGCAAGGGCGCGGCCAGCGCAGGCCACACCCCCGCGCTCCAGTGGCTGCGCAGCCAGAACCCGCCTTGCCCGTGGGATGCGCGGGCGTGCGAGGGCGCGGCTAGGGAAGGCCACACCGCGACGCTCCAGTGGCTGCGTAGCCAGAACCCGGCTTGCCCGGGCTGATAGTTGTGCACAGGCATTCGGCGCCCCCCGAGCAGCGCCCCCGAGAGAAGGCGCTGCCTTGTCTCGACTTGCCGCCAAACGCCCCATCCCCCTCGGGCCTGCCAGTCCACCCGGACGCGCGGTTGACGCGGCTGGGCTCCTACCTCTCCACACGCGGCCGACGCTGCAACGGCTCGGCGACGCTCGTGACTGCGCAGTCGCTGGGCGTGTTTGGCGCCGGAGAGCGTGGACGGGGCGCCGTGCGAGCGGGCCAACGAATTGAAGCGACGTGGGCCATGGGACATGGGTGCGCGCGCTCGACTTGGGGCTGCGAGCGTGGGCGAGTTCACACCGCCACGCCCGCAGGGGGCGCCTGTGCCACCCCCACGGGGGACGCCTTTGCGAGCTCCGCGAGCAGGCGTTGCCAGATCGCGCGCGCAGCGGTGGGTTGCTCGAAAGGGGCGCGATCGACTTGGCGCGGTCACGGCGCATGGCCCACTCGCGCGCGTCCACCGCGCGCCCAATGCGCGACAGCGACGCGAGGAACCCAGCGTCATTCTTGATGACCCACCCCACGCGCGACGCCCCCTCCGGGCCGCCTGCAAAGGCATACTGCTGGACGCCCTGTACAAAGATGGGCAGGCAGCCGCCGCGGGCTGCGACCACAAACGCCTCGCCCACCTTGCGCGTGCTCGGTGTGTCCCCGCGCAAGACGAGGCAAAACTTGTGCTGCATCATCTCGCGCCAGTAGTGCTCTGGTGACAGGCGCTCGGCACCCAGCCGCAGCGTGACGTTGTGGCCTGCCCACGGCTGCAGGCGCCGCCCCAGCATCGCGCGCACCGCCGACAGGTACACTTTGGGCACGTGGCCTGCGAAGAGCAGCATCGGCCGCCCCCCCCACTCCGCGACTGAGGAATAGGCCGAGGCCGCCAACGGGGGCGTGTTGTACGGCACCACCGTCTGCGGCACATGGGGGTGCGTCTTTTCGATGACCGGCCACAGGATGTTGACGGGCGCCGGGCGACCCATGTAGCGCGGAATGAACGCGTGGAAGTGCGCCGAGACGGCGACAAAGGTGGTGTTGGGCGACGCCGAAGCGTGCGTGTACAGTGCATGGGTGCACGGGTGGCGCGCCTTGTGGCCGGACGCCAGGTCGGCGTCCCAGAGGCAGACGCCCTCCACTGCCGCCAGTTCCTTTGCGGCCTTTGCGATCCACCCGAACAGTGCATACTGGCCCGACGACTCGCCAACCTCGCGGTGCCGCAGGCCCGCACATGCGTCGTGGCTCACGATGCACATCCGTGGTCCGCGCATGATTGACACTCGCGTCGAAAGTTTGAGTGTGTGGCAGAACAAGGAAACACCGGACTCACCGAACTCACCGGGCGCAGCACACCTCGGGCGCACCACACCTCGGCGCAGCACACCTCGAGCACAGCACACCTCGGGCACAACACGCCTCGGGCACAACACGCCTCGGGCACAACACACCTCGGGCACAACACACCTTGGGCACACCACGCCTCGGGCACACCACGCCTCGGGCACAACACACCTCGGGCCCATCGGGAGCGACCCTCACGCCAACTTGTGCAGTGGCGTCCATGCCCAGCCACGGTTCGCATCCGCGTCGGACTGCACCCGCAGCTTGGCAAACTCGTGGTCATCCACGCAAAGCATGGTGCGGCTGGGCGCAATGCCGATCTCGCGCCAGGGCTGGCCGTTGCGCGAGTTGATCATGTGCGAGTTGACGCGATTGGGCCGTGTGAGAAGCGCATACTGATATGCGGCGTGGCCCGACTCGAAGAAATGGCCGTCGAACTCGTGTGACACTCCAAAGTCTGCGCCGAGGAACGCGCAGAGCGCGCTCCAGATCATGCGCTGTGTTTCGTTGGCAAGGCTGCACCCGTCGTCCATGGCAACCCAGAGGTCTTCCGTCGTCTGCCCATCGGGGTGCATCTCCACCAGCTGCTGGACGCGGCGCAGTGGGGCAACATGACCCCCCCCGGGGGGGGGTACACGGCCTATTGCAAGGCCGACGGCCGGGGCCGCAAGCAGACAGCCAATCTATCCAGCTTCCGCACCTACCTTGCCGCCACGCCCGGGCGTGCCAATCTCCTCTTGCCATGCCTCCTCAACCGCTATGCACCGGTGGCGCGATGCGCGCGCGCCGATGCGCGCGCTTGCACCGCCACCCCCGACAGCCTCGGACGGCGTACGGTATACGGACGCATGGAGGGGGGGGGGGTACTCCCCCCCCCAACCCGGAACCCTGACCGAAGCATCGGCGGTTGCCAATGACTAGGTGATCCCCATTTCGAACGCGATGTTGGCGGTGTTGTCGTCCCATGGGGCGGGTGGGCTCTGGGCACATGCCCACTGCAGCAGCGCGAGGTGGCCGCCGTCGGCCGCGTTCGCGCAGGTCTGTTCGTCCCACGGGGCGTGATGGGCGCGCGCCCACTGCAGCAGCTCGAGGTGGCCGCTGTCGGCCGCGGCGCTGCAGGTCTTCTCGTCCCAGGGGGCGTTATGGGCGCGCGCCCACTGCAGCAGCTCGAGGCGGCCGTCAGAGGCCGCGCCGCTGCAGGTCCGCTCGTCCCACGGGGCGTTTTGGACATGCGCCCAATGCAGAAGCGCGAGGTGGCCCGTATGGGCCGCGGCCTCGCAGGTCCGTTCGTCCCACGGGGCGTTTTGGGCACGCGCCCACTGCAGCAGCTCGAGGTGGCCGCCGCGGGCCGCGCCGCAGCAGGTGTCCTCGTCCCACGGGGCGCCTCGGGCGCGCGCCCACTGCAGCAGCGCGAGATGGCCGCCGCCGGCCGCAGCGCTGCAGGTCTTCTCGTTCCAGGGGGCATTCTGGGCACGCGCCCATTGCAGCAGCTCGAGGTGGCCGCCACCGGCCGCGCGCTGGCAGGTCCGTTTGTCCCACGGGGCGTGATGGGCGCGCGCCCACTGCAGCAGCGCGAGGTGGCCGCCGCCGGCCGCGGCGCTGCAGGTCGTCTCATCCCAGGGGGCGTTGTGGGCGCGCGCCCACTGCAGCAGCGCGAGGTGGCCGTTTTGGGCCGCGCCAATGCAGGTCCGTTCGTTCCACGGGGCGTTCTGGGCACGCGCCCACTGCAGCAGCTCGAGGTGGCCGCCGTCGGCCGCGCCAATGCAGGTCCGTTCGTCCCACGGGGCGCCCTGGGATCGCGCCCACTGCAGCAGCACGAGGTGGCCGCCGAGGGCCGCGGCATTGCAGGTCGTCTCGTCCCACGGGGCGCCCTGGGCGCGCGCCCACTGCAGCATCCCTAGGTCGCCGTTGTAGGCCGCGCCCTGGCAGGTCGTTTCGTCCCACGGGGCGCCCTGGGCGCGCGCCCACTGCAGCAGCGCGAGGTGGCCGCCACCGGCCGCGTCGCTGCAGGTCGACGCGTCCCACGGGGCGCCTTCGGCGCGCGCCCAATGCAGCAGCGCGAGGTGGCCGCCGAGGGCCGCAGCGCTGCAGGTCGTTTCGTCCCACGGGGCGCCCTGTCCGCGCGCCCACTGCAGCAGCTCGAGGTGGCCGCCACTGGCCGCGGCCTCGCAGGTCGATTCGTCCCATGGGGCGTTCTGGGATCGCACCCACTGCAGCAGCGCGAGGTGGCCGCCGAGGGCCGCATGGCGGCAGGTCTTCTCGTCCCACGGGGCGTTCTGGTCGCGCGCCCACTGCAACAGCTCGAGGTGGCCGCCGAGGGCCGCTTCGCGGCAGGTCTTCCCCCATTGAAAGGCGGGGGCGTGCACACGCCCCCACTGGACGACCGCCAGGCGGCCGTTACGCGCGGCCTGCAGGGTCGCCTTCTCGCTCCAGCGCTGGCCGTGCGCGACCAGCCCCGGGAGCAACTGCACCCAACCAAGGGCGGCGGCCAGCTCGAGGCCTCCGACATGGTTGCGCTGGCTCGGCGCACACGCACAGGCGCCGGCACAGGAGCACAGGAAGGCCAACAGGACCTGGACCTGGACGCACATGGGCGCGCTGGGTCCCAGCTCCGCTGCAGGGGGCCCCTCTGTTGGTACCGGAACCGGAACGGCCGCAGCGACGCGCCGGCTCGTGGCCAGCATGCGCGCGGCGGCCTGCGGCTGGTCGATCGCAGCCACCACCATGGCAAACACCTCCTCGGGCAAGTCCATCAGGGCGAGGTCGGACATGGCGGCGCCCTGGGTTGCCGCAGCGGGCGTTTGCTGCAGCGCCTTGCTGCTCATCGGGCCCAGCGAGATTGGCACTCGGGGCTGCTGTCCACTCCAACGTACCGTTCCAGAACGCTGGCGAAGAACAGAGCGACGCGCCGTTTTTTTTGCAAGGGGCTGCAAACCCGAGTGACGGGACTATTCCAATCCATTGGAATAGTGTACGGACCAACACTTCACAATACTAACAGTAAACAAATGGCGCGTCGCTCTTTTTCGCCAGCGCCAGAACGGTACGCTCGGGCGGCAGCAGCCAGAGGCAACGCCAGGCAGTCGCTCCGGTCCGCTGTGGCTGCGAGCGCGGCGACGGCGCTGTATGTTGGTTGCTGGTCGCTGGTCGCTGGGTGGTGGGCGCTGGGTTGCACCGCGGCGCGCGTCGCTCTTGGGTGCCCCTGAGCCCCCCCCCCTCCCCCACCCTTGGCCAGGCAACCGTGCGCGGTGCAGATGGCCACAAACGAGCTCGGTCATGAGAAGCGCACCATGGAGGGCGAGGTGACCTCCTCCAATGCCAGTGCCACGACCCCAGGCGTCGGCGTCGCCACCGATGCCATTGCCGAGGGCGCTCTCGAGGACAAGGACGAGAGCGCGGCCCCTCGGGGGGCGGCTCGGGGGGCGGCTCAGAGGGCGGCTCAGAGGGCGGCACGGAGTGTGGCTCAGAAGGCGGCGAGCGCGGCTCGGAAGGCGGCTCAGAGCGCGGCTCGGAAGGCGGCTCGGAGCGCGGTTTGGAAGGCGGCTCGGAGCGCGGCTCGGAGCGCGGCTCGGAGGGCGGCTCGGAGCGCGGCTCGGAGGGCGGCTCGGCCAAGCCCCGCGCTTCCGACGGCGACGGCGCCGCCAGCCATCGCGCCAATCGCCCCGGACGTGTCCGAGTTGGATGGCGAGGGCGCGAAGAAGACTTGTATCAAGCCGCCATCGGAGGTGGAGTCCCAGGCCGAGGAGGAGTCCGAGTCCATGGTCAAGGCATCCAAGTCCAAGTGCAAGGACGAGTCCGATGACGAGGGCGCGAAGAAGCCTTGTATCAAGCCGCCCTCGGATGTGGAGTCCCAGGTCGAGGACGAGTCCAAGTCAACGGTCAATGTGGGTTCCAAGGCCCAGCGCAGGGGCGATTCCGAGGGCGATGGCGCGAAGAAGCCTTGTATCAAGCCGCACTCGGAGGTGGAGGCCCATGTGGAGGAGTCCAAGTCCATGGTCGATGCGGTGTCCAAGTCCCATCACAGGGACGAGTCGGATGAGGTGGAGTCCCAGGTCGAGGAGTCCAAGTCCACAGTCGAGGCGCTGTCCAAGTCCCCGCGCAAGGACTATTCCAAGGAGGTGGAGTCCCAGGTCGAGGAGGAGTCCAAGTCCACTGTCAAGGCGTTGTCTAATGCTCAGCGCAAGGACGATTCCGATGAGGTGGAGTCCCAGGTCGAGGAGGAGTCCAAGTCGACGGTCAAGGCGTTGTCCAAGTCTGAGCGCAAGGACGATTCATCGGAGGTGGAGTCCCAGGTCGAGGGGTCCAAGTCGACGGTCAAGGCATCAAAGTCCCAGCGCAGGGACGAGCCTGAGGACGAGGGGGCGAAGAAGCCTTGTATCAAGCCGCACTCGGAGGTGGAGTCGCAGGTCGAGGAGTCCAAGTCGGGGGTCGAGGAGTCCAAGTCGACGGTCAAGGCGGTGTCCACATGTCCGGCTCCATCGGCTCCATCGGCTCCATCGGCTCAGTCGGCTCCATCGGCTCCATCGGCTCCGTCGGCTCCGTCGGCTCCGTCGGCTCCATCGGCTCCGTCGGCTCCGTCGGCTCCGTCTCCGCCGCCGCCATCGGCGCTTGCGCTGGCGGTGTCCAAGTCGACGGTCAAGGCGGTGTCCACGTGTCCGGCTCCATCGGCTCCGTCGGCTCCGTCGGCTCCGTCGGCTCCATCGGCTCCATCGGCTCCGTCTCAGCCGCCGCCGCCGTCGGCGCTTGCGCTGGCGGTGTCCAAGTCGACGATCAAGGTGGTGTCCACATGTCCGGCTCCATCGGCTCCATCGGCTCCATCGGCTCCATCGGCTCCATCGGCTCCATCAGCTCCGTCGGCTCCGTCGGCTCCGTCGGCTCCGTCGGCTCCATCGGCTCCGTCTGCGCCGCCGCCGCCGTCGGCGCTTGTGCTGGCGGTGTCCAAGTCGACAGTCAAGGAGGTGTCCACATGTCCGGCTCAATCGGCTCCATCGGCTCCATCGGCTCCATCGGCTCCGTTGGCTCCATCGGCTCCGTCGGCTCCGTCGGCTCCATCGGCTCTGTCTCCGCCGCCGCCGTCGGCGCTTGCGCTGGCGGTGTCCAAGTCGACGGTCAAGGCGGTGTCCACGTGTCCGGCCCCATCGGCCCCATCGGCTCCATCGGCCCCATCGGCCCCATTGGCTCCACCGGCCCCATCGGCCCCATTGACTCCATCGGCCCCATCGGCCCCATCGGCCCCATCGGCTCCATCGGCTCCGTCGGCTCCATCGGCTCCATCGGCTCCATCGGCTCCGTCGGCTCCGTCTCCGCCGCCGCCGCCGTCGGCGCTTGCGCTGTCGGCCGCCGAGGCAAAGCCGCGCTCGCGCGATCTGAAGTGGCGCCTCGCCGAGGCGACTCGTCAGTTGTCCGAGGGCCTGGCTGAGTCGAAGGCGACCTTTTTGGCGCTGCAGCGGTGCGAGGAGCAGCTCGTTGAGATGACGATGCGCTGGTCCGAGGCGGTGGAGACAGCGTCGGCTACCCGCGGCCCAGACAACTAGCCCTACACCGGCGAGCCACCTGGTTGTCTGAGGCGTGCTGGAGAGGGTTGGTTGTCGGGCTAGCCAGTGGGTGTTGTGCTGTGTGTGGTGCTGTGGTTGGGTTGGCTGGCTATGTGTGGTGTGGTTGGCCGAGGTCGCTTGCTCGACGAGGGGATATACAAACCGCGCCCTGTCTACGCGCAGGGGGCAACCCCAACAATCTGCTTGAGCCGACGTGAGAGTGACGGCGGGCGAGGACTGTGCGTGCGAGGAAGTGGTGTGCGAGGGAGTGTGATGTGCGAGGGTGTGTGATGTGCGTGGGAGTGCGGTGTGCGAGGGAGCGTGGGGCGAGGGGTGGCGACGGCGCAACGAGCGTGTCGGGAGTGGGCGCGGCGAGCGAGCCGAGGGCGGGTGCAGCGAGTGGGCCGAGGGAGGGCGCAGCGAGTGGGCCGAGGGCGGGCGCAGCGAGCGAGCCAAACGCGAGCGCAGTGAGCGAGCTGGCAGCGGGCGCGGCGAATGCACTGGGCCATCGCCGCAAGTGCACCTTTTCTGCACAGCCCAGCAAGACATTGCTGAATAATCCAATCACTTGAAACCCCCACGTGCGTTTTCGCCCAAGTCAGCCCCCCTGGCCACTTTGGGCCCAGGCGCCCGCATCCGCGCACCCGACCACTGGGGCCCAGGCTCACATGCCCCTAGCCGCTTGGGCCCAGGTGCAACCTGAACCCTGCGCATTCACCTCAACCCCCACGCGATCCCGAACCACGCGTACGCGCCCCAACCCTGCGTGCGCACCGGAACACTGCGCACGCGCCCGAACCAAGCGTACGCACCCCAACCCTGCGCACGCACCCAAACCCCGCGCTCGCGCCCCAACCCTGCATGCGCACCTATACCCTGCGCACGCGCCCGAACCACGCGCACGCACCCCGACCCTGCACATGCACCCGAATCCCGCGCACGCGCCCCAACCCTATGTGCGCACCTGAACCCCGCGCACGCGCGCGAACCCCGCCCAGTCACAAACACCCGAACCTCGCCCAGGCGCACGCACCCTACCACTGCGCTAGCCCACGCCCCTGGCCGCTTGGGCCCAGGCGCACCCCCCTGCACCCTGCACACGCCCCCACGCCCCTGGCCGGCTGCGGCCACGCAGGCCCGACTCGTCCCACGGGGCGCTGAAGGGGAGGGGCCTGGGCGCGCGCCCGTGGCCCAACCCGCTGTCCTCTCAATCTGGGCCGCCTTCGGGGCCCCATTCCGGGGCGCCTTCGGGGCCCCATTCCGGGGCGCCTTGGGCGCGCGCCCACTGCAGCAGCTCGTTGGAGGCCGCCATATCGCAGGTGTTCTCGTCCCATGGGGCCGGTGGGTTCTGGGCGCGCGCCCACTGAAGCAGCTCGAGGTAGTCCCCGTCGGCCGCGTACGCGCAGGTCCACTCGTTCCACAGGGCAGGCGGGGTCTGGGCACGCGCCCACTGCAGCAGCGCCAGGTGGCCGCCTTCCGCTGCCCACATGCAGGTCGACTCGTGCCACGGGGCGGGCGGGGTCTGGGCGCGCGCCCACTGTAGCACTGGGAGGTGGCCAGCTCCGGCCGCGGCCCCGCAGGTGCCCTCGTCCCATGGAGCTGGTGGGCTCTGGGCGCGCGCCCACTGCAGCAGCTCGAGGTGACCGCCTTGGGCCGCGTACTCGCAGGTGTGGCGGTCCCATGGAGCTGGTGGGTTCTGGGCGCGCGCCCACTGCAGGAGCTCGAGGTGGCAGCCCTTGGCCGCAGCCGAACAGGTGTTCTCGTCCCATGGAGCGGGTGGGTTGTCGGCGCGCGCCCACTGAAGCAGCGCGAGGTGGCCGCCATCGGCCGCGGCCCTGCAGGCCTGCCCGTTCCACGGGGCGGGCGGGGTCTGGGCGCGCGCCCATTGCAGCAGCGGGAGGTGGCCGCCATAGGCCGCGGCCTCGCAGGTGCCCTCGTCCCATGGAGCGGGTGGGTTCTGGGCGCGCGCCCACTGCAGCAGCGCGAGGTGGCCGCCATAGGCCGCGGCCCTGCAGGTGCCCTCGTCCCATGGAGCGGGTGGGTTCTGGGCGTGCGCCCACTGCAGCAGCGCGAGATGGCCACCTCGGGCCGCGGCGCTGCAGGTGGCCTGGTTCCACGGGGCGCCTTGGGCGCGCGCCCACTGCAGCAGCGCGAGGTGGCCACCTCCGGCCGCGGCGCTGCAGGTGGCCTGGTTCCACGGGGCGCCTTGGGCGCGCGCCCACTGCAGCAGCGCGAGGTGGCCACCTCCGGCCGCGGCGCTGCAGGTAGCCTGGTTCCACGGGGCGGGTGGGCTCTGGGCGCGCGCCCACTGCAGCAGCGCGAGGTGGCCACCTCCGGCCGCGGCGCTGCAGGTCTCCACGTTCCATGGAGCTGGTGGGCTCTGGGCGCGCGCCCACTGCAGCAGCGCGAGGTGGCCACCACCGGCCGCACGCCAGCAGGTCCTCTGGTTCCACGGGGCGGGCGGGGTCTGGGCGCGCGCCCATTGCAACAGTGGGAGGTGGCCACCCCTGACCGCCCACTCGCAGGTCCTCTGCCACTCGGAGGGTTGGCAGTGGGCGCGCGCCCACTGCAGTAGTGCGAGGTGGCCGCCAGTGGCCGCAAACTTGAAGATGAACGGTCGCGCCGCGGGGCTGACCAGCACCGGGAAGAGTTGCACCCAGCCGCAGGCGGAGGCCAGCTCGAGACCCGGGCGATGGAACGGCTCATCGAAGTCGTCGTGCAAGCGCAGGGCGGCCGATACGGCCTGGACTTGGACGATCATCGGCGAACCCGGTCCCATGGAAGGCGCCAGGGCCGCTTCGGGGGCCGCTCCGGGGACCGCTTCGGGGGCCTGAAGCACCGCGCCAACGCGCTGGCACGTGGCGAGCATGCACGCCGCGGCATGCGGCTGGTCGATCGCAGCCAACACCATGGCAAAGGTGTCGTCGGGCATGCCCATGAGGTCACCGGCGTTGCCGGCGTTGACGGTGGCCATGGGCCAGTGGCGCCTGCAAGGAGGCTGGGGGTGTCGCGCCCCGCTGCGCCGCGCCGCCGGGCGCCGGGCGCCGAGCCACTGTGCCGCGGTGCCGCTGTGCTGTGCCGCGCGCACCTTGATTCGCTCGGGAGAATTGGATTCCCACTGCATCTGCGTTGATGAAACTGGCCATTTGTGTGGGTTCCTTCAACTATCTCATCAACTTCTAACAGTAAACAGGGTTAACCCTTTTAACCCTAACCCCGAGGTGTGGCCAATGTGCCTTGGCCCCTTCAGGAAGTGTCCCGTGTGTTTGGTGAACGAGGTGTGGCCGATGTGTCTTGGTCAATGTGTCCCATGTGTTTGGTGACCGAGTGGGGATGTGCACGGTCTCTTGGCCGAAGTGCTCCATGTGTTTGGTGACCGAGGTGTGGAGCACAGCAAACTCAACAAACTCAACACGTGCAGCGACCAAGTCCAGAGCGCACAAACTCAACACATGCAGCGAACCAGTCCAGAGCGCAGCGAGCTGAATTGCGGCCGAGTACAACGGTGAGTGGCCACCCCTTGTGACGACACTCCTCCTGAAAGGGACACCTCCTGAGCGGCCACGCCTACTGAAGCGGTCACCGCACACCGCGGATATCTCATGAGCGGCCCCACTTCCTGAAGCAGACACACACATCGCACACCTCGGCACAGCACACCTCCTGAAGGGGGCACATCGGCCACCCCTTGGCCCACCTGAAGGGGACATCTCCTAAAGAGCATACGCGCGCGCGCGCCCTTGGCCAGACCTCTGTCCGCTCATTCTGGGGCGCCTTGGGCGCGCGCCCACTGCAACACTGGGAGGTAGCCGCCTTGGGCCGCGTACGCGCAGGTCTTCCTGTCCCATGGAACTGGTGGGTTCTGGGCGCGCGCCCACTGCAGCAGCGCGGGGTGGCCACGTACGGCCGTGCCCGTGCAGGTGTCTTCGTCCCATGGAGCGGGCGGGGTCTGGTCGCGCGCCCACTGCAGCAGTGGGAGGTGACCACCGAGGGCTGCGAACGCGCAGGTAAATTCGTCCCAGGGGGCGGGCGGGGTCTGCGCGCGCGCCCACTGCAGCAGCGCGAGGTGGCCACCTTTGGCTGCGGCCTTGCAGGTCCTCGAGTTCCACGGGGCGGGCGGGGTCTGGGCGCGCACCCACTGCAACAATGGGAGGTGGCCGCCCTCGGCCGCCAACTCGCAGGTCCTCTGCCACTCGGAGGGTGTGGCCTGGGCGCGCGCCCACTGCAGCAGCGCGAGGTGGCCGCCAGTGGCCGCGAACTCGTAGATGAACGGTCGCTCCGCGGGGCTGACCAGCAACGGGAAGAGTTGCACCCAGCCGCAGGCGGAGGCCAGCTCCAGAGCCGGGCGATGGAACCGCTTTTCGCCGACGTCGCCCAAGCGCAGGGCGGCCGATACGACCTGGACTTGGACGATCATCGGCGTACCTGGTCCCATGGAAGGCGCCGGGGACGAGTCCGGGTCGGGGACCCGACGCGCCGCGCCAACGCGCTGGCACGTGGCGAGCATGCACGCGGCGGTCTGCGGCTGGTCGATCGCAGCCAGCACCATGGCAAAGGTGTCGTCGGGCATGCCCATGAGGTTGCCGCCGTTGCCGGCATTGACGGTGGCCATGGGCCAGTGACGCCTGCAAGGAGGCTGGGGGTGGCGCGCCCCGCTGCGCCGCGCCGCCGGGCGCCGGGCGCCGAGCCACTGTGCCGCGGTGCCACTGTGATGTGCCGCGCGCACCTTGATTCGTTCGGGAGAATTGGATTCCTACTGCATCTGTGTTGATGAAATTTGCCATTTGTGTGGGTTCACTCAGCTGTCTCCAAGGCCTTCTCCCTCCTGCCCGTGCAGAGCCTGGGCCGGCCCGTGGTGCACTTCGAGGCGACCGCGCTCCATGCCTTCTTCGGCTGGGTCTCGTCCGAGGCTGACCAACTCGGCGACGCCGACGGGCCGTTCGAGGAGAACCGGTACGATGGGGTGAACGACGAATGCGCCGACACCGCGCGGCGGTTCCGGGCGCTCCTCGACGTTGGGCCTCGGCTCCAGGAAGCCTTGGCCGACGCCACCAAGGTCTACACGGCCCACTGCGCGGAACACGGGCTCGCCGAGGACCTGGAGCCATTCGGTCCGTACGGCTTGCCATATGCTACCAAGGCAGTGGAGGACCCGGTCGGGGACGAGAATGTCGACCTCAAGATCGAGATAGACACTGCGTTTGAGGCCGTCGTGGCGCACAAGGCCCGCAAGTCGCAGCTCTTTCTCGCCCTCGTCGATACCAAGCCCTCGGTGTGCGGCGGGGCCCCGTCAGATTCTCTTCGACCGCTCGCAGCGGAGAGCCGGGTTCCGCCGGGTTCCCCCGAGGCCGGCTCTAAAATGTGCGACGCCAGCGACTGCGGTGAGCATGGCGTGTGCGAGCGGCTCGTGTGCCTCTGCCAATGGGGCTGGGCCGGGCGACGATGCGAGGCGCCCTTGTTCCCGGCGTGTACGCTGGCACCGGCGCCCGCGCCTGTTGACGGCGGCTACGGCCAGCCCTCTCCGCAGCTGGCCGTCTCGTGTGCGATGCTGCGCAAGCTCTCGCCCATGGCATGTGCGTGCGCCGCCCAGTGCCTCGACGCCGGCCACAAGATTTTCGACCCAGCCTCCCATGGGTGCAGCGTGCCATGGAAGCCATGGCCAGGCAAAGCCACCTACGGGGGTGACGGCACGCGCGCCGGCTTCCACGCGGCTCTGCCCTGTCTCGACTTCCCGCCAACCGTCCCGTCCTCCTCGGGCCTGCCAGTCCACCCGGACGCGCGGTTGACGCGGCTCGGCTCCTACCTCTCCACGCGCGACCGACGCTTCAACGGCTCGGCGCCGCTCGCGGCTGCGCAGCCGCTGGGCGTGTTTGGCGCCGGAGAACGTGGACGGGGCGCCGTGCGAGCGGGCGCTGTGTGGGTCGACTCGGCCTCGTGCGCCCTTGGCTGCTCTGGCCGCGGCCGCTGCATGCGCACCCCCAGCCGGGAGCGGGGTACGCCCAGGAGGCGGCGCGAGGGGGCGTCGCACACTTGCGTCTGTGTCGACGGATCCTTTGGCAGCGACTGCGAAACCGTCTGCTCCAACGACTGCTTCAACGGGTGCTCGGGCCACGGCGCATGCGTCCACGGCTGGTGCCACTGCCAACGCGGCTGGTATGGCGTCGACTGCTCGGACTCCATGGGGCTGCGCTACCGCCGCGCCTCGCTTCCCGACGACCGAACCCAGTTCGGCGAGGGGCCCAGGGACGCGCAGCTCGCCCTCCTGCCCCCCGCGCTCCGAGCGCACGCAGCACAGCTCCGGCAGGCGGTCTTCGTCTACAGCCTGCCGCCTGAGGTGAACCGCGCCGGCGAGGCGTGGATGTGGCGCAACTGGGGTGACGACGCCGGCCAGGGCTGCGACCCGGTGCACAATCGGCGCATCTACTCGGCACAATCCACTTCGACGCGCACCTGCTGCACGATGACTTTGCAAGGACAGTTGATCCGGATGAGGCGAGCCTCTTCTACGTCCCACTGTTTCTCAGCCAGCGGGTGCGCAGCGCTGAGTGTCCAGCCACGACGCGGGGAATCCGGGCCCGCTCCGAGCGCGCGCTGGCGTTGACCCCTACAGGTGCCATGGGGCGCCGACCTCAACGGCACGATGCTGGCAGCGTTGCGGTACATTCGACAGGCGCACCCCTGGTGGAACGCCTCGCGGGTGAGGACGCGCACCGTGCGCCGCTACGCATTCGCGCAGCGCACATCGAGGCACAAACGCCCCGCCGCCGCAGGGCCGCGACCACGTGTGGTTTGTTTTCGGCGAGCGCCAGACCTGCCTGGTCCCGAGGGAGATCTCGAACGTGTCCATCATCGTCGGCCACTGGGGCGACGAGGACTGCATGGCCAAGGCAAAGGATGTGGTCGTCCCGACCATCACGCCTGTGCAGCACGACTACCCAAGGTTGGCCCCCCATTCCACGCGCGGTGGGGGCGCCTTCCGACCCTCGACTCCCCCCCCCCGGCACCCCGCGCCCGCCCCGTCTGGGTTCAGGTATGTGCATGGTCGCAACAATGTGCACTCTCTGCAGCGGTCGATGCGCACCGCTGCGGCCGCGGGCTTGGGGCGCAGTGGGCCGTTGCTCTTCTTCGCGGCTGGGATCACCTCCTTCGGTGCATCGCAGGTGGGTTGGGGGGGGGGGCTCACGCGCCACGCAGTGGCCGCGCGACCCACAGCCCCTTGGTGGGTCCCTTCCACCCCTAGGTTGGCCCCGACGCCCTTGCCAATCGCGCACATTGGTCCACGCCTTGCCTTGGCCTCTAACCCGTTACACCCACCCACCGGGGCGTGACCCCAGGACAACTACTGAGCGAGTGGCGCCGACTCCAAGGCGATGCAATCCAAGTGGCTGAGGCGCGTGACGCAAAGCCGCTGCGCGCAGCCAGATGTCACGCGCCGCGGCGCCTACTCCATGGGCGTGCGGCAGGCCGTCTGGCAGCAGAGGTTGTACGAGGAGCCCGACATGCGGATCGTTTCAGCGGGCGTGCCGGACTACCTGGACGCGGTGCCAAATGCGAGGTTCTGCTTGCACACGGAGGGCAATGGGTGGGGCGCGAGGGTCGTAGACTATATGGCCATGGAGTGCCTGCCGCTGATGCTCAATGACCGGGTGCTTTTGCCGTACCATAACGTACTTCCCTGGGAGGAGTTTTCACTCCACTTGAGCAAGTCGCAGATCCCGGTGTTGGCGTCCGCGTTGCGCAACATCAGCGAAACGAGCCAACGGAGGATGCGCATGGCGCTGCGGCTCTACAAGCGCGGCTTCATCTGGTGGCGACCAGAGGGGCTCGCGTACGAGTTCACACTCGCGGCACTCGGGCAGCGGGTCGAGGAGCTGGGGCTGCAGCGGAGAAGCGGCATTTCCCAGGCGGGAGTAGGGGCGCCGGGTTGATGGCGCCACTCGAGCCCGCACCACCATGATGACTTGGGGGGCGCGTGTGCGTCAGGTCGGAGGAGCAACCAGGGCCACCGTACCAGCGCCCGCTACCAGGTGCATGCCAACATGCGCCGCGTCGCGCCAGCCGCTGCAGTACGGCAACCGCCTGGTTGCACCAAAGAGTACAGCCACTGTGACGAGGCACCCGGCAGTCTCGGCCACCCAGTGCCGACCGAGTTGCAGCACGACAAGCGCCGCCCAGAGTTGGCACAAGATTGGGTTGAGCGCATCGCCCAGGGATCGGTCTTGCCCGGCGTATCCACACCGTGGCCGGTGGACCATGAGCGACGTGGCCATCGTGAGCGCGACCACCGCGCCCAGCCCGGGGTGCCCAGCCGCAACGCACACAAAGGCCACCACCCCGAAAGTGGCGGCACTGAGCTGCCGCGGCGTGGCGCGCATTGTACTTGCCCGCAGCGTGCATCTCGCTCCCGCATGCGCCGGTCGCGAGTCGCCTGGGCCGGAGCTCGGGTCGGCGCTGCCCTCCAACGCGTCGATCATCGCTGGGAGGGGGTGGGAGGTCATGGTTGCAAACTGACTCATTGGGCGATGGCCGGGTTCATCTGCTCGTGGGCGGCCAGTGAGGGCAACCTGCGGGGTTTAACCCTGTAGCCCTGGCGCTCGTGTACCAGGTGGCACCGCGTCAGGCAGGGTTCGGGTGCATGCGCAGGGTTTATGTGCGTGCGCAGGGTTTATGTGCGTGCGCAGGGTGCGGGCGTGTGCGCCGGGGGGCTGGCCTGGGCGGAAACGCCGATAGTTTGGAGTTTCGTGCGATTTGTTGCC
>Ga0209390_10001165_pt1 | contig 51888 bp, 41 predicted proteins | sample BON01_FD_187212 | JGI IMG/M metagenome (GOLD analysis project Ga0209390, IMG submission 187212) | Freshwater microbial communities from Lake Bonney liftoff mats and glacier meltwater in Antarctica - BON-01 (SPAdes) (version 2) | ecosystem: Environmental > Aquatic > Freshwater > Ice > Glacier...
CTAAGCGTTCGGTCTCCTGTCTTGCTGTAGCCAAAATCTTAAGATCAGTAGGAAAGGTGATTTGTTGATCAGCTACAGTCGCATCAACCTTCAACGTACCTTTATTCTTTGCTGGCGTATTCGGGTTCGGATTGTGATCGTCATTGTCTGTACCCGAATCAGATTTGTTTTTACCCGTTTTCGACTTTGATAGCATTTTATCGGCATGCGCTATCACAAGTGAATTGAAGGCGTCAAACTCAGATTCACCCAAACGCTTCCTGATATCAACAAAAAATGAAGGATCAAATGGTCTTTCAGTTTGAAAAGAAGGAAGACCGCAAAAGTACTGAAGATAAAGGCTTTCGGATATTGAATCCACCGTTTCACGATCACTCAACTTTAGTCGATGCTTAACAATAAGTGCAGCAATTACCATTCGCGCATCTACACTCAACCTGCCGCGCTTTAAATCCAGCTTAGAGCTGTAAACTCCAGCCAATTGGTCCCACGGTATCAACCTCGCCAATTCGGCCCATCTATTATCGCTAAGAAGTTGTTTTTCACAAGGATGCTTAAAACCTTCAAGTGTTAATTGAGCCGCTGGAGTATAATTGATCATCAGAATATTGATTTAGACTAGTGCAAGGAATTTCATACAATATCAGCTAAAACCGTGCATTTAGGAAACTAACTAAAGTTATAATACCCACATAATAGCGCTGATTGTCAACATTTTACGTGTCGCAAATAGAAAGACAGCAGAGCCTAAGCTAAGGCGCCTATCAATGAACGAATGACGGTTACAATAGCGGAAAGATCCGTACAACTTGCATTGCCACCAAGTTGACTTTGGCTATTTCGATCGGACCATGCCAGTTATTCTGTCTATTCGGGAGCAATAATGCCACTAATGCCTTAAACAGAAGTCTGCCTTCACCCAAGCAATAATATAATTGCCCCCCACAACTCCTGTAAACACTCAATATTTGAATTCAAAAAACGAAAACAACCTTGGTTAGTCAATGATTTAATTGGTGGCAGTCAATATGTTTATTGCATGCGAAGAGGTGCGGATATCAAGGGTTCTTGATGCTTTTGCTTTGAATTTACCTTATCCAGCCAATTGTAATGCGTAAACCAAGTTATTATTTTCTTTTAGACCACTGCAGCTGACAAAGCATTGACTGATTAGGAGCTGGTAAAATCAGCCTTGGATAAAGGCTTTTTGATTTCAAAAGGAACTTCCTACCAGTTTGGTGAAGTGAAGATTGGAACGAAGGCCATCCTGAAAAATGATTCATCGATTAATGAACTTAGGGCCCAATTAATTTACTCCACTAACCGAGTAAAAAATATCCAGTAGCAAGTCAGTCAATTCGCTTCAAATGATAATGTGAAATAGTGTCATTGGAAACGGCTACATACATTTTTAACTGCTCAATGTCAGTTATTCCCTTTCCATGGGTAAATTTGAACTGAACGAATTTAGCCCATTCGGCATTAACCCTAAAAGAATCTATTCCAGTAGTAATTTGAGCTTGACGTAATCCGTTACTTTCAACTATTTCAAGCGGGCTTTTCCACCAATAGGTAAACCAATGCGGGTTGACTCCGAAAGATCGGTTAATGCTCGAATCAACAGTGTTGATGTCAGGCAATATAAAAAGTGGGTAACGGTAGTTTTTAACGTATCTCCTGACTGAACTCCGGTCTATCAACAAAAGTAATTTCTCCGGCAGTATAATGTCTACACCTTCTTGGTCTATTAACAACTGATGAATTGTGTCGTCTCCAATTATAGTGTCATTAGACCAAGACATATACACCATTTCTGGCGGGTAACTTAGGTTACGCATATCCTGACGTTCAAATTTAAGAGTGTCTCCAATAATTGGATTCAGAAGCCCTTTAGTTGTTACAAATTGACCCTTCATTTCCTCTATTGTAAAATTGGCTTCAGACCTATCACAGCCAACAAATGATGTTGCAAGTAGGAAGATTAAATAAGTACGCCTTCTAATTAAATACATAATTTATTCTTAAGGTATGACTATTAAAATCAGGTTGGTGAAAGTATCTGTAATTAGTGTAATCATTGTCATACACAAGTTCTACAGTTATTGGATTTTTCCCAGACATATACATTGAGTATTGATAGCCAATATTCATCTTGTGCTTGCCAAGAGCGAAATTATAGTTAGCCTGAAAGATCAAACCAACAGATAACTTATTATTATCATATATATTATGTCGCTCATTTCCTGTTGATTCGACCTTTGGTTTTGATAAGTACTGAAACTGGGGTCCAATACCAATGTCAAAATCTTGCAACTTTATACAGGGAATGAGGTTCAGGTTGTGAGATACAAATTTAATTCTAGTAATTATTTCTTGGCTTTTTGGTATGGTAACAGGATGAATATTGTAACTATAAAAAACTGTTTGGTATCCAAGATAAAGTCGCATTCGTTTAAAGTCTCGTTGAAGTCCTATTTCGAATGAAGGAGATAACCTAGAGGTCGCATTTTGTTCTTCCGCTTTTTCTCCATATTTGGCAATGTCAGGTGCGTAAAAGAAGTTTGTCTTGGGGCTAAATGTATTTATTCCTGCACCAAAAAAATAACTAGTCTGCTTTTGAGCAATCAGACTTTTTGAATATAGAATAATTAAAAGCAGACTAGTTAAGTATTTCATAAGTTATTCGTAGGTTAAGACAAATTTAAATTCTCCATTAGGCATTAGTATTTCACTCAAGTTTCGCAGGTCGAATTTAGCTCTTTGAGGTCAAGGGTTTGACCGAATTTTTTAACAGAGTCCATATTTGCCAATTGTCGCATGAGGTTTTCGATATTGTCAACGCTTAATTGTAAGACCTTTATAATAACGACAAGGATTTCAAGCAGTAGGCCCCATAATCGTTGATCGATTGTGATACTGAGAACCTCGGTTTTCGCATCTCTAAAAATTCCCCTTTGGTCTCGTATTCACCAAAACGTTTTTTTAATGTCAGCAATACATATTGGATCAGGGCAATCGCTGTGTCAGCAACCTGTGCGCTAAAATCGTTCGACTGACTTTTTCCTAAATTCAGGTACTGTTTAGCTTCTTTAAAAAATACTTCTATGCCCCAACGGATTTGATAGAGCTCCATCATTTTGATATAGCTCAGGGTCGTGTCCGTGCTTAGAAGAAGATGCCACTTACCCTTGCCGAAACGACTAAAGAAGAGCTTTATAGGTTTTTCATCTAGTTCGGCTGTGATCTCGATATAATGAGAGTGTAGCTTCCGGCATCTTTTGGGCTTGCGCTTAAAACGATTCAACAAAGCGCTGGCATTTATTTGTTCTCCGTCAAAAGAATAGTTCATCTTACCCAGCTTTACCATGCCAATGAGGTTGATTTTATGTTGATGAGCCAGATCAATAAACTGCTTTGAGGTAAACCAGCTATCCATAAGAAGGTAGTCTACTTCCAAGTGTTTGAGCGCGGCTTTAATCATGCGCTTGGCGGAAGTCATCTTATCCTCATTGAGTCTGGTTTTGTTTTTGGACTGTGGACTTTTTGGTGCTCGTATTCTTTTGAATTGATTCTTGTAGTCTGTTTTTGTCAGGCCGAATGGCTTGTTGTGAAAGTTTTTGCCCTTTTCTCTATGAAACGAAAAGTTTACTGGTAGAAAGCTCTTTCCATCAAAGTAGCCCAATACAAGAAGCCGAAGGCCAAGTACGCTCTGGTTAGTCACGTGATCCCAAAGACGCCCAACTCCTTCAATCACTTTTCCCCTTTTTACCAATAGGGTATCATCAATCACCAAGGCCCGCTTCCCTTGCACCACTTCTCCCGATTTTGCCACTATACGATTGAACTGATTCACAAAATCTCGAAGAAGGATTTGCCAATTTATATCATCCCGGTTCTTCAAGCGATAGTAGGCGTCTTTTTTAGCCTCTGACAGCGCAACTATGCCCGACTTGAGCAAAGCGTTGACAGATGCGTGACTCATAAAAGGTAGGGTCATTAGAACCGCCAAAAGGTGATTGGCCTTGTAGCCCTTTGTTTTCAAATCAGAAAGGGAGGAATGAACTGAAGCAAAATCGAAAAACCCTAACCAATGCAAGAGCTGATCAACCACTTTAGCCAATTGGCCAAATTCCGTTTTAATCTCTGAAACCTTTGCAATATCTTCGTGTCGTAGCATGTTTATTTTGTTTTGTTTGACAACACTAATATACTGAAAAACAATGTATTAGAAACAATTTAACATGCTACTTTTTGTTTTATTTTAAAGAATATTGATCCACTTTTCTTTGTGCGAAACTTGAGTTAATGATTGAAAATCCGGCAATTCAAGATAACATCCGAAGGTTTTTCCAGCATTAACATATCCTTCGAGCATATCCCAATCCCATGTATTATTATTTAATGCAACAATGTTCCCATTCTCAACAGATGATGCATTAATCGCATAGTTTATTGCATCACCTAATTCATTGCCAGAGCCTACGTTAGGTACTAGATACGCTGAATTTGTGGTATGCACAATATTACTCATTTTTACCAAGTCTAATGAAGCGTACAGATCTAGATAGTCATGTATATTATTAATTGAATTCGGAAGGTCTGCCATGGTATTATTATTAACGAGTTCTGCCATGCCTAATGCAATAAATCTTTTGTGATCATTTATTAAATCTGGATCCGAAGTAGTAGGAAGAGTTGGTGACACATACTTTGCCTCACTATTGGAAATGTCATCCTTCTTTTCTCGCGTACACGCAATAAATACAGATAATAGTACAAGCATAAAAACCGAGTAATTTCTTAATTTTTTCCCAAATGGCCTACGTAAAGGCTGCTGTTTGGTAATGTTCTTTTTTATTTTAATTTATAATATTAACCAAAAAGCTTTAGCATATGACTAATATTAGCAATAATTACGCATTATTTGTAAATATTTGTCACCTATTTAAATTTCATAGGTATAAATATGTGAGATAATATTTCATAAAATGTGTCCTTCCTTCCCACAGTACGAACACTTTCCGCACATTGTTCGTACATGATTCACTTCTTCCAACCACAGATGATTGATGGCAGCCTTGGCAAAGACTATAACCACACTATATGAACCTGCTCTCCTCAGACAAGGACTGGGCAGCATTGATGTATTACGATACCATGTTTCTATTCCATCCGGAAGAGATCATACGAAAGGTGTTTCGTGAATATCCAGACGCTGGCTTATTCACTGGCTTTGGGAGCAGGAGGTCGTAGGTTCAAATCCTGCCACCCCGACTTAAAATCCTCGCTTTTTAGCGGGGATTTTTTTCATTTAATCACTAAAAGAAATTAGCGGAGCCGGAATCGCGTCCAGCCCTAGCGGGATGGTCGTAGGTTCAAATCCTGCCACCCCGATATAAAATCCTCGCTTTTTAGCGGGGATTTTTTTGTTTTGGACGAAATTTGGACTACAGGTGATTTTAAGCTTTAGTGTCAAGAAAGTGGTGTGACTAAAAATTATTCATGCAGTTAAGTCTATAAAAATAAAAAGAATAAGCTTAATTGAAAGCTATTTCGATGCAGAAACCTTAGTAGTCGATGATTTGTAACTTTAAGCCGAAAAGCACATGCCACTCAAAATCCAATACGCCTCCGACCTTCATTTGGAATTCCCTGCCAACAAGGAATTTTTAAAACAAAATCCATTGCAGCCGGTGGGAGAGGTATTGGTATTGGCGGGAGATATTGTCCCTTTTGCGGTGATGGATAAACATCAGGATTTTTTTAATTATGTAGCGGATCATTTTGAAGCCGTTTATTGGTTGCCCGGTAATCATGAATATTACCGTTTTGATATCGCCGAAAAAAGTGGTGTGTTACACGAGAAAATCCGCAGCAATGTGTTTTTGCTGAACAACACTTCGGTTGTGCAAGGCAATGTGAAACTCGTTTTTTCTACCCTTTGGAGCAAAATTAGTCCCGGTCACCAATGGCAAATAGAACGTAGCATGAATGATTTTCATCTCATCAAATACAAAGGCTATCGCTTTTCGGGAGAGCAGTACAATCAATTGCATGAAGAAAGTTTGGCTTTTATTCAAAACGAATTGAAAATGGTGAGAGACGGAAAAATGGCTGTTTTTACACATCATTGCCCCACTTTTTTGAACTACCCTGAACAGTATAAAGGCGATGTGCTGAATGAAGCTTTTGCCGTAGAATTGCATGAGCTTATCGCATCATCAGAGATTGCCTGTTGGGTATATGGACATCATCATACGAATACTCCCGAATTTGTTATTGGCAACACTAAGCTTATTACCAATCAACTGGGATATGTGCAACTAAATGAGCATAAACTATTTGAAACGAATAAAGTGATTTAGATATGAAAATCAGAATAATAAATCTTTATTTGCACAATAAAGTTATCTACTTTATCAAGATTAATCAGGTTTATTATGGGGCATAAAATGAAAAAAACCCTTAGATATATTGAGGAAACCTTTGGCATACAACCAACGGTAACTCCCATAGCCAAAAGCTATCTGGACAGGCTTCCTATGTATATACTCGAGACTTTTAAACTGTACCACACAGACTTGTTCAACACTGAAATTATTCTGGCCGAATTGAAAAAAGAGGATGAACTAAGCATACAGCAAACTGAAAAACAGGTGCAGCAAATTAAAAACCTGATCAATCAAAAAGTAGTAATAGTGCTGGAAAAAGTACAAGCCTATAACCGCAAACGCTTGATTGAAAAAGGAATCAACTTTATAGTGCCGGGCAAACAACTTTACATGCCTGATTTGTTGATTGACTTGCGGGAAAGTTTTATTCATCCAAAGACGAAGCAAAAAAATAAGACTCTGCTTCCGTCTGCACAATTCTTATTGATATACCACATCATCCATCGAAACCAACAATGGAAACTGGAAGAACATCCCTTTAAAGAGATTGCTCAGAAATTAGGTTATACCCCAATGTCCATTACGAATGCCATTGACAACTTGAAATACCATGAATTGTTAGAAGTAGAGGGCGAAAAGGAGAAGTTTATTCGGTTTCGATATGAAAGGCATGAGCTTTGGAACATAGCTCAACAACAAAAGCTTTTGGTAAATCCTATCATCAAAACAGTGTATGTAGATGAAAAACCCAAAGACCTTTTTCTATTACGTTGCAATACATCTGCTTTGCCTGAATACACCGACTTAAATCCAAGCAGGCAAGAATACTTCGCCATGGAAAAAACAGTTTTTTATGGTTTGCAGAAAAGCAATGCATTGGTGAATCCAAATGATTATGAAGGCAGGTATGCCTTGGAAGTTTGGAAATACAACCCGTTGAATTTGGTGGACGAGTTACCCAACGATATGGCGGTTGTTGATCCCCTTTCATTGTATTTGAGTGTGAAGGACAGCAGAGATGAACGCATTGAAATGGCCTTAGACCAAATTTTAGAGAAATTTATATGGTAAGAGGATTAGACATATTTAAAAATTATTTTGAGCAGTACACGGATAACTATGTGATTATTGGAGGTACGGCTTGCGACATTATTATTGATGAAGCGGGTTTTGTTCCAAGAGCCACCAAGGATATAGATATCATTTTAGTGGTAGAAGCTCTTAGCTCAGAATTTGTTAAACAATTTTGGCAATTCATTAAAGACGGAGATTATGGCGACCAGGAAAAATGCAATGATGAGAGGCAGTATTACAGGTTTAAAAAACCTAAGAATCCCGACTTTCCTTTTCAAATAGAGCTGTTTTCAAGAACACCCGATGTAATTGTATTAGAAGGTGAGGTACATCTTACCCCTATTCCTGTTGATGATGACTTGTCCAGTTTGTCAGCCATCCTATTGAATGATGACTATTACAAGTACTTGATTGAACACAGTCAGGTAGAGCATGGCTTGCACCACGCCAATATTGAAGCATTGATATGTTTGAAAGCGAAGGCGTTTTTGGAAATAAAAGAAAGAATAGAAAACGGAAGTAAAGAGGATGCAAAACAATTGAGAAAGCACAAAGCCGATGTGTTCAGATTGACTGTAATGCTTACACGGGAATCAATATTTGAACTACCTGAGCCAATTCAAGGCCATATTAATCAATTTGCAGAGTTAGCCTCAGGTGAATTACCCGACAAAGCTATTTTTAAAGAAATGGGATTGGCCAATATGGACCCGAATGCTGTATTTGAGCAGTTCAAAAAATCATTTAAAGTAAGTGTAGATGAAGCATAGACGTTTCCTGATAGGAACAAGAAAAGTAAAAGCCCAAATGCATTGCATGACAAAATATAGGTAAAACAACGATTGAATCGAGTATCTTACATTCCTTCTACAGCCGCTTTATGACTAGATTCCTCAAAATTATCTTAAGCTATACCTTTGGACTATTGGCGGTGCTTCCCGCGTATAGTCAGCAGCCAGAAAGACAAAAAGTACCCAATTATATTCTTCGCAATACTGATTTTATAGAAAGAAGAATAGGGGATTCAACGCTTAATTTCGCCAAGGAATATGCGCGGGCAACACGTCAGCTACATAGTGCTTTCTCCGCTAAAAAAGGACAAGATGAGTGGGTTCCTTTGGGACCTTTAGGGGAAGAAAACTTGGCGGGTACAGGGAGAATAAACAGCATGTATTTTCATCCCAGCGATACCAATATTTGGTATATCTGTGTGGCGCAGGGTGGAATTTGGAAAACGGTAAACGCAGGGGCTTCTTGGATCTCTATATCTGGCGACCTTCCCATTTTAAGAACATCCAGCATGGTGGTTGACCCATCTAACCCCGATATCATGTACGTGGCTTTGGGCGATTATGCCTACCTCGGTCATAATCTCCTGGCCAATGAAAATAAACGAAACAGTCATTATGGTTTGGGAATCTATAAAACACGCAATGGAGGCATCAATTGGATTCCGACGGCATTAACTTTTGACCAATTGGATTTTGAAGGAACGCTCATTTCAAAAATAATCATACACCCATTGCATACAGACTCGCTTATTGCGGTAGGAGAATCGGGAGCATACATTACAGCAGATGGCGGAGCTAGTTGGCAACAGACCAGTTCGAAGCTGTTTTGGTCGCTTCAGAATGATGCAGCGAATCCGGATGTATTGTTTGCTAGTACAGGGTATGTACACAGTTATGGCGTTGGTGAAGCAGGTATAATGAAGTCCGAAGATTTTGGCCAAACATGGACCGAAATAAAGACAACGATTCCAAAAACCGGTGTGGTTCAACGAATTGAATTGGCTATTGCGCCTTCCGACAATCAAGTTGTTTATGCCATAGCCTGCGATACGATAGGGGGCTTTTATGGATTTTATAAGTCGGTAAATGCAGGGCTGAGTTTTTCCCAAGTTCTTACGAATCAATACAAATACAATATCTTGAATTGGGAATTTGATGCGACCCAGGGAGGACAGGGCAGGTATGATTTGTCTATCTGTGTAGACCGTTACGATAAGGAACATGTGCTAATTGGTGGCATCAATATCTGGCAAACGCATGATGGTGGAATGAGTTTTAATCCAGTCACCTTTTGGCGTTTAAATTATTATAACCAGAGTCTACATTCCGATATTCACGAAATACAGCAACACCCAACCAATAATTCCATCTTCGCTTGTCACGATGGCGGGATTTCTCGCTCTTTTAAATTGTATGATGAGGAACCAGATAGCCTGCTGAATAGTAAGGTGAATACGGAATGGGTGAACTATACCAAAGGATTGAATATCACGTCTTTTTATCGCTTAAGCATCAATGAATTCAATACGAAAGAAAAGATTGCTGGAGCCCAAGATAATTCTACAGTATTTACCGATGGGAGCACTTTTAGTAATCTTTCGGGAGGCGATGGAATGGAATCTGCCTTTATCGACGAGCAGGATTACCGTTATTCTTCTTCCCAATACGGAACCATTTATACTTTTCAAATGAGTGGTGGCATTCCTTATTATCAGGGAAGGCTAATCAATCCTATTGATGAATTGGGAGAATGGACTACCCCGATGATGGTAGCCAATAATGAATTGTATGTGCTGTATGAAAACCTTTATTCCTATATCGGACGATACAGTACAGGGAAATATTCAGAATTTATTGACACAAAGGACGGCTACCCAAGAACCGGAACTGCCTTGGATATCGAAAAATCGAATGGTAATCGAATATATCTCGCAAAAAGAGGATACGCCTCCGTTGGCATTCAGAACCAGATTTGGACCAGCCCAGATAAAGGAAATAATTGGATTGATATTGGTGCTGGATTACCACGGAATTATTATCCTTCGTATATAGAAATGAGTCAATTAAACCCAAACAAGGTATGGATTAGCTTCAGCGCGTTTGATAGTTTGAACAAAGTGTTTTACAGTGAAGATGCAGGCAAAAATTGGGTGAATATTACTTTAAACCTCCCGAATATCCCAGTAAACTGCATTGCCCATCAGGAAGATGGTACCAACTTGATTTATGCAGGTACAGACAATGGCGTCTATTACTTGAAAAAAGGAAGTAGCACTTGGGAGTACTATTCCCATAGTTTGCCGAAAGTAATTGTTTCGGAATTAGAGATTGATACTACTTCACATACCCTAGTGGCTGCCACCTTCGGACGCGGGCTTTGGGAGGTAGGTTTGGTTGATTATGATTCCGTACACATTGGCTTGGAATCATTGGTTTTTAGAAATACGGAACTATATGTATATCCCAATCCTACTCGGTCTCAGCTGGAAATTACGGGCAATTTCACTTTAACAAGCGATGCGGAACTGAAGCTTATTGATATTACCGGCAAAGTGGTATACCAAGAAACCTTGCACCCAGATGGAGGTGGCACAATGGCGAAACACCTCGATATTTCAACTTTAAAACCCGGGGAGTATTTTGTGCTATTGACTAGTAATACCGAAAGAAAGTCAACACGATTCATTAAGTACTGAGGGTACATGTTTCTGCGAGATTCCGTACCGAGCTCTTCGATGCAGGACACAGGGCACAGAAATAAAGCTAATTGCAGTCTAAGAGGAGGGAAACCTTCTCCGTCCGCCGAAGCTATTTCAGCGTAGGCGGAAGTTTCATTTCTTCTCCCTATTTCTCTTCTTTCTAAAATAATTTCTGAACAAAATACTTCCTTGTACAGCGTCCATATTCTCTTCCAGTCCTTTTGAGCTTGATTCGAGATTATCAATGGTTTTACTGAAGTCCTTGGCCATAGTGGAATCGCTGATGAGGCGACCTAGAATGCCCTTGCCACTATTGATATTGGCAACAATCTCAGCTAAATCATACGACATCAACTCTGCATTTAAGGCGGTAACCTCCAAGCTGGCCATGATCGCATCAGTTTCGATGGGCTCTGATGAGCTTAGGTGGTCGCCATGTTCTACCATGGGCGAGCCGGTACTTCCCTGAGAAATGATTAGAAGCCGGTCGCCAATGATGCCTTCGGAGCCAATGCCTACCTCAGCATCTTTTTTAATATACTGCTGCACATCCTTTTTCACCATCATTTCGACCATCACCATGGAATCATTGAGGATAGCGATTTTATCAACCGTTCCCACATTGATACCTGCAAAGCGCACATTATTCCCCACCTGCAAACCGCTCACATTATAAAACGTAGCGCTGACTTTAAAAACGGGGTCGAAGAGGTTTTTTTGCCTGCCGATCACAAAAATGGCCGCCACAAAAAGGATCAAGCCTCCCAGAGCAAAGAGTCCGAGGCGTATTTTAAATTTTTCTTGGTGTATGTCCATAGTGGTAGGTGTTAGGTTTCTTTTATATTGATTTAAAAAAGGACTGTATAATTTGATCTTCCGATTTCTCAAAGTCGTCAAGCAAGCCTTCTTTGTATACGCTGCCATCTTGCAGCATAATCAAGCGATCGGCAACCACTCGGGCACAAGCAATATCGTGGGTGATAATCATAGATGCTGTTTTATACTTTTTTTGAACTTCGAGAATCAGGGTGCTGATTTCATCTGATGTACTGGGGTCCAATCCTGTAGTGGGTTCATCATATAACATGATGATTGGATCGACCACAACGGTTCTGGCAAGTCCTATTCGTTTGCGCATTCCGCCTGAAAGCTCTGAGGGCATTTTGTCGAGCGAATCGGCCAGTCCAACACTTTCCAGCACGTCCATAATCTTATCAAGCCGTTGCTTTTCGTTCAACTCTTTGCGAATGCGGGTGAGGGGAAATTCCAGATTCTGGCGTACCGACATCGAATCATATAATGCGGCACTTTGAAAGAGGAAGCCAATTTTTTGCCGGAGTAAATCCAATTCATTGCGCTTAAGCGTGGTCACATCCTGATCAAAGACCTTTATAGAACCGCTGTCGGCCTTTAATAAGCCCACAATGAGTTTGATGAGTACCGATTTACCGGATCCCGACTTACCTAGAACCACTAAATTTTCTTCGGGGTAAAGGTTTAACGACAGTTCTTTGAGAACTGACATGCTACCAAAGGCTTTGCTCAGGTTTTCGATGGCGATAACCGGATTTCCCTCTATCTCTTGCTTTTGTGATGCACTCATGTTGCTAACATATCCGTTACTTGAACCGCGATCATATCAACCACGATAACCAATAATGAGGAAACTACTACCGCTGAATTAGCGGCAAGCCCCACACTCTCTGTTCCTCGTCCTGCATGATATCCTTTATAACAACCTACCAGTCCGATGACCGCACCGAAGAAAAAGGTTTTGATGAAAGCTGGAATAAAATCTATAAACTCAACTACCCCAAAGGCTTGGCCTAAAAAGAGGGTAAAGCTTACGTCTCCTTTAATATTGGTACCTACCCAACTGCCAAGGATTCCTAATGCATCGGCATACAATACCAACAGAGGAATCATTAAGGTAGCGGCCCAAACGCGGGTGACCACCAAAAAACGCATTGGATTCACTGAGGAAACTTCCATCGCATCAATTTGCTCAGAAACGCGCATGGAGCCTAACTCTGCACCGATACCCGATCCAATCTTTCCCGCGCAAATAAGGGCGGTAATTACAGGTCCCATTTCTCGAATCAATGAAACCGCGACCATGCCCGGAAGCATCGAAACAGCTCCAAATTCTACCATTATCGGACGCGATTGTATCGTTAGTACCAATCCCATAATTGCTCCGGTAATGGAGATTAGGGGCAGAGATTTGTAGCCAATCTGATAACACTGAAAGAAAAACTCCCGGAATTCAAAATGACGGCTAAAGCTTTCCCGGATGATATTGCCGACAAAAAGCACCACCTGACCGGTATTTAAGAGTCCCTGTTTGAAATAGTCATAGCCGCGGAGTACATGCTCTCCCCAAACCCTCAATTTTATCATGCTGTATCGTCTCCTGTTATCCAAACGAAGATGCCTCCTAAAAGGATAAACGGTGTAACATCAAAGTGAGAAAAGTTTGCATAATTCCTAGTTTTTCTCCGTCCGCCATAGCTATTTACACCTTCGCTATCGCTATGCTGCACGCGGTCAGCGACGGCGGAAACCCGTGAATTTTGCAACTCTTTTCAGTATCGTATAACAGTTATCCCTGCACTTAGAGCGAATCTTGTGCCTTCACGGGAATACGAATTTTTTGGATTTGCCCTATTTGAATTATGATTAAGAAGCATATTAAAAAAACGATTTTCGTATTAGGCCTTTTATTGGTCCTCATTCCGGTCATTATCATTGTCTTTATCTCGCCTATTACCAAATACTTGGTGGAGGAGTATGATCAAGAATATACCGGAAGAGAAATAACCCTGGATTGGGCTTATGTCAATCCTTTTACGGGATATATCCATTTTAACGATTTGGTGATAAATGAATCGGAAAGTGATTCTATTTTTCTTTCGGCCAAGGGACTCAGTGCAAATTTTGAAGTTTGGAAATTATTGGCTAGAGACTATGAAATATCAGATTTGACGCTGACTCAACCAGTCGGAATATTCGTGCAAGACAGCATTGGTTTAAATATCAGGGATATCATCAATAAATTCAAGCCCGACAGCCTAGCGGAACCCAAAGCGCCAGTGCACTTCACCTTGGCACGCATTCGGGTCAAAGACGGAGAATTTCATTACCGTGATACGCTCACACCAATCAATTATTTTGTTAAGGAGGTCAATATTGAGAGTTCAGGCATTTATTGGGATGCAGATACCATTGCTGCGAAATTTTCCTTCGTCTCCGGGATGGGAAGCGGAGATATAGCCGGAGAATGTACGATCAATACTAAAAACATGGATTACAGCATCTCCTCGGTAGTTAAAAAGTACAGTCTGGATATCATCCAACAATACCTCAATGACTTGGTGAATTATGGAACCTTCCGAGCTTATGTTGATGCAGATTTTCAGGCGACTGGGAATTTCCTCCATGCAGATGATCTCGATGCGAAGGGCTTATTTGAAGTGAGTGATTTTCATTTTGGAAAAGACAGTGCGGAAGTATTTGCGGCCTTCGATAAGTTTACCCTCGACATCGCGCGGCTGAGTCCGAATAATAATGAATACCGATTTGACTCCATTACCCTGCATCATCCTTTTGTCAAATACGAACGCTATGATTACCTCGATAATATCCAGCTGATGTTCGGGGAAGAAGGATCGAATGTGAGCGCGGTGAATGCCGATCCTGAAAAGTTCAATTTAATTATAGAGATTGCTCAGTACGTGAAGAAATTATCTAAAAACTTCTTTGCCAGTCAGTATCAGATTAAACATCTCGCCATCTATGATGGGGATATTCGGTATAAGGATTTTTCACTGAATGAAGAGTTTTCTGTGGCTGCCAATCCGCTTAATGTGCTTGCAGATTCAATCAATAAAAAGAATAAACGGGTCCATTTCGCCTTTAATACTGGCATAGTGCCTTATGGAAACGCAAGTATTAGACTTAGCATCAATCCAAAGGACAGTTCGGATTTTGATATGACCTATCATTTCGAGAAAATACCTACTTCCATGTTTAATCCCTATCTGATTTCACTGACTTCTTTTCCTATGGATAGAGGCTCCATTGAAATGAGTGGAGTATGGAATGTGCGGAATGGAAATATCAAAAGCAAAAATAGTGTCATCGTCATTGATCCGCGTATCGGGAAGAAAATAATCAAAGAAAATCAACGGAAGCTGCCGATGCCGCTGATAATGGCATTTATTAGGGAATTGGGAAATGTGATTGATTATGATATTCCGATTAACGGTGATTTAAAAAACCCCAATTTCCACCTACGCGATGTCCTCTTTGACTTATTGGAAAACATCTTTGTGAAGCCACCTAATCTCCAATATCAATATGAAGTCCGGACAATTCAGCTAGAAGTGGAAAAATCGCATGAATTCAAATGGGAAATGCGTCAAAATATCCTAGATGAGGGACAAGAGAACTATGTGAAAAAAGTAGCGGCCTTTTTGTTGAAGAATCCCGAAGCTACTATTACGCTTCATCCAAAGATTTATACCCAGAAGGAGCGAGAGTATATACTGATATATGAGGCCAAGAAAAAATACTATCTCAAGGTTAATGCTATAGATGAAAAGGATTTTAGCGCGTCGAACGCCCGAGAGGTGGAAAGAATGGCATTGAAAGACACCTTATTTGTAGACTACGTAACCAAATACTGTGGTAAACGGAGATTCAATACCATGCAAGAAAAATGCGAATGTTTTCTGGCTCCAGGTTTTGTGAATGCCAAACTAAAGACGCTTGAAAAGAATAGGGAAGAGTCCTTTCGGAAGTATTTTATTGATAACGGAACCAATGATCGGGTTACGTTTGCTTCGAGCCAAAGTAAGGTTCCTTATAATGGGTATTCCTTTTATGAGATTAAGTATAAGGGACCTGTTCCTGAATCCCTTGAAGAAGCCTATAATACCATGAAAACCTTAAATAGCGAATCGCCTCGCAACAAATACCTGAAGCTTCGAAATAGCTTGGAGTAAGTCTATTTTTAGGCATTAGTTCATTTGCCTTTGAACCTTTACCAAAACCCTGTAACCTTCACTTTTTTCGCTTCGGGTTTATAGAGTTCAACCTTTCCTTTATTGGTAAAGGTGGCAGGAATATCTTTGGTATATCCAGCGATTGAAACGATGGTTCCATGAACGGTGATTTTATAGTCGATTTCGTCCTTGTCGAAAACGATTTTATAAAGTAGTTTCATTTGGTGACTCACCTTTATTTCTATCGGAAGTACAAGTATTACTGATTTTTCAGCCGGAATAAAGAGGTCGGCGAATTTGCCTTCTGATTCGAGGAGGTTTTCGCCAAAAAAGTGGTAGTCGATATTTTTAAAATGAAACTCCTGCTTGCCACGGTTGACCACCTTCAGATGGAGCTTGAAGTTGAAATAACCTTTTTCTTCTCCTCTTCCCAAATACTCCACTTGGTCAATAATAAATTTAGGTTGTACTGGAAACAGCAAAGGAATCACTTCATCAACCGGGATATTAAAACTGCCATATTCGGTGGAAAAAGTAATTTCTCCCTTAATTCCTATTTGTATAGAATCTCCGCCATCGTGCCTATTGACTTGATTTTTTAGATTTTGGATGGGGACATTAAAATTGATGTTCACCCGATTGAGGCTATCTGGAATAAGCGCTTTATGCGAGTTGGTATACTGGAGGATCAAAACAGAATCGCTTGTAATAGCGATATTGATTCCTTCTGCTTGATAAGACTTGAGGAGTCCGTTCTTCAGAACGAGCAGCAGGCTTACATGAATGGTATCATTGGAGATGCTGATATGGTCGATTTCTAGTTTGTCTACCTCAGGCATAATTTCCCGCACTATCTGCTTTCTCGTAAAAAATAGAATAGCAGCAACAAGTAATAGGCTGAGGATGAAATAGAAAAAGACCGACTTAAATTTTCTCATAGGTTTCAGCTATTTCATTCAAATAGAGTGCAGGCGGAAGCAAAATTAGTCAGGGATACCTCCAATTTTCTGAATTAGCATCACCCACTGTATAATGGTTGAATTTAGTTAATTAATGCCAATGTTCTGCTCATGTAATAGTATTTATCTAGCCTAGGCGAAAAGAAAAATGAATTTATTTTACTAGATGGAAATTCAAGTAGAGGGTGCCAATTATATTTACGATAAAATTATCGTAATAGGTTTTTTTCCTTAACTTTGTCGGCATAAATGCACTTGGATGTTTTCAAAAGCTTGTGAATACGGAATAAAGGCAATGATCTATATCGCTACGCAATCCATGAGTAATACTCGGGTTAAAATAGGGGATATTGTCGATCATATAGGGTCTCCCGAAGCCTTTACTGCCAAAATATTAGGAGCTCTTACCAAGCATGATATTGTTAAGTCCTATACGGGGCCTTATGGCGGATTTGAAATTGAAATGCAACGGATGAAGTCGATGAAATTGAGTGAAATTGTTTTTGCCATTGATGGAGATTCCATTTATAAAGGCTGTGGCTTGGGACTTACTGAATGCGATGCTAGTCAACCTTGTCCCATGCATGAACATTTCATCTTAATAAGAGAGGAACTTAGGAAAATGCTTGAAACTACGAATATTTATGAGTTAGCAATAGGCTTGAAGGCAGGGCATAGCATATTAAACAGGTAAAAAATTTGTATTTATTTACGATAATTTTATCGTAAAAGGATTTAACGCAAGAAGAACAAAATAAAAATAGCTAGGAGTGATGGAGCGTTTTAATTTATGGAGTGAGTGGGGGGTAGTTATTACGGTGGTACTGATAAGCATACCCGTGCTAGTCGCCGCATTTATCGTTATTTATCGAACAAGTGTTTTTATAAAATCCTATTTAAGGAAAAAGGAAGAAGAAAAATTTATTCGTTACTTACAAGCAATGAGCCCTGAGGAAAAGGCACAACTTGAAAATAGGGAAAAGGAGTTGGCATACCGTCTTAGCGATCATGAACTTGGAAGCAAGCAGAAGGCTACAGATTCACGTGGACTAATTGATAATATTCAAAATGCTACGGGGCTGCGTTTTATCGAGCAAAAGAAGAAGGGTCAACCGAGACCAAATATAGATACAGCCCTCAGTAAATTAATCCTTTGGTATATCGGCTGTGCCATATTTTGGTTGATTTTTGGAACAACAGTGGGAGAGTATCTCGGCATTAAGTTCATTGCTCCGGATGTCGATCATTTTAGCTGGTTGAGCTTTGGCCGCCTAAGGCCGGTCCATACCAATGCGGTTTTCTGGGGCTGGGCTTCTTTGGCCATGATCGGACTCGCTTATTATGTGATACCAAGGGTAAGCAATACGGTTATTTATAGTTTGCGGGCCGGATACAGCACCTTAATTCTTATAAATGCCTCAGTTATTGCTGGAACACTGAGCCTTATGGCAGGTATCAATAATGGAGGCGGAGAATACCGAGAATATATCTGGCCTATTATGCTGCTCTTTGGTCTCGGGGTATTTATTTCCTTGAGATGTTTTTATAAAACCATTGCCAAGCGAACTACGAAAGAAATATATGTTTCGAATTGGTATATCGTATCGGCCATGATGTTTGTTTTGGTTATTGCGGTAGTTGCCTATTGGCCGAGCTGGCAAAATGGTCTTGGTGAAACAATCGTTCAAGGCTATTATATGCATCAAGGAGTGGGCATGTGGTTTATGCTCTTTAGTCTAGGCTTGATGTATTATTTCTTACCTCAGCAACTTAATAAGCCTATCTATTCCTATAGTTTGGGGATTTTGGCTTTTTGGTCGCAAATTCTCTTTTACACGTTAATAGGTACCCATCATTTTATTTTTAGTGCAATCCCTTGGTGGCTGCAAACCGTTGCTATAGTTGGGAGTGTAGGGATGATAATTCCTGTAGTTGCAGGAACGACCAATTTCTTAATGACCTTTAAAGGTTCATGGAACAAAATAGCGAGTAGCTATACTTTGCCTTTTTATTTGGTGGGTATTGTCTTCTATTTCACGGGCTCACTACAGGGCACGGCCGAAGCATTTCGGTTTACCAACCTTATCTGGCATTTTACCGATTTTACAGTAGCTCATTCTCACCTCACTATGTATGGCATCATTTGCTTTATGTTATGGGGTTTTATATATACCCTGGTGCCGCGACTTACCGGCAAAGAACCCCCTCAAATTTTGGTGGGATCTCATTTTTGGCTGGCGTTTATAGGCTTACTTTTCTATACCATTCCATTGATGCTCGGTTCTTCACTTCGAGGTATGATGTGGATGGATGGAAAGCCTTTTATTGAAAGTGTTGAATTGATGGCGCCATTCTGGTTATGGAGGGCAATTGGCGGTTCACTAATGTGGCTATCGCATATAATTTTCGCCTATAATTTTTACTTGATGGTAAGGACCAGAAAAGATGCTGCGATTCCAAAATCGGTAAGTGAGGTTCTAAAGGCCAAAAATGATTTGGATACAAAAGGAATTGAAATCGGAGGATAAATCAATGGGATTTTTTAATAATCATAACAAACTCTTTTTAGTGGCCTTGGTCCTCTTTTTAGGCCTGACCCTTTTGGTAGCCATTCGGCCGGCCATCAATAACCAGAATAATAATGCCCCACTGCCTAGCGCTAAGGAGCTAAGTCAAATGGAAATGGCGGGTAAGCAGATATTTATTGCCAATGGCTGCGTGGCCTGTCATACGCAACAAGTACGTAATGTAGCGATGGATAAAATGTGGGGTGACCGGCCAGGAATTGCGGCCGACTATGCCTCTATTTCGCGAACAGATTTATGGAGAAATACAGCAACCTTAATGGGTACCGAACGAACAGGGCCAGACCTGACCAATATAGGAATTCGTCAATCTTCCCAAGCCTGGAACTTACTTCATCTCTATCAGCCAAGGGCCGTTGTTGAAACGTCTATTATGCCTGCATATCCGTGGCTTTTTGAAATAAAAGAGTCGCCAAGTAATTCGGATATAGAAGTGAAATTACCGGAGAAATTTAGGCAGGGAATGCAGGGGCATATTATTGCAAGCGAAGAAGCTTTGCAATTGGTTGCATACTTACAGAGTTTGAAACAAACGCAATTGCCTGATGGGAAAACAGCGAATTCTTTTTTGTATGAAAAGGAAAAGACTGCAGCAAAAGGGGAGAAATCTGAGCTTCCAGACGGGAAAATCTTGTATGCTAAAAATTGTGCCGCCTGCCATCAAGCAAACGGTGAGGGCTTAGCAGGTGCGTTCCCTCCTATAAAAGGTAGTCCTATCGTACTTGGCGACGACCTTGATTTATTTGTGAGCATCATTATGCAAGGGTATGATGCCAGAGAAGAGTTTGCGGTGATGAGTGCCGTTGGAATCAATAATGGCCTCAGTCCTGCGGATATAACTGCCATCATCAATCATGAAAAAACCAGTTGGGGAAATAACGCAAAGCCCGTGAGCGAAGAAAAGGTGAAAAGTATCATGGACTATATCAAACAAACGACCAATCAATAATCCGATGAAAAAGCGCTTTATACTTTTATTCATGCTCTTTTTATTTGAGCGAATAGTATGGGCATGCCCCGTATGTGAAAAGCAGCAACCGGCCATTACTCGAGGTTTTACGCATGGTATCGGACCGCAGAGTAATTGGGATTGGCTCATTATTTCTCTGATAGCGGCCATTACGGTGTTTACCTTTATTTTCTCCTTGAAATTCTTGCTCAAACCGGGAGAAAAAAGTCGGAATCATATTAAAAATTCAATACTAGATGGAGTATACTGAGAAAGCGGAACAAAGTAAGGTTAGTCTATTTATAGATGATGATGTACAGCCGATTGCAGAATTGCTCACCCCTGTTCAATTCGAATTGGATACACAGAAACTGACCGATGGGGAGCATACTTTGAAATTGATTAGTAAGTCACCTAGCGGAAGAGAAGGTATACGCATCGTAAAATTCATGGTACGCAATGGACCAGCTATCTCGATTGAAGGCTTGAAAGAAAATGGAATCGTGGATGGTGTGATACCAATTATGATTAATGCTTATGATAAAGGAAATCTTAAGAAATTTAATATCGAAGGAAGTGAAACACCTCAGTCTGTTCCCAATTGGCTGTGGATTCTTGTACTTGGCTTTATTGGATGGGGTGCTTTCTTTTTAATCACGTCACTCAATCCATAATCTGACAGAAATGAAAAACGATATTCACGATATGGACTCCATCAAGTTGTTGGTAGATTCATTTTATGGCAAGGTGCGTAAGGATGATTTATTAGCACCTATCTTTAACGAAGCAATTGGAACTCGCTGGCCGGAACATCTTGAAAAAATGTACCGTTTTTGGCAAACGGTGCTGTTGGATGAACATACCTATGAAGGGAGTCCCTTTGTGCCCCATTCTAAACTACCCATCTCAACGGAACATTTTGAACGTTGGCTGAGCCTTTTTAATGAAACTATCCATGAATTATTTGATGGACCTAGGGCAGATAGAGCAAAATGGCAAGGAGAAAGAATGGCTGAAATGTTCCTCTCAAAATTGCGGTACTATAAAGATCACCCAGCAATCCCAATTTTATAATAAGAGGGAAATCCTCCTAAAGTTAAGTGTCAACATTCCTTTATAGAATTTTAGAAAATAAAAAGAACCATATAATGAGCAAAGAAGAAATCATTAAAGAAATTGAGCGTAAATACGAAGCAAGAGGTGAAAATGCGGAAACATATTTGAAGGGATTATTGCACGCAAAACCAGTCAATTATTGGGATTATGTGGAAGTCGATACACTGCTATCCTTGCAAAAACCCAAAACCAACTTTAAAGACGAGTCCATTTTTATCATGTACCATCAGGTAACGGAACTTGTTCTTAAAATGATGCTTCATGAAATTGAACAGCTGGTAAGCGAGCCTTATAATGAAGAGGTATGGTTAGTGAAATTCGAAAGACTAAACCGCTATACGTCTATGCTTATCACTTCATTCGATGTGATGAAATATGGCATGGACTACGACGATTATAATACATTTAGAAACTCCTTAGCTCCAGCAAGCGGTTTTCAATCTGTGCAGTTCAGGAAAATTGAACTCCACTGTACCCGCTTGGAAAATTTATTGAATGAAGCAGGCAAAAAGCGCATAACGATGCCGGCAACTACCCCCGAGTATTTTGAGCAGATCTATTGGATGGATGCGGGAATAAACCGAGCCACGGGTAAAAAATCAGTAACCTTACAAGAATTTGAAAAACGCTATTTGGAAGACTTGGTGGTATTGGCCGATCGTGTTAAAGGAATAACGATAGAGGAACGTATTGATCAATTGCCTGGATACTCAGAAGCATTGAAAGAAAAAATGAAGGAATTTGATCGCTTATACAATGTCGCTTGGCCTTTGGTTCATTTAGAAACGGCTCAGTATTACCTTGACCTCAAAGGAGAAAATAAAGCCGCAACAGGAGGCAGTGAATGGAAGAAATATTTGCATCCCAAATACCAACAAAGGAAGTTTTTTCCATCCCTTTGGAGCGCAGAAGAAATTTCAAATTGGGGAACAAACACGAATTAAGCATGCCCTTAAAAAGACATACCGGACTTCAGCCATTGAGTCGTGAGCACCATCATAGTCTGTTATTATGCTGGAAAATTCGAACGGGACTTAAGAATGGAATTTCACCGAAACGCATTAAAAAATATGTGGATTGGTTTTTTGCCAAGCATATTTTACCCCATTTTGAAATAGAAGAGCTTTTTGTTTTTAGTCTTCTTGATGCGGATGATATTTATGTGAAAAAGGCTTTATCCCAGCACCGTAAGTTGAACCGTTTATGCAGGACTAGTGTTGATTTAGAAAAGAATCTTAGTCTTATTGAAGAAGTTCTCGAGCAACATATTCGTTTTGAGGAAAGGGTCTTGTTCCCGATTATTCAGACGAAGCTATCCGATGATCAACTTAAAAGTATTGAAAAAGCGCACCATGATTCGAATTTCGTCGATAACTTGACTGATCCTTTTTGGGAGAAATGAGAAATTATTTAGCCTGAAGCTTAGTCTTTTTTTTCTTTATTGTTTTCCATTGGTCCGCGTAAATGGATAATCAATCCGTTCAAGAAATTCCTCAATACCTGATCCCCAGCCTCGCGGTAATTGCGGTGGCTTTCATCGCGGAATAGGGCATCGAGCTCCGATTTAGAAATTTCAAAATCTACCAAGTTCAAGATCTCGATGATTTGATCGTTGCGCAGCTTCAAGGCCACGCGGAGTTTTTTGAGAATATCGTTATTGGTCATTGCGGCTGCAAGATAGCAAAAATGGTTTTAGGTTAGTTCTCGGGTTAGAGGGAGCAGAGGATATGGTTAGGCATATTCGATTGAGCCTTGATCATAGACCATAGTCCATGGTCTATGATCCATCGTCCGCCAACGAAAAACTCACTTCTACGTGTATCATTTCCCCCAATCATCCGTTATAGGTATATCAACCTAAACTTTAGTCTATGAATCTTCTACGCAAACCCTTCTTGACTTTACTGCTCATCGCTGCTTCTTTTGTGACTATTTCGGCGCAAAGTCTGGAGAGAAATTTCACCTTGTATTTCGCTCATAATTCGTCGGAACTTTCCTTTCAATCAACCACACAACTGGATACATTGTTGGCTTTATTGGAGAATGCTGGATTTTATCAAGTAGAATTAAGTGCCCATACAGACCAGCAGGGAAGTAATAGGTACAATGAAATTCTATCAGCCAAAAGAGAAAATTCAGCGAGTAGCTATTTGATTGAAAAAGGAGTGATAGCCTCTCGCTTGAATAGCAAGCATTTTGGTGAAACAGTGCCTGCTGTTCATTTGGAAGAAACGGTGGAAATACCCGCCAATAGAAGGGTGGAGATTAAAGTTGTTTATCAGGTTTTTAATGGGGTAGAGGATCTTTTGAGGTTCACCAATATTCAGAGCGAGCAGTCCTTTGTATTCGAGCAAGAAGGGGCACAAGAAGTTCGTGGCGAGAAGGGAACCCAGCTATTAATTCCAGATAATGCCTTTCAAACCAAAGAGGGCAAATCAGTTTCGAATAAGGACGTGGTTTTTGTTTTAGAAGAATTTCCGGGCCTAGGTAATGCTGTTCAGCATCAGTTAAGCACGATGTCGAACGGCAAAATTTTAGAAAGCGGTGGAATGTTTCGTATGGAAGCGACCTACCAAGGACAAGAACTTGAGCTACGTTCTGGTAAAAAAATAGACGTTCAAATGCCCTCGAACAATATGCAAAAGGGCATGAAAGTTTTTGTAGGAAAGAGAAATGAAAATGGCGTAGTAGATTGGGAAGAAACCAAAGAAGAATTTAAAGATATTGATACAACTCCAGCGCCTAAATTTGTGATATTAGGACTCGCTGACGCTTTGCGTGCCAATCGTGTGGCCTTTCCTGATCGACCGGTTTATACCGCTCTCGACTGGAATGCACCGATTCCAAATGCACCTGTTGTGCCAAGAATGCCAAAAGAACCCAAAATGCCTGTAGCTCCGGTTTCACCTGAAGGAGAAGATCCAGGTATTTTAGCGCTATTTCATGCTGATTGGAGAGCATATAATCATGCTGAGAAGCAGTATAATTCTGAATTAAACAGTTTCAATAAACGCCATGAGCAATATGAAAGAGGCATGGTGCGTTATGCGGAACGTCGTACTCGATATGTCGTGGATTCTGCTCGGCATGTGATAGATCAGGTAGCATGGGTTCAGACCATTGAACTCATGATGCAAGATCGGCTTGAACTCCTTGAGAAGTATTATGCCTTTTATCATGCTAGTCGTTTTAATGGAATTTTAAACAGCCTAGCAAAAAAGGCACAAGACAGCGTATTGTATTCGTCTTTCTTAATCAATGATATAAATCAAGTGGCAAATGCTTCCTACGAAACCATGGAAACGGACTATATTAAAACCATACGTTCGGAATTGGATTTATTAGCGGTCCTAGGGTCTCCTGAATTGCTGAAAAAACAAAAATTAGTCGCCAAAGCAAATCAGGTGGATTGGAAAACCTTTGAGCACAGTATCAAGTATAAAAAGTTATTTGTAGAGTCTACGGAAAACAACTATCCGCAGATGATGAGCTATAGCACCCAAAATACCTGTTACGTTGATTTTACAGTGGATAGCAATGCGAGAAGGGAAATTAAATCCTATGAAAAAGCACTTATCACCCGTAAAAAAGAGCTTGGCATTTTCGACCGCAGCGATGTAGGTAACGTTTATACGGCAGGCATTCCCGGTATGGGCTATATTAATTGCGACCGCTTCGCAGATATCCCGCCTCAAATGATGGCACGCTTGGATGTTAATACTCCAAGTGGCTCCAGGTTGTTTGTGGTTATTCCTCGTTTAAATAGCATGATCCCACTTTATTCGAGTCACGATTCAACTTCTGCAGTAACCTTACCTATTGGCGAAGAAATCAAAATTGTGAGCATCGGAACCAGTAATGGTCGCCCAACATTGGATTACCGCAAACTCAAAATGAAAGCGTCTAAAAACCAAGTGCACCTTGATCCGAAAATCGTGAAAGTGGAGTTCTTGGAGAAGTTTCTTGAGGAGCTGTGAACAGACCATGGTCCATGGTCCATGGCTTGCTGGTTCCGGGCGTGAAACCTGTATTGCTGCGACGCACAAAAACTATGGTCTATGGTCTATCGACCATGGACCATGGACTAAGGGATTGCTCGCAAAATAGCATCCACCCCAGAACGTTCCTTATAATTCGGCTCAAAATGCCTCCATACTATTACGCCTTGCTGATTGATTATAAAAGTGGCAGGCACAGGCAATAGGGTGTTTTCAGTGCCATGTACTTCATTCAAAGGTTTGCCAGAAATATTGTCATACTTAGTGATGAGCTTTTCGTCTGGACTCCATAATACGTCCATGGCCCGGGCTACTTGGTAAGATGAATCATACAGCAGAGTGAAATGTGCGCCTGTTTTGGCTTCCATCTTTTCTAGATACTCTGGGTTTTCAGGAGATATAGCTATCAATCGTGCCCCTTTTGCTTCGATAAGGGGTAAACTGTCTTGCAAACGAAGCATGTGTTTATTGCAGAATGGACACCATTGTCCGCGGTAAAATAGCATCACCACAGGACCGTCTTTGAGTGCTTCACTGAGCGTAAAGCTTTTTCCGTTTTGGTCTAAAAGGGTAAAATTTAAAACGGTATCACCAACTTGTGCGCCTTTGATATCCTCCAAAGAAGGGGCGATTTGTGAAAAGATGCTTGTCGTCATGCTGGCAAAGAATAGGAGAGAAAGAAAGGTGTATTTCATGTGTTGAATTAATGCTGGTAGTTATTGGCTAAGTTTAATAAGGCTTCTTTATCGTGGTAGCCGCTTTGTTTAGTTAATACGGTTCCAGACTTGTCCATCACCAAAATGGTAGGATAGCCTTGAATGTCCCACTTGGCAGTGAGTTCCGACCCTGGCGAAGCGTCTCCGTTGATGGCGATGCTTACAAAGGTTTCATCAAAGCGCTTGCCTACTTCGGTATCGCTTAGACTGGTTTTTTTCATTTTCTTGCAGGTGCCACACCAAGGGGCATATACTTCCACAAAAAGGAGTTTGTCCTCAGACGAAGCCAGTACTTTAGCTTCGTCGAAGGTTTTGTTGGTAAATTGGACACCCATTTCCGTAGTTTCTTTATATGGATCCGGTTGAAGGCGGGTATAGGCGAAATAGCCTACGAATACCACCGTGAGCCCAATATAGAATAGGCTGTTTTTCATTTTATTCGGATTTATAATCTGCTTCAATCGTGATTTCAATAGTTTTGGCAATATTGGTAGAAGGCTTTCCATCACTGAATGTAATACCGTAATCAGCGAGGGTTAAGGGAAACTTGCTTTTCACACTAATAGCCTCTCCTTTAACGGTAACACTTCCTTTTTCAGATACTTTTTTAGTGATGTCTTTGATAGTCATATCTCCTTCTACCATGGCTTCATAGGTGCCATCTTTGGCGAAATTGACTGAAGCTAGATTGGTTATTTTTCCTTTGAATTTCGCTTTAGGATAATCTTTGGTGTTCAAGAACTTCTTGCTGTTAAAATGCTTTTGCATCAAGGATTTTTCAAAGTCGAAACTCTGCATCGGAACGGAGAATACTACCTCACCTGTAGCAGGATCTAGGGTACTCAAAGCTTTGTAATTATTTGCTTCAATGTCTTCAATACTCGTATGAGAAAAGAAGTGAACATGGGTCTTTTCGCTGATCCATTTACTGGCAGGACTCGTTAATGCTGCTGAAACAAAAAATAATAAGGTAAGGACTGGTAATAGGGCTTTATTGTTTTTCATAATTCGTTTGTTTTATTGTTTTCTCGCGGATGTACGATTGCTGCTTTTTCAAGAATGACTGATTCATACATTTCGAGGTCTTCATCGTAACGTGCACCTGCTCGGATAACTCCTTTGATATTTATTTCATCACCAATTTTACGGGTCAAACCATCTGTTTTTTCTTCGGTGAGTAAGGTGCAACTGACACCTGCTTTCGTATCAGTACCTTGGAGCAGAATCACTAAATCTCCCTGGTAATCTTCCTTTATATCGGCGATGGTTCCACTTACTACAAGCACATTTGATTCGCCGTCATCGTCTAAATACTTGGCATTGGCGGCATCATAGTCGCTCAGGTATTCATTAACCAAGGCTGTTGCCGTAATACTGGCATCCGCATCAGTAGCTTGCACATCGCGGTGCGGCATATTAAACATGTAGTAGGCAATGGAGCCGCCTATCACGACGAGCACTCCAATAATGAGTAAAATTCTTTTAATCGACGTTTTCATACCCTTCGGTTTGGGTATGTGTAGACTTGGTTTGCTTAACCTGACACAAGTACTTAAAATTCTTTATTTTAAGTAATATGTAGTGACCTGTTTGATGAAGTCATCCATAGAATCAGCTGCATCAAGAGGTAAAATTGCTCCTTTAAAGTATTCGCCGATTAGCCATGATCCAGCATCGAGCTCAGGAGTATTCTCCCAATCGAATGCACTTTCATTGAGGGCATAGCGACTAAAGTAAAAATAGGGTTCGCTTACCATACTATCTGCCATAGCTAGTCCGAAGCCCAAACCCATCTCTTTATTCACTTCGATATAAACTCCAGTATCAAAATGATGCGGCCAGATGCGTGTTTCCCCTTTGGCCTGCAAATGGGTAGTGATTTTTTCACATGCCATATTTGCCAAATCGCGTGCTTCCATCCATGCAGAAATGCCTTTAAAATGAGCCTTTTGAAACGGCTCATCTTTAAATATATAGTCAGTAATTTCAAAATGGAGTGGGGCAAATAATACCTTGGAAGAAATACCCAGTTGGGCAAGAATCATAGTCAATTCAGCCTCAATTTGTTTGCTGTCTTTGCCGAGAAAATCTACCTGTCCTTGTTCATGAAAACGTTCATCTATAATTAGGTATTGATATCGTTCTAGGTCAATGGCTGCAATAAAACTCTTCCCTTTAATATCAAACCATCTTCCCAGGATACGATGCTGGACACTGTCGTAGGCAAGGTTTGTATGACTATCGTCTGTTTCATGCGGAACAAGACTTCTATTGATTTTAGCAAGAGGCTGACAAAGCAAATGAATGCGTTCATCGCAAGAAATATAGGTGGGCAGATTGACTGATTGAATGTTCATGTTTAGTTAAATTAAGCGTGAATACCGGCATAATTAATTCCGGTCAAATGGTGCATTTCGCGGTTAAAAGTGACTAAGTCGTCGTGATTAAATTGACTGATATCACTATGTCCGCAAGCACGAGCAATCACTTTTATTAGTTCGTTCGAAGCATCAAAAAAGGTATGAAGTTGGCCTGCTGAGGCTTCAATAATCAAGCGACTTCTGAGGTTTTCTTTTTGGGTAGCGATACCTACCGGACAGTTATTGGAACCACAAGCACGCATGCCCAAACACCCAATGGCTTGTAAGGCAGAATTTGCCACCGCTATGGCATCAGCACCGAGCATGAGGGCTTTAGAGAAATCTTCTGCAACACGCAGTCCGCCCGTTATGATAAGCGAAACATCCTTGGCATTTTGTTTATCCAGGTGTTTTCTTGCTCTTGCTAATGCAGGAATGGTTGGAATATTAATATGGTCACGAAGAATAGCAGGAGCAGAGCCTGTTCCGCCGCCGCGTCCATCCAGAATTATATAGTCGATGCCTATTTCTAAGGCAAAATCAATGTCCTTTTCAATATGACTCGCCGCCAATTTGAACCCAATGGGAATTCCGCCTGAGCGTTCTCTCACTTCTTCGGCAATCTCTCGGAAATCAACTGGGGTTTTAAGTTTGTCAAAAGTGGCTGGTGAAATGGCGGTTTGATATGCTTTAAGTCCACGCACTGCTGCAATATCTTCACTTACTTTCGATGCTGGAAGATGGCCACCAGTCCCCGTTTTAGCACCTTGTCCGCCTTTAAAATGAAAGGCCTGAGCACTGGCCGCTTTTTCCATAGAAAAGCCAAAATAGCCAGAAGCCAGTTCGTAGAAATAATGTGAGTTTTCCGCTTTTTCTTCCGGAAGCATGCCTCCTTCGCCGCTACAAATGCCAGTTCCAGACATTTCAGCACCCATAGAAAGCGCAATCTTGGCTTCCTTGGAAAGTGCTCCAAAGCTCATATCGGAAACCAATAAGGGCATTGACAGCCTCATGGGTTTTTTGGCTTTCGGACCGATGATTACTTCGGTGTTCACTAGCTCTTCATCCATTAAAGGTTTGGATGCTAGTTGGGCAGGCAAGAATTGAATGTCTTCCCACTTCGGCAAGGTATTCCGGTCTACACCCATGGAAACAGATGGTCCATGTTTTCCTACCGATTTAAGTCCGTTTTTTGCCAGATTCTTGATATAGGAAACATAAGGCTCCGTATTTTCTGGATGGGTATCGGCATATAAGCCTTGATAGCTTTCTGTATCAAATGGTTGCGGATTATCTCTCACATATTCGCTGATTTCGTCCTCATCTGCCCAATAGGCGCCGTCTTCTTCCGAACACCAGAACTTAGGAAGTTTTTCTTCGTTATTGTAGGTGCTTATTCCCGTATCGATGCGGTAATCCCAGCTATGTAATCCGCATATCAGGTTGTCTCCGTCGATAAAACCATCGGACATCAAAGCGCCACGGTGCAAGCAGCGTCCATAGAGTAGGGAAATAATCGTCTCTTTTTTGATAAAGACTAGGTCAAGGCCTTCGAGACGAAAATGAGTGAGGGAATCAGTGGCAATCGCTGCCGAATCAGCTAGTTTGATTTTCTTCATAGGTCAGGGTATACTTTAAGGAGTCGATTTGACTCCTAAATCCTGACATAAAGTAAGGCTTTTTTAGAGATTAGCTAATCTTCGCAACGGCACGCATACCATTGGCGGTAAAATTCTTCTAGCTCATCCATATAGCGAAGGATATCGTCTTTGGATTCAAAGGATTGTCCCTTTTCCTTGATTTTCGCCTGTGTTCGCGCATTGTCGATTGTGATTTTGCAAGCGAGTCCCATATTATCCATGCGGTCCTTGATAGCAAGCTGTATGGGGTCAGTTTCAGAAATAAACAATTCAATCATGGGAGGGCGTGGAAATGTTTTTCGAAGGTAGGTGATTTTGTTGGGTCACGTTTGTGTCAATTTTATACTATGAAATGCAATTAGCGGTGAAGTTTCCGTTTCTTCGTTCTATGAGCCTTCAAGAAATGCTTGATTACGGACTGTTTGCAGCTTCTTATCTAGAGGTCTTCTTGGCTGTATTCTTTTATTTTAGTCTATTGTATTTTGTTCTAGGCTTTCTGGTAGAAAGGACTTCCCGTTTTCTCGTGTCGAAATCAATCTTACATAAAATCGTATATCAAGATATTGCGCCAGGGCAACTGAAGCGGAAAATAGCCTATTCTCTTTCTTCTATATTGGTCTTTGCTCTAACGGCCGATTTATTAGTCTTTTTGATGAGAGTTGAACTACTTCATATTGCTAAAGAAAGCTGGAAGAATCTTTTATTGGGGCTCTTTGTACTTAGCTTATGGAATGAAATTCATTTTTTTATCGTTCATCGTCTGCTTCATACTCCTAGGTGCATGAGGCAGATTCACTATATCCATCATTTATCTCGCGTGCCAACAGTGTATTCAATTTACAGTTTTCATTGGGTGGAAGCTTTTGCTTTGGGACTGGTGCCTATTGTGGTTTTATGTATGATGCCTTTATCTCCAATGACCTTAGCTCTCTATCCTATTGTAAGTATACTTATTAATTGGGTAGGACATGTCAATTACCGCTTCGGACATGCCAAAGGACCCAGCTGGATAAACCTCGCAAGCAATCATAACCAACATCATTAGTTAGGCAGGAAGAATTTTGCCTTTGGATTGCATCAGTTGGATACCCTCTATTCCTATCTCTCCACTCTTTTCAAATCAAATAAGAACCAACCATGAAGGATGTATATATCACAGGACTCGGCGTCTATATGCCAAATGAACCTGTTTCCAATGATGAAATGGAGTCCTACCTTGGGAAAGTTTTTGGTAAGAGTAGTTTTATACGTGAACGAATCCTGAAGCAAAACGGCATCAAAACCCGCTATTATGCGATGGACCGGCAGCAAGAGAGTACTCATTCGAATGCGCAATTAGCGGTGAATGCAGTTGGATGAGCTATTAGCAAAAGCGGACTGCGCGAAGAGGATATTGAATTGCCATCGGTTGGTACTACGCAGGGAGACTTACCTGTACCGGGATTTGCTAGTATGGTACATACCGGCTTGCGCGTCAAACGTTGCGAAGTGGCCAGCTTTCAAAGTGTCTGTGCTAGTGGAATGATGGCCATAAAAAACGCCTATGCCCAAATTAAAAGCGAGGAAAAGGAGAATTCTGTATGTGTGGCCAGCGAATTTGCCAGCCGTCTTTTTAAAGCGAGTCGCTTCGAATCCCAAGGGATAAGAAAGGTGCCTTTTGATACTGAATTTTTGCGCTGGATGCTGTCGGATGGGGCAGGAGCAATGGTTTTGCAGAATAAACTCCGTGAAAATGGACTGTCGCTGAAAATTGATTGGATTGATTTAAAATCCTTCGCCAATGAATTCCCGGTGTGCATGTTTACGGGTAAGACCGATAACAAAGACGAGAGCGAGAAAACCTGGCTCGATTATCCCGAGTATCCGCCTGCGGCAAATGCTGGTGCCATTAATCTGCATCAAGATGTTCAGCAATTAGATAAAGTAGTACAAACTGGGGTAGCCCATTTTTTTAAATTGATTGATGAGGGGAAAACGAATCCCGAAGAAATCGATTGGCTATGCTGCCATCATTCCTCCGAAATTTTTAAAGGTCCTATTAGGGATCTGATGGAAAAAGGAGGAGCTTTTATTCCAGAGTCCAAATGGTTTAGCAATCTATCAAGCAAGGGCAATACGGGCTCGGCCTCTATTTATATTATGTGCGAAGAACTGATGTATTCTGGGAAATTAAAAGCAGGACAAAGCGTTCTGTGCATGGTACCGGAAAGCAGAAGGTTTATTACCTCCTTCATGAAATTGACGGTTGTTGGGACGAAAAAAAAGAAACAGAAGGTCTACCCCAAAAGAGCCATTGAATCGCCTAATTTAGAATTAAACACCTCCGAAACTAGTGAATGGATCATCCAACAATTGGCTCAAATATGGATAGATTTTGAGACTGATTTATTGAAAGTACCTATCATCAAAAAAATCCATGATGCCGAGTTGAGTCGAGAGGATTATCAATTGTTATTGATGGATTTACGTCAGCAAGTCATTGACGGCTCGCAATGGATTTCCCGGGCAGCATCCAATATCGACATCGAACTTTTTGAGCTTCGTTCGGCCTTTATCAAGCATACGGCCGCAGAGCATAAGGATTATCAGATGCTCGAGAAAAATTAGGTGAATATGGGAGGCTCCAGAGAAAGCATTTAATCAGGGGAGAAAAATAGTGGCAGCGTAGCATTAAGTGCATTTATGTTTCAACAGGCGAGCAAGCCAAGACCCTAATCCTTGGCTTGCCTTGTATTTGGATTCAAGCATTCCCATCAATCGAAAAACCAAAGAAGCCTTGATGCGTGATAATGATTCAAAATCGGCGCGGTATATCCTGCCTTTTGTGTCGTTTTGGTCAAAGTTGAGCATGTTCTTTATCCATATTTTCAAGTTCTTCTTTCCTAATTTTTTTAATTCATCCAAGGTGCTTCATCGCATACTGGCTTGGGGTTTATACAAGTTTGTGAGCCAAGATGCGAACCTGCTCATCTTTCGTCATTTCCATGTTGGAAGTGAAATCCTTCAGTTTATTGCGTTGAATGTGGAGGGCGTAGATGTGCCGATGAGTTCTTTGAAACCCAAGAATTTTGAAGAGGTGAAAGATGATCTCTTTCTCAAGCATGATTTGAACCTATATAATTTCGTCATCAACCTGAATACCCAATTGAAGGAAAAGGGCAAAATCATCATCAAGCCTGAAAAGTTGAATGTTTCTATGATCAGCGAAGATCAATTTGAACATATCGATTTCCCGAACCGCGGGACAAATATTCTTGATTTACGCTCTGCCATTGACTTATTTACGCCATTCTATCAGCTCTTTTTAACTAAGAATGATTTTGTACGCGCTTCTAATTCTCTGTAATTAGATGAAACTATCGCCATCTATACGGCCCAAATTTTAGGTACACCCGGACATCTAGGTTTGGTCAATAATCGCCATCCGATGGTTCCTGTAAGTACCTATAGTGCGGCCTATCGATTGGTTCTGAATGGATTAGCAGCCGAAACTTTGCATGAGATTTTGGTCAATATCAAACAAGAAAAAGGCAAAGATGGGATTATGACGCCCTAACATGTAACCTAAAACCTCGTGAGAGATTACTCGTGCCTCATGATCTCTAATGGTGGGTCCTACAAGCAAAAGAAAAACCGGCCTGCTTCGCAGTTTCGGTTTTTTTATTTATCGGCGCGCTTGAAAGCCAGTGAAAGGGTATGGGTAATGAAAAAGTATGGTTGGCTTTCAGAGAGTGAGAGAGCAGAGATTATTCGCTATCGCTCATGATCTCTAGTGGTGGGTCCTACAGGCAAAAGAAAAACCGGCCTGCTTCGCAGTTTCGGTTTTTTTATTTATCGGCGCGCTTGAAAGCCAGTGAAGGGGTATGGGTAATGAAAAAGTATTGTTGGCTTTCAGAGAGTGAGAGAGCAGAGATTATTCGCTATCGCTCATGATCTCTAGTGGTGGGTCCTACAAGCAAAAGAAAAACCGGCCTGCTTCGCAGTTTCGGTTTTTTTATTTATCGGCGCGCTTGAAAGCCAGTGAAGGGGTATGGGTAATGAAAAAGTATGGTTGGCTTTCAGAGAGTGAGAGAGCAGAGATTATTCGCTATCGCTCATGATCTCTAGTGGTGGGTCCTACAAGCAAAAGAAAAACCGGCCTGCTTCGCAGTTTCGGTTTTTTTATTTATCGGCGCGCTTGAAAGCCAGTGAAGGGGTATGGGTAATGAAAAAGTATGGTTGGCTTTCAGACTTGCCAATAAATAAAAAAACCGACCCTATCGGGGCCGGTTTTTGTTTTGCTTGCGGAGAGTGTGAGATTCGAACTCACGGAACACTTACGCGTTCACGGTTTAGCAAACCGCTCCTTTAACCACTCAGGCAACTCTCCTCGTTTTGAGGACTGCAAAAATAGGAAGTTTTCCATTCCTTGCAATCGCTTGAGAAACTTTATTTTTAAATAATAAAAAAAGGCAGTCATAGAATGGTCTTTTCACCTTTCTTCCTAAATTGAACCCGATTTACTACTATGCCAGATAATACGCATTATAAATACCGAGATATAAAGGTTTTTGGCTCTACCGAATGGTTGGCTAATAATGAGAAAAACTACCGCCAAGTATTTGATGAGTCGGAGATAGCCTACGTATACAGCGAGATTTCCTTCTTTAATAAGCTGTTTGACGAAAAGGATTGGGACCTAAAATTGGAGCTCAAATGCTTCGGTTCAGACAATAAGGAGGTTTGTTCCCTAAACTGCGACCGAACCATCCGCAAGGAAGAAAATATTATTTATATCCGTGAAGGATGGGGCGTAAAAGAGCCGGGAACTTATTGGAAACGGGGCTCCTACCGCTGGGAAGCGCATGTGAACGGAAAATTTTTGACGGAACGGTATTTCTATATTGAAAAAGAAGGAACCGTTCTAAAAGGCTTCAATCCCTACTTCGATTTAGAAGCTATTAAACTCTATGAAGGTCCGGATAGTAATATGAAACCGCGTGATCGTAAATACTTTAAGGTGTTTAATGGTCAGGATAGTCGCTATGTCTGGGCGGAGTTTATTGCAGATAATCTTATTAAGAACTATGATTATTGGTCTTGCGAGTTGGTATTTCATTTCAAAACGAAAACGGGACAACTTATCGGAAAAATAGACAAGTTGCTTTTTGTCTATCCCCAGGACGATAAAATTCTTTGCACCGTAGGCTGGGGTTCTGAAAACAAAGGGACTTGGGCCAAAGATGAATACCTCATTCATGTTATTTTCATGAATCAACTCATTGCGGTTGTGCCGTTTAAGGTGGGGTATGATTATGAAGAAGCCACAGAAGAGGACTTTACCACCTTCTTCCCTGAAGGAAATGCTGATTTCCAGTTGGAGCAAGAGCTATTAATTCAAGAACAGAATGAAGAGAAGGAGCCAGAGAGTTTGGAGGAAGTCATGGAAGAGTTCAATAAACTCATCGGACTAGAAACCATCAAGCGTAAGGTGCGCGAGTATACCAATTACCTGAAATTCATCAAGCTGCGTCGCGAACGTGGTATGCAGGATACGGATAAAGTCTATTTGCATGCGGTTTTCAAAGGAAACCCGGGCACAGGGAAAACGACTGTTGCACGCATGTTGGGTAAGATATACAAGCAAATGGGCTTGCTCACAAAGGGTCATGTTCATGAAGTAGATCGTGGCGATTTGGTGGCAGAGTATATTGGACAAACGGCTCCGAAAACGAAAGAAGCCATTAAAAAGGCAAGGGGCGGAGTGCTCTTTATTGATGAAGCCTATGCTTTGGCAAGAAAGGATGATGACTCAAAAGATTTCGGAAGAGAAGCCATTGAGGTAATATTAAAAGAAATGTCGGATGGTCCGGGAGACTTGGCTGTTGTTGTAGCTGGATACCCGGATCAAATGGAGAATTTTTTGGGCTCCAATCCTGGTTTAAAATCTCGTTTCACGGTAATTTTTGATTTCCCTGATTATTTACCTCAAGAGCTGATGGAGATTGCAGACTATACGGCAACGAAGAAATCTGTTGAACTAGACAAAGCCGCGAACGATTATCTCTATAAAAAACTCGTTGAAAGCTATCGTAATAGAACAGGAAGTTTTGGGAATGCGCGTTTTGTCAATTCATTGATAGACGAAGCGAAAATGAACCTTGGCTTACGCATCATGCAGGCAAAGGATACGTCGAAACTTACGAAAAAAGAATTGTCGTCCATCAAATTGGAGGATATTGAACGTATCTACGAAGTGCGTGTGAAAGGCATTGCAGATATTCCAATTGATGAAGATCTATTACGCGAAAGCCTTGGAAACCTCCATGCCATGGTGGGACTTGATAAGGTCAAGCATGAAATTGATGAACTCGTTAAACTGGTTCGTTTTTATAGAGAAACAGGCAAGGACTTGCGTAAATCCTTCTCCTTGCATTCGGTGTTTACAGGAAATCCAGGTACCGGTAAAACAACCATTGCACGCCTACTTGCTCAAGTATTTAAGGCACTAGGTATCCTTGAAAGAGGCCACTTGGTGGAATGTGATCGTCAGAGTTTGGTAGGGGGGTATGTAGGACAAACAGCCATCAAAACGGGCGAAATGGTTGATCGCGCTATGGGCGGTGTCTTATTTATTGATGAGGCCTATGCGCTCACTGAAGGCGGACATGGTGACTATGGCAAAGAGGCTATTGAGGTATTATTGAAACGTATGGAAGACCGTCGTGGTGAGTTTATTGTGATTGCGGCTGGATATACGCAGAACATGGAACGCTTCCTTGAAAGCAACCCTGGACTGAAATCGCGTTTTGATCGGGTATTCCAGTTTGATGATTATACCGTAGAAGAGATGGTGGAGATTGCGGAAGCTATGTTCGCTGATAATAATGTACGACTCGATAAAAAAGCAAAAACGCATCTGGCGGCCTATATCGATTTCATGTACAGTGCGCGCGATAAATACTTCGGAAACGGACGTGCTGTTAGGAAACTAGTAGAAGCAACCATGAAACGTCAGCATTTACGTTTGGCTAGAACCGAACAAGAAAAACGTACACCTAAAATGATTCAAACCGTCACTTTCGCAGATATGGAGTATCTTCAAATTGATGAGAATTCAGCCAATAAACGGGCTGGGGGTATTGGGTTTAAAAGGCAGTAAAATGAGAGGGTGAGTGCTGAGTGAGGAGTGCGGAGTGAGGAGTGAGGAGTGCGGGAGACTATAAAGTAAATTGTGTAAACAGGTTTTATTTGAGTCTACATCTATTTTCAAATATAATTGCAAACTGATTAAGAATAATGCCCTCCTTCTCGACAGGCTCGAAGTGACTAGACCCTGAGATCAACCTTACCCTCCTTCACGAAATCCTACTCCAATTCGTGCCTTTATACGTCTTCTTTAAATGCGCATACAAGCCTTGATTCTCGGGAAGTTTGAGCTCAGGGTCTTCTGCCAATACCTTTTCGCAGAATACACGGCTAATTTGAAGTATTTCTCCGTCTTTGCTTAAATCGGCCAATTTGAGGGAGGTAAGTCCGCTTTGTCGTAGTCCGTCGATTTCACCGGGGCCGCGAAGTTTGAGGTCGAGGTCGGCGATTTCGAAACCGTTATTGGTGGCAACCATCGCTTCCAATCGCATGCGGGCATCGCGGGAAAGTTTGTGGCCGGTCATTAAGATGCAATAGCTTTGTTCGCTGCCTCGGCCAACTCGTCCGCGTAACTGATGGAGTTGACTCAAGCCAAATTTCTCGGCGCTTTCAATCACCATCATGGAGGCATTGGGCACATTTACACCTACCTCAATCACGGTGGTGGCAACAAGTATTTGGGTTTCACCGCGTTTGAAACGTTGCATTTCTCCTTCCTTGTCTTCGGCTCGCATACGTCCGTGCACGATGCTTATTTCATACTTAGGCCTTGGGAATTCTTGGAGAATATGCTCGTATCCATCCATCAAATTCTGGTAATCCATCTTTTCGGATTCTTCAATTAGGGGATAGACCACATAAACCTGCCGGCCGAGCTTGATTTGCTCTTTCATAAAACCAAGTACACGCAAGCGACCGGACTCAAAGCGCATGGCTGTTTCAATGGGTTTTCTTCCTAAAGGCATTTCGTCAATGACAGATACATCCAAATCGCCATAGACCGTCATTGCCAAGGTGCGGGGAATTGGAGTAGCGGTCATGACCAGGATATGCGGAATCTCTTCTCCTTTTTTCCATAGCTTAGATCGCTGCTCCACACCAAAACGATGCTGTTCATCTATCACGACTAAACCCAATTTATGGAATTGCACGGTATCCTGAATCAAGGCATGGGTTCCTATCAGGACATGCATTTCGCCCGATTGTAAGGATTCATGCAAGACTTTACGCTTGCTTTTTGTAACGGAGCCAGTCAATATGCCTACCTTCAATCCCAGCGGTTCTGCCAGTTCGGCGATTGATTGATAGTGTTGGGTTGCTAGAATTTCTGTCGGAGCCATTAGCGCTACTTGGTACCCGTTATCGAGGGCAATCAGCATGGAGAGGAAGGCCACCATGGTTTTTCCGCTTCCTACATCTCCTTGCAAAAGACGGTTCATCTGCTTTCCTGTGCCCATATCGGCGCGGATTTCTTTGATCACCCGTTTCTGGGCGCCGGTCAATTCAAAGGGGAGGTGTTCTTTATAGAAACCGTTAAATAGTTCGCCAACACGCTCGAAATATATGCCCTTTAGTGCTGTTTGTCGGTTACCTTTAATAAGGAGCATCCTTAATTGGGTGAAGAAGAACTCTTCTAATTTGATGCGGAATTGCGCTTTTTGTCCCATTGCTTCATTGCCCGGAAAATGAATGCGCAGAAAGGCTTGGCGCCGATCAATAAGCTTCAGATCATTGACAATCGAAGGAGGAAATATCTCCGGTACCCGATACGCGGGGTCGCTCAATAAGGTATAGAGGAGCTTTTGAATACCGCGACTATCTAGGTTTCTGTTTTTAAGTTTATCGGTGGTGCTATAAACGGGCTGTAATCCTTGGACCTTTTCTTTATTGAAGTCATCCCAAGAAATGATTTCCGGATGCGCCATGCTGAGTTTATGTCCGAAGGCGGAGGGTTTCCCAAAGATGACAAAGTCTTTATTGGGCACAATGATTTTCTGCACCCAACTAATTCCTTGAAACCAAACCAGCTCAATGGTATCAGTTCCATCTGTGAATTTGGCAGAAAGCCGCCTTGCGCGATTTTGACCCTGAATTTTTAAGTCGAAAAATCGTCCTTTGATTTGCACATAGGCAAAGTCGAGATCTACTTCAGCTAACTTATAAATCTGGGAACGATCTACATAGCGAAAAGGATAATGCATGAGCAAATCCTCAAAACGAAATATTTCCAATTCGGTTTTAAGCAAATCCGCACGCGCTTGTCCTACGCCCTTCAGGTATTCAATCGGAGTGTCTAAGTAAGCAGCCACAGCTTCAAATTTACAAGAAGTGCTGTCAAATGAATGTCAAATTTTCAATTCCCTAGTAAGAAGTAGGGAATATTGGGTCGGTAACAAGAATAGCATCGGCTTTACCAAGGTGATTATCTTCCAATGAATCAAGGGTTTTTTGGTCTACGGTAGTGATGGTGTAAATTTTCAAATTTGGGTTGGCCTGTTTTAAGTACCAAACAATTCCTTCATGATTATCGGAATGGTAGCTTCCATTCCAATGATAAAAGGTTTTTCCAGCTTCCCAATTGGCGAGAATAAAATGCGCCATGGTCGCGTCTTTGAATGCCTGGGCTTTTGGAAGGTTTTCATTGCTATGGCCCATCATCGGGCTATGAAGCAGTGCATTATAGCAGTTCACACTCGTATCATATAAAATAGGCATTGGGGGAAGATAGGATTTGGCTTCTGGTGAAAGGGCATCCATCGCTTCAAAGCCTCCTGAATAGATCATCGAAGCATAACGACGCGGGGTATTGGTGGCGATAACAGACAATTTATGTTCTTTAGCAAAGTCAATAATTGGCGCGTAGTCGGTGGCATAATTATCCCATAGGCGCGCATTCTCCTTGAGTTTCTTGCCATTAATTAAGTCATTCAAGTATTCGTTTAACACCAATTGATTATCACTCTCAAACATCTCACAGCCTAAAACGAGTTTGTCTCCTTTGGCTTCATAGAGGGCCTTTGCCACTTTTTGTTCAAACCAATGTGCGTGTGGGTTATTGTGAAGTTCGCCAAATAAAATAATATCGGCCTCCATCATTTCCTTTTCTACTTTACTGAAGTCGATGCTTTTCCCTTTCGCATTAAACCAAGTGTAAGCGGTGGGGTTTTTCAAGGACTGGAACGACAGGCTGAGCATCGCCAAGGTGAGAAATAGAAGATTAAGACCTTTTTTCATAAGGGCAAATAAAGGAATAGATAGGCAATTAATTCAATCAATATTCAAAAGCGCCAATCTTTTTGATGCTTGATATGTTCTAATTTAGAATGAATCCTGTAAATGATATAAGTCATGTTTTTAGCTTGCTGATTTTATGTCCTTTGCAAACGTTGAATTTATGACGGTAAAAAATATCTTGAAAAAATCTATTTAGAACCTTTCTAAATAAAAAGTTCGGGTTACTTTCGCAGCGTCAAACGACTAAACAACACACATGAAAAAATTACTGTTAGCATTTAGTTTGGTGTCTGCATCCTTGGTTCAGGCACAAGTAGGAGTCGAAAAATTAGACTCAATTGAAATGGGGGCTACGTATTTAAATGATGTCTATTATCTATTGAAGGATGGTAGCACCAAGATTGAAGCAACCAATAACTGGCATATGGCCTTTCAAACAGGCGGTCAAACGGACGGTTTACGCATTAATTCTGCCACAGCGAGTGGTGCGAACAATGGTTCGGTAAGTATTTATGTGTATCCAAATGGAGCGGCTTCAGATTGGGCTACCATGGATACTACAGGCTACGATTCTTGGATGTCTTTGGACAATTCAGATGAATCTTGGAGCATCGGTGCATTAAATACTACAGCGGGCCAGTTTCCTGACTTTGGTTGGGGTGTTTATAATATGACTACCCATATAGTAACGGGGGATTCCATCTACCTGATGAAATACACAGTAGGAGGAATGGATCAATTCAAAAAACTCTATATCGCGAAAAAAGAAAACAGCAACTGGTTCTTCAAGTATGCTGATGTAGATGGAAGCAATGAGCAAAATGCAGAGTTGAAATCAAGTGACTATAAGGGGAAGAACTTTATTTACTACAATTTCGAGAGTAATAGCGCACTTGACCGTGAACCAGCGGCTTGGGATTTTGTGTTGACACGCTATGCGGCTTTACAAACAAACGGGGTCTATTTTCCATCTACAGGTATCCTAACCAATACCGGCGTACTTGCAGCAAAAGCAGAAGGCAAAGCGGTGGCCGACTTGGCATTGGCTGATACCACTATAGGATTTATAGGAACTATGAATATAATCGGGTATGATTGGAAGTATTATGAATTTGGCGGACAGGGTGTCACTTGGCATACAAGCGATTCATTGGCCTATTTCATCCAAGACCGCGACAAAGTATTATGGAAAGTAGTTTTCACTTCCTTCGGTGGAAGTGCGAACGGAAAAACGGTCTTTAACAAAACACAATTAACTCCAGCAACTGCAATTCGCAATGCGGAAGCGGCTTTGACTCAAACAGCACTTTATCCGAACCCGAGTGCAGGAATTAGCCAATTGGTACTTTCTGCTAATCAAACGAGCGATGCAATCATTCGTGTACTTGACTTGAACGGAAAAGTGGTAGCTGAAATGAATGAAACCATTCAAGCAGGTATCCAAACAGTAACCTTGGATTTAAACGGACTCAATGCAGGCGTATACTTCGTACAAGTAAATGCAGCAGGGTTCCAATCAAGCCAAAAACTGATTAAATACTAAGTTGAAAAAATCGGGGATACTCCTTTTGATAGTGACCTTGTGCTTCCTTCAGGAGGTACAGGGTCAGTATTATGTTTTGTTCACTTCGAACAAAGACGGCAAGGCCATTCCCGACTTATCTGTTCACATGACTTATATGCCTGCAAAAGGCGATATGGTCTATGGATTTTATATCACCGAAAACAATGGAATGATTCAAGTTCCAGATTCGGGTAATTACCTCATACAAATTCATTATCCAGGCTATAAGGCTTTTCAAGACACGCTGTATCTTCATCATACACGTCCGAAACCTCTTTTGGTTCAACTTCAAGAACTAGAATTCGACTTGGGCGAAGCGGTGATAACGGGTGAGTTTGAAATCAAGACACGCGACCAATCCATAAACCAGGTGCGCACCATCGACCGCAAACGCATTGAGCGCCAAGGAGCTGTTAACCTCAAGGATTTATTAAGCAATGAGCTGAATATTCGTCTGAATACAGATCCAGAACTAGGCACGGGTTTGAGCCTTCAAGGGATTTCTGGTCAGAATATTAAAATATTAATAGATGGGGTTCCGGTAATCGGGCGCACCGATGGAACCATCGACCTCAGCCAGATCAACCTTGCTAATATTGAGCGCGTGGAGATTATTCAGGGGCCTATGTCGGTTTTATACGGCTCTGATGCTTTGGGAGGAGTTATCAACCTTATTACCAAAAAAGGAACTTTCCATACTACCGAAATTGGCGCGAATACCTATGTGGAAAGCAATGGTACCTATAATTTTGATGGAAGATTAGGCTTCCGTAAAAAATCAAAACACGTGCAAATATCCGGTGGAAGGAATTTCAATGAAGGCCAAAGCATCGGCGAAGAAATACGTTCTAAAACGTGGAAGCCGCGCATGCAGTATTTTGGCGATTTCAATGCTGGCTTTAAATACAAGAACTCCCTGCACCGTATTCAGTCGAGCTATTTTTGGGAAAAGCTGAGCAATAAGAGTGAGCCCGTTTTTACTCCCTATGCTGTCTATGCTCGTGATTCATACTATTATACTCAGAGGATAAGCAATGGGCTTTTCTCCGATTTCCGGATTAACCCTAATACCACCTTCAATTCTATCATCAATTACTCTACCTACCGCCGCATAAAGGCCAGCTACCGCAAAGATTTGGTCAAGCTTTCGCAGGTTCCTATCAATGAAATAGATGCACAAGACACGGCTAAATTTGATCTTTGGCTATTTAGAGGAATCTATACCCATCGTTTTAATAAACATATTTCCTTGCAAAGTGGGTATGATATCAATTTAGAACGAGGAGAGGGAGAGCGCTTAGCAGGATTTCGTCAATCGATTCAAGATTATGCATTATTCACCAGTGCCGAATTAACTATAGGAACGCGCTGGACCCTTAAACCAGGAGTGCGCTTTATTTATAATTCGCGCTATGGAGCGCCAGTGGTTCCAGCTTTTAATATGAAGTACGATATCACATCTTGGTTTCATGTGCGCGCTTCGTATGCTAGAGGGTTTAGAGCCCCTAGCCTAAAAGAATTAAGCCTCTATTTTGTGGATGTAAACCATAATATTCAGGGCAATAACGATTTGAAGGCGGAACAATCGGATAATTTCAATGTTTCCTTTTCAATGCTCGGAAAGTGGAATGGCTGGAATGTAAAACTTGAGCCCTCATTCTTTAGAAATAATCTTTACGATATGATCAATCTTGCGGTGGTAGATCCACAGCAGCAATTATACAAATACGTGAATATTGAAACCTTTGCCACCCAAGGAACAGCAATCAATGCCGAGGCACGCAGAGAAAATCTGAGTATTGCGGCAGGATATGCCTTAACTGGGCGCTATAGCCAATATGCCAGTGCGCATTTTACCTATTCGCCAGAATACCGCTTGAACGCGTCATACACCATACCACGCCTACTGTTTGATGTTTCGGTATTTTATAAGTTCACTGGACAAACTCCCGGTTTTGCGGTGGATGAAAATCAACAGGTTTTTCAAACCAATGTGCAATCCTTCCAGACGATGGACATGAGCTTGAGTAAATCATTTTGGAAACGCCGTTTCAACTTAGTACTTGGTGCCAAAAATCTTTTCAATATTACGAATATTAATTATTCAGGTGGTGCAGGAACAGGTGGAGTGCATAGTGGTGGGTCAAGCAGTTTGCCTGTCAACCAAGGACGAACATTTTTTGTGACCCTGCGTTTTAACTTAATTCAAATGAAATGAGGAAAGTCTGCTTCTATATCTCCGCATTAAGTATGCTGGTATTTACGGCCTGCGAAAAAGAGGAGAAACCCTATGTGCTTCCTGCACCAGGCGACGCGGTAGTGCAGCAAGTCAGTATGGGTACGGATTATAGCAAGGTCATCTTTTATGATTTAAATAAAGAGACTTTTACTATCGAAGAGCTTGCCGATTGGGATATAGCGCTCGAAAGTTCAGCGGATGGATACCGAGCCTTAATCAACGGCGGAGCAGCCGTGCAAGTGGCGGCGATGGGAGATACCTCTTTTGATGCCTTGTATAATGTAGATAATGCCGATTGGAAATGGGATCCACCTTCCTTTAACCTTGATTCTACGGCCATTGGTGCTTGGTCTGACAGTCTGCTTACTCCAAGTAGAGAAGTTTATTTGCTCGACCGCAGTGTAAATAGCAAATTCGAACAATACAAAAAGCTTCAGATGATAGAGGTGACGGATACCTATTACTTAATCCGCACAGCTAGTTTAGATGGAAGTAATGATCAGGTGATTCGCGTGAACAAAGACCCAAATGTGAGTTTTGTCTATGTTCATTTGGAAAAAGGGGCCTTACCAAAATATGAGCCACGAAAAGATGAGTGGGACTTCATGTTTACCCGATATCGCTATGTGTATTTCGATATGACTCCGATAATTCCCTACGAAGTAAATGGGGTTATTCTCAATGCAAGTAAGGTGAGTGCTACCGAAACCCGTATGCCTTTTGATTCGGTGAGCTTAGAAGAGGCTATGAAACTTAACTTTACAGAGCGCCGTGATTTTATTGGCTTCGATTGGAAAAAATATGATTTCGATAAGGAAGCCTATATCACAGATATTAAACGTGTGCTTATCATTCGTTCACATACTGGCATCTATTTCAAACTTCGTTTTATTGATTTTTATGATTTGGATGGAGTTAAGGGAGCACCAACTTTTGAGTTCCAACGCTTATAATTTTTAGGTATAGAGTGAAAGTCTATTCACTCCAATTCCTGTTTCTTTGTACCCCAATTCAATTTTGATTCATTTAGTATGAAAAGAATTTCTTTCCTAATCCTAATTGCCTTCTTAGCACCTGCTCTTTCAGCTCAGGTTGTATCCATTGAAAACCTTCAAACGCATATCTATACCTTAGCCTCTGATAAGTATGAGGGCAGGGGTACTGGTGAAAAAGGAGAGAGTAAAGCCGCGAAATATATCGCCAAAGAGCTGAAGAAACTAAAAATGGCGCCGAAAGGAACTAAAAAATACTACCAAGAATTTTCCTTCAACCTCAAATTGATGAATACTGAAAACCCCCATGGCCCTATGGTGGATAAAGGAGAAATCAAAGGGAAGAACGTGATTGGCTTGGTGGATAATGCCGCTCAATTTACTGTGGTAATTGGTGCGCATTATGACCATTTAGGAGAAGGAGAATTGGGTGGTTCACGCGAGGCCAACCCAGTAGGGAAAATTCACCATGGAGCAGACGATAATGCCTCAGGTGTTGCGGCCATGTTAGAGTTGGCGCGCTACCTGCAAACCAACGGTAAAATTGAAGAGCATAATTACCTCTTCATCTTTTTTTCAGGCGAAGAAGAAGGACTTCAGGGTTCTAAATATTGGTCGGAAAACCCTACTGTCCCTATAGAAAACATCTCGTATATGATCAATATGGATATGGTAGGTCGCCTTGATTCTGTTACCCGCTCACTCGTGGTTCATGGAATTGGTACCAATCCTGCTTTTGGATCAATGCTTCAAATTGCAAATACCAATAACTTGAACTTGGTGCATGATTCAAGCGGAGTGGGTCCTTCTGATTTTACTTCTTTCTATAGAAAAGAAATCCCTGTTTTGGGCTTTTTTACCGGCCAACATGCCGATTATCACAAAGAAACAGATACTCCAGAAAAAATCAATTATAAGGGCGAGAAAGAAGTGATTGAGCTTATTATCAATATGATCAACCAAATGGATAGTATCGAGAAAGTGGATTTCCATAAGACCAAGGAGAAGCAAATGGGCAGAACCAAATTCAAGGTAACCATGGGAATCATTCCTGATTATACTTTCTCTGGAGTAGGCTTAAGAGTGGATGGCGTGAGCGATGATAAGCCCGCTTTTCATGCAGGTGTTAAAGCAGGAGATGTGATAATAAAGGTGGGTGACATGGACATCAAAGACATGGGCGATTATATGAAATTATTGGGGAGTCTTGAAGAAGGAGACAAGCGTATTTTAGTGGTAAAGCGCGGTGAAGAGGAAGTAAGCCTGAATATCACCTTTTAAAGAGGTACCTGATTGTAGGTATTTTTCAATTTAGTAACATATAAGAGCGAAAGGCAACCTATTTTCGTATAAGCTTATTGTGCTTCGTTTAAAGAATGGGTTGGAAGCTTCGAAGTCTTTTTTTACTCCTTTTAAGCTTCGGTCAGACATTTGATCGAGACTCAATGCTGCATGCTCAGTGCTCTCCAGCAGCGCCAACGGTAGGATTTACTTATTCTACAGATACCCTTGTTTGTGCCGGAACCACCATTGATTTTTTTGCCAATTATACGGCATATAAAGGAGTTCTAGCTTGGGATTTTGGAGATTTAGCCTCGAGTTCCGATACGGCGAGTTCCGACACGGCTTCCTATACTTTTACCAATACAAGCTACTCGAATAAGGTCTATCATGTGCTATTGCAGGTGCTAGATTCTTGTGGGAATCTCGATACTCTGGGACAAAATATCCATGTTGCGTCTGCTTTTTTTGCGAATTTTTCTATTCCATCAGGAACGTATGCCTGCGATAGTTTGCCGGTGAGTTTTACCAATAATTCAAAGGGCGCTGGATTAAGTTATTCCTGGAATTTTGGCGACCCCTCCTCAGGATCGAATGATACGAGCACTTCAAGCAACCCGAGTCATCGGTTCGATATAAACACGAGTCTTGATACCTTTTCAATTAAATTAATTGTTTCCGATACTTGTGGAAATCAAGATTCCGTAGTTCGGCAGCTCATCGTTTCGAGTCTGCCAACGAGTAATTTTAGCTTTACAGATAGTCTTTGTTCGGGAATAGTATCCTTTGCTAATAGTTCAAGTGGTAGCGGGCTAAGCTATGCCTGGAATTTTGGAGACCCATCGAGTGGATCCTTGAATAGTAGCAGCGACTCAACGCCAAATCACCTTTTTGATACCATCGGCTCTGGATTTATTTCCTATTCGGTCAGCTTAATTGCCACCAATGTATATGGATGTGCAGCTACCAAACAAAAACATGTATTCATTCGCAGAGGCCCTGACCCCACCATTGATGATTTTACCAGCAATACTCCTTTTACACAATGTTCCTCCACTGCGGCCTTTACACTTACCATTGATAATTCCTCGACCACTTCCAATAATGCCTATTATTTGATTGATTGGGGAGATACTTCCGGAATAGATTCCTTGACCAGTTTTTCCCAAGACACCCATACTTATCATGGATTTGGACCCAGAAACCTTGTGGTTAAAGTAGTTGATAATGCAGGGTGCAGTCGCTCGGATACCTTTCGTGTATTTAATGGAAGTAATCCGTCTGGTGGATTAGCCAGTCCGGGTAGCACCATAAACCTATGTTCTCCTATTCAGCTTGGGTTTCCACTCACATCGGTTTCAGGTAACCCCAATGGTACCACCTATACCTTGAGTGTAAATGACGGTTCTTCTGCTGTAACCTATACTCATCCTCCTCCAGATACTGTTTTTCATCTCTTTGATAAAGGCTCATGCGGCAGCGTGGTAAATGGAAGCACTACCTATAATAATGCCTTCGTAGTAACGCTAACGATAACGAATCCATGCGGGTTTACTGCATCTTCTATTTTACCTATTACCATTTCTGGTAAACCAAAGGCTGAGATTAAAAGCAGTCATGATACGGCTTGTATTCATAAAGATTTAGTATTCATTGATGATATTAGTTCAGGGGCTAATTATATCACCCAGGTATCTAATAATTTCACCTGCGATACTGTACCCTTGCGCAGATGGAGGGTAGATCGTCCGAGTTCCGATTATACCTTGGTGCAAGGCTATCTTGGAGGATCAACTTTTAATAATAATCCAACACCAGGAACAAATGGCAATGGCTCGCCAAATTTGCGCTTCCGATTTACCGATACGGGGCAATTTATCATTAGCCTCTTGAGTGGATACCCCGCAAGCAATACTCAAAAATGTGGATACGACTCAACAGCTTATATCATTTATGTAGTGGATACCGTAGTAGCGGGATTTGATTTTGTACTCAATCCTTCTAATGGATGCGTGAATAATAGCTTTACACCAAGCAATTTGAGCAAGGGTCCGGTTCAATCATATTTGTGGACCGTCGATTCAACGGCAGGCTTTAGTTTTCAATCGGGTAATAAATACTCAAAAACGCCAACTTTACGATTTACCGAGCCGGGCGTTTATACTATTACCTTGAAAGTGTTTGGTTTTTGCAACGACGATGACACGTCTACCACTATAACCATTCGTGCCAAACCAGATGTCACCTTACCTGCCGATATCGCATACTGCGGGGCACAAAGCATCAATTTTGCAGGAATTAATCATGCCCCCTCAATCGATACTAATTTTAGCAGTCTCACCGCCTATCGCTGGCAAGTATTTGGAGGCTCAGTGAGTTATGAAGGGGGAAGTGATTCAAGTAGTCGTTTGCCACAGATAAAATTTCAAGATACGGGTTGGCATACGGTAGTTTTTACGGCTACCAATGCATGTGGCACTTCTAGTGCAGATACCCAAGCTATCCATATTAAACCCATTCCATCCTTGGGTGTTTTAAGCACGATAGAAGTCTGTCCAGGCGATTCAATTTATCCTCCGAGTTTTATCAGCAACCCCATAGGGGCAAGCTATACTTGGACGAATTCAAATACCGCTATAGGATTAGGTGCTTCGGGAAGTGGACAAATTTCTCCCTTCTTAGCAGCCAATAATACCAGTGGAACGACGCGTGAAGGACTGGTTATCATCGTTTCCAGTATTTATGGATGTACAAATACCGGAGATACGCTGCGCATTCGCGTAAAACCAAAGCCAGTTCTAAGCTCCATCAGTGATATTAATGTTTGTCCTGGAGATTCAGTGCTAGTTCCAGCCTTTGCCGCCACGCCGAATGGAGCAAGTTTTAGCTGGACGAACAGCAATGATTCAATAGGGATTAACACTTCTGGAACCTCATCCATACCCGGATATATCGCTCCGAGCAATAGTGGAACATCAGCGATAATTGGACGAATTCATTATACCGCAAGCATCAATGGATGTACAAGTTTGGTAGATAGTTTTGATATCAGTATTCGTACGCGTCCTAATATGATCGGATTGAAGGATACGGTGATTTGTCCAGACATCACTTTTTCTTACCCTTCCTTTAATTCGGTGCCAAGTGGTGCAAGTTTTACCTGGTATAATTCAAATCCAACTATCGGACTTTCCGATTCAGGCACTGGGAATTTATCCAGCTTTACGAGTTTTCATAATACCAGTGGAACCTCTGTTTCTGCATCCATTGTGGTTTATCCGAACTATAATGTTTGTATAGGAGAGCCTGATACTGTCACTCTAAGCGTTCGTCCGGCACCGGTACTAGTTGCTACCAATGATACAATCGTTTGTCCTGCTGACTCGGTATTTATTCCCGCGTTTTCAGCTAGTCCATCTGGCGCAAGTTTTAGTTGGACTAATACCCAAACAGCCAATGGATTTGCTGCTTCGGGAACGGGTAATATTCCCAATTTCAAATCGAATGCAAATACGAGTGGTTCCAATCGGGTGTCTCAAATACGTATTTTAGCAAGCCTGAACGGATGCCTTGGTTTCGCAGATACTTTCTCGCTCAGCGTGAAACCAAGCCCGATTCCTCAGGCCATTTCCAATATTGTGGTTTGTCCGCAGGATTCCGTGTTTCCAAGTACTTTCAGTTCTAGTCCAAGTGGTGCCTCCTTTGTATGGACAAATAGCAATACGGGAATTGGATTGGCTGCTTCAGGAAATAATGCCATACCTGCGTTTAAGGCCAGTGCCAATGCCACGGGAAGCCCTTTGAGTGGGTGGGTTATTTATACGCCAAGCCTTGCAAGCTGTATCGGTCCAAACGATAGTTTCTCTATTGGGGTCAAACCTACTCCAACCATGATTGCTCAAGCTGATATCGAAGTTTGTACTTGGGAATTGATTCAGGTGTCAAATTTTGTTTCAAGTCCGACTGGTAGCACATTTGCCTGGACAAATACCACTACTTCAAATGGACTGGCCAGCAGTGGCACAGGAAATATCGCTAATTTTACGGCCCCAATAAACACTTCTGGCTCATTGGTAAGCGGCAGTATACGAGTGGTTCCTACTTTAAATTCCTGTATAGGAATTGCTGATACCTTCAAGATAAATATTCGTCCGCAGCCTCAAGCTGATGCCGGCTTGGATGATACCCTTTGTGCGGGACAAACGGCACAAATCGGACAAAGCACGCAATCGGGAGAATCCTATGCATGGATATCCATACCCAATGGATTTAGTGATACACTCGCCAATGTGCCAGTGAATCCAAGCAGCAGTACCCGTTATATTTTGACCGTTTATGATTCAAGTACCACCTGCATTCAACGTGATACGGTAGGAATCTTGGTAAATCCGGTATTGAACTCAAATAGCATCAGCACGGATCAGGTGATTTGTGCAGGACAATCGCCCAACTCATTGAGCGGAACCTCTGCCAGTGGAGGGAATTCATCGTATTCCTACCAATGGCAACTGAGTGTCGATTCTTCCACCTGGAGCACTATCTCTGGGGCTGTCTCCGCAAATTTTTCACCAGGAGCGTTGCAAGTAAATACGCATTATAGAAGGGTAGTGGTATCTGGTCCGTGTAGCGATACTTCGAGCGTGGTGCGGGTGATTGTCTTGCCGGAACTCGCAAATAATTTTATCACAGCCTCGGATTCTATTTGCGCATTTTTTGCTCCAGATACCCTGCGCGGAAGCGCGCCAACAGGAGGAAATGGAGGATTCAGCTTTACTTGGCAACAGAGCAGCGATACAAGCATTACTCCAAGCGGTATTTCTGGAGCAAGCGGACAAAGCTATTACCCCGGAACCTTGAGTAGTACCGTTTATTACCGCAGGGTGGTAAGTTCTGGCGCTTGCGTAGTACCCGGCAACTGGGTGGAAATCCGTGTAAAACCAAAACCTAGCGCCAACTTTACGGCGAATAATGCGTGTTTTGATTTTGCTCATACCTTTACAAATCAGAGCACTATAGCCACAGGCAGCAGCATCGATATCTTTACATGGGATTTTGGCGATGCCTCAGGAAGTTCGGCTTCAAGTCCTACACATACCTACGCGAATTCGGGGACTAAAACAGCCAAGCTTATCATAAGTAGTGATTTTGGGTGCAAGGATTCTGTA
>Ga0209390_10001166_pt1 | contig 51880 bp, 57 predicted proteins | sample BON01_FD_187212 | JGI IMG/M metagenome (GOLD analysis project Ga0209390, IMG submission 187212) | Freshwater microbial communities from Lake Bonney liftoff mats and glacier meltwater in Antarctica - BON-01 (SPAdes) (version 2) | ecosystem: Environmental > Aquatic > Freshwater > Ice > Glacier...
CGCATCATACGCTTGCGAAGATCAGGGGAAATCAAATTTGCCATGGTAGCTACCTCCTCGAACTGTGAATCACAGTTCGAGGAGGCTGGGAATCAATTTGATTCACTCATGCTGTACGTTGCTCTAGCCGCGTCAGGCCACAACTGGCGCCTTGCTCATCATCACGACGCTGGACAGGCCCAGCGCAACATGCGTGAGGTCGTCCGCGATGTTCCGGGCCCGCGCCTCAATGGGGCGACCGCGCTCAGACGAAAGCAGGATCGCCGACTTCAAGCCGAGCGCATAGGCTGTCGCCGCGGCCGCCAGATAAGCGCAGTCTTCGTCTTTCTGTGGATCGAATTTCGCCATCAATGTCTCCTTCTGGTTTGGCAGGTAGAAGACTACCCGGCTTCAAAAGGTGTCGGATAACTTTCCTATGACATCAAGATAACATCAAGTTTTGCAAGCGAATCAGGCCGCCGCACGGGGGGGAGAAGTGTGGACAGCACCGGTTTGGCCACCATTTGGAACAACAAACCGACGGCTGGACAGCAATTCATCATGGCACAGGACCATTGTCAGCTGACCGCTGGAATCCATCAGGGGCAGCCGTAGCCAGGCATGCATGCCGTCTGTCTGTTCGATGACGCCGCCCACCGGCGCCCGGCGCTCCAGGGCAACGGACAAGCCGAGCGAAAAGGCATCGCCATGTTCGCCGATCACGTCCGCGACGCGGCGGCCGCGCGCTTCCATGCCGAATATGTCCCGCAGGCGTGAACCGGCAATCCGGAACCGGCCATCGCCGGAATCGTCAAACTGAACGATGGAGATGCTTGCAAGCATGCTGCGCAGCTCACCCGGATCGATCGCGTCACGCGGCACGCAGCCCGCGCGATCGCGCAGCCGCTTCCAGTAATCGATAAGTACCTGCTGGGCGACGGTGACGCCCTGAAATACCGTCTGTTTCGACATCGTGTGCACCCCCAAGGTGATTCGATAGAATCACCTATCGCGCGAGTAGAGTCCGGGATCAAGAGTCGACTACGCATAATCTTAACATGTCTTACCAAAATATTTCGTTCCGGAGCGGCAACGAATAGTATTCGCGCGTGACAACTAGGCCTTGTCGCCTTTGCCCAGCCCCATCTTCTTTGCGAGCATTGAGCGATGCTTTGAATAGCCCGGCGCAACCATCGGATAGTCAGGCGGCAAATTCCATTTTTCACGGTATTCGTCCGGCGACATGTCATACTTGGTGCGCAGATGGCGCTTCAGCGACTTGAACTTCTTGCCGTCCTCCAGGCAGACGAGGAAGTCCTCACCGAGCGATCGCTTTACCGAAACGGCCGGCTTGGGGCGGGACGCCTCGGCATCCGCGCTGCCCAGACCCGCCAATGAGGCATGCACATTACGAATGATGTCTGGCAATTCAGCTAAGTGTACAGCGTTGTTCCCAACATAGGCCGCGACGATTTCACTGGCGAATGCAATGAGCGCGCCCCCGCGCGGATCAGGCCTTGTGGCTTCGGGCATTATCTTACCTCCCCGGAAATACTCTATTCCGGGGTAACTGAAGACGAAAATGTGTAAATACTAAAAAGACAGTCTGTCCGCGCCAAAGTTGCATGCCGTTGCAACAATTCGACGCCGAAGCGGATACTGTGACTTCAGCCTACTGTGATGAATGCCAGTAACAGGGCCAGTCCAAGCAACGCTGCCGTCCAGACCGCCATCGCCCCCGTGAGCCCGCCCCGGGCCAACTCGCCACGCGGGCTGAAGGCCGATTCGATCCGGTCATAGGCCCGTCCGGTAAGGCCGAAGAACACGGCGGTCATCGCCGGACCGACTTTCCCCCACACAGTTCCAGCCCACTGCGCCATACCGAAACCGACCTTGCGGTACAGCCAGTCGGTGTCGAGGATCGTGCCGGGCTTCTCCGGCGGATAGACGCCGAACCGCTTGAGCAGCACGAAGGCAAAGGTTGCGAGCACCAGAAGCTGTAGCTGCGTCAGGATGTGATCGAAGGTGAATGGCTGATAGTTCATCGCCTCTTCGCGGTAAGGCAGTAGGTTGTAGAGCCATTCGTAGCCAAGGCCGGGAATGACAGCCGGCAGGCCGATGGCGATGCTGATGAACGCCGCCATGCCCATGGCCAGCAACATGTTGAACGGCGCTTCCTTCACGCGCTTGCCGCTGTCGTGACCGAAGAAGGCAAAATACGGGATCTTGATTCCGGAATGCTCAAGCACACCAGCCGAGGCGAACATCAGCATGAGCCAGATAATGGGCAGGCCTGCATGGGCAACGGCACTGAGGATCATGGACTTGGTCACGAAGGCCGAGAAGAGCGGCATGGCCGAGATCGAGATGGCGCCAACGAGGCAGAAAATCGTGGTCCAGGGCATTGAGCGGTAAAGGCCGCCAAGCTCGCTCGCCTTGGTTGTGCCTGTGCGATAGAGGACCGCGCCCATGGACATGAACAGGAGGCCCTTGAACATGATGTCGGCAAAGGCGTGGGCGACCGCGCCGTTCAGGGCAAGCGGCGTACCGACCCCGATGGCGCAGATCATGAAGCCGATCTGGTTGTTCGTGGAATAGGCGAGCACCTTGCGCAGGTCGTTCTCGATCACGGCGAAGAAGACCGGGAAACATGTCATCACGGCGCCGATCCAGATCAGCGAGTCCTGGCCCGGGAACATGCGGGCAAACGCATACACCGCAAGCTTGGTGGTAAAGGCCGACAGAACGACCGCCCCCACAACCGAGGCTTTCGGATAGGAGTCCTGCAGCCAGTTGTGCAGGAAGGGGAAAGCCGCCTTGATGCCGAAGGCGATGAAGATCAGCAGCGCGCCGGGCGCAGCAAGGTCTTCGAACACTTGCAGCCCGATATTACCAGTGTCGTGGTAGACATAGGCGATGCCCGCCAACAGCAAGACGCCCGACAGGATCTGAACGCCGAGATAGCGCATGGACGCGAAATAGGACGCGCGCGTCCCTGCCCCAAGCACCATGAAAACGGATGTGACCGCCGTGATTTCCCAAAAGATGAACAGGGTCATCAGGTCGCCGCAGAAGGCCGCCGCAATCGCCGCGCCGCCATAGGCCAGGGCCATGCCGTCCTGCACCCTGTCATCGGTATGCCAGGCGTAGATAGCGTTGAGCAGGGCTGCGATCAGGAATGCCAGACCGAAGATGAAACTGAGACCGTCAACACGGTAGAGAACCAGGTCGAGCCCCATGACGCTCGCCGTTAGGTGGTTCACATTCTGGTCGGCCAGAGCAAGCAGTGCGATGCCGACAAGCGGCGCACCAATGGCGATACCCTGTCGGATGCGGCGCATAGGCAGGAAGATGGCCACGACGCCTGCAAGGATCAGCAACCATCCGGGGTTCAGAGCGGTCAGGAAGGCGGGCATTACTCGTCTCCCTCATAGGTCGGATGTGCGTCAGCGGGCCCTTGCGGCCGATCCGGGTCGACATCGGCCGGCGGTCCGCCAGCGTCACCATAATAATTTTCGCCCCGCCGCAGCAAGTTTCCAAGCGGCCAGCCCATCAGGACGACGAAAGTGAACGCCGCGAAGCCGTACAAGCCATAGAAGCCCGTCGAGTTGGCGAACGTGAAATAGTCATGCCGGTTGACGAACATGTCGAGCACGATCAGGAACGCACCGAGCAGGCCGAGCCCCCAGAACATGATCGCGCCGATATGTTTTGCTTCAGTCCAGCCGAACAGGAGCTTTGCCATCGGGTGCACGCCTTCGTCGGAGACGGTGTGGAGGTCGTGCGCCTTTTCAGCGGCACGCTTCAAGAAGCGCCCCGTCGTGTCGCGGGTCTCGGGCGTGTCATTGCTCATGGCTGGCCTCCGGTCATAATCGCGGCCGCGCTACCGCCCATGGATGGCGCGAGGAAATCCGCGAGCGGTCCGACCAGGAAGAAGAGGATGATACACAGCGCCGCCGTGAACACCGGCGCGGCAACCGTCAGGGCCGGTGCGCCGCCGGGGCGTTTGAAGGCTCGAGGTTCGCCGGAGCCAGGGGGTGGCATCAGAGCCAGGATCGGTATCGGCAGGAGGTAGGCAATGTTCAGCAGCGACGAGCCGATCAGCACCCACGGCACATAGGCGTTCCCACCCTCGATGGCGCCTTGCATCAGCTCATATTTCGCCCAGCTGCCTGCCATCGGTGGAATGCCGATGATCGACAGGGATGCGATGAAGAAAGCGATGAACACCAGCGGCATCCGGCGGCCGAGACCGCGCATGTCGGAAATATTGGTGGCCCCGGTGGCGACATAGATCGCGCCGGCACACATGAAGAGCGTCATCTTGCCCGCAGCGTGGGCGGCGATCTGGATACTGCCGCCGAGGAAGCCGGCCTCGTTGGCCAGCATTGCGCCTGCCGTGACATAGGCAAGCTGCGCGATGGTCGAATAGGCGAGCCGGGCCTTGAGGTTGTCCTTCGTCATCGCGACGAGCGAGGCAACGATGATGGTGAAACAGGCGACCCCGAGAACAAAGTCGCGCCCCGGCGTCGCATTCAGCAAGTCCTCGCCGAAAATGAAGATCGACACTTTCATCACGGTGAACACGCCGGCCTTCACGACGGCCACAGCGTGCAGCAGGGCAGACACCGGCGTCGGCGCGACCATGGCGTTCGGCAGCCAGAAGTGAACCGGCATCAGCGCCGCCTTGCCGATACCGAAGGCAAAGAGCAGGAGAAGGGCCGTCGATACGGCCGGGCTGATGTCCACTCCAGCGAGCAGGCCGCCCGGCACGAAGTCGAGATTCTGGCCTGCGAGCGTCCATGTCCACATCAAGGCCGTCAGGAACAGACCAATGGATGTGCCAAGCAGCGTCAGCAGGTAGATGCGCCCGCCGCGTTTGGCAGCCGCGTCGCCCTTGTGGGCCACCAGCGGATAGGTCGACAGGGTCAGCACTTCGTAGAAGACGAACAGCGTGAACAGGTTGCCCGACATGGCAACGCCGATGGCACCGAAGATCGCGATGGCGAAACAGATATAGAAGCGCGTCTGGTTGCGCTCGCGATTGCCGCGCATATAGCCGATTGAATAGAAGGAATTGACGATCCAGAGACCACTGGCGACCAGCGCGAACAGGGCGCCAAGCGGTTCCAGCTTGAACGCAAAGGACAGGCCGGGCGCCGCTGCCCCAAGGTCCAGCGACGGCGACTCACCATTCGAAACCGCTATAGCCAGTGCGATCACAACGCCAAGCAGGATGACCGATCCCACGATGGTGACGCCTTCGCGGATATTCGGGAAGCTCCCGGCAGCCGCAATGCCAACCGCGATCAGCAACGGGATGCAAAGGGCGGCAAGGATCAGCATGTCAGGACTCATCGGAACATCCCCGGCCCAAACGCGGCCAGCGCCGCATCACGCGCGAGGCCGAGCGGAATCTCTGTCGTGATCCCGAAATAGATATTCGCAAGCGCAAGTATCCAGAGCGGCACGAGCAGCACGATCGGCGCTTCCTTGCGGGTCTTGCGCGGGTTCACGGGCGGCTGGAAGAAGACGGCCTCAAGAATGCGTCCGACATAGATCACGGCCAGGAAGCTCGAGAACACAACCAGGATCACGGCCCACCACCATCCATGCTCGAACAGGGCATAGCCCAGCTGGAGTTTGGACTGGAAGCCGGCCGTCAGCGGCACACCGATCAGCGACAGGCCAGCGATCGCAAAGGCGGTCATCGTCCAGGGCGCCGAACGCCCGAGGCCAGCGAAATCGCGGATGTTCGTACCCTTGTAAGTGAGGACAACGCCCGCGACGGCCATGAACAGGGCGCCCTTGATCATTGCATGGTTGAGGAGGTGGAAGAGGCCCGCGCTGAGGCCTGCAACCGTGCCGACCGAGATGCCCAAAATCATGTAGCCGACTTGTGCGACCGAGGAATAGGCCAGCACGCGGCGAACGTCAGTCTGGAACACGGCCTGGAAACTGCAGGCGATCATGGCAGCGATCCCGAGCGGCATCAGCATGGCGTTGAACGCGGCCTGTTCGAAGGCGAAGCGTGGGCTGAAGACCGTGAACAGGAACCGGATCAGCGCATAGAGCGCCACTTTGGTTGCGGTCGCCGACAGGAACATGGTGACAAAGCTGGGACCATAGGAATAGGCGTTCGGCAGCCATTGGTGCAGCGGCCACATGGCCGCCTTAAGACCCAGGCCGACAACGATGAACGCGAAGCCAGCCTGCACGGTGCGGCTGCCCGTCAGGGTCGGTAGTTTCGAGGCAATATCGGCCATGTTCAACGTACCGGTGGCGGCATAGAGGAAGCCGACACCTATGATGAAGAATGTCGCGCCAATCGTGCCCATGACAAGGTAGTTGAAGGCGGCATGCAGGGCGCGGCGGTCGCGCGACGCACCCAGTGCAACCAGGACATAGGTCGAGATCGAACTAACCTCGAGAAAGACGAACAGGTTGAACGCGTCACCCGTGATCGCCACGCCGCACAGGCCAGCGAAACAGGCAAGGAAAGCCGAATAGAACAGCGCGGTCTTTTCCTTGGGTATCTCGGCAAGAACCGTCGGGTAGGACATCACCGATGCCAGAACGCCAATCGCCGACACCAGGACAAGGATCATCGCGTTCAACGCATCGACGCGGAATTCGATACCAAGAGGCGGCAACCAGTTGCCCATCGCATAACTGATCACGCCGGACGACGAGGTCTGCACGATTCCCAGCAGGATCAGGGCAAAGACCAGCGATGCTGCCGTCGCACCTATGCTGACAAACCAGGCAATGCGCCCGCTCGGCACAAGCGCCAGCGCTGGCGCCAGAATCAGCGGCACCATGACCAGCAGGGGCGCAGCATGCGTCAGTGCCCAGGCCGGCACGGAACTCAACAGCAAATCGATCATGCGCTTGCCCCGTTAAGCCATTCGTCAATTTCGGCTTCCTGTACCATCGCGGTCTCGAGATCGATGTCACGCACCTCGTCGCTCTCGATCGTGCCGTAGGCTTCGCGGATACGCACGATCAGCGCCAACCCGACAGACAGGGTCGCCACGCCGACGACAATGGCCGTCAGCATAAGGACGTGCGGGAGCACATTGGAATAGGTGTTCACAAGCTCGACCGGTGCGCTCGCATTGCCGAGGGCATGGCCGCCCGGTACAGCGACCGCATGATGGACCGCCTCGGCGCCGTGGCCGCCGCCATGCTCGATGGCATCTGCGCCATACAGGATCGGCGCCGTGCCGCCCGCCACCTTGCCGAGCGTCACATAGAACAGGCAGACCGATGTCTGGAACAGCGACAGGCCGACAATCCGCTTGATGAGGTTACCACTGGCAAACGTGATGTAGAGACCGATCATCATCAGTCCGATGATCGCCCAATAGTTTGCCCGTTCGAGAATGAATTCCAGCATTGCTTACCAGTCTTTATCTCGGATTTCGGCGACGCGGCCTGCGAAGGCATAGAAGATCGTGAGCATGGCGCCGGTGACGCCGCAGAGTACGCCAAGTTCGATCAACAAGATGCCTATATGCTGGCCGTGATGTTCGCCGGGCGGCTCATGGAAGAGCGCCTGGTATTCAAGGTAGTTGCCGCCTTGCAGCAGCGCCCAATAGCCAACGCCCGCGAAGAGCATGACACCAAAGGCCGCGAGCGAACGGGTGAAGACAGGTGGCACCGCGCGCATGGCAGCAGGCACTCCGAAAACGAGCGCGTACAGGATGACGCCGACCGCGATGATGATACCGGCCTGGAAACCGCCGCCGGGACCGAAATCGCCATGGAACTGCGTGTAGAACCCGAACATGATGATGACAGGCAGCAGCATCTTGGAGACGACGCGAAGTATGATGTGATGATCATTATTCACGAGGCATCCTCCTCTTTTTTCTCGGCCGGTGTCGATGGCTTACCGCGTCCGGGCGACTTGCCTTCACGGCGAATCGATACCGCCAGCGAGCGCTCGCCAAAGCCAAGCAATAGCGCAACTGCCAGGCCCGCCAGGAAGACCACGGTGGTTTCACCCAGCGTATCAAAGCCCCTGTAACTGCCCAGCACCGACGTAACGACGTTAGGGATGCCAGTATCGGCCCAGTTAATCTGCATTTGCTGAAGGCCCACGCCCGTGTTGACCGGCGAGTTCGGGTCGCCGAGCGCCGGCAGGTCAACGGTCGCGTAGATCAGCATGATGCCTGTTGCCAAAACGACCAGCAGTGGCCCAAGCCGCGCGAACTTCTTGTCCGGTTTCGCGGTGCGCGAGGTCAGCAGCATGGCGCCGAGCAGCACGACCGTCGACATGCCTGCGCCGACAGCGGCTTCGGTGAAGGCAACGTCGACAGCATCGACCACGACATACCAGGTCGCCGAAACCAGTGAGTAGATACCCGACAGCATCACGATCGCGAACAGGCTGCGCAGGCGTGCAATCGCGATCGCAACAACAAACAGAACCGCGAGCAGCAATATGTTGACCAGGGCCATGCCGATGTCGCCCTCAAGAACGCCGGTCATGCTGCGTCCTCGTCATCGTCGCGCTTCTGGCCGATCCGGCCGATCAGCGGCTGGAGGCCGGCGGTATGCGCGGCGCTGGCCACGGCATGGGACGCGGCCGGGCTGGTCAGGAACAAGAGCCAGAAAATCACAGCCAGTTTAACAACGACCAGCCAGTCCGGCGCTATCAGCGCCATGCCGATCAGGATAACCGTCGCGCCCGATGTGTCCGTAATGCTGGCGGCGTGCATCCGCGTGTAGAAATCGGGAAAGCGCATCACACCAATCGTGCCGATCACGCACAGGATGGCACCGATCAAGCAAAGCGCCGAGCCTGCAGGATAGCGCACCATTTCGAAGAACTGCTGCAGGTTTGCCAGGATATCAGCCATTACGCTTGCCTCTCTGAGCATCGCGCCGGACGAGCGGCACCTGGAACGAGCGGTAACGGAAGAATTTCAGGATGGCGATTGTCGAGACAAAGTTGATCATCGCGTACAGAATGGCGATGTCGAGAAATTCGGGTCGATCCATCACGAAGCCTAGCAGGCCGAGCGCCAGAACGGTCTTGGTGCCAAACGAGTTTACGGCCAATACGCGGTCATACAGGGTCGGACCGATCAGCGTGCGTATGAGCAGCAGGATCATGCCGAGCAGGATGGCAATCAGGGCGGCAGCGGTCATGCGGCGGCTCCTTTCCCGTCAATGGCCCGGGCCGAACGTCTGTCCATCTCTGTGAAGGCTTCCGGCTGAGAGTCCTGTTCGTACAGCCCATGGACCAGCAGCTTGTCACCGTCGATCTCGACGGTCACCGTGCCGGGCGTCAGTGTGATCGAGTTGGCAAATGTCACTTTTGCGAGGTCCGACTTGCAGACTGTCTTGAGCTTCACGAGCGTAGGCGCAATGTCGAGATCGGCGCGTAAGCAGGCCCTGATCACGGTCCAGTTGGCCTTCACGATCTCTTTCATGAGCCAAGGAAAATATAGGGCAAAGCCGACAAAGCGCACATATGGCACGCCTTCTCTATCAAGTATGTCGAGACGGTAAGCGAGGATCAGGGTGAGCGCGAGCGACATGGCGCCCAAGCCCAATAGCAGCGGCTCAAAATGCCCGGACATTCCGAGCCAGAACGCAGCCAGCGCAATTAATAGCCCCAGAAAGTACGCCACAATGCGCCTGCGCTCCTGTAACAACCCAAAACACGAACGCCTGCCCTAAAGGCCCGGAGCAGGCTTGGGAAGACTCTTTCGGACTTTTTTGGCGCCTAGCTGCCAAAAACCAGTCTGGCTGTGCGCTGTGACGTCGAGAACGCCGCTTCTTCGTTCGCCACTTCGCCGCTTGCCTGTGATTCGTGCAGGGCCTGTGCGGAGAAAGCAGCGGAAAGTGACCAGTTCCAATAGCGCAGCGTCGTCTGGGCTTTGGCAACGGTGAGTAACTCGTAAGTCTCTGCCACCAATTCAAACTGGGGATGTATCTGACCATCATCAATTTCGAGCGGACGGCGCAGGGCCGACCAGAGCACAGGCAGGAATTCGCGCTTCACGCCAGTCGCCTTGCAGAGCACTGCCACGCCCTCGCCGCCTGGATCGGAGAGGATCTTGGCGATGGTCACAGGCTTGATCCCGCAAAGGTACCCGATCTCTTGCGCAAGCTCAGGCGTCATGCCCTCCAGTGCTGCTGAATTTATTGCGCTTTCAAGGCTCTCGAAGGCGCTCCTGTCGAGCGCCTCGCGGTTGCGTTGGCGCCGCTCAATGAGCTGCAATGCCTTGCGTGCAACCGGGTCGGCCCATTTCTCGGACGCCATGATCTCGAAGACATCCTTGCAGGTTTCTATGACCTCGATTCGGTCAGCTGAATGGCGCTGCAATATCTTTCGCCGGGTGGGACTGTCCGACCACCAGAACATCGCCATCGCCTGAGAGGGGCGCAGTTCGAGACGCTCCACAAGCAGCGCGCAAAGCTGGGACTCGTCACGCGAGCGCATGACCAGCTTGTCGACCGCCGATTCCGGCAGCACCGCGCCCGTATTCTCGACCATTTTGCGGACGACAAGCGATTCGCCATGCTCGGCGAGCGCCACACATACGCCCGGCGCCACAACCTTGCGGCGGGCGATGGCCAGGCGGTGATCGGTCGACGTCGCTTCAACGATCTCGCTAAGATCGCTGGCATCGAACGCCTCGTTCTGTTCCAGGAGCGGTTGCGCAATCTCGAAAGAACTTTGAGCTAGATAGCGAAGCAGGCGGCGCGGCGCTTCCCGGCTGGTCGCCAGTCTGGACGCGCACAGCATGCGCTCACGTGTGTTCGCGTGAAAAAGCATGTCGAGCAGGATATCGCCCACCATGTTGCGATCCTGGTGCGCCAGGCGCGATGCCGGCATCGCCACAAGATCAAGCAGCCGCCGAAACAAGGCGTCTCGCGCGCGCCCGATTCGCGGCGGATTCATTGGCTCTTCCATATCGTCCATCTAAATGCCTGCGTCACAATGGCAGCAGACTGAACTGAAAGCGTTAACGAGCGGTACAGACGGCGGCGACAAATACCAGCGTCAGTCACGCGATCCGGGATGAACCACCAGCACCAGCAGGCTCGCGACCAGCATGATGATCGCCAAGCTGAATAGCATGCCAGCGTCTGTCTGCGTGCTTGCGGGGTCAAGCGATACCGGAACCTCGCGGCCGAGATAGGGCGACAGGTGGAACGCCACGGCGCCGCCGAGGACTGCAGCGGAGATGACGGCACCAAGGCGCCGGGTAAAGGGCAGGAGGAGGAAAAACGCGGCGATCAGCTCAAGCGCGCCGGTCAGAACCCTGCCGGCGGGCTCGAACAGGGTTTGGCCCGTTCGGTCTGCAATCGTCTGGAACACGATATTGGCCCCGGGAGGGTCAAAAAACTTGACCGATCCTTCCGACGGGTTGGGGAGAGGGGAGAGGGTCGCCTGCACAAACATCGCTATCAAAAAGAGCGCGAGGGCCCAACTGACGAGTTGCCTGAACAGTCTCATGATACTCCACCCGTGGCTTGTAGTTCGAACATACGCCTCTACTGACGGTACAAACAGGGCGACTCAAAGGCAACTGACGGAAACCTGCCATTCCCGCGCCCGCCTTGATCGTTTGCCCCTGCGATAGCGCAGTATCTGATTTTACTTTTAATGGTCCGGGGCTCAACATACAGTCGCGATCGCCGACGGGAGCTGGAATGAGCGACAGGATCGAAGAACTCGTTGACGATATGGTCGATGAAGCCGTCGGCGATGTCACGTCTCCGGTCAGCGGCATCAGCGAAGCGCTTGGCGCCGGCGCGTCCCTCTTGTCAACCGCAACGCATTGGCGCGCCAAACGCCTGCGCCGGGGCGTGAGCATCGAACTTCCCGCCTATCTGATGGTCCAGTGCAGCTGGTTCATGGCCTTTGGGCTTCAGATGGTTCTGTTCCCCTACCTGATCACGGGCAAGGACCATCTTCATATGGACGGTCTTGCGCTGGGGCTGGCCAATATGGCGCTCTCCGCTCCGTCCGTCATTTTCCTGCTGATCGGCGGCGTCGTGGCAGAACGTGCCGATGGTCGGCGACTTCTGATCATCCTCCACCTCCTGGCCGCCATCCCTGCCCTGTTCCTGGCTCTCGCGATTTCCCGCGGCCAGCTCTCCTATCCCGGCATGATCCTCTACGGCCTGACGATCGGCACGGTTGGCGCCTTCATGATGCCGGCGCGCGATTCAATCGTGAATGAGGTTGTCGAACGGCGCATGCGCGTAGGGTCGAACGTCACGCTCCAGCTCGGCGTGACTCTCGCCACGATGGCACAATTCCTGGCCCAGATCGCAGGCCTGATCCTCGCGGGCTATGCCGACAAGATGACCCGCATGCCGCAATGGCTGAGCGGTTTCGGGATCGGCCCCATCGCCGCCGACAAACTCTTGCTCACGCAGGCGATTGTCTTGGTGTTCGGCACGCTGTTTGCGCTCAACCTGGCAAAAGGACGACAGGTCCGGACCGGGCGCAGCGGTTTTGGCGCGGCGTTCGGGGACATTGCCGAAGGTTTCCGCGCAGTCCGTTCCGACGGCAGGCTCTGGGCCATGACGGCCCTAATGTTCGGCGTCGGGATTTTTGTGATCGGGGCTTTTCTCGTGGTACTGCCCATCGTCAACCGCGACATCTATGGCTTCGGGTCGGATGGTATCCGCGACATGTTCGTAACCTTCTGGATGGGCGCCTTCGTCTCGTCAGTCGTCCTGTCGATCTTCCGACGTATCAAGCGGCAGGGACGCTTGCTGCTGGTCGCGCAATTCCTCGGATCCAGCAGTATCCTCGCCATGATGTGGGATATCCCGCACTGGGCCTTCCTCGGCATCGTCTTCATCTGGGGCCTCGCTGCCGGCATATCGATCGCCATGAGCCGGTCGATAGTGCAGGATGCCGCACCCAAGGAGAAACTCGCCCGGGTGCTTTCAATCTATCAATTAGGCTTCATGGCCGGCGCCCCATTGGGCGCCGCACTCATGGGCGCACTCGTCGACATATTCGGCGCGCACAGGATCGCCATCGTGCCAGCCGGCGGCATGACGCTTATCATTCTCTGGATGGTGTTCTTCACGCCGGTCTGGAACATGAAGGGCCAGGCATGGAAAGAGCATGCCGCCAGGAAGTGACACCGCGCCCGAAGCGTCCTAAATCGCTGCCCATGAGCCAGCTGCCCCGCGCCACGATCCATCTTTCGAATATCGTCGCGAACTGGCGGGCGCTGGACGGCCTGCACGCGGGCGCGACGACTGCGGCCGTCGTAAAGGCAGATGCCTACGGCCTTGGTGCCATCCCGGTTGGCCGGGCGTTGTCGCGGGCTGGGTGCTCAACTTTTTTTGTCGCTTACCTCGAAGAAGGCCTTGCCCTGCGCAAGGCCCTGGGGCTCGGGTCGCGCATCTTCGTCCTGAACGGTCCAACCCGGCGGGAAATGTCCGCCTATGTCGCGGCGGGCCTGACAGCTGTTCTGTCTTCGCCCGACCATGTAGCAGCCTGGTCCAGCGCGCCGAAGGGTACGTCCGCACTGCATTTCGATACGGGCATGAACCGGCTCGGTCTCAAGGACGAAATGCTCGGAACCTCACTGACGACCCTGCAAAAACTGCAGCCCGTCCTTGTCATGAGCCACCTCGGCTGCGCCGACGAGACCAGCCACAAAATGAATGCAGCCCAGTGTAGCGCATTCGACGATATCGCCGCGGCCTTTCCAGACACGCCGGCAAGCCTCGCAAACTCCGCGGGCTGCTATCTCGGCAAGGCCTTCGGATACGACCTGACCCGTCCCGGGCTCGCCCTCTATGGCGGCTCGCGTCCCCCAAAAGGACTCCGGTTAAGCCCCGGACTTACACTGGACGCCGCCATACTCAGCGTTTTCGATGGGGAGATCGGCGAGACGGTCGGCTATGGCGCAACCCGGACGCTCGAACAGGACACCCAGCTCGCCACGGTCGGCATCGGCTATGCCGACGGCCTGTTGCGGTCGGGCGGCAACGCGTTCATCGCCTATCTCGACGGCGTCCCGTGCCCGGTCGTCGGACGCATTTCCATGGACCTGACGACAATTGATGTTTCTAAGGCACAGGATAAGGCAAAAGCAGGCGCCCGCGTTGAATTCATCGGCGAGCATGCCAAACTCGAAGACCAGGCCGCCCGCGCGGGTACGCTTGGCTATGAACTACTGACGGGGCTCAGCAATCGTGTCGAACGTGTTTACGCATAAGAACGGCTTTCCCAACCCCCTGCGCTGGATCGGCGCTGGCGCGCTCGGCTTTTTTGCCGAGATCGGACGCCTGTCCACGTTCGCAGGTCGGGTCACCTTTGCCGCGTTCACGCCCCGCTGGTTCTGGGGCGAGATCGGGCGACAGATCATCCGGATCGGCTTCTATTCCTTTCCGGTCGTGGGCATGTCGGCCGTCTTCATCGGCGCCGCGCTGGCCCTCAACATCTATACCGGCGGCAGTCGCTATGGCGCTGAACAATTCGTGCCCAATATCGTCGTGCTCGGCATCACGCGCGAACTCGGCGCGGTTATCACCGGCCTGATGCTCGCCGGGCGCGTCTCGGCTGGCATCTCGGCGGAAATCGGCGCCATGCGCGTGACGGAGCAGATCGACGCCCTTGAGACCCTCTCCGCCTCCCCGTACCGCTACCTCTATGCCCCCCGCTTCATTGCCGCACTCATTACCCTGCCCATGCTAGTGGCGGCTGCTAACATCATTGGCGTGATGGGTGGCTGGCTGGTCAGCGTCTACAGCCTCGATTTCGACTCCACGACCTACCTGCGCAACACGCTCGATTTCGTCACCCGCGACGACATCATGGTCGGCCTGATCAAGGCCGTCGTCTTCGGCGGCGTCATCGCTGTCATGGGCTGCTATCAAGGCGATCGTTCGCAGGCCGGCGCGACAGGCGTGGGCCGGGCCGCGACCCTGTCCATGGTCGGGGCCGCCGTGCTCGTGCTGGCGACCAATTTCATCCTGTCCAACCTGTTCGTGGAGATTGGCCTGTGACCCAGCCTATCCTGAAACTGGAAGGCATCGAAAAATCGTTCGGTCGCAACAATGTCCTGCGCGGCATCGATCTTGACGTCGCGCCGGGCCAGAGCCTCGTCGTGATCGGCGGCTCGGGCTCGGGCAAATCGGTCATGCTGAAGGTCGCGCTGGGCCTGATGACACCAACGGCCGGCAAGGTGCTGTTCGACGGTCACGACGTGACCAATTCAACCGGTAAGACACGCGAGTCGATGCGCGCCCGCGTCGGCATGCTGTTCCAGGCCGGCGCGCTGTTCGACTCGGTCACCGTCTGGGAGAACGTCGCCTTCCGCCTGATCAATGCCGATGGCGTAAAGCGAAGCGAAGCGAAAGAACGCGCGATTGAGACGCTGAAGAAAGTGCGCCTTGGCTCGGAAGTCGCTGGCCTCTATCCAGCCGAAATCTCCGGCGGCATGCAGAAGCGCGTATCGCTTGCCCGCTCGATCATTTCCGAACCGGACCTGATCTTCTTCGACGAGCCGACCACGGGCCTCGACCCGATCACGGCGGACGCGATCAACGACCTGATCATTGAACAGGTGCGCGGCCTCGGCGCGGCCACCGTCACCATCACGCATGACATGAGCTCGGCCCGCAAGATTGCCGACGAAGTGGCCATGCTGTTCGAGGGCAGGATCATCTGGCGCGGCAAGGCCGATGACGTCGATCATAGCGGCAACGAATATGTCGACCAGTTCGTCCACGGCCGCGCCGATGGGCCGATCCAGCCCGCGATTTAGGGGCCTTCGATGTATATCAAATCGTCGAGATGGCTGATGTATGCTCTCCTCGCGCTGATGATCGATTTCTTTGGCGCTTTTGGGCTTGCGATCAGCCGGCTTCCGGGCGCCACAACCGACATCCAGCCCATCGTCCTGCTGCCCTCCCTCATCATTTCAACCGGCATGTTCCTGTTCTGCATCAGGCGCGCCATCGGGTTTAGGCCTTGATCCGTCGGCGAGCGGACTTGACGCCGGGGTGAACCTCGTGCCGAACTTGGGGCCTGATACCTCGGGGGAGACGCATCATGATGGATTTCATCAAATACATATCCGTGGCGTTCACGGCGCTCTCGCTCGGATTCACCGGCTGGCTGCAATACGAGAAATTCCGGCTCGACGGCGAATGGCACATCGACACCTGCACGATCGAAGCCGACCTGAAAGCCTATGAAGGCCTCCACCTCGCCTGGCGCGTGTTCCTGTCGGACGATCCGCTATCGGCCCCGGTCGTCGGTGACGGCGAGAAAGTGGAAGAGGCGTTCAAACCGATCCCGTCTGCAGGCCGCTATCCGGTCCGCCTCGTCGGCACCAAGGAGATCAATTCGGTCAGCCTGACTGGCCGGTTCGAGGGCGCACGGCGCGCCTCGACCGGGCGGTTCGAGTTCCACCCGACCCTCTCCAAGCGCCTCTTCTCCGGCTACATCCCCTTCTACCAGCGCAACGCGGATGTGCTGGATGGCTCCTTCGCCTTCACCGCCGGCAACGCGCGCGGCCCCGCCCGCGCCGTGCGCCTGACCGATGGCAAGAAGCCGGACGGGCTCGCGCCCTTCGTCTGCAAAGGCGCCAGCGAACTGCCTGCGACCATTGAAGGGAACACTGATCACATCTTACCAGAACAGTCACCGGCCTGATCCCGACCGGAACCGCGCTCAGGCCCCAGCGTCACCGGCACTGCGCGCGTCTGTCATGGCATTCAGGGTGCGAACAATCTCGTTTGAATGTTCGATCGACACCTCAAGCAGGTTCACCGGGCCGTCGACGCCAAGCATTCGCCTGTCGCCATCCAGCGCATTGTCGTAAAACTGGATTGCGAACAATCGCAACGCGGAAAACTGCTCGTCGGGCTCCTGGTAGTTCAGCTGCATTGCCGTCATCGCCGCCAAGATGACGTCGTCCTTGCGCTCGATCGGGCATTTTTTTCGCCAGCTCATGCATCTCATGCTCTTTTACACCGATCAGGTGGTTGGCGCGGTACTGCACGACGGTTTTCAGCTCATCTTTCATCAAACCCTCGGTCATGGCATCGCCGAAAACCTTCTGACCCGCCGCCATGGCTGCCGGGGATACACGCGCGATATCGATGCGTTGGGCATTTTCTTCGTCGGTCATCTCCGGACGCTGCACACGCTCCAGTAGCGTGCTGAGGATGACCGCCGCCGCAAACCTGATATAGCTGGTACCACCGGAAACCATGTCCTCGCCATGTTTCTTCTGCGCAACCGTCCCGATCACAAAGAACAAGGCAAGCAAGGCAACAACCCCGCCCCCGATAATCCATCCCAGCATAGCATTTGCCTCCTGATCTAGTTCCGCATCTGGCTGAACGTCGCGTCCTACATGGGATACAGTTCTTTACAGGACGTAACCAACCGGGCCCGTAGTGGCTATTGGCTCTGGTACGCGCCTCTTCCGCATGCGCGCAAAGCCCGCTAACTCCTTGTCATGGCCAAGACTTCCACCTCCGCTTTCGTTTGCCAGTCCTGTGGCGAGGTTCATTCCAAGTGGACCGGCAAGTGCAATGGTTGCGGCGAATGGAATACGCTCGTCGAGGAAGCTGTTGCCGCTGTACCGGGCGGCCTCGCGCCAGCGAAGGCCGGCACGAAGCGCAGCAACAAGATTGAATTCGTCGCCCTCAACGACAGGGCAGACCCGCCAAAGCGGATCATCATGGGTGTCGAGGAACTCGATCGCGCCTTTGGGGGCGGCCTCGTTCCCTCCTCCGCCACGTTGATCGGCGGCGATCCCGGTATCGGCAAATCGACGCTGCTGCTGCAGATCGCCGCGCGCCTCGCCCGCAACGGCCTGAAGTCGGTCTACGTGTCCGGCGAGGAAGCCGCCGCCCAGATCCAGGAACGTGCCATCCGCCTGAAAGTCGCCGACAGTCCGGTCCAGCTCGCCACCGAGACTGACCTGCGCAAAATCCTGTCTGCCTTGAAAGCCGCTGAACCGGACTTCGTGGTCATCGATTCGATCCAGACCATGTGGTCAGACAGTCTCGAAGCCGCCCCCGGCTCCGTCGGGCAGGTCCGCGCCTGCGCACAGGAGCTGACGCGCTGGGCCAAGAAGTCGGGTGCCGCGCTTGTCCTCGTCGGCCACGTCACCAAGGAAGGCAACATTGCCGGCCCGCGCGTTGTCGAGCACATGGTCGACACCGTGTTCTATTTCGAAGGCGAACGCGGCCACCAGTTCCGCATCCTGCGCGCCACCAAGAATCGCTTTGGCCCAACCGACGAAATCGGCATTTTCGAAATGCATCAGTACGGCCTTGCCCCAGCCAAGGAGCCTTCGGCCCTGTTCCTGTCGCCAGATGGGGAAGCCGCAGGCGGCTCCGCCGTCTTCGCCGCAATGGAAGGGTCGCGCCCCGTGCTGGCCGAAGTGCAGGCCCTGGTTGCCAAGAGCGCCTATGGTACACCCCGGCGCAGCGTGATCGGCTGGGATGCTGGTCGCCTCGCCATGTTGCTGGCCGTGCTCGAAGCGCGCTGCGGCGTCGGCTTTGCAGGCATGGACGTCTACCTCACCGTCGCAGGCGGCTATCGCATTGGCGAACCGGCCGGCGATCTTGCCGCCGCTGCCGCGTTGCTAACCTCGCTTTCAGACGCCGCTGCACCCGAACGATCCGTATTCTTCGGCGAAGTGTCCCTGTCCGGCGCTGTCCGCCCCGTGGCCCGGATCGAGCAGCGACTCAAGGAAGCGGCCCGCCTGGGATTCGTGCACGCCTATGTGCCGGAAGGCAGTCCAAGTTCAGTCGATGGCTTGACGATCACCCCGATTAAGAGGCTTATCCAACTCGTTGAGTTGCTTGCCCCGGACGCCCTGAATGCTTGATTTTGTTACAGCTTTCGACGCCATCGCCGTGGCTGTTATCGTCATCTCCGCTATTATGGCTTTCGCACGCGGATTTCTGCGCGAAGTGGCCACGATGGGCGCCTTCATCGGCGCAATCACCGCCGCAGTCTTTGCCCGGAAATTATTCACAAACGATCTCGCCGCCCTGCTTCCCGAGAGCATGTCGCAACTTGATCTCATCATATTCACCTTGCCGACAGCGGATGCGTTGCTGATCGTGTCGGGTTTCGTCGGCGCTTATGTGCTGGTCGCCTGGTTTGGCCAGCGCCTGTCGAAAAGTATCCAGGGCGCCGACGGTATCGGCATGTTCGACCATTTCGCCGGGCTGGCGTTCGGTGTCGCCCGTGGCTTCGTCGCCCTCGTTTTCTTTGTCGTCCTTCTACAACTCGCGCTCGATGAAAACCGGGTCCCCGGCTTCATCCAGAACGCGGCCTGCTATCCCGTGCTCAGCAATGTTGCCGATTATGTGAACGAGAATGCAACAAAAGTCGGCCGGGAAGTGCAAACTGCCCTTCCCTCGAAGGCAGAAACAAGCCAATAGGGCGTCACGAACCTGTCACGCACAAAGGAGGCTACGGTCTCATATGGTCCTGTTCGATCATGACGATGACAAACCGCGCGAAGAATGCGGTGTATTTGGAATTTACGGCAACAACGAAGCCAGCCTCTACACCGCGCTCGGGCTTCACGCCCTGCAGCATCGCGGCCAGGAAGCCTGCGGCATCACCACATTCGATGGCAAACGCTTCCCGTCCGAGCGGCACATGGGCCTGGTCGGCGATCATTTCGGCGGCGACCTTCGCAATCGCCTGCCCGGCTATGCCGCGATCGGCCACAATCGCTATTCGACCCAGGGCGGGCCGATGCTGCGCAACATCCAGCCGATCTTTGCCGACCTGTCGTTTGGCGGCTTTGCTGTCGCCCACAACGGCAACCTGACCAATTCCCGCGAGCTGCGCCACCAACTGGTTCGCGATGGCGCGATCTTCCAGTCCACGATGGACACCGAAGTCATTCTCCACCTCGTCGCGCGCAGCCCCAAGCCGCGCTTCATGGACCGCCTGGTCGATGCGTTGCAGCAGATCGAAGGCGGCTACGCGCTGGTCGGCCTGACCGGCAAGAAGCTGATCGGCGCACGCGACCCGATCGGCCTTCGCCCTCTCGTGATCGGTAAGCTCGGCGCAGCCTATGTCCTCGCCTCGGAAACCTGCGCCCTCGATATTATAGGCGCCGAGTTCGTGCGCGAAGTCGAGAATGGCGAAATGGTCGTGATCACCGATGACGGTATTGAATCGATCCGGGCCTTCCCACCGCGCGCCTGCAGCCCGTGCGCATTCGAATATGTCTACTTCGCCCGCCCCGACAGTATCGTTCAGGGCCGCTCGATCTATGACGTGCGTCGCCGCATGGGCCACCAGCTGGCCGCCGAGACCCCTGTCGATGCCGACGTGATCGTGCCGGTTCCGGACAGCGGCGTGCCCGCAGCGCTCGGCTATTCGGAAGCCTCCGGCATCCCGTTCGGCATGGGCATTATCCGCAATCACTATGTCGGGCGGACCTTCATCCAGCCGACACAGGTCGGCCGGCAGGCTGCGATTTCGAAGAAGCACAGCCCGAACCGCGCGGTGCTCGAAGGCAAGCGCGTGATCCTGGTCGACGATTCGATCGTGCGCGGCAACACCTCGAAAAAGATCGTCCAGATGGTGCGCGAAGCGGGCGCGAAGGAAATTCACCTCCGTTCGGCCAGCCCCCCCATCGTGAACCCGGATTTCTACGGCATCGACATGGCGGCCAAATCCGAACTCTTCGCGGCGATCCACACGCATGAGGAAATGGTGCGCGAACTCAAGGTCGACAGTCTCGGCTTCCTGTCGGTAGCGGGTCTGTACAAGGCCATCGGCGAACCGGTCCGCAATGCCATGCAGCCGCAATTCGCCGACCATTGCTTCACCGGCGACTATCCGACCCCGCTGATCGATCACCAGCACCACGAATCCGACAAGGAGCGCCAGCTCTCCTTGCTGGACGACACGTAGGCGCTGCGATAAACGCGCGTCATGACGGACCAACCCAGACTTGTACTCGTGACCGGCGCCTCGCGCGGGATCGGCCGCGCCGCCGCGCTTCACCTCGCCCGGCAGCGCGATCTCGTGATCGCTGTGGCCCGCTCAAAGGCCGCTCTCGAAAAACTCGATGACGAAATCCGCGCCTTGGGCAGCGAAGCTGTGCTCGTTCCCATGGACCTCAAGGACGCCAAGGGAATTGAAACGCTCGGCAAGGTGATCGGCGAGAAGTTCGGCCGCCTCGACGGCCTCATCGCCAATGCCGGCGTGCTCGGTACGCTCGGACCTCTAGAAAGTTGCGGGCCGCGCAGCTTCGAGGAGACAATCGAAGTCAACCTGACGGCCAACTGGCGTCTTATCCGGGCGCTGGCGCCCTGGCTGCACCAGTCTGCATCTCCTCGCGCCGTGTTCGTCACGTCCAGCGTGGCAGCACACCCCCAGGCTTTCTGGGGCGCCTACCAGGCCTCCAAGGCCGGGCTTGAAGCCATGGTCATCGGCTGGGCCGACGAGACCGAGAAAATGGCCCTGCGCGCCAACATCTTCGATCCCGGCGGCACACGTACCGAGATGCGCGCGGCCGCCAAGCCCGGCGAAGACCCGATGACCCTGCCGACCGCAGACGTCGTCGCCGCCGAACTCGTGAAGCTCGTGTCAGTCGATGAAACACGCACAGGCGAACGCATCCGCTACCGCGACCTGCATCCGGCGAATGGCTGAGCCGGAGACGATCGCGAAACCGGGTATTGTCCGGTCGGCACGGCAGGACGATCTCCCGGTCCTGCTGGCGTTCGAGCAGGGCATTATCACCGCTGAGCGTCCCTACGACCACACGCTGAAGCCGGATCCGATCAGCTATTACGACATCGCCGAAAAGATCGCGTCGGATGATTCCGAAGTCGCCGTTGTCGAAGTGGACGGCCTGGTCGTCGGCTCAGGCTTCGCCATCAAGAATCTGTCCAAAGCCTATGTTCAGGACACCCATCACGCCTATCTCGGGTTCATGTATGTCAGGCCAGACTATCGCGGCCGGGGGCTGAACAAGCGCCTGCTTGAACACTTGTCAGCCTGGGCGAAGGCCAATGATCTCCGCGAAATTCGTCTCACGGTCTACAGTGACAACGCTCCCGCAATCCGCGCCTATGAAAAGGCCGGGTTCACGTCGCATATCCTGGAGATGAGATTGAACCTTGATGAGTGACCCGATCTGGAGACGCTCAGATCGCGAAATGCTTCGACAGCTTCAATCCCTGTCCCTGATAATTTGATCCGGAACCACCATAGAGTCCCGAGGGTTTAGCTGCCATAGGCTCGTAGATCAGTTTGGCAACCGGCTGGCCGTGCTCAAGGATGAAGGGAACATCACGTGAGCGCACCTCCAGGACAGCCCGGCTGCCACCCTTGTTGGTGCCGAACCCCGGATCGAAGAAGCCGGCATAATGAGCCCGAAACTCGCCCAGTTCCGGCGCAATCGGGGCCATTTCAGCTGCCTCAAGCGCCGCGACTTTCACCGTCTCGCGACTGACGAGGATGTAGAAGTCCTCCGGATTCAGCACGATGCGACCGTGGCGCGGGAAAACAGGTTCCCAGAACTGGCCGGCCTCGTGCGCGCCGATGCCGCGCAGGTCCACCACGCCGGAATGTTGCTTGGCGCGGTATCCGGCCGGCCGGCCTTCGGGCGGCTCGAGATCGATCGACACCACCCGCTCCTTCAACGCGTCCGGCCGTTTCCGCTTGAAACGCACCTGCGCCAGACGGTCACCCGGCCGCACCATGATCGGGAACGTTCGCGGCGACACTTCAAGATAGAGGGGCCCGGAATAACCCATTGGCACATCGTCGAACGCCTTGCCCCGGTTCGTTACCAGTCGCGTGAATACGTCGATACGCCCGGTCGAACTTTTCGGATTGGCCCGCGCCGATATACCGGCAGGCAGGCGCAACGATTCCTGCAATGGCACGAGGTAGACACAGCCGGTTTCCAGTACCGCGCCTTTGTCAGTGAGGTCAATCCGGTGCATGTGCACGCCCGGCTCCTGCAGCATGTCGGCCACCGTCCGGTCCTTGCCCGGCAGGAAACTCGCGCGCAGGCGATAGGCATCTTCTGCCAAACGCAGGTCGAGGCTCGCCGGCTGGACCTGGCCGGTCTCCAGCGGCAGGTCGCTGCGGATCGCACCACCAACCACCAGTGCCTCAATTTCGTGGTCGGGCAAAACGCCCGTTTCCTGCACCATCTCTTGCACCCCTTGTGCTCTCAGGCATAAGACCCAGTGCAGGAAAGACAAGGACTATAACAGCATGACGAACGGGTCGGATGAATCAGGCAAAGCAGGCTGGAAGCCGGCGACCAAAGCGGTGCGCGGCGGCCTGATGCGGTCCGAACATGGCGAGATCTCCGAGGCGCTCTACCTCACATCCGGCTATGCCTATGACAGCGCCGAACAGGCCATGGCCCGCATGAAGGGCGACGAGCCGGGATTCGTCTATTCCCGCTATGGCAGCCCGACCTGCGAAATGCTGCAACAACGCCTCGCCCTGATAGAAGACGCCGAGACCTGCCGCGTGACGGCCAGCGGCATGGGTGCCATTTCCGCGGCGATTCTCGCTCCCCTGAAAACCGGCGATCGCGTCGTCGCGGCGACCGCCCTGTTCGGCTCGTGCCGCTGGATCATCGCCAACCTGATGCCGAAATACGGGATCGAGACGGTATTCGTCGACGGCGCAGACCTTGATGCCTGGGAACGCGAACTCGCCAAGGGCTGCCAGCTCGTCCTGATCGAAAGCCCGGCCAACCCGCTGCTTGACGGCGTCGATATCGAAGCTGTGGCCAAACTCTGCAAGAAAGCCGGCGCCCTCCTGGTCGTCGACAACGTATTTGCGACCCCTATCCTGCAGCGCCCGCTGGAACTCGGCGCCGATGTCGTCGTCTATTCCGCGACCAAGCATATGGATGGCCAGGGCCGTGTCATGCTCGGCGCGATTCTCTGTGATTCGGCCTACATGGAGGAGGTGTACGATCCGTACCTGCGCCATGTCGGCCCGGCCGCGGCCCCTTTCAACGCCTGGGTCGTGCTCAAGGGCCTGGAAACCCTGAAACTGCGCGTCGATGCCCAGAGCGCCACCGCCGCGCGCCTCGCCGACGCCATCGCCGCCCACCCCAATGCCAATGCTGTGCGATATCCCCACCGCAAGGATCACCCGCACTACGCCGTCCACAAGCGCCAGATGACCAGCGGCGGAACGATGATCGCGCTGTCGGTCAAGAACGGCCAGGAAGGGGCCTTCAAATTCCTGAATTCCCTGGAACTTGTCGACATCTGCAACAACCTTGGCGACACCAAGTCGCTCGCCTGTCACCCCTCCACCACCACCCATCGCGCGCTCACCGATGCTGAGCAGGCCGCCATGGGTCTGGACCGCAGCTGGATCCGTTTTTCAGTCGGTTTGGAGGACGCTGACGACCTTGAAGCCGACGTTCTTCGCGCGCTTAACAGTGTGTGAAGGAATTCAACGCAATTTCGCATAATGGCACGCCGACACGCTCCCCCGCTGTATGAAGAAATCACGCAAGGCGTGCGCATCCGCGTGCGCCCGAAATTCATGCATGACGAATCAGAACCATCGCGGGGCCGCTTCATGTGGTCCTACACGGTCGATGTCGAAAACGAGAGCGAACAGACCTGGACCATCCTGCGCCGCCACTGGCGCATCGTCGATGCGCAGGGCCGCCTGCAGGCCGTCGATGGCGAAGGCGTGATTGGCCAGACCCCGACACTCATGCCCGGCGAACGCTTCAGCTACACGTCCGGCGCACCGCTCGCGGCCCCCTCCGGCATGATGAGCGGCACCTATGACCTGAAAGATGAAAGCGGTTTCGAGATCGTTGCCAGGATCCCGGTCTTCTCGCTCGACAGCCCTTACGATACGTCGCTGCCCAGCTAGGCTGGACTAGTCTGGCGGTGGACCCGGCAGGACATCACCCATTGCAATCAGACGAAAGTGCTTCGCCATCATCTCGGGCGTGAAGACGGCCTGCAATTCACCTGAGGCCAGCGTGCCGTCCCAGGCTTTAAGCTGCGTCGGCGCGCTTTCGGCAAACAGGACATTGCCGCCCGCCGACTCGCCCAGATAGGCGCCATAGTCCTGCAGGGCCCGGGCGATAATCTTGCCCTCGCGCGAGAGAGCCGAACCCTCAACATCAAACGCCGGATCGAGTTGGATGCGGGCGCCCAGCGGCATCCCGGTCTGTGCGGCAACATCCGCACTTTCTGCCACCGGCAACGCCGTGCTCGCAGGGGAAGTAAAGCCACCTGTCGCGGCGCCAGGATAGGCAAACATCAGGGCATGGGGAATCCGGCCGGAATTGATTTCCTCAACCCGGATCAGACCCGCCGTTAGCGGAAATCCGGATGCGAGCGCGCTTGCAGCAAGATTTGGCTGCTCCACTTCGTTCCAGGGCGGCGACACACCCATTCCGCGCAGATTGGTGATGGCCCCGAAGCCGGTGAACCAACGACCATCATCGCGCTGGTGGGCTTGGCGCATATCCCATTCCAGGTTCCGCGCCCTGTCCACGATGGCAATATAGCCGAGGCCGCCTTCCGGCCGGGCGGATTGGGCTCCGTCGGGGATCGGAATCTCACGCGGCAATTCGAAACCGCGACCGTACTGACCGGGATAGAGATCAAAGACCTCATGTTTCGGCGTCTCATCCATATCGATGTAGTAAACCGGCACGGACCATTCGGCGATATTGATATAGAGACTGCCACCGCCCGCAAAATCGCTGATCAGCCCCTTGGATTGTGCATCGATCTCCGGGCTTTCCGGGATAGGCGTGTTCCAGGGACTGTCGGCTGCGAACGGTCGCCATGCCTTCAGGGGAGCGTCTTCATTCGCCTGTTCTGAAGGCGATGGGGAGCAGGCTGCCAAGACCAGCAACGCACCACAAAAAGCGATATTCCGGATCAAGAACGACATGAACGCTTTCCTTCCAGACGCCTTGAATAGGCTGATTGAGAGATCATACAAATACTTGCACGCTGGCCAGCGAGTTCAGCCTGCGACTTTCGCCCGGCAAGCGTAATCCCGCCAGACACAGCCGGAAATCGGGCCGCAATGGCCCGATTTCCAAGATTGTGACGGCGAAATTCTGCGTTCTGCACCGCCTGTCAAGCGATGCTATTTGTTTGGATTGATCAGGTATTTCTCACCCGTTGCACGTCGATTGTAAGCCTCGACGACCGGCAGTTGCAACGCTTCTGCGAGCGATATCTCGGACGTATAATGGCTGGCAAACGTTGTCTTGAGCTCTGCACCAACCCGTGCGCGTAGTTTGGCACGGCCGTCGGCACCGACCTTTTGCAGGAAGGGTGTCAGCAGGAAGCCGCCAACGCCCCAAGCCATGCCCACACCGGGCGGCAATGTCGTCAGGCCCATGTCGAGACGGCCATAGATATAAACCTGCTTGTGGGTCGCCGAGCCGTAGCGGCTGTATTCCTTGGCGTTGAGGTTTGCTGCCGCTTCCATCGCCACCAGGATTTGCCCGGCCAGCGGGCCGCCGCCAATGGCATCAAAGCCGAGAGTCGCACCCGTTGTTGCCAGCGCGCGGATCAGGTCGTCCATAAAGCCGAGCGAGGTCGAGTTGACGATATATTTGGCACCAAGATCACGCAGGATTTTTTCCTGGGCGTCGGAGCGCACCACGTTCACCAGATCAATTCCGTCCGCGATACAGATCTTGTTCAGCATCTGGCCAAGGTTCGAAGCCGCCGCGGTGTGCAGCAGCGCCGTGTGACCTTCCATACGCATCACTTCGGTCATCGCCAGCGATGTCAGCGGATTGACGAAGCAGGACGCGCCATCGCGTGCCGTCGCACCGTCAGGCAATTCCATGCACTGGGCGACATTCAACATGCGATACTGCGAATACATTTCGCCGCCGAGGCCGGCAATCGTCTTGCCCAGCAGGGCCTGCGCCGCAGGCGACGAACCCGCCGCCACAACCGTGCCCGCGCCTTCATTGCCCACTGCCATCGACTGGTCGAGGCGAGGAGTCATGGCACGCAGGCCGGCAGCCGACACTTTTGCTGTGACGACAGGACGGTCCGTAGTCCCCGATGCTTTCGCAGTGCTCATGTCGGCTGCGCCGAGTAGCAGGCCAAGATCGGATGGGTTGATCGGTGTCGCTTCAACGCGAACAATCACATCGTCCGGGCCGGGCGTTGGAATGTCCACCTCAACGAGGGACAGTTCCAGCTCGCCGCTGGACTTTACGTGTGATCTCAGTTGAAGGCCCTTGGCCGGAACGCTGGACGCCATCTTGTCTCTCCCTGATGCAGTGTTTGATGTGGATTTTCCACATGACTACACGTTGCGAGAGCCCGCGTCCAAGTCTTGTATTTTTGCCGAGCCGCTCCTAAGGCACCGCGAGGTGACGTTGGGTCACCCCGGTCGCGCTAGTGCTTTGGCTTGTACCGCTTCGACGGTCGCTGCTGCGCGGCCTTGTCGGCATAGGGGTTCTTGCCCTGACGCACGAACAGTCGGATCGGCACGCCGTTCATGTCGAACGCATCGCGCACGCCATTGACGAGATAGCGCTTGTACTGGTCCGGCATCTGGTCGCCGCGTGACGCGATCAGCACAAAGGTCGGTGGACGCGCCTTCATCTGGGCCATGTAGCGCGGCTTGATACGCTTGCCGTGCACGGAGGGTGGTGGATGGCGCTCAATCGTATGGCGCAGCCAACGGTTCAGGTCCCCCGTCTTCACGCGGGCCGTCCAATTCGCATAGACGCTCACGACGGCTGGCATCAATTTTTCGATATTCCGGCCCGTCAGCCCCGACAGGAACACGATGGGCGCGCCTCCGGCGTTCGGCATCAAGCGATTGGAAAGGTCGCGGATATGCTTGGCGGCCGCGTCAGGATCCTTCACGAGGTCCCACTTGGAAATCACTAGGACAATGCCCCGGCCCTCGCGCAGTGCAAGGTCGGCAATCTGCAGGTCCTGTTTTTCCATCGCCTCGTCGGCGTCCATGACCAGCGCGATGATATCGGCATATTTCAGGGAACGGATGGTCTCACCCGTCGACATGCGCTCCAGTTTTTCCTGAACGCGCGACTTCCTGCGGAGGCCCGCCGTATCGACCAGGCGAATACGGCGGCCTTCCCATTCCCAGTCGATGGAAATCGAATCCCGCGTGATGCCCGCTTCCGGTCCCGTCAGCAGGCGGTCAGATTGCAGCAATTGGTTGATCAGCGTCGACTTGCCCGCGTTCGGGCGGCCGACAATGGCCAGTTTGATCGGCTTGTCGGGCCGTACCGGCTCCGACTCGACATCAACGTCGGCTTCTTCGATGGCGGCAACAAGGTCGTCATCCGACAGCGTCTGGTCGTCGATATCGATATGCGACAGCTTGTCGAGAATGTCCTCGCCGCCAAAGCGCGTATAGTCCGGCTCGGCCTCTTCAAGCGCTTTCTCGAAAGCGTCCTCGCCCACTGCCTGGCGGATGGCTTCAAACAGGTCTGCCATACCTTCGCCATGCTCGGCTGACAGGCCCACCGGTTCGCCAAAGCCCAGCTCCCAGGCCTCGTTCAGGCCGTCGCGTCCGGCTTTGCCTTCAGCCTTGTTCGCCGCCAGCACGACGGGAATGTTCGCCTTGCGCAACAGCGCGGCAAAGCTCTGATCCTCGATCGTGACACCGACGCGCGCGTCTATCAGGAACAGCGCTACCTCCGCCTCGGCAATCGCCGCTTCGGTCTGCTCGCGCATGCGGGATTGCAGGCTACCATCGTGGACGTTCTCATAGCCCGCCGTATCGATCAGGATCAAAGGCAGCGAGGCCAGGCGACCATCGGCCTGCTTGCGGTCACGCGTCACGCCAGGCTGGTCATCGACCAGCGCAATTTTCTTGCCTGCGAGCCGGTTGAACAGCGTCGACTTTCCGACGTTCGGACGTCCGAGAATAGCGAGTTTAAGCGGCATATGCCTGCCCGTTCATACGGTTAACGGGCGGGCTTTTGGGCCGTGCGCCCTATTGGATGGCGATCAGCTTGGCCTCATCAGTGAGGATAAGCAATTTGTCCTGCACGGCGATGGGTTCGAGATAAGTCGTCGAGCCCAGCTTCACAGAGCCGGTCTGCTGCCCGGTTTGAGGTGAAAAGGCAAGTAGCACACCTGTTGAAGACACGATCACGATACGCCCGGATGCAATGATTGGCCCGGAATAGCTGATCCGGCCCTTCTTCTTTTTCACTTTCTCGAACTTCGGCAGCGTCGTCACCCAGTAGGCCTCGCCATTGGCCGGATTGACGGCCGACAGCGTGTCGTCGACACCCAGGATGAACATGTACTGTCCGGCCAGGGCGGGGGCCTGTGTCGAACCCGTTGCAATCGACCAGACGCGCGTACCGCTGCGTCCGTCAATCGCGACGGTCACGCCAGACTGGCTGGATGCGAACACGAGCCCGCCCGAAAGCACTGGGCGCGAGCCAATATCGTTGATTTCGGAAATCGGCGTGAACCGGCCGGCCTGCGAGATCGCATCGGTCCAGAGGCGACGTCCATTCGAGGAGAGATAGGCAATGATTTCGCCCGATGAATACGGCGCGATCACGAAATCCTCGACAGCAGCGGCGCTGGAACTGCCAAGCACCCGAGCAGTTTCAGCAATCGCCTGGTCGCTCCATTCGGTTTCTCCGGTCGCCAAAGTGAGTGCGAAAATTTCGTTATTGTTGGAGGAGATGTAGATCCGGCCATCCTTGATGGTGGGTGCGCCCGTCATCGGCGCGCCCATCTGGTGCTTCCATTTCTCTGTGCCGGTGGCCGCGTCAAGCGCAGCCACAAAGCCAAAGCCACTCGCCACGATCAAGGTATCGCCTTCAACGGCCAGACCGCCGCCCAACGCACTCTTGTCGCGCTTGGAAACGCCCTTCAGCTTTTTCTTCCACAGCGAGCGCCCGGTAGCGAGGTCAGTCGCCACGACCGACTGGTCCGCATCCAGCGTGAACACGGTCGTTTCGCTGGTCACAGGCGGAGTCGTCAAGGCTGACTTCTTGTCGGAGCCTGCCCCCACATCCGCACGCCAGGCAATTTTCAACTGAGGCGCCGCCCTGACATGGCCGACCACTTTGGCGGCATTGGCACCAGCCTGCGACCAGGCCTCGATCGTTGTGGCTTCAGGCAATTCGATCGTCACGCCTGCCAGTTCCGGGTTCGGCTTGATGGCCTCGTCGGTCAGCACCATGGTGATCCGGCCCGCCTTGTCCTCGGCGGCTTTTTCCTCGGCCTTGTTATTGCCGAAGCTCGGCAGGCTGCTGCATGCCGAAAGGGTCAACGCCGTGCCCAGGACAAAGCTGGCGGCAAGTTTACGCGATGGGCTCATTGACCAGTCTCCTCAGACTCTGCAGGGGCGGGCGCAGGAGCCGGCGCTTCGGTTTCTGTTTCAGGTTCTTTGCCTGCCGCGTCCGCGACCGGTTCAGCCTCTTCAGCGACAGGAATGGCGGCGAGCGCGAGTTCGGCCCGGCGCTTGACGCCCGCCGGCGCAGCCGCATCGAAGCGCAGCCGATTGAATTCGGTCCGGGCTCGGGCCGTGTCACCCGTTGCAAAAGCCTTGGCTGCAACCAGTTCACGCGCCAGCGCGCCGAGCGGGCCCTCGTCATCGACGAGACTGCCCAGCGTGGCTTCCAGTTCGGTCATCGACTGGCCATCGGCCTTGAAATAGGCCTTTTTCAACAAGGCCAGACGATCAAAGGGGCTGCCCTCGACCGCGCCAATAGCGGCCAGCGCTTCAGCTGCGCCATCGGCATCGCCACCGCCCTCAAAACGCACCTGCGCCAGATAGTTCGCCGCCAGCGGTGCCAGTTTGCTGCCGCCATCGGCGAGTTCCGCAAAGGCTGTCTCAGCCGCCGCATACGAGCCGTTATGAAGCTCGGACAGGGCTGTTTCCAGCTCCAGCGCGCGCGCCGCACGGGCCGCTTCCGCCCGCGGCACGATGACGAACTCGCTCACGGCCACTGCGGCAATGACCAGCGCGACAGCGCCATAGACAAAGAACTGGTAGCGTTTCCACCAGATCTCCAGCCTGTCCTGTCGAATGCTCTCGTCGACTTCTTCGAAAATATCGCTCAATTCAGTCGCTCCGGTGTATTTTGTTACTCAGGCAGGAACCTAGACGGGCGATGCCCACGCTGCAACGTGTCAGCGCTGTTCAGGTTCAGGTTTTCTCAGGGCATAGGTCTCGGCCGCGTCCGGAAACCGTCGGGTGCGGACATCGTCGGCATAGGCCGCCGCCGCGTCATTGATGCTGGCGCTGAGGTCGGCATATCGGCGCACGAATTTCGGCGTCCAGTCGAACAGGCCCAGCATGTCATGCGTGACGAGGATCTGGCCGTCACAGGCCGCCGACGCGCCAATCCCGATCGTCGGGCAGCTGACTTCGGCAGTAATGTCCGCCGCCAGGTCCTCGGCGACACCTTCAATCACGATGGCAAAGGCACCAGCCTGGTCCGTTGCCCGCGCCTCGGCAATCACCCGGTCGCGTTCGCCTGTCGTGCGTCCCTTGGCCCGGAAGCCGCCATCGACATTGATCGCCTGTGGTCGCAGGCCGATATGGCCCATCACCGGCACACCGCGCTCGACGAGATGGGCAATCTGGCCGGCGGCATAGGTGCCGCTCTCGATCTTGATCGCCTGGCAGCCGGTTTCCTTCATGATGCGCGCCGCATTCAGGAAGGCGGAATCATTATTCGTCTCATACGACCCGAATGGCATGTCGACGACGACAAAGGCCTCGCTGGAGCCCCGCATCACCGCCTGGCCGTGCAGGATCATCATCTCCATGGTGACGCCCACCGTGGATGGCAGGCCGTGCACGACCATGCCCAGGCTGTCGCCGACCAGCAGCACATCGCAATGTGGGTCCAGCAGGCGGGCCGTCGGCGCATCATAGGCGGTCAGGCAGACGAGCGGTGTCTTGCCCTTGGCAGCGGCAATGTCCCTGACGGTCTTGCGGCGTGTCTCGGTTTGTTTCGACATGGGGCGCGACTTAGCCTGACCGCGCCGCGCCCGCAAGCAGCCTCACAGCTTCCGGGGCTCGGGACCAAACCGGTTGGTGCGCGTCGTGCCCGGCTGGCAGGCAAGGTAGATATTGTAGATCGGGATCAGCACCATCAGGGCGCTCTGGTCGATATCATGCATGCGCCGGATGCTGATGGCGATGCCCGGCAGCACAAGGGCAAGGCCGACCAGAAGGCTCACCAGGCTGAAAATCGGCCCGAGATACGGGATCATCGACAGGATATTGAAGCCAACGGCGATCAACAGGGCAATCGACACATAGTGCCAGAATTCGCGCCGGCTCGCGCGGCCTTCGAAATCGGCATAGCGTTTCATGACCGTATCGACGAAGATCGTCAGGGCGTAGTTGAAATCATAGTTCATGCCGGCTCACTCTCAGGAACGCCACCGCGTGGCACCATCGGACATGGCTACCACGGATGTGTATGCGAAGGGTTTAAGCCGACTGCCATTACATGACCGCGACGCCGAACAGGATCGGGTGCAGCCACATCAGGATCGCCACGTACAGGCCAGCGCCGATCGCGACGGCGCCTACATCAGACATCACCGAAGCGGCCGCGTCCTTGGCTGGGCCATTGTCCCCACGTTTCTTCACTGCGATCCGGTCAATTACCGCATAGGCCAGGAAACTGCCGAACAGGATGACTGAATTGATCTCGCCATTGGCCAGAAGGTGCCCGAAGGCCCACAGCTTCACGGCCACCAGCATCGGGTGCTTCACGGCCTTCTTGATCGCCCCGGTCGGCAATTGCGAAGCAACCAGCAGGATCAGCGCCGGCAGCATCAGCGCCAGGTTCACGTGCCGGCCCCATGACGGCGCCATATACAGGCTCCCGGCATCGCGCGTTGCGCCAAAGCCCAAGCAGATCAGCACGAATCCGGCAATGGAAACGAGACTGTAGAGCCCCATATACGGCCCGTACCCGAGCTTCGCCTTGATATCCTTGCCCGGCTCACGCGACCGGAATGTAGTGAACAGGTGTGCCCCGAAAAAGATCACGAGACCGAGGATAAGATATGTCATGCGCGTGCCCTCCCAAGGCTTTTTCCGAGCCTAGTCTGATCCGGGGCCATCGGGAAGCGCCTCGCCGCGACCCACTTCCAAGAACCTGCTCTTTCAGTTAGCTTGCCGCCCAGAGACCGACATCGTGTGTGGGGGACACAATGACACTATCCGTAATCAGCGCCGGTTTCGGGCGAACGGGCACAATGTCGCTGAAACTGGCGCTCGAACAACTCGGCCACGGGCCATGCCATCACATGATCGAAGTGATCGGGAATGGCGACGCGCAGGTGCCACTCTGGAACGATGCCCTGGCTGGCAATCCCGATTTCGACGCAATCTTTGCCGGCTATAACTCCGCCGTGGACTGGCCGGCCGCCGCTTTTTGGCAGGAGCTGGCCACGGCTTATCCGGACGCCCGGATCATCCTGTCAACGCGTTCCGCCGAGAGCTGGTACAAGAGCATATCGGAGACCATCCTCGCGACAGTCTGGGCACCCGACAAATGGCCGGCGCCAGCGGTCGAATGGTTCAAGATGGTGACGAAAGTGCTTGAGCGCAGCTTCGGCGACGCGAAGGACAAGGACGCCATCATCGCCGCGTACACCGCGCACGAAGCCGCTGTTAAAGCCGCAATCCCTGCAGAGCGCCTGCTGGTTCATTCGGCCAAGGATGGCTGGGAACCATTGTGCAAATTCCTCGGCGCACCGGTGCCGGCAGAGCCCTATCCGCGCACCAACAGCAAGGAAGAGTTCTTTGAGCACATGAAGGAAGCCGACGACATGTAGCCGGTCGGGCCTGTCAGTAGCTCTTCGGCAGGCCCAGCACGCGTTCGGCGATGAAGTTCAGGATCATCTCGCGGCTGACCGGAGCGATCCGCGCCAGCATGGCTTCGCGCATCATCCGCTCGACATGGTATTCACGGGCATAGCCCATGCCGCCATGCGTTAGCACCGCCGTTTCGCAGGCGGTAAAGCCTGCCTCGGTGCCGAGATACTTGGCTGCATTCGCCTCCGCGCCACATTCCTGCCCGGCATCGTAAAGGCTCGCCGCCTTGTACGCCATCAGCTCCGCCGCCGACAGTTCGGCCCAGCTGCGCGCCAGCGGGTGCTGGATGCCCTGGTTCTGGCCGATCGGTCGGCCGAACACGACCCGCTCATTGGCATAGCGCGCCGCCCGTTCCAGCGCGGCGAAACCAAGCCCGACGCTTTCGGCGGCGAACAGCACGCGCTCGGGGTTCAGGCCCTGCAGCAGGTATTTGAAGCCCGCGCCTTCCTCGCCGATCAGGTCCTCTTTCGGCACTTCCAGCCCGTCAATGAACAGCGTGTTGCACTCGACGGCCTTGCGGCCCATTTTCGGGATCGGGTTGGCCTCGATCTTGTTCCGGTTGAGGTCTGTATAGAACAGCGACAGGCCGAGGTGCGGCTTGGCGCACTGGTCCTTCGGTGTCGTGCGGGCGATGATCAGGATCTTGTCGGCGCGCTGCGCGCCCGTCGTCCAGATCTTCCGTCCATTGATCACATAGCCATTGTTTGTCCGCTCGGCCTTGGTCTCGAGCGACGCCGTGTCGAGCCCCGAATTCGGCTCGGTCACGGCAAAGCACATCTTCTCTTCGCCTGAGATGATCTTTGGCAGGTTTTCCTGCTTCTGCTCGGGTGTGCCGAATTTCTCCAGCGGCTTGGGCCCGAAAATATTGAGGTGGATCGCCGAGGCGCCGGAATAGCCCGCGCCCGATCGCGTCACCGTCTGCATCATCAGCGCCGCTTCGGTCAGGCCAAGGCCCGCGCCGCCATATTCTTCCGGAAACGCGATCCCGAGCCAGCCGCCCTTGGCCATCGCATCGCAAAATTCTTCCGGCCAGTTGCCGGTCTCGTCCGTCTTCAGCCAATAGTCATCATCGAACGGCGCAATCGTCTTTGCGACGGCATCCTTGATGGCCATCTGGTCGTCGCTCATCGGGGCGATCTGGTGCATGCGTTCCTCCTGCTTGGGACGAGACTTAGGCCGCAGGCGCGCGCCCGTCCAGCACAGCCCCGGCGTCAGGCCGTCGCAGCCGCAAACCGCGCCGGGCTGAAGGCCGCCGCCAGCTCGCTGGTTTTCCCGTCCAGCACACTGTCGGCCATGATCTGCGCGGTGATCGGCGCCAACAGGATGCCATTGCGATAATGGCCCGCCGCGACGAACGCGCCGGTCTCGCCCAGTGCGCCGATCATCGGCGCGTGGTCGGGTGTCCCCGGGCGAATCCCACGCCACGCCTCGATAATCGTGGCCCGTTTAAGCATCGGGCAGAGGGCATGGGCTGCCGCTTCCAGACGATTAATCGCGTTGCTGTCGATCCTGGTGCTGGTTTCGCCGGGCTCAACGGTCGCGCCGACAATCAGGCGCCCCGCCTTGGGCACAATATACAGCGCGCCCGACCGCACCGTCATTTCAGGCCCATCCGGCAAACGATTGAAGGCGAGCATGTGCCCAGCTACGGGCTCGATTTTGCGCAACATTGGCGCGATGTCGCCCAGCGTCGCGTCACCCACCCTTACGCTGGCCGTCTCCCACCCGGCGGCAAAGATCACATGGTCAAACCCGGCGAGCACGATTTTTCCCTGTGCAATGGCCAGTGGTGCAGTGCCGGTCACGAACACAACCTGTTCCTGGCTCTCCAGCGCCCGGATCAGGGCTTCGACCAGAAGGCGGTTGTCGACCTGCCCATCTGTCGGCAGCCGCAGCGCCCCCTTATTGCCGACGCGCAAGCACGGCTCGGCCTTAACGGCCTCGCCGGGTGACAGCACGTCAAACGGAATTTTGCGCACGTTCAGCGCCTCTGCGAGACCCGCCAGTTGCATCCGATCTTCTGCGGTCTGTGCCACGGCGAGCGACGGCCCGATTGAGTGCAGGACGTCTCGCTTCGTCACGGCGGCAATCGCGCCCGACATGTCGATCCACTGGCCGGCGCTTTTGAGACACAGGTCGAACAGTCTCGGATGCGCACCCGGTTCGGCTGCTGCTTCATAGGCCGGAGCCAACATGCCTGCGGCAGCCCAGCTTGCGCCGCGTCCCGGATAAAAACCGGAATCGAACAGCGTCACATGCGCGCCCCGCTTCGCCAGTTCCCAGGCGCAGGACAGGCCGATTATGCCAGCGCCAATGATGGCAATGCGCGGGGAGGAAAGGCTCGGGCTCATTGAGGCTATCTAAGGCACTCGGGCCCGCGGTGAAACGCCTAGGCCGCCGTCGCATGAAGTTTTTGCTCTTCCCAGAAGTCCAGGAATGCATCGGCCCAGGTCCGGTCCTGGAAGATCAGCTGTTTGCAGATGCGTCCATTTGGCTTGAAGGTCGTGTGCACCATCATGTCAGGCGCATCCAGTTCTGAACCATTTTCGTCTGAATCCAGCATGCCGGCAAAGAAGTCGATCGCCATTTCCCACAATGCCTGTTCCTCTGGCGTCCCCAGATCCAGGTCGACTACGACGTCATTCATCCCCACCACCCCTGTTATTCTGACCAGAGCGAATTTCTTGTTTACCCCAAAATACGGATTTATTTGAGTCCGTTCCGGGGGAAGAATCCAATACTCGTTGGCACTGTGCAAGTTTTGGGCAAAACGTCGCTCCCCTTGATACGTTGCGATTCATTCTCAACTATGTTTGATAGGCCCGGATCAGACAAGGACAGCGCAAGCCAATGAAATTTCCAGCTATTCTCGCCGCAGCGCTCGTTGTGGCTGCGTGTGGAAAGCCAGCAGCGCCAGGGGCCACGCCTGCAGATTTTGCAGCAGAACCCACGGTTCAAAGCACCGGCACCCTGAACATCTACTCGGCGCGCCACTATGATTCCGACAAGGTGATGTACGATACGTTCGAGAAGGAGACCGGCATCCGTGTCCGTTTCCGCGAGTCCGGTGCCCCGGAACTCATCGAAACCATGAAAGCCGAAGGCGATGCCAGCCCCGCAGACGTGATTATTGCGTCCGATGCCGGCACACTATTCCGCTTCCAGGACGCTGGATTCACGCAAGGCATTCGATCCGAAACGCTGGAAACGGCGATTCCAGCGCATTTCCGCGAACCTGACGGCAATTGGTTCGGCCTCGCCAAACGCGCCCGGATCATCGTGTACGATCCGTCCCGCCTCCAGCCAGACGACGTTAACCAATATTCAGACCTTGCCGATGGCAAGCTTCACGGCGAAGTCTGCATGCGGTCCTCCTCGAACATCTACAACCTGTCGCTGATGGGCGAATTCATCGGGCGCTGGGGTTTGGACAAGGCCGCCGCATGGGCGCGCAATGTCGTGGCGAACTTTGCCCGGCCGCCTCAGGGCGGTGACACGACCCAGATCGAGTCCATAGCGGCGGGCGAATGTTCGGTCGCGCTTATCAACCATTATTACTGGGTCCGGATGGCGACCGGCACCGATGCCGAAAAGGCCAAGACAGCCAAGACCAAACTCTCCTTCCCCGAACAGGACGGCGTCGGCACGCATATCAACGTCACCGCTGCTGCCGTTGCCGCGCATGCCCCGAACAAGGACAATGCGGTCCGATTCATCGAATGGCTGACCACGCCCGAGGGCCAGAAACTGCTGACAGACGAGACCAAGGAATTCCCGATGATCGTCGGCGTGCCGCTCCCCGACGGCCTCGAAGCCCTGCCTGACTTCAAGCAGAGTCAGTTCCCGCTCCAGCAGCTGGGCGAGAACCAGGCCGAGGCGCAGGAAATCTACGACCGGGCCGGCTGGAACTGATCCGCTTGGCCGGGATTCTCCCCCTTCGCAACCTTGCCATCCGCGCAAGTGACGGGCCCGCCTTCGTGGCGGGCCTTGTCATTGCCGTGCCCGTGGCGGCAACACTGGTGGCCGGGTTGATCTTCGGCGGCGGCGACGCATGGATTCATATCCGCGACACGCTCCTGACCGGCTATGTCCTCGGCACGGTCGGCACACTCGCCCTGACCGCCGTATTGATGCTCGCTCTCGCCGTCCCGACCGCCTGGCTCATCACCATGTACCGCTTTCCGGGCCGCGGCCTGTTCGAGTGGCTGCTCATCCTGCCCCTCGCTGCGCCCGGCTATGTCCTTGCCTATGCCTATGGCGACCTCATGGGTGTCGGCGGCCCGGTCCAGTCGGCGATCCGCGGAGCCACCGGTCTCTCGGCCCGCGACTTCTGGTTCCCGGACATTCACTCCCTGCCCGGCCTCGCCTTCATCCTCGCGCTAACGCTGTATCCCTATGTCTACCTCACCGCCCGCGCCGCCTTCATCTCCCAGTCTGTCTGCTCGCTCGAAGCGGCCCGCAGCCTCGGCGCTAGCGCCTCACGCAGCTTCTGGCGCGTCGCCCTGCCCGCAGCCCGGCCCGTCATCGCAGCCGGCCTCGCCCTCGCCCTGATGGAAGCGGCTGCCGATTATGGCGCCGCCGAATACCTCGGTGTGCCGACGCTGACCTTTGGCATCGTGCGCGCCTGGACGAGCTTCGGCGAGCCGGCCACCGCCGCCCGCCTCGCCCTCGTGCTGCTCAGCCTCGTGCTCAGCCTGGTCCTTTTCGAGCGCTGGAGCCGGGGCCGGCGCGGTAGCCAGGCGAGCTCAAACCGTTGGCGCCAAGTGGACCGACTACCCCTCTCCCGCCCCCTTGCCACCGCCGCAACCACCCTGTGCACCACCCTGTTCACAGTCGCCTTTGGCCTACCTGTCGGACGCCTCATCTGGCGCAGCCTCGAATCCAATGAGGCTGTCGCACCTGTCGGACAGGCGCTCATCAATACACTGATCCTGTCGGGCACAGGCGCCGCCCTCGCCTTCGTCCTGGCCCTTATCATAGCCCTGTCCCAGCGCGCCGCCGGGCCACTGCCGCGCTTCGCCCGCCTCGCCGCTTCCTCGGGATACGCCATCCCCGGCGCCGTCCTCGCCATGGGCGCGCTCGTCGTCCTCGGCCTCCTCCCCTTCACCCTCACCGGCGCCTCTGCCCTGATCGCCCTGGCGTGGGTATATGCCAGTCGTTTCACCGCAGCCGGGGCCGAACCTATGGTCGCCGCGCTGGCCCGTGCACCCGCCTCCCTCGGCCAGGCCGCCGGCAGTCTCGGCGCCTCGCCCCTGCGCCGGGCAAGGGAAGTCGACCTGCCGATTGCCCTCTCTGGCGCCACGGCTGGCGCCCTGATCCTGTTCGTGGAATCGCTCAAGGAATTGCCCGCCACGCTCATGCTGCGCCCGTTCAACTGGGATACATTGTCAGTCCGCGCCCACGCCTATGCGTCGGACGAACGCCTCGCAGCCGCCGCCCTGCCGGCCCTCCTCATCACCCTTGCCGGCCTTGTCCCCGTCATCTTCCTCTCCTGGCGTCTCTCCCGCGCCCGCCCCGGTGCCCCCACATGACACCCACACCACCCCCAACCTCCCTCTCGGCAACGGGCGTCAGCCGCCTGTATGATGGTCTTGCCGTGGTCTCAGGCGTCTCTCTCGACCTCGCTCCCGGCGCCATTACGGCTCTGCTGGGCGGATCAGGCGCCGGAAAATCCACGCTGCTTCGCCTGTTCGCGGGACTCGAGCCCGTCGACGCAGGCGACGTGCGCCTGGGCGACACGATCTTGTCCCGGCCCGGTTACACCCTGCCTCCGGAAAAGCGCCACATCGGATTGATTTTCCAGGACTTTGCACTCTTCCCTCACCTCACGGCGCTGCAAAACACCACGTTCGGCCTTGCCCACCTGCCACGCGAGGAAGCCCGCGCCATCGCCACGCAATGGCTGTCGCGGCTTGGTCTCAGTGCCCGCAGCAGTGCCTATCCCCACGAGCTGTCCGGCGGCGAGCAACAACGCGTCGCCATCGCCCGCGCCCTTGCGCCCAAGCCCGCCGCTATCCTGATGGATGAGCCTTTTTCCGGCCTCGACCCGTCCCTGCGCGGCAGCGTCCGTCAAGAGGCGCTTGATGCGGTGCGCGCCGCAGGAATCCCGGCGCTTCTCGTCACGCACGATCCCGCCGAGGCGCTCGAAAGCGCCGACCACATCGCAATCATGAAAGCGGGCCGCATCCTGCAGCAGGGCAAAGCCAGTGACGTCTATCTCAAGCCCCAGGGCGCCGACATTGCCGCCGCGCTCGGACCGGTGAACCGGATCGCCGGAGGCGACATTCCACCGGGGCTGCTCAGTCAACCGGTCGCTCAGGACAGGCTGGTCGTCATCCGACCCGAAGGCGTGATCCCCGATGTGACCGCCCCTGTCAGGGCCCGTGTCCTCGCCAGCCGCCTCACGGGTCCGATGTCTCGGCTCGTGCTCGATATCGGGAATCTCCAGCTCACATCGCTGGTACCACGGGGCCTCGCCCCTGAGGTTGGCAGCGAAACAGGCATACAGATCGACCCGGAACTTGCGTTCATCTTCGCGTCATGTGATTCCTGACAAATGAGTCATGGATGTTGCTTCCCCCTCGCCAATACCGGCGCGCCTGCTTAAGTTCAAGGGGTTGGTATCACCTAGAGGAGACGCCTTATATGGCGCGACACTTCCTGCGACTTGCTGCTACGGCCATGGCCGCCGTCGCCTTTGCCGTGACGGCGTCGGCGCAAGGACTGATCCGCGACGCCGAGATCGAGGAAACCCTGCGGGAGTGGACCGATCCGATCCTCGAGGTCGCGGGTCTCACACCGGCGGATGTCGGCTTCTACATCATCAATGACCCGAGCCTGAACGCATTCGTCGCGAACGGCCAGAATATCCACCTCCATACCGGCCTGATCATCGCGGCGGAATCCCCGGCGCAGATCAAAGGCGTCATCGCACACGAAACCTGCCACATCGCCTGTGGCCACAGCGTCAGCCGCCAACGGGCCGCCGAAGTCGCATCGCGCCCGGCGCTCATCTCGATCGGTCTCGGCATCCTGGCCATTGCAGCGGGTGAAGGCGGTGCCGGTGCCGCCCTGATCGGCAGTTCCCAGCAATTTGCGGCGCTCAATTTCTTCGTTCACACGCGCTCGGAAGAATCCATGGCCGATGCCGCCGCCGTCGAATACCTGACACGGCTGCACCAATCGACCGGCGGCATCGTCGAGTTCTTCGAGAATTTCCGGTATCAGGAAGTTCTCTCCAACGCGCGTCGTTACCCTTATTTCCGTTCACACCCGCTCGCGTCGGACCGTATTCGTGCCGTGCGCGACATGGCCGAAAAATCCGGCCTGATGAATGAACCGCCGACACAACGCGAGCAGCTGCAATACGAGATGATGCGCGCGAAACTGATTGGCTTCCTCGATACGGCCAATAAAGTGCGCAATGAGTACCCCGCCAGCGATGACAGCGCACCAGCCCACTATGCCCGGTCCATCGCCGCGCTCCAGGCCTCCGACATTGATGTTGCCCTCAAGGAGGTCGACCTTCTCCTCGCGTCGCAGCCGGACAATCCCTACTTCTACGAACTCAAGGGCCAGATCCTCTTCGAAAGTGGCCGCACCGCTGAATCCGTCGCGCCACACAAGCGTTCGCTCGAACTCAAGCCTGGCCAGCCCCTGCTGCTGATCAACTATGCCCGCTCCCTGAATGCCCGCGACGAGCCGGGCGATGTCGAAGCAGCCGAATCCGCGCTGCGCGACGCGCTGATAGCCGAGCCGGAAAACGCCTTTGCCTGGGCCCAACTGGCCATCACGCTGGAAAAACAGGGCCGCAGGGCAGAAGCCCAGCTCGCTACTGCAGAGTCGGCTTATTCGATCGGGGACATCGTTCGGGCGAACCTGTTTGCACACCGCGCCGTCGACCAGCTTGAGCGTGGCACGCCGACCTACAGGCGGGCCGACGACATCCTGCTGATCACCGACCCCAGCAATCCGGACAATCGGGATTTCTACAATCGCGCCAATCGCGGCCCCCGGTTTTCAGTCCAGACAAGCGGTCGCGACATGCCATTCGGCAATTTCACAACTGACGGTCGCTGATCAACTTTCTGTCAGGCGCAATAGACGCTGTGTGGGCCGATCGTATAGATGGCGCCAAGCATTGCTTCGGATTCAAGAATTGAGAAGGCCTATCCATGATACGCAAACTGTTCACTGCAGCGGCGCTGACCGCTATCGCCCTGACGCCCGCTTGCGCTCAGGACTCGACATCCAGCAAAATGGACCGCGCCGAAATCGAACAGATCGTCCGCGAATACATCCTCGAAAACCCTCAGATTATTGAAGATGCGCTCGTCGCGCTGGGTGAGCAGCAGCGCGACGAAGCAGCCGCCGCCGCACAAGCAGCGATCAAAACCCACAAGGACAAGCTTTACAGCCTTGCCAGTGATCATTTCATTGGCCCCGCCGATGCCAAGGTCACCGTCGTGGAATTCTTCGATTACCGTTGCGGTTACTGCAAGCGCTCAGTCGACGCGATCCAGGCATTGCCTGCCGAGTATGACGGCAAGGTTCGCGTCGTATTCAAGGAATTGCCGATCTTTGGCGGCATCAGCGAGACAGCCTCCCTCGCCGCCCTGGCGGCTGGCAAGCAGGGCAAGTACAATGCCATGCACATGGCCTTGATGGGCCTGAAATCGAATGATGACCTGACCGAAAAGCGTATCGATTCCCTCGCAGAATCGATCGGGGTCAACGTCAAGAAAATGCGCGCTGACATGAAGTCCATGGAAATCCAGCAACAGCTTTCCGACATGAAGGCGTTGGGCCGCGCGCTCGAAGTCGGCGGCACGCCCGGCTTCTTCGTCGGCAACACGCATATTGAGGGCGCCGATACAGCCAAACTGACCGCTGCCATCAAGGCAGAGCTGGGCAGCTAATCGTCAGACTCGACACTGCCGCGCAGGGACTTGATTTCACCCCGGCGTTTTTTCGATGCAATACGACGCCGCACGCTGCCGGCCGTGGGCCGTGTCGCAACGCGCCGCTTCGGACGGATTGACGCTTTCAGGATCATCTGGGCGAGACGTTTGCGAGCAGCCTCGCGATTCATCGGCTGGCTGCGGTGCTCGCTCGCCTCGAGGATCAAGCGACCGTCATTTGTGATCCGGCTGCCATAGAGCTTCGTGAACCGTGCCTTGACGTCAGCCGGCAGGGAAGATGCCTCGACGTTCCAGGTCAGCTGGACGGCAGACGACACCTTGTTGACGTTCTGGCCGCCCGGCCCCGAAGCGCGTACAAAGGCTTCGCTCAGTTCCCAGGCGGGCACTGTCAACTCACCTGATACGCGAAGATCGCCGAATTCGGACATGCTGGACCTTTAACATGGTGTTCAGGTGGAGTTCAGCCCGCAACCGTTAAAACTTGCCTCAAGATCGCGCCATTGTGCGGTCATCTACAGGAGGCGAGAGCGCCATGAATCTGTTGAAGAACCTTGCACGCCTGATCGCGGCGGCAGCCACAGTCGGCCTGCTAGCCGCGCCAATCGCCAGCGCCGATCAAGGGCGACGCGGCCATGACAATCGTGGCGGAGATTATTCGCGCGGACATGATGATCGCGGAAGCAATCGCGGTCATGACTATCGCGGTGATCGTGGTCGCCATGACAACTATCGCCACCATGACCGCAAGCGCGATCATTATCGCCGGCCACCGCCGCGCCATTACAGCCATCATCCTTCCCACGCCTACTACGCCCCCCCACCGCGCTACTATGCGCCCCCACCCCGGTATTACGCCCCGCCGCCCCACTATTATGCGCCGCGCCATTCGGTCGGCGGTTACTACCAACCTCACGGGCAAACGGTGTATATCCGCGACTACAACCAATACGGCCTCTATGCGCCCCCACGCGGCTACTACTGGGCTCGCGACTATGACCGAGGGGATGCGATCCTCGCCTCCGTGGCCACCGGTGCCATCATCGGTCTCGTCATCGGTGTGATTGCTACCAACTAGCCTAACTGACTGAATTTTCAGCACTTGAGGAACGCCCGGATGCCACGTCCGGGCGTTTTTCGTTTCGGTATCCAAAAGATCGCCGGAAATGCGTCATGTTTACTTTTAATTGGTGCAAATCATGCTTAACTTTGAGTCGTCCCGGATGGCCCTGGACAAAGTTCGTGCAAGCAGCACGTTTGAAAGGAGGTGATCCATGTCGAGTGAGAAACCAGATGAGGCCGTTGGGTCTGTGTCCTATGGTGTCTGGCTGGAGCAGCCTCCCGTCAGTACGTAGAGACATGGTAGGGCCGCTGTGACGCCGCCCGGACCTGACTTGCCCCATGGGCTCACGGAAGCCGCCCCTCGACAGGGCGGCTTCTTTGATTCTGCGCGTGAACGACGCGGGTTACCTTGTCGCCAAAACAGGGCTATCTGCCTGCGCAGGAACTTTTGGGAGAGACGATCATGTCAGCGCTGACTCACGCGAAATCCGGATGGGCCATCGGCAAGGGAAAGCCACTCGCCGTCATTGCCGGCCTGAACGTGCTGGAAAACAGGGCGCTCGCGCTGACCGTCGGCGCCCAGTTGAAAGCCATCTGCGCTGAACTCGGCCTGCCTTACGTGTTCAAGGCGAGCTTCGACAAAGCCAATCGCTCTTCCATCCATTCCTATCGCGGCCCCGGACTGGAAGAGGGCCTGAAAATCCTGAAGGAAGTGAAGACCGAACTGGACGTGCCGATCTGTACCGACCTGCACACGGCCGAACAGGCCGAGCCTGTTGCGGCCGTTGCTGACATTGTCCAGATCCCCGCCTTCCTCTGCCGGCAGACCGATCTCGTCGTCGCGACGGCCCGCGCCACGGCCAAGGCTGGCGGCATCGTTCAGGTTAAAAAGGCCCAGTTCATCGCACCGTGGGACACGAAGAACATCGTCACCAAAATCGGTGAAGCATCCGACGTCGGCGTCATCCTGTGCGAGCGCGGCTCCAGCTTCGGGTACAACAACCTCGTGGTCGACATGTTGGGCATTCCCGAAATGCAGAAGCTCGGCTGCCCTGTCACGATCGACGCCACTCATGCCGTTCAGCTGCCCGGCGCGGACCCCCGCACTGGCGGCGCCTCGACCGGTGGCCGCCGCGACGGCGTGGCGATCATCGCCAAGTCCGCCGTGGCTGCGGGCGCTGATGGCGTGTTCCTCGAATTTCACACTGACCCTGACGCCGCCCTGTGCGATGCACCGAGCTGCCTGCCCGTGTCTGAGGCCAAAGCCCTTCTGACCACGCTCAAAGCCCTGCACGAGGTGGTTCAGGGATAGGCCGATGTCGCGCCTTATCCTGTTCAACAAGCCCTTTGGCGTGCTGTCACAATTCACCGATGAGGGTACAGCAGGATCGCCGCGCAAGACCTTGTCCGACTTCATCGACGTGCCGGGCGTCTATCCCGCCGGCCGACTCGACCAGGACAGCGAGGGCCTGCTTGTCCTCACCGATAACGGCCAGCTGCAGAATCGCATCAGCGACCCGAAATTCAAGCAGCCAAAAACCTACTGGGCGCAAGTTGAAGGCGTGCCTGATGGTGCTGCTTTGCAGGACCTGTGTTCTGGTGTGGTGCTGAAGGATGGCAAGACCGCCCCCGCCAAGGCCGAAGCCATTCCGGAACCCGAGAACCTATGGCTTCGCGATCCGCCGATTCGTTTCCGTAAGTCCGTGCCTGACAGCTGGATCAGCCTCACCATCACCGAAGGTCGCAACCGCCAGGTCCGCCGCATGACCGCAGCCGTCGGCCACCCCACCCTGCGCCTCATCCGTGCGCAAGTCGGCGATTGGCGTCTAGGGGAGCTTCGCCCCGGCGAGTGGCGCGCCATTGCCGTCTAACCGCCACGCCCTTCACACGCGCCCGCAGCCAAGCTAGCAAATGGCGTAGCCCCGTCATCGGTCCTGCAACCGGACGTCACCCAGGAGATTTCCTTGGCCATCATTACCCTCCCAACATGGTTCGACGACAACGCACCGCAATGGGCGAAAGACACCGTCATCTATATAGGGACCATCTGGAACCAGGGTGCCTATGGCCTGACCTATGGCGAGATATTCACTTCAGTCGTCATCGTGTTGATCGCGCTTCTGGTCCGTGGCCTGTTTGCACGAATTGTCGCGACAACCGTCATGCGTCTCACGTCCGGTACGAAGACGCGGCTCGATGATGCTCTTGTCGATTCGGTTTCGACACCGCTGAAGCTTGTACCTGTCATTATCGGTATCTATATCGCCCTGCAGGTCACGGATATTTCGGGCGATGCCGAGATCTACGTCACCCGCATCCTGCGATCCATCATCACATTGGTCGTGTTCTGGACACTGGCGCGCGCGGTAAATGCGTTCGAGTTCATTTTGGGCAACCTGCGCGACGCACTGTCATCAGCAGCCGTCGACTGGATGGTGAAAGCGCTTCAAATCATCCTCGTCATCCTCGGCCTCGGCGCCGTGGCCGATCAATGGGGTATCCAGATCGCGCCGCTTCTGGCTGGCCTCGGCGTACTGGGCATTGCGGTCGGTCTGGGCGCGCAGGACCTGTTCAAGAACCTCATCTCGGGCATCCTCATCATTACCGAAAAGCGGTTCGTGCCGGGCGAGTGGATTCGCGCCGATGGCGTGGTCGAGGGCACCGTGGAGAAGATCAACTTCCGTTCAACGCTCGTTCGCCGTTTCGACAAGAGCCCCGTCTATGTGCCCAACAGCGCCTTGTCCGATGCCGCTGTCACCAATTTCTCGCGTATGACTTACCGGCGCATCAAATGGGTTGTCGGCGTAGAGTACCGCACCACGGTCGACCAGCTGAAATATATCCGTGACGAGATCGAAGCTTGGCTGTGGAACGATCCCCGGTTCGCCAAGCCACCCGAGGCGGCCCTGTTCGTGCGAATCGACAGTCTGAATGCCAGCTCGATCGACTATCTGATCTATGCTTTCACCTATACGAAAGACTGGGGCGAATGGCTGGAAATCAAGGAAGAGTTTGCCGTTGCGGTGATGGATATCATCGCACGGGCCGGCACGGATTTCGCCTTCCCGAGCCAGACAGTCTACCTGCAGCAAACCGATCCACCGGAAATCATGGCGCCGCCAGCGCGCAGCGAAAGCACAGAGCGCGCCCGCAGGGCGATTGAGAATACCAGGCAGCCGCACGGCATAGGCGAGGTCGACAAGGACAACTGACGCCGTCATCGACTTCGCCAAACCGAAAGCGCTACCGCACCCAGGCGCCCGGTTGATTGGTGCGATAGCCGAGCGCCTTATAGGCTGCGTCGATCAGGCTCTGGCCACGATCATTGACGAGCAGGCCGGCGCCCATCTGGTTCATCGTATAGCTGAAGGCGAGGCCGCATTCAGGATCAGCGAAGCCGATTGAACCGCCTGCGCCGACATGACCAAACGCATCATTGCCCATGATCGCGGTCATCTGGTCGCCAGCCGGATAGGCGCGGTTGTCCATCGACTTCATGAAGCCGGAAGCGAATCGTGTCGGCACCAGCAGTGTCGCATCGCGCTGCGTGGCGGTCGACACCATGCCCATGCTGGCCAGCCGGTCCGGCGAGACAAGGCTGCCGTCATTGCAGGCGAGCGGCGTATACATCGCGACCTGTCCGCGCGCGTTCGAGAGGCCTCCGGCGCCGCCGATCTCGGCCTTGTGCGCCTCTGGATCGTTCGGGTTCCAGCCGCCGGAATTCATGAAGGAGAGATGCTGGATCGACGCCGGATCCGTCATCAGCAATTGCGTGAACTCGGTCGGAACATCGCCGTCCTTGGGGACATAAGTCAGGATTGGCGCGATGTGCGGCTTTTCACTGTCGGGCAAGCCAATCCAGAATCGCGCGCCGGTTGGCCCGGCCACTTCCTCGGCGAAGAAGGAGCCGAGCGACTTGCCGGAAACGCGCCGCACCAGTTCGCCTACCGTCCAACCGAAATTAACCATGTGATAGCCATTGCGCGTGCCAGGCTCCCAGAACGGTTCCTCGTCCTGCATGCGGCCGATCATGTAATCCCAGTCAGTGAACCCGCCGGGCTTCACGGGGGCCCGCAGCGCCGGCAGTGCGCTTTCATGGTTCAGCATCATCTGGACTGTGGTCTTTTCTTTGCCGTTCTTTGCAAACTCGGGCCAGTAGTCAGAGACGAGCGCGCTCCGCTTCAGGAGGCCCCGGTCGATCAGGATATGCGCGCACAGCGCGGTCGCCGCCTTCGTGCACGAAAACACGATGGACACTGTGTTCTCTTGCCAGGCATCGCCCGTCCCGGCATCTGCCACCCCGCCCCAAAGATCGACCATGGTCTCGCCGTTCACCGAAAGGCAAACCGACGCGCCCACTTCGCCGCGCTCGGCAAAATTGCGTTCGAACTCCTCCTTCAATTCCGCAAATTTTGGATCGCAGCTGCCTTTAACCGTTCCGGCCATTTCATCTCTCCCTGAATTTTGTCTTTGCTTTGGACGGACTTTAGCTTCCGCCCTCCAAAAAGCGAGACAAATGAAAAGGCCGCCCGGCATGGCAGGGCGGCCTTTTTATTCTTTGATGTTCCCGAAGCGCCGATCAGGCGGTCTCTTCGGCACTGTCCTTCTTGGCGGAGCGCTTCTTGGCCGGCTCGGCGGCATATTTGAACGCGAGTTTTTCCTCGTCCTTCTTGTCGATATCGATCTTGACCAGACCGCCCTTCTGAAGCTTGCCGAACAGCAACTCCTCAGCCATCGGTTTCTTGACATGCTCCTGGATCGTGCGGGCGAGCGGCCGCGCGCCCATGTCCGGATCGAAGCCGCGCTTGGCCAGCCAGTCGCGTGCCGCCTTGGTGATTTCGATCGCGACGTTGCGATCTTCCAGTTGCACTTCAAGCTGCAGGATGAACTTCTCGACCACCCGGTCGATAATTTCCGGCGTCAGGCCGCCGAACACGATAGTTGCATCGAGACGGTTGCGGAATTCCGGCGTGAACAGACGCTTGAGCGCCTCTTCCTGCTCGTCGTGTTTCTTGCCACGCCCGAAGCCAATGGCATTCTTCGATGCATCCGATGCGCCCGCATTAGTGGTCATGATCAGGATGACATTGCGGAAGTCGACCTTGCGGCCATTGGCATCCGTCAGCGCGCCATTGTCCATGACCTGAAGCAGGATGTTGAACAGGTCCGGGTGGGCCTTCTCGATCTCGTCGAGCAGAAGGACACAATGCGGATGCTGGTCGACGCCGTCGGTCAGCAGGCCGCCCTCGTCATAACCGACATAGCCCGGAGGCGCGCCGATCAGGCGGGAAACGGTATGCCGCTCCATATATTCCGACATGTCGAAGCGCAGCATCTCCACGCCCATGATGGACGCGAGCTGCTTGGCAACTTCGGTCTTGCCGACGCCGGTCGGACCGGTGAACAGGTAGGAGCCGATTGGCTTGTTCGGCTCGCGCAGGCCAGCCCGGGCGAGCTTGATCGCCGCCGACAGAGCGGTGATGGCAGCATCCTGACCGAACACGACACGCTGCAAATCCGTATCAAGTGACTTCAGTGCGATCACATCGTCGCTCGACACCTGCTTGGGGGGAATGCGCGCGATCTTGGCGACCACAGCTTCCACATCGCGGATGCCGACTTGTTTCTTGCGTTTGTTGGCCGGCAACAGCCATTGCGCTGCGCCCGCCTCGTCGATCACGTCGATCGCCTTGTCTGGCAGCTTGCGGTCTGTGATATAGCGGTCCGATAATTCCACAGCCGCTTTGATCGCATCGTTCGTGTACCGCAGGCCGTGGAAATCCTCGAAGCGGGATTTCAGCCCCGTCAGGATCTTGATCGCATCCGGCACGGTCGGCTCAACCACGTCGATCTTGCGGAACCGGCGCGACAGGGCGCGGTCCTTTTCGAAGTGCTGCTTGTATTCCTTGAACGTCGTCGAGCCCATGCAGCGCAGGCCGCCATTCTGAAGCGCGGGCTTCAGCAGGTTCGACGCATCCATGGCACCGCCCGATGTGGCACCGGCGCCGATGATCGTGTGGATCTCATCAATGAACAGGATGGCTTTTTCCTGTTGCTCAAGTTCCTTCATCACGGATTTGAGGCGTTCCTCGAAATCACCGCGATAACGCGTGCCGGCCAGCAGTGCGCCCATGTCGAGCGACCAGATGATCGCTTCGTCCAGGATTTCCGGCGCTTCGCCATCAACAATGCGCTTGGCGAGCCCTTCAGCGATAGCCGTTTTGCCGACCCCCGGGTCGCCCACGAGAATCGGGTTGTTCTTGTTGCGGCGGCAAAGCACTTCAATGCAGCGGTTCACCTCCATGTCGCGACCGATCAGCGGATCGATCTTGCCGGCGCGTGCCTTTGCATTGAGGTTCACGCAATACGCATCGAGCGCCTCGTGCCCCTGCTTCACGGCTTCTTCTTCGCCCCCTTCGGCGCCGCGCGGGCTCGTCGGGCGAGACATGCCGGGCTGTTTGGCCACGCCATGCGAAATGAAGTTCACGGCATCATAGCGGGTCATGTCCTGCTCTTGCAGGAAGTAGGCAGCATGGCTTTCGCGCTCGGAGAAGATCGAGACCAGCACATTGGCGCCAGTCACTTCATCGCGGCCCGAGCTTTCGACGTGCAGGATTGCGCGTTGGACAACGCGCTGGAACGCGGCGGTCGGCTGCACGCGCCCTTCGCTTTCTTCGAGGATCAGGCTGGAAAGCTCTTCATCGATATAACGTACGAGGTCGCCGATCAGTGCTTCGATATCAACCTTGCAGGCTCCCATGACTTCGCGGGCATGTTCGTCTTCCGTCAAGGACAGCAGAAGGTGTTCCAGCGTGGCATACTCATGGTCGCGTTCGGACGCGAGTGTGAGCGCCTTTTCGAGAGCGGTTTCGAGAGAGTGGGACAATCGTGGCACTTTGGGGGACCTTTCAGGGGTCGGAGGTGAAATCTAGTCTTCTTTCTCCATAACGCATTGGAGAGGGTGCTCATGGCGTTTGGCAAGGTCAAGCACCTGGGCGACTTTTGTTTCCGCCACTTCGTAGGTGTAGACCCCGCACAGACCGACGCCCTTCTGGTGGACATGCAGCATGATCCGGGTCGCCTGTTCACGCGAGCGATTGAAGTAGCGCTCCAGGATATGGACGACGAACTCCATCGGCGTGTAATCGTCATTCAACAGCAAGACCCGGTAAAGCGAGGGCTTTTTTGTCTTGATCCGCGTCTGCGTGACGATGTCGACACCGATGCCGTCTCCACCACCAGGCGGATTGCCCGCCGGCGGACCCGGCATGTTCGGATCGCTCATCCGGACAAGATCAGATGTCATGGTCATAGCCATAAGATATACGTTCCTGCGTGAGATTGAAGGGACCAAGCGTGGCAAAAGCATGACTTGCCTGCTTTTAGGGCATGGCGAGCGCACTGAGCAGCGCGTTCACACGTTTGCCATTGGTCCCGAGATCGGAATAACCGACCCGTGATCGCGAGTAGACGACAAGCGTCGACTGGTGGTCGTGTTCTGCGACGGGCAGCACCAGAATGTCGATATCATCCTTGAACCGAAGCAGCTTGGTTACGGCAATGAAACTTATGCGGCCTGCCGCCGGGTCAGACGCCGTGATCTTCCAGTCGCTACGCGCCGCGACCATCTGCATAATGTCCTCAAACAGCGCCGCCAGCGTGCGGTCGAAAACCGGCGATGATTCGTCCGGCAGGGCAGAGTCGGCAAAACCGTCCGGTGCGATGAGCCAGTTATTGGGTTTCGCCGGGCGCTTGAAAGTCTGGAAGTCGATAAAATCGGTCATGGCGCTATCGTAGTCGCCTTGCTTGGCGGATGCCACGCGAAAAACACGTGGCCCAGTAACAAAGAACCGGGCCAAAAAGGCCCGGCTCTTCTTAATCTACCCACTCTACTGCCTGATGGGGCGAACCCCATCGGACCTCACGAGCCTACTTGCTGGTCCAAGCTGCAGTGAATGGCTTGGCAGCGTCGCGCCATGCCAGCATGCAGAGCTCGGCCTGTGCGTTCATTTCTGACGTATAGGCTGAATACAGGGATTTTGCAAAGCCGGACTGAATTTCCATGAGCTTGCGC
>Ga0209390_10001167_pt1 | contig 51861 bp, 49 predicted proteins | sample BON01_FD_187212 | JGI IMG/M metagenome (GOLD analysis project Ga0209390, IMG submission 187212) | Freshwater microbial communities from Lake Bonney liftoff mats and glacier meltwater in Antarctica - BON-01 (SPAdes) (version 2) | ecosystem: Environmental > Aquatic > Freshwater > Ice > Glacier...
TCGTCGAGCGGCGTCGAAACCATCCCCGAATGCACGTCTATCACTACGCGCCCTACGAACCCAGCGCACTTGGCAAGCTGATGGGCCGCTACGGCACACGCGAAGCCGAGCTGGACGACTTGTTGCGCGGTGGCGTGTTCGTCGACCTGTACCGAGTCGTGCGCCAAGCCCTTGTCATTGGCTCACCGTCGTATTCGTTGAAGAAGCTTGAGCCCCTCTACATGGAGGCCCGGACCGGCGAGATCGTCGACGCCGGTTCCAGCATCGTCGAGTACGAGCGATGGCTACAGACCGGCGACCAACAGATCCTCGACGACATCGAGGCGTACAACCGTGATGATGTCGAGTCGACGTGGCGGCTGCGCGACTGGCTGGAAGAGCGACGCCAGGAACTGATCGCTGCTGGTGAGGTGGTCGATCGACCTGCACGTCGAGCAACTGCGGGGGACGAAAAGGAACCGGCTGAGTTTGAGCGCGACGAGGACGTTCTCGCCGATCGGCTGCTCAATGGTCGCGTCGACCCACCGACCGAGGCCGACGATGAGGACACGCGCGCCCGTTGGCTGATGGCCCACTTGCTGCGATGGCACCGACGGGAGGACAAGCCCGAGTGGTGGCGCTACTTCGACCGAATACTGAACTGCGACGAAGCGGACCTTCTCGCCGACACCGAAGCCATCGCCGGGTTGAGCGTGGCAGGTGAACCAACGCCAGACAAGAGATCCCTCACCTGGCACTACGCATTCGATCCCGACCAAGAACACAAGCTCCCCGTCGGGAAGCAAGTGCTCGACCCGGCGACTGCGCGAACGAGGTATCAGACCGGGAGTGGACCCCCGGGACCGGGGACGCTCGTGAGCATCGATCACGCACGTGGCACTCTGAGTCTGCGCCGCGGTGCCACATCGGCAGCCCCCCACCCAACCGCTCTCATTCCGGCTGGTCCAATCCGCACCGCCGAGCAACGGTCCTCGCTGCAACGGGTGGCCGCAGCGCTGGTCGAGCACGGTATCGATGGGCCCGGGCCAGCCGAGGCAGCTCGCCAGTTCCTTGCTGGCCGTCCGCCCAGGGTGAACGGCGGCGGACGCCAGGGAGATTCTCTACGAGTCGATGGCGAATCGGCGCTCGACGCTGCAGTGCGGCTTGCGTTGACGCTCGACCGTTCATTTCTGCCGATCCAAGGTCCTCCGGGTTCGGGCAAGACCTTCACAGCGGCGCGAGTCATCATCGCTCTCGTGGGCGCCGGGCGGAAGGTTGGGATCACCGCGAACAGCCATGCCGTCATCGGCAACCTCCTCAAGGAGGTCGCCGAACAGGCCTCCGAGCAAGGCGTCGGATTGCGAGCGATCCAGAAGGTCTCCGACACAGCGGACGGCTTCAGCCACCCTTCGGTGCAGATCACCACGAAGAATGAAGATGTTGAGAGTGCTTTGTCGGGCGGTGCCGTTGATGTGGTCGCTGGTACCGGGTGGTTGTTCGCGAAAGCGGGGATGACCGAGGCGGTCGACACGCTCGTGATCGACGAAGCTGGCCAGCTCTCCCTGGCCAACGTGCTCGCCGTTGCCCCAGCCGCATCGAACCTGATCTTGGTGGGCGACCCACGGCAACTCGCTCAGCCCTCCAAGGGAACCCACCCAGCAGGTGCGGAGGCCTCGGGACTCGACCATGTTCTCGGCGGCGAGGCGACGATGCCAAGTCATCTCGGCCTGTTCCTCGATCGAAGCTGGCGAATGCACCCGGAAATTTGTGGATTCATCTCAGAGCAGGTCTACGACGGACGCCTTGAAAGCGAGGCCCACTGCGCCGTCCAACAGATCGACGATGGTGCCGTCGTGGGTGGAACAGGGTTGCGATGGATTGCTGTCGAACACGAAGGGAACCGCACCTCGTCGGCAGAAGAGGGCGAAGCAGTGGCGATGGCATTCGAAGCTTTGTTGGGACGAATGTGGACCGATCGCACAGGAGCCCGGGGCCCCATCGGCATCGACGACATACTGGTCGTCGCCCCCTACAACGCGCAGGTCCACCTACTCACCGAACGCCTGCCGGCTGGCGCAAGGGTCGGCACCGTCGACAAGTTCCAAGGACAACAGGCCCCGACGGTTCTCGTGTCGTTGTCGGCCTCGAGCGCCGAGGACATATCACGCGGCATGGAGTTTCTCTACTCCCGGAACCGCCTCAACGTCGCCGTCTCACGAGCGAAAGCGCTGTGTGTCATGGTCGGCAGCCCGACGCTGCTCGCGGTGTCTTGCCGCACAGTCGACCAGATGAGACTCGCCAACGTGCTGTGTCGATATGTCGAGATGGCCGAGCGCCCCGACTGAGTCGAGAGTGTTCGAGATCACGGGGGCCATGGGATCGTGCCGGCTCAACACGGAGCAGGAAGCGCATCACCGCAACACCTGAGCAAGAACACCTAACGTTCGCCCCATGCGGGCAGCAGATTTCGATCAGATCATCATCGTCGACCTTGAAACGACTGGTCTTGGGCCGGGCGCACGACCAGTTGAGGTCGCGTGGATCCAAGTCGACCACGACCTGAACGAGGTAGCGAGAGCGGGGTCTCTGGTCAACCCCGGCATACCCATCGAACCTGGAGCGTCGGCGGTAAACGGGATCACCGATGCCATGGTCGCCGAATCACCGACGCTCGAGCATCTCGTGCGGTCGATTCATGGCAATCCGTTCGCCGCTGGTCACACACTCGTGATCGCACACAACGCACCCTTCGACTCTCCCCACTTCGCTCCATTCTTCGACACCAGCGAATCGCTGTGCACCATGCGCCTTTCCCGGCACCTCCTTGCCGATTTCGACAACTACCGCCTTGACACCCTGTGCACTGACCTCGGCCTGAGCGGTACACAAGACCATCGGGCAATGGGCGACACTGAGATGTGTTTGGCTCTCATGAAGCACCTGGCTGATCATCACGAAGACGGCATCAACGGTCTGCTCGCACTGTCGGCCAGCGCTCTCTCCGAAATGACGATGACGTTTGGAAAACACAAGAACACACCCATCGCAGACCTGCCATCCAGCTACGTGAAATGGATGCGCTCCGAGATAGACAACCTCGACGGCGACCTCCTCGCGTGTCTCGATCTGCACCACCCCTCGGCCTGATGCCGAAGCCCCTTGCGCCGGGGATCCAGTGTCGAGTTCCCAGTCAGAGCGGCCGGGCAACAGCGCGGGCAAGTCCTCTGATCCGCGTGCGGCGGTGCGCAGCTTCTGTTTCGTCTACTCCAGCGACTGCGACTCGCATCACGGGCCCGTCCTCGGCGAAGTCGATCGCCAGCTGACTCCGAATCGGATCAAACTCAGCGTCACCGAACGAGGCGGTCTCGCCGGCCGCTGCCATCAACTCGAGACAGGTCCACAGGTCGACTGCATCCCGGTCGACGTCGCGCACACGTCGAGCCTGCAGCTTCAATCCGAGCAGACTCGCAAGGTCGGGCAGCAACACGTCGAGCTGAACGACATCGCCATCGGTCAACCTCACCTCGCCAACGACGCGAACATGTGGACGGCGAAGCGCCTCGGCGAGTCCGCCGACCTCGACCGTGTTCGTCGAGCCGTACCGAACTGCCTGGCGCAACCGCGTCCGGTAGCTCGGCACCAGCAAATCAACCGTTGCAGTTCGCTCCCCCGACAGCACGACTGCCACGCCACCGATCAGACGATGACTCTCCCCAGCCAGCAGAGCGCCGATCTCGGCAATCGCGATGAAGCTCCTATCGGACGCGCTCGAGGTCGAGACCAGGCGTCGCGCACGAAGCTGTCGTCGGGCACCGGACGCACGAGCACCGTTGCGGCCGCTGCAGTGTCGGCGCGCACGAAACCCAGTTCGTCCATCGACGAGTCCTCGACAGATCCGTACGCAACCGCAGGAGTCATCAGCCTGCGAGGTGCCATCCATGCGCTGCGGTTCTTTCCTGGCAATCACGAGAAACCCAGCAGGACGCGGCCAACGTCAGGCGACTCGGCGGTTGAGCTGGCGCTCCACTGAGGTGACGGCTTTCTTCTTGTCAACCTTCCTCCCGGAAAGCTGCTTGCGGGCGCCCATGTCACCAGACGCAAGACCAACGACCAGACTGCGCTGCCGCTTCGTCCGAACCTTGGAGTACACCGCCGGAGAGTCTGAGCCAGGATGAACGACGACGACGACGGGTCCGTCGCAGAGCCCGATGCATTTGAGTTCAAGCACTTCGCATTCTCGATCGAGTGCCTTCTGCACCTTTGCGAACTCGCAGCGCTTCCGACAATCCTTACCGGCACAGAGGCCGACCATCGCCTTGTTGTCGACCGATGTAGCCGTGAGTTTCGCCCGGTCAGCCAATGGTGTAGTCCCGGAGCAGCTTGTTCATCTCGATGACGTGTAGTTCCTCGGCGCCAATCTGGGTCCGTGCGTACTCCTCGAGGTAAATCGAGTCGCCCTCGGCGAGTGCGAGCAAGTTGCGGTAGAGGTCGAGCGCCCGCCGTTCATGACCGATCGACTCACGCAAGATGTTTTCGATGGTGTGATCGTGCGACTCTTCGATGTCGGCAATGCCCTGCGTTGGGTGGCCCCCGAGGCCGGTGAGGATCTCGCCAGCCTGGCGAGCGTGCACCAGCGATTCGTCTGCCTGCTCTTGCATGAACGCCACCAGAGGCAGACGGTTCGGGCCGGTGATCACGAGTGCGTAGTGCGTGTACCTGACGACCCCGGCAAGCTCAGCGAGCATGATCTCGTTGAGGACCGGGTTGATGTCAGTGGTGTCGATGAGTGTGTCAACCATAGAGTTCGATGTCGCTTTCGGCGTGATTCGGGACGTTCGGATGGATTCGGACTGACCGTCAGGTACTGACGAGAATGCGTTCGCCCGTGAAGGGCGCGATGCCGATGAAGCTCTCGCCCACTCGGACCATGAGCGTCCCGTCGGGTGATACGGATGTGACGCTGACTGCCTCACCCGGCTGGATTGCTGACGCTTCGAGAAACTCGAGGAGGCCAGGCTCGAATTCGAGTTCTTCGGTGATGCGACGCACGACAACAACCTGACCGACTTCGGTTTCAGACAGTGGTTGCAGGGCAGCAGGTTCGTACGCCGATCCGGGGATCGGGTTCCCGTGCGGGCAGGTCGTCGGATGGCCGAGCAGCTCGTCCATTGAGCGTTCGACTGACTCGCTCATCACGTGCTCCCACTTCCCTGCTTCGTGATGTGCGTCGGCCCAGGAGAGCTGCAAAATATCGGTGAGGAAACGCTCAGCAAGGCGGTGTCGGCGCACTGTGCGCTCACCGAGCCGCTCTCCCTCCGGCGTCAGTCGGATCCCACCGCCCGCAGCGACCAGCCCCTCCGCTTCGAGCCGTTTGATCATCTCGCTGACTGCCGCACGGCTGACATTGAGCCGCTCGGAGATACGAACCTGAGCGATTTGAAGGTTGTCTTCACCGAGTTCGAAGATGCACTCGCAGTACTCCTCGAATGCGGGGTGGAACTCGCCTGGCGTTGCCATGCCTACAAGTATAGCGAGAAGATCGCCGCCTTGTAAAGTATGCTTAACTTTTTTTGTCAATAGGGTTTACGAACGACCCGGCAACGGTTCGCCCAGCCGAACAACAGAGGCCACCAGGTACGCCTCAACGGTTCCCTCCAACGCCTTGGCATCTGCCATGAAGCGAACCTTCTCGTCGAACGACACCGTTGAGTCGAAGACGAGTGTCCATGCTTCGGCTCCGGCGGCTTCTTCATCGCCACCCTCATCAGCCCCACCTGCTGAGGAGCTGGACCCAGGGGTCGCTGCGGCGAACTCGATGTACTGCTGATCCAGCCCGAATGCGATCTCTGGATCCTGATGAGCGAACTTGCTACGGCTGTCGACATCGACACAAGCTCGTTGCGAACCAGACCCTCGTCACCTCGACCATGATCGTGCGCCTGGAGGAGACGGTCGACGCATTCTCCGAACGCTTCGACCCTCCGACCGAGTTCGTGGTCCCAGGCGAGACATGCGTCGCTGCACTGCTCGACGTCGCTGGAATCTCATCGGGCGTCAGCCCGCCTCGACCGCCTCGACCGATGCGAGATCGTCGACGTCTTCGTGATTCTCGTCGTCGGGGACGAAGCGGCGTTCGGCCAGTCGTTCAGGCAGCAACGGCGGTGCGCCAGCCTCGACCCAGTCGGCAAGGGCGGCGGTGACGGCGGTGTCGAGAACGTCACCGAACCAGATGCGTTCACTGCCTGATCGCACGACAACGACGTTGGAGCGTTCGCACGGTCCAAGACAGTTCGTCGTGTACAGCTTCGCTCGTCGACGACCCGCTACCGCTACCTGCAGCCGGTCGACCTGGGCGACATGATCGACGTCGTCGTGCTTGTCTGTGCCACAGCAGCACCCCCGGCAGACCAGCATCGACACGCTGTCTGCACGCCGCTGAACGCGTAATCGAGCATCAGAGTCAACACCGTCGGTGTCAGCCATCAGTGTCCGTGCCCAACGTGTTGATCATCGTCGCTCAAGTGAGAGTGCCGGTGTTCGGCAGCGTGGTGCGAATGGCCGACACCAATCGCCTGGCCAGCTTTTTCTTCCATCCCTGGGAACGGCGCGCGGTACGCGCACGTGTCGCAATTGACGACCGGTACTCCGTCGAGAGCCTCGAGGTAGCGGCGGGTGATCACCACGACAAGCCGTGGATCTGGGCCGAAGTAGCCGGCGTCGACCACATCGATGCCGGTGCGTTCAACAAATTCGGCGATCTCGTCGCGTGCTCGTTCGATCAATTTGCCGTTGCACAGGAACCAGAAGAACACGGCGATACGGCGGTGACCGAGTCGTTCCATCATGTCCAGGGCAGCGGGCGTGCGCGGCCAGGTCATTCCTGTGAATCCCACTTGCAGATCGCCGGCATCGACCCATTCGCCGAGCAGCCGCGCCGCCTTGGTGGCCTCGCCGTTCGCGTCGGGGTCGCTGGTACCGCGGGCGATGACGAGCAGCGGGACGCCCGTACCGTCGACGGCTCCGAGATTGTCGGCAGCGATCTCGACGAGTTCGGGCACGACTCCGAGAGGCGAGCCGAATCTGAGGTCGACCTGCGGGTGACGCAGCCGGCCCTCGACCACGATCGCCGGCACGTCGCTTTTCGCATGGCTCGCTCCGAGCAGCATGAACGGCAAAACCACAATGCGTCGGCAGCCGCGCGCGATCATCTCGTCGAGCACTTGGGCTGCCGGCGGGTCAGTCATCTCGAGGAATCCGACTTCGACGATGCGATCGGGGTGAGCAGCCGCTGCCATGTCGCCGATCTCGTGCATCTGTGCCGCGCTGATCATGCACTTTGAGCCGTGCCCCACGATGAGGAGGCCCTCGGTTACCGAACGGGGCCCACGCTGCAGCCTCTTCGACGGGGCCCTCGATGAGCGCAAAGGAATCAACGTGGTACGTGGGACGATCATGAGGAGCCTTCCAAAGAGCGGTTACGGATGAGTGCTGCGAGCGCTCGTGGCTCGAGGTCGTGCGCGGCGACGCACCGAGCGTGCATCGCTTCTGCGATCTGACCGGCGAGACCAATTCGGGGAATGCCTGTCTCGCAATCGACGACGAGCGCGCTGACCTGATGTCTGGCGACTTCGGCAGCAGCAGCGAGCGCGTCCTCGACCGCGCTAGCGGCGCCGGTTGCTCGACCGTCGGACATCAGAACCAGCAACGGCCGCCGCGTGGCGTCGCGCTGGCGAATGATGAGCTCGAGCGAAGTTCGGATACCTGCCGCGAGCGGTGTGGCTCCTCCGGTTCTCAGCCCGGTGAGGCGATTGCGGGCGACCTCGACGCTCGCCGTCGGAGCGAGTTCAACGGTTGCGTCGTCACCAGCAAAGGTGACCACAGCGACGTGGTCACGCCGCTGGTATGCGTCGGTGAGCAAGCCGAGAGCGGTGCCGGTTGCTGCCTCGGCTCGTTCGACGGCGCCCATCGATCCGCTGACGTCGACTGCGAGCACGATCAGGTTGCCGGGGGGCTGCTCGCGAACAGTGTGGCGCAGGTCGTCGCGAGACGGTGTTGCGTCGGGGTCGCTTCGTCGACGCTCGACAAGGCGCCGCACGCTCGACGCAACGGCGATCGGGCGTTGCGTTCCCGGCTCGGCATCGACCGTGCGAACCGCTCGGCCCCGAGCCGATTCGACCGGACGCGAACGGACACTGCTGGTCGATGGCAGCTGCCGGTCAGCCCCGAGGGCCATTGCACCGTGCCTGATCGCACCGCTGTCACCAGCTTGCTCGTCAGACGGATCCTGGCCGTCATCATCGGGCGCATCATCGGGCGCATCATCGGGCGCATCATCGGGCGCATCATCGGGCTGCTCGTCCGCATCATCAGGCTGCTGGTCCGGCTGGCCGTCTCGGTCGTCGAGTGCTTCGTCGAGGGCGCGGTCGATGTCCTCGGGCGGCATCGTCGGCGGATCGAACGGATTCCGCCGGCTGCGGTGCCCGAGCACGAGTGGCGCAACCCGACGAACATCGTCGTCGGTCGTGATGTCTCGGCCATCCCAGCCGGCGAACGCAGCAGCGGCCCGGCACAGCACGATGTCAGCCCGGAGCCCTTCGGCTCCGACAGCGAGAGCGAGGCGCGCTGCGAGTTCCATCACGTCGGCGCCGACCTCTGCGGGGCGGGCAGCCGCGAGCCGTGTTGCCAGTTCTGTATCGACTGCATCGATGTCACCACCGGGCGTCCGCAAGCTGTCGAACGCAAGTCGGCGCCGGACCGCCTCGACACGCTCGGCAACATCGAGGCTCGCCGCGACCGAAACCGACAGCCCGAAGCGGTCGAGGAGCTGCGGCCGCAGTTCACCTTCCTCCGGGTTCATCGATCCGACGAGCACAAAGCGCGACGGATGATCGTGGGATATGCCCTCGCGTTCAACCCGGTTGCGGCCCGACACTGCGACGTCGAGCAACGTGTCGACAAGGTGGTCGGCGAGCAGGTTGACCTCGTCAACGTACAGCACGCCGCGATCGGCCTGTGCGAGTAGCCCGGGGGTGAACGCCATGTCGCCGTCGACCAGCGCGCGCGCGATGTCGAGCGTCCCGATCAGGCGGTCTTCGGTGGCGCCGAGCGGCAACTCGACAAACGGTGCGTCGCTCGCGAGGAGACCGGCCATCCCACGAGCCAACGTCGTCTTCGCCGACCCCTTCTCACCACGCAACAGTACGCCGCCAATCAGTGGGTCGATAGCGACCAAGATCAACGCGAGCTTTGCGTCCTCCTGTCCCACGACCGACGAGAACGGGAACCTCGCGCCCGCATCGGTCACGAGCGCGACTCCTGCCAACCCTCGGACTCGAGCAGCGCCTGGGTGAGTACGGCCTTGGCCTCGTCGGACGCATTCCACATGTCGCGCTGATCGGCTTCGAGCAGTCGTTCGGCGATCGCGCCGAGCGCCCACGGGTTCGATTCCTGGAAAAACTTGCGCATTTCGGGGTCGGCCACGTATGCCTCCGTCACTTTCTCGTACATCCAGTCCTCCACGACGTGCGCGGTGGCGTCGTAGCCGAAGAGGTAGTCGACCGTTGCGGCCAACTCGAACGCGCCCTTGTAGCCGTGCTGTTGCATCGCAGCGATCCACTTCGGGTTGACCACGCGACTCCGCACCACCCGAGCGGCTTCTTCGGCAAGCGACCGGATCTGTGGGTTGGCCGGGTTGGCGGTGTCACCGAACCAGGCCTTGGGGGCGGTCCCCGTCAGCGCGCGCACCGCGGCGATCATCCCGCCGTGGTCCTGCAGGTAGTCGTCGGAGTCGAAGATGTCGTGCTCGCGATTGTCCTGGTTCTTGACCGCGACATCGATCGCAGCGAACCGGCGGCGCATCGCTTCGGGTTCCTCCGTGCCGAACCGATCCCGGCCGTACGCGAAGCCCGACCAGGCCAGGTACACCTCGGCCAGGTCGGCGTCGCTGCGCCAGTTCTTCGATTCCAACACTGGCAAGATTCCCGACCCATATCCGCCTGGAGGCGGGCCGTAGATCCGCACATCCTCAGCGCCGACGGCGGCAATCGGATTGTCTTCAACTGATTCGTCGAGCGCGGCGACCATCTCGACGGCCTCGTCGAGCAGCGCGATCACGTGCGGGAACGCGTCGCGGAAGAAGCCCGAGATCCGCAGCGTGACGTCGACGCGCGGACGCCCCAACTCTTCGAGCGAGATGACCTCGAGGCCGGTGACCCGCTGGCTTTCCTCGTTCCAACGTGGTCGAACACCGAGCAGTGCCAGCGCCTCGGCCGCATCGTCGCCCGTGGTCCGCATCGCCGCAGTACCCCACAGCACCAGGCCGACCGTGGTCGGCGCCGAGCCGGTTTCGTCGACGTAGCGGGCAACGAGACGGTCTGCGAGGACACGACCGACCTCCCATGCCAGCGGCGACGGAATCGCCTTGGGGTCGACCGAGTAGAAGTTGCGCCCGGTCGGCAGGACGTGGGCGCCGCCGCGACTCGGGGCGCCGCTCGGGCCGGCCGGCACGTAACGGCCAGCGAGCGCTCGCAGCGTATTGGTCACCTCGTCGGTGGTGGCGTCGAGCGCTGGGACCAATCGGCGCGCGACCCAACGCAGCGTCGGGTCGGACGTCGACGACGCATCCCATCCGGTGCCGGCGAGTGCTTCGACTCGCGTTCGACAGATCCCCTCGATGCGGTCGGTCTCGGTGCGGGTCGCATCGAGGAGGGTCACGCCGAGTTCATCGGCGACCGTGGCACGCAACGATGGGACCGACCCTTGCGGGAGTCGGGTGATCGAGAGCACCGTCTCGACGAGCATGTTGTCGGCCGGGCCTCGCCCGAGCAGGTGCAGGCCACCGCGGATCTGGGCGTCCTTCAGTGCACACAGGTAGCCGTCGACGTGAAGAATCATGTCGCCGAAGTCGTCGCCGTCTGGTGCAGATTCGCCGAGGTCGAGATCACGATGGATCTCAGTCGACACCAACAGCTTCCACACCTGCTGACGAATCGCCGGCAGCTTGCTCGGATCCATCGCCTCGACCTGGGCATAGCCGTCGAGGAGCTGTTCCAACTTGGCGACGTCGTCGTAGGTGTCGGCCCGCGTCATCGGCGGGGGCAGGTGGTCGATCACCACGGCATGCGTGCGCCGCTTCGCTTGTGTGCCTTCACCCGGGTCGTTGACGACGAACGGGTAGATGAACGGCAGGTCGGCGAGCGCAGCGTCAGGAAAACACGAAGCAGAGAGAGCCGTGGCCTTGCCCGGCAACCATTCGAGCGTGCCGTGCTTACCGAGGTGAATCGCCGCGTCTGCGCCCCATCCGCCGTCGTCGGACGAAGCAGCGAGCCAGCGATAGAACGCCAGGTAGTGGTGCGGCGGTGGCATGTCGGGCGAGTGGTAGGTGCCGATCGGGTCTGGCCCGAACCCGCGTGGCGGCTGAATGGTGATCAGCACCCCGCCCAGATCCATACCCGGAAAGACGAGCTCGCCATCGTGGTGGTACACCTCGCCAGGCGCCTCGCCCCACAGCTCGATGATCTGCTCTTGGGCGTCATCGGGAAGCGTTGCGAACCAGTCGGTGTAGAGCTGGGCATCGAGGCGGCCCGGCGCGTTCGCAAGCTGTCGATCGTCGAGGGTCGGCAGGTCATAGGTGAGCGTGTCCGCGAGTTCTGCCATCAGCGTGTCGCCGTCGGCAGGAATGCGGTCCACCACGTAGCCCTCATCGCGCAACGCGTGCAGTAACTCGATCGCCGACGCCGGGGTGTCGAGCCCCACGGCGTTTCCGATACGGCTCCGCTTCGTGGGATATGCCGAGAGCACGATCACGACACGCTTGTCGGCATTCGCGGTGTGGCGCAGACGCGCCTGACGAACGGCGAGCCCAGCAAGGCGGGCAGTGCGCTCCGGGTCGGTGCGAGTGACCACGATCTCGTCGCCGCTGCCGGAGTCGCCGCCTTCCATCACTTCCTTGAAGGCGACGGTCGGGCCGATGATGCGACCGTCGAACTCAGGGATCGCAACACCCATCCCCACGTCGATCGGCGACAGGCCGGCATCATCGGCGAGCCATTCCGAACGCGAACGGCTGCTGCTCGGTGCCTGGATCACGGGCACGTCGAGGTCGCCGAGCTTGGGGACCTCCCACTGGTCGCCGTCCTCGCCGCCGCTCGCGCCGGCCGCGAAGATCGAGGTGATCAACGAGTCGACGCCGTGCTCGGCGCACAGCGTGAGCGCCGGCACGTCACCGTTGTCATCGAGGCGCAGCGAGTAGGTGTAAACGGCGAGCGCATCGGCACCCTTCGCCTCGATCGCCTCGCAAATGTCACGGATGTACGTGGTGTTTCCGGCCACGAGATGTGCCCGGTAGAACACGACGCCGACGAGCGGCTTCGCAGGGTCACGTTCGCGGTCCGGAGCACCGATGCCAGCCCCGTCCCAGAGCCCGGAGCGGGGCATCTCGACCGGCGGCTCGAAGCCGACACCGGTCAGCAGGACCGTGTCGGACACGAACCGCAGAAGCTGCTCCATGTTGACCGGGCCACCCGCTGCGAGGTAGCGGTGCGCTTCGGCCACGATGCCAGCCGACACGCTCGACGCCGACGCAAGCTCGGCGTCGGGCGCAGCTTCGCCGCCGAGCGCAATGAGGGCGATGTTGCGCTCGGCGCACTCGCTGCGCAGCTGTTCGAAGCCGCCCTCCCAAGCTCGCGCTCCGCCAAGCAGGCGCACGATCACGGCCTGCACGTCGTCGAGTTCGGGGGCCGCGTCGATGCGTTCGGGGTTCACCCACCGCAGATCGATCTCGTCAGGCAGATCATCCACGATCGAACGTGCCGCGAGCAGCTCCGTGTCGGCATTGGAGACGAAGAGAATCATGCTGCTGGATTCCTCGGACAGTCTTGGCAGTAGAACGGATCGTCGGGCAGGATCTGGAACCACAAACAACATGAGTTGCGCTCCCAGGCCCAGCCGTCGGTCGACTCCACGTACTGGCCCGCAGCGCGCACCGGCTCAGGCGATTTGTCGAAGAACTCGATGGCGCGATGGTCTGCGGCGCCGAACGCTCCGAATGCGGCCGCGCACCCGGTCGCGATGTTGCCCCACAGCATGTTCTCGCCCACTCGATTGTCGGCGCGCTCGTTGGCAACCGCATGCGCAGTGGCCACGAACGGCGCAAGGTGTTCGTCGAACAACACGTCGTTCAACGATCCGGAACCGAACTTGACGTGGTTCATCGCAACGGCATTCGGGCGATGGCGTCCAAGCGCGATGGACATGTTGGCTGGCCGCACGTCGAGCAGGCGCTCCCCGCCACTGAGCAGCGATGCGCCGATCGCAACCGAGGCAATGCGGAATGCATAGGCCTGGGCGAACAGGCTCATCGCGATGTCGTCTCGGTCGGTTCCACGACCAGCAGCGGTGGAGCGAACGACGCCGAGGAGATACTCACCGTCGTTCACCAGTTGTGCGCAGCGCAGCCACTCGAGTTCGTCGTCGGCATCTCGTCTCGACGCAACGCGCAGGTACGACACGGCGGTCGTCATCTGTTCGAGCAGGGTTGGTGGCGTCAGGCCATCCATCATCTCTTGAATCTCCATCCTCGTGGTGTGCTCTGTCGACGCGGCGATCTGACTTGGGAGGAGCACCAATCGGCACTACTCCATCACAGTTGCGGGACAGTTCCGGATTCACACCGGATTCCCCACCTCGACGAACGCAACGTACCGTTTGCTGACGACGATCACCCCATTCGGCGGTTTCGACTGACACACTGCGACGATGGCTCGCCCCTCCATCGTGCTCATCAACACCGGAGACGGAAAGGGAAAGTCGTCAGCCGCTTTCGGTGTGATGAACCGCGGATGGGCTCGCGGCTGGAACGTCGGGGTCGTCCAATTCCTCAAGAGTGGGAAGTGGAAGATCGGCGAACGCAAGCTCGCCGAGCACCTCGACATCGAATGGCACACGCTCGGCGACGGATTCACCTGGGAATCGACCGACCTGGACGAGACCATCGCAAAGGGTCGCCATGCATGGGAGATCGCGAAGCAGATGCTGTCCAGCGGCGATTACCAACTGTTGATCCTCGACGAACTCACCTACACGATGAAGTACGAGTGGGTCGACGTTGCCGAAGTCGTTGAGGCGGTTGCGAACCGCGCCGAGGGCACGAATGTGGTCATCACGGGGCGCGGCGCACCCCAAGAGCTGATCGACATCGCCGACACCGTCACGGAGATGACCAAGGTGAAACACGCCTACGACAAAGGGATCACCGCAATGAAGGGAATCGAGTACTGAGGTGACCTCCGCGACGCTCGGGCCGCGGTTGGTCATTGCGGGAACACACTCCGGCGTCGGCAAGACCACGGTGGCAACCGGACTGATGGCTGCGTTGCGAGCCAGGGGCACCTCGGTCGCTTCGGCAAAAGTTGGCCCCGACTTCATCGACCCCGGGTATCACTCGCTCGCAACCGGGCGTCCGTCGCGCAACCTCGATGCCTGGATCTGCGGCGTCGAGGCAATTGCACCGCTCGCAGCACGTGCCGCCGATGGTGCGTCGATTCTGATCGTCGAAGGAGTGATGGGCCTCTACGACGGGGCAGTCGACTCCACCCCGTCCTCAACAGCCGACGTCGCCTGCCTCATCGAAGCCCCGGTGATACTTGTCGTCGACGGTTCGGCGATGAGCGCATCGGTGGCGGCGCTGGTCCGCGGGTACCGAGACCACGACCCTCAGGTTCGCCTGGCAGGCGTGATCTTGAATCGTGTGTCTCACGAGCGTCACCGGCAGTTGCTGGTCGAGGCGCTCGAGTCGATCGACGTCCAGGTGCTGGGATGCGTCGGCACCGACGATGCGCTGACATGGCGCGACCGGCACCTCGGTCTCGTGCCCGTTGTGGAGCAACCAACCGAGGTCGCCAAGCAGCTCGCTCGACTCGCCACGGTCATTGCCGAATCGTGTGACCTCGACGCAGTGATGCGCGTCGCCGCCTCGGCCCCGCGGCTTCAGGCGCCGCTGCCACCAACGGCGGCGTTCGTCGCCGATGTTCGAGTCGCCGTGGCCGGCGGCGCTGCGTTCAGCTTCATGTACCGCGACAACATCGAAGCGCTTGGCGCTGCGGGCGCTGAGATCGTCTCCTTCGATCCGCTTGAGGACGAGCGTCTGCCCGCTGGCATCGACGCGCTCGTCATCGGCGGCGGTTTCCCGGAGGTGTTCGCCCCTCGGCTTGGCGAGAACACCGAGCTCCTCGCCGACGTTCGCGCCCACATCGGCAACGGCCTGGTCACGTGGGCCGAATGCGGCGGCCTGTTGTGGCTTGCTCGGTCGCTCGACGATCGGCCACTCGCCGGGGTGCTCGATTCCCGAGCTGACATGACCTCGCGGCTCACGCTCGGCTATCGCACCGCAACCGCCCGCGTCGACAACCCGCTGTTCGCAGCGGGTTCAACAGTGCGCGGACACGAGTTCCACTACTCGACCGTCACACCAGGTGGCGACGCACTCGAACTCGACTCGAGGTTTGCGTCGCGTGCCGAAGGATTCGCTTCACCCACGTTGCTCGCGACGTACCTTCATCAGCATTTGGGTGGCGATCCGCGGCCTGCTGAACGTCTCGTGCGAGCAGCAGCGCGCAATCAGCACTAATTCGCGGCTTTCGTTGTGATCACTCCCACGTCGGGTGGTACTCTCTGCAAAGACCGAACGGGAACACCGGTGAAAATCCGGGGCTGTCCCGCAACTGTCACCGAGGAGCGAACCTCTACATGCCACGGCCTTCGGGCTGGAAGGCGGAGGCAAGCATTGATCCGGGAGCCAGGACACCGAACGGGATCAGTACACACCACGAGGATTGGAAAAAAATGAGTGACACCTTGATCGCTACACCTGCCGCGAGCACGCCGATTCGTGTGCCCGCCGTTGTATGGATTGCCGCAACGATGGCGCTGTTTGCGTCATATCTCATGCTCGGCGAGAACGGCGCACTACTGGCCAGTTCGTGGGAGCTCTTGCACGAGAGCTTCCACGACGGTCGCCACGCCTTCGGCGTTCCCTGCCACTAGGCCATCTTGACTCCCACATACAGCGCCGTGTTGAAGCGGGCGCTGCTGGCTGGCGTGCTCGTCGGCATTGCGCTCGGCGTCTACGTACTCGTCGTCGTTGAGCCAGTCATCACCGATGCGATTGCGCTCGAAGAGCGTCTCGGCGATGGCCATACCCACGCCGCATCAGACGCGGCACATACCCACGGCGACGATGCTCTCGTCAGCCGCCGAGGTCAACTCGTTGGTGGTTTCGTTGCAAGCGTTGCGCTCGGCGTGATCGTCGCCGGCGTGTTCGGCACGATCTTCGCTGCCGTGCGCCACCGGCTTCCTGGGCGCAACGACTTCCACCGGTCGCTGTGGTTGGGCACCGTCGGCTTCGTCTCGGTCGCTTTGATCCCGGGCCTCAAGTACCCGGCAAACCCACCTGCGGTCGGTGACGCTGCCACTGTCGGCGAACGGTCGGTGCAGTGGCTCTCGCTCGTCGTGGTCTCGATGATTGCTGTGTTCTTCTTGGGCCGTCTCTCAGTTGCACTGCGCTCGCGGATCGACGACGCGTCGCGTTGCTGCGTGGTTGCTGTTGCATCAGTTGGGGTCTTCGGAGCGCTCCTCGTCCTCTATCCATCGACACCTGACTCGATCAGCCCCAGTGCTCCGGCTGCCTTGGTGTGGGACTTCCGACTGCGCTCATTGGGCAGCCTGGCGCTGCTCTGGGCAGGCATCGGCGCCGGCTTCGGTCTCTTCATGAACTCGCTGACACAACGCGCGACCACCACCGTCGCAGCCGACGTCCTCGTCTGAACGTTCGCGCATGCACAACACATCGATGAATCTGCCCGAACACCTCGCGGTGCGCCTCCGCGCACTGGCCGAACAGAGCGGATCGTCCGAGGAGGAAGTGATTCGCGAACTGGTCGAACAGCGACTCGCCGATCTCGCGACGACGCAGCCCTCCGAGGCACCGGTTCCCGGCCGTTTCGTCGGGGTGGGGGTCGGCCCGGGACCCGCCGACCTGGTCACGTTCAAGGCGGTGCACGCACTCCGTCGAGCCGACCGCGTTGTCGCACCGTGCACATCGGTCGAAGCGATCGGTCGCGCCGAAGCGATCGTGCGTGAAGCAGCGCCCGATGTCGTCGTCGAGCGGATGGTCTTTGTGATGGTCGTCGAGCACGAGGTACGCGCGGCTGCGCTCCGCGAGGTGTGCGAACGGATCGTTGCCTACCTCGCAGCAGGCGACGAGGTCGCGTTCATCACGCTGGGAGACCCCAACCTGTACTCAACGGTGTCGTCCGTGGTTGCTGGCATCCTCGCTCGTCGCCCCGGCACCATCACCGCCACCGTGCCGGGAATCGCCGCGTTCCAGGCACTGGCGATGGAAGCCGACGTGGTGCTGACCGACGAACAGCAGTCGCTGCTGTTGTTACCGGCCAGCGTGGCGCCCGAGGTCATCGACGAGGCGCTCGCGGACCGCACCCGCACCGTGGTGCTGTACAAGGGAGGTGGGCGCATCGCTGCGATTGCCGACCATCTCGAGGCGGCCGATCGCCTCGGCCCGGCAATGCTTGGCGAACTGATCGGCATGCCCGGCCAGCGCGTGACACCAGTCGCCGATGTCCGTGACCGTCCAGCCAGCTATCTCAGCGCCGTCATCTCTCCCGCACCCGAAGGCATCGGACCCACCCCATGAGCACGACTGCATCACCATCCGATACCGAGCCCACCTCGATGATTTCGTTCGTCGGTGCAGGCCCCGGCGCCGACGATCTGATCACGCTGCGCGGAGCGCAGCGTCTTGCTGGCGCCGACGTCGTGATCTGGGCATCGAGCCTGATTCCCGAGTCGATGCTCGATCACTGCCGTCCCGACGCCACACTCCACGACTCGGCGACGATGACTCTCGAAGACGTACTCGACGTGTTCGAGGCGCACCCCGATGCGATGATCGTGCGCCTCCACAGTGGCGATCCCAGCGTGTACGGTGCGATCCAAGAACAAATCGACTGGTGCCACGAGCACGAGCGCTTCTTCGAAGTCGTTCCCGGAGTTACCTCGGTTGCCGGAGCCGCGGCCGAGATTCGTCGCGAGTTGACGATTCCCAAGCGCGGTCAGGCACTGGTCTACACCCGACTCGCCGGACGCACGTCAGCGTCGATGCGTGAGTTCGAAGACGTCAAGTCGTTCGCGGCGCACGGCACCACAATGGCGGTGTTCCTCAGCGGCGCCCGACCAGACGAACTTCAAGACGAGTTGTTGGTCGAAGGCAGCCGCTACACAGCCGACACTCCCGCCGTCGTCTTCGTCCGAGCGACCTGGCCCGATCAGCAGATCGTGCACACGACGGTCGGCGGTGTGGCAGCAGCCATCCGCAGCACCGGCGCGACCATGACCCTGTTGGTACTCGTCGGCGACGTACTCGAAGACATCCCCGTCGATGCGCGCAGCCATCTCTACGACCCCGCCTACACCACTGCGTACCGGCTGCGCTCTGAACGCGGCTCGACCGAAGGGCGCGCGAGCGCTCGCAGCACGCACTGAAACGCTGCCATGTCCACGTCCGAACCCGAACTCTCACCCGATGTGGCCAACGCCACCGGCTTGCGCACGGGGTGGACGACCGGAACCTGTGCATCAGCAGCCGCAAAGGCGGCAACCGCCTGGCTCGTCCACGGTGCCCCACCGACCGAGGTCGAGGTGAGGTTGCCAGACGACACCCGCGTCACGTTTCCCACCGCCGACATCGACCCCACACATCCGTACCGCATTGCGATCGTCAAAGACGCCGGCGACGATCCGGACTGCACCGACGGCGCGCACATCACCGCCGAGGTGCAGTGGGCCGACGATTCCTATGAGGCCGGTGACGACGTGACGCTGCTCGGCGGGACCGGCGTCGGACAGGTCACCAAACCTGGCCTGGGCCTCGATGTGGGCGGCCCCGCGATCAACCCTGTTCCAGCGCGGATGATCCGCCAGGCGATTGCTGAGGTCACCCCCCTCCCGATCACCTGCACGATCTCGGTGCCGGGTGGCGAGCAGATGGCAGCAAAGACCTCGAACGCACGACTCGGCATTGTCGGCGGCATCTCGATCTTGGGGACGACGGGCATCGTGAAGCCCTTCTCGACTGCAAGCTACCGCGCCAGCGTCGTGCAACAGATCGATGTCGCTGCCGCGCAGGGCAAAGACACCGTGGTTCTCGCCACCGGATCACGCAGTGACGATTGGGCCCAGGCAACCTGGCCTGAACTCGAACCCGTGTCGTTCGTCGAGGTCGGTGACTTCACGGGCATCGCACTCCGACGCGCTGCAGGCCACGGAATCGAACACGTTCGCTTCGTCGGCATGGCGGGCAAGATCGCCAAGCTTGCTGACGGTGTGATGATGACGCACTTCCACCGCAGCAAGGTGAGCACCGAGCTCCTCGAAAGCGTCGCTCGCGCGACGGCAGCTCCTGCGGTCGTCGTCGGCGCCGCCACTGCGACGAACACTGCCCGCCACTTCTATGAGGTCTGCGTCGAGTACGGCTCGATCGGGCCGCTCACCCGATTGTGCAACATGGCCGCGACGAACTGTCGAAGCCATGCCGCCGGTCAGCTGGAGGTCACGGTGGTCATGGTCGACTTCGACGGTCACCGAGAGGTCGCCCGTGGACAGTCCTGAGCGCCCTCCGATCTCGATCGTCGGCATGCACGGCAGCTCATGGTTCGGGGCTCGCGCCGAGCATGCGCTGCGATCGGCAGACGTCCTGGTCGGCACCCCACGCCTGCTGGACGCTTTGCCAGCCGACGTCGCAGGCGAACGAATTGCATTGGATCGTTCGCTCGACGCGACGATCGATCTCATCGACTCACGACGCGCCCGAGGCCAACGGGTGTGTCAGCTTGCGAGTGGCGATCCTGGGTTCTTCGGCATCGTCCGGCTGCTCGTCGGGCGGTTCGGTCACACGGTCGAGGTCTTCCCTGCCCCGTCATCAGCGGCACTCGGGTTCGCTCGAGCGCAGGTCAACTGGGACGACGCCGTCGTTGTGTCCGCGCACGGTCGCCCACTTGAGGACGCCGTCTCGCAACTGATCACTGCACCCAAGGCCGCTGTGCTGGTGTCACCCGACAACCCGCCAGAGGTGATCGGCCAGGCACTACTCGATGCCGGCGTCACTGAACGACGCGTCACGGTGTGCTCACACCTCGAAGAGGCCAACGAGTCGGTCATCGACACCGACCTGGCCGGTCTTGCAACAGGAACCTTCGACCCGTTCTCCGTCGTCATTCTTACCGCTGAGCCAATCGGGCAGCGCACCGTCCGGTGGGGCCAACCGATCGGAGCGTTCGACCGCCGCGACAGCATGATCACGAAACCAGAGGTGCGGGCGGTCGCCTTGAGCAAGCTCGCGCTGCGGTCGGACATGACCATGTGGGATGTCGGTGCCGCGAGCGGAAGCGTGGGCATCGAATCAGCACGGCTCGCGCCTGGCCTCCGGGTCTACGCGATCGAACAGCACCTCGAAGACTGCGACCGCATCCGCAACAACGCGAGCGACGTCGCCATCACTGTCGTCAATGGCAGTGCGCCAGACGCGTTTGATGGCCTACCGACGCCCGACGCCATCTTCGTCGGAGGCGGCGGCCGCCCGGTGTTCGAAGCATCGCTCGAGCGTCTTGGCCCAGGCGGCACGATCGTTGCGACGTTCGCGGTGATGGAGACGGCCCTGGCCGCCGTCGATCTGCTCGACGGGGTGACCGCGAACAGCGGCGAACTCGTCCAGATCGCCGTGAATCGCTCCGTCCCGATCGGCCCGCGACAGGCCCGCCGCCTTGAGGCCGACAATCCAGTCTTCGTTGTTTGGGGGGGCCCCGTATGAACATTTTGTCCATCTCGATCACCGATGCCGGCCGGCAACATGCCACCCATCTTCCGTATGCCGCCGAGCACGGCGACCTCGCCCGGACCGTTCGCGAACGCTGGAACGATGTCGATGCGTTCGTGCTGTTCTGTTCGGTGGGGATCGCGGTGCGCGTCGTCGGCCCGCTCCTCGATGACAAGTCCACCGACCCCGCAGTCGTCGTTGTCGACGATGCCGGGGCACATGTCGTCGCGCTCGCCGGCGGGCACCATGGGGCCAACGACCTCGCCATCGATGTCGCCACATTGCTCGGCGCTGTTGCGGTGGTGTCGACGGCAACCGACGTGACCGCGACCCCTGCCCTCGACACACTCGCCGGGTTCGTTGCCGTCGGCAACGTCGCTGAAATCACTCGGCGAATGCTTGACGGCGATCCGGTGCGTCTCGGGTTCAGCGCCGACCTGACGCACTGGCCGATTCCTGATTCGCTTGCCCATCTCATCGACGTACCAGCAGGCGACGGCGCCGAAATCATCGTGTCCGATCGGAAGAGCGCCCGTGCGGTCGACGTCGTGCTTCACCCGCCGACCCTGGTCGTCGGTATTGGCTCGAGCACCGACGCTGCCGAAAACGCCGCGAGTGAACTGCTCGACGCCGCGCTCGACGAGCACGATCTTGCCCGCGAGTCGATCGCACTCGTCGCCACCATCGACCGACGGGCCACTCATCCGGTCGTGACGAGCCTCGGTCTTCCCATCCGGTCGTTCACAAGTACCGATCTCGCCGCGGTCGAGGTGCCCAACCCGAGTGATGTCGTGGCGGCCGAAGTCGGGACGCCATCGGTTGCCGAGGCGGCAGCGCTCCTGGCAGCTGGACCCGGAGGGCAACTCGTGGTCACCAAGCGGAAGGGCGCCACCGCCACCGTGGCGATTGCGCGCCGGGCGGCTCCTGAAGGCTCGCTCCAGGTCGTGGGCCTCGGTCCGGGCGACGCGAAGCACCGCACGCCCGAGGCCGTCACGGCGATTCGTCACGCCGACGTCGTGATCGGCTACGAGTACTACGTCGACCAATGCACCGATCTATGCAGAGCCAGCCAGGAGATCGTCCGGAGCCCGATTGGTGCCGAGATCGACCGCTGCATCGAGGCCGTCGAGCGTGCCGCCAAAGGCCAACGAGTTGCCCTCGTCTGCTCGGGTGACCCCGGTATCTTCGCGATGGCGACCCTGGTACTGGACGTCGCAGCGCGATACGGCCACCCCCCGATCCACATCGTTCCAGGAGTGACCGCGAGCCTCGCCGCTGCGTCGATCCTCGGGGCGCCACTGGCACATGACCACGCGCTCGTTTCGCTGTCGGATCTGCTCACACCGTGGGCGGTCATCGAGCAACGGCTCCACGCATTGGCGGCGGGCGATCTCGCGGTGGCCTTTTACAACCCGCGCTCGCGGCGACGCATCACACAACTCGAAGCTGCGCGCGACATCCTGCTCACAGCGCGCGGGGCGACGACCCCCGTCGGAATCGTGGTCAACGCGACGCGGGAAGGCGAACGAGTGATCGCGACGACGCTCGGCGAGATGGACACCGCAGAGGTTGACATGTTCTCGATCGTCGTCGTCGGCTCGTCGACAACCGAGTGGAGCAACGGGCGCATGGTGACACCGAGGGGCTATGACTCTGCGCTCGCCTGACCGCGCCCCCGACCGCGCCCCCGACCGCGCTCCTGACCGCGCCCCTGACCGCGCCCCTGAACAGGGTCGACCGACGACGGTGCGGATCGACACAAGCTGCACCGCGTGTGGAAACTGCATCATCACGTGTGGCCCGCGTGCACTTCGACCAGCACCGGGCCGCCCTGCGGTGATCGACGACTCGTGCACCGTGTGCGGCGAGTGCATCGAGGTCTGCCCGGTCGGCGCGATCACCGAGATCCGGCTGGGGAGTTCGCAGTGAGCATCCCAGGCAACGGCGAAGGTCCAGCAGTGCACCCGATCGAGGTGGAGAGCTACCGCATCCTTTCGTCACTCGTCGACCTCAGCGCGCTCCGAGATGCTGATCGCTCGATCGTCGAACGAATGATCCATGCCACAGCCGATCTGTCGTTCGCCGAGTCAGCGCGCCTGGGTGACCACGCCGCAGCTGCGCTCCAGACGGCGCTCGCCACCGACGCACCCGTGATCGTCGACGCAGCGATGGTCGCCGCAGGCATCACCCGATATCCGACCGAGTGTTGGCTCCCCCACGTACCGGTGGCCCCCGATGGCTCGACCCGTTCGGCCGCTGCATTCACGCTTGCCGCTCGCGAGCATCCTGACGGCGCCGTGTTCGTCGTTGGCAACGCACCGACAGCGCTCTTCGAACTCATCGACATGTTCGAGCGCGGCGTCGTGCGCCCAGCTGCGGTGGTCGGCTTGCCGGTGGGGTTCGTCGGCGCCGCAGAGTCCAAGGCAGCCCTGTGGCAGAGCGGCCTTGCGCCGATCTCGATCACCAACCAAGGCATGCGTGGAGGCAGCTCCCCTGCCGCTGGCGCTGTGAACGCAATCGTTCGACGCGTCCAGGCTGCCAAGCAGGCGCTCCGATGAGCGGGCTGCCCGTCGTGCTCGACACGCGTGGACAGCACTGCGTGGTCGTCGGCTGCGGTCGGGCAGGCGCCCGCAAGCTCACGTCGCTGATCGACTCGGGAGCGAGCGTGACGGTCATCGACCCAGTCGGGAGCGACTCATTGGCCCAGGATCACGTCGCCCACGTCGTCGGAGACCAGGTGCAGTTTCTGCGCCGACGCTGGCAGCAAACGGACGCAATGGGTGCGCGTGTCGCAGTGATCGCCACCGACGACCCCGACGTCAACGAAGCCGCCGCGATCGACGCCAAGCAAAGTGGCTCGCTCGTCTTGCGATGCGATCTTCCCGACGCTGGCGATCTTCGACTTCCCGCTGTTCACCGCGTCGGCCGAGTGACCCTTGCCGTCGACACCGACGGCGCCAGCCCCACACTCGCCGCGTACCTCCGCGACGCCGCTGCGACCATGACCGAGGGTTGGGGCGAACTCGCTGACTGGGCTGCTGCGCATCGACCGGTCACCACCGCAGACCTCGCCCGCAAGTTCGACAGCATCAGATCAACCCATCAGGAGCAGACCACATGACTGTCCACCTCGTCGGAGCCGGCCCCGGCGACCCCGGCTTGATCACCGTCAAAGGTGCACAACTGCTCGGCCGTGCCGAAGTCCTTGTCTATGACCGACTGGTCAGCCAAGAACTCATCAACCTCGTGCCAGCATCCTGTGAACGAATCAGCGCCGCCAAAGAGCCGCGCAAACCCACGATGACGCAGGACGAGATCAACGCGCTGCTGGTCGAACGAGGCAAGCGTGGCCAGGAGGTCGTTCGTCTCAAAGGGGGCGATCCCTGTGTGTTCGCACGCGGCGGCGAGGAGGCACATGCCCTCCTCGCCGCAGGCGTGGAGTTCGACGTGGTTCCCGGGATCACGTCAGCCATCGCTGCGCCGACCGCTGCAGGTATCCCGGTAACTCTGCGCCATCAGGCATTGTCAGTCACATTTGTCACCGGACACGAAGACCCCCTGAGCGGGCAAACCGTCGACTGGGAGGCCCTCGCCGCAGTCGGAGGAACGCTCGTCGTGCTGATGGGCGCTGCTCGAGCAGCCAGGATCTCCCAACGCTTGATCGACGGTGGCCTGGCCTGCAACACACCGGTCGCCTACGTGCACTGGGGTACCTACGATCACCAGGTTGTGTGGCGCGGTCAGCTCGATGCACTCGGTCGAGAGCCCGTCCCATCTCCGTCAGTTCTCGTCATCGGCCGTGTTGCCGATGCCGAGCTGGCGTGGCTCCGCTGAAACGACGGCCAGCACCTCACGTCTCTTTGTCGGTGCCTGCGCCGCCGAACACAAACCATCCAAGTCTGATCTCAACGAAATGGAGCACCGCCGTGCCTGAACGCAGCAGCGACGACATCTCAACCGACGATCCCCGACCGAAGGATCTGAGCGGCGCGCTGATGGTGTGCGGCACCACGTCGAACTCGGGCAAGACCACCATCGTGGCCGGTCTGTGTCGTCTGCTGGCACGCAACGGTGTCAGCGTTGCCCCGTTCAAGGCGCAAAACATGGCGCTCAACTCAGCGGTGACCGAGACCGGTCACGAGATCGGACGCGCCCAATACCTGCAGGCGCAGGCGGCCGGCATCACGCCCGAGGTGGCGATGAATCCGATCCTGCTCAAGCCCACCGGTGAGCGCTCCAGCCAGGTGGTGGTGATGGGCAAAGCGATCGGCACGATGTCGGCAGTCGAGTACCACGAGGCCAAACCGGGACTGTTCGCGTTGGTGCTCGACGCGCTGGCAGACCTGCGCAGCCGGTTCGACGTGGTGCTGCTCGAAGGCGCCGGCAGCCCGGCCGAGATCAACCTGCTCGCCCACGACATCGTGAACCTCCGGGTGGCCGACGCGGCTGGCGTGCACGCCATCGTGGTGGGCGACATCGACCCCGGCGGTGTGTTTGCCGCGCTGCACGGCACCGTTGCCCTGCTCCCCGACGAACTCCGTCGCCTCGTCGGCGGCTTCGTCATCAACAAATTCCGCGGCGACCCAGCACTGCTGCTCGACGGCACCGAACAACTCGAACGATCGAGCGGGGTTCCCACGCTCGGGGTGATCCCGATGCTGGAGGGCTTGCGGCTCGATGCCGAAGACTCGCTGGCACTCGATGTGCCACTCGACCAGGCGCCCACGAACCCGGCGACGGGGCGGGCAGCATCGCTCGACGTGGCCGTGATCCGCCTGCCGCGGATCTCGAACTTCACCGACATCGATCCATTGATCCTCGAAGCCGATGTTGCGGTTCGCTTCGTTCGCTCGGCCCGTGAACTCGGACGACCCGACCTCGTCATCCTTCCCGGGTCGAAGGCCACCGTCGACGACATGGCTTGGTTGCGTGACCGTGGCATCGATACGGCCATTGCCGAACTTGTTGCTGCTGGCCGCACCACAATCCTGGGTATCTGCGGCGGATATCAGATGTTGGGACACGTGATTCACGACGACGTCGAGAGCAGCGTCGGCAGCGTCGCCGGTCTCGGTTTGCTGCCGGTCTCGACCACGTTCGAGGGGGACAAGGTGCTCGCCTCGCGCTCGGGCTCAGCATTCGGTGCGCCAGTGGCGGGCTACCAGATCCACCATGGCAGGGTTCGGCCTGAGTCTGCTGACGCGACGGCCTGGCTGACGCTCGACGGCGGAGGCAACGCTGAATGCGAGGGCTATACCGACGGCGCAGCGGTTTTCGGCACGACCTTGCACGGGCTCTTCGAGCTCAACGCGTTCCGTCACGCATTCCTCGGCACAGTCGCCGCGCGGGCTGGCGCGCCGTTCGCTCTAGGCGACGTCGCTCCGGCGCAGCACCGCGAAGCCGAACTCGACCGGCTGGCCGACCATCTCGCTGCCTCCATTGCTCTCCCCACGCTCTACCAACTGATCAGAACCACCCCCTGACCACCGACATCGCCGCCGGCTCGACATTGCGCTGTTCGGGAGTTCACTCGATCTGATGGACACGGGGGACTGGTCCCGTGAAGAACGTGCTCGCAATCAACTCACGAGCGAATCGCTTGCTGACCTGCAACGGCTTCGAGTTGTAAAAGTTGCCACCCGTGCTGGCCGTCGCACCCACCAGCCCGGCGACACGGGTTCGTTCCAACCGCAGCTCTTCGAGTCGGAGCCATTGACGAAGACGATCGACGCGTGCGGGTCGACGAGCGCAAAGCCACGGAAGTCGGTCGGGTTGAGCTTTCGATGCGTATTCGAGCCGACGATGCCGCTGATCATCACCAACACGCCCGCAGACTCGGCGTTCTCCCGAAGCCGGGTCACGGCGCCGTCCCACGAACGGTGCGTGGGCCCGAGTGGCGACGCTCTGCAACTGCTTGACCGTCGGCGTCTTGTCGCCATTCACCCAGGCGTCGTAATCCTTGAAGCGAACCGTCATGCGTCAAGCATGGCCTTCGGCACGCAGAACGACTGCGCTGTTCGCTCTCGCTCAACCTCTGACCCGTTGCGCTCAGTCCACCGTGCCAGCACGTCAGGCAGGTTGTTCTTCGCGTGATCTTCGTCGGTCAGGCCAACGGCTTCGGGACGGGACGGGACGGGACGGGACGGGACGGGACGGGACGGGACGGGAGCCGCCCTCGAATCCCGACACGCGCTGCGCAGCCAAGGGCCGTTCGCAAGTCGGGTCCGCGCATCGTCGAAGCGGAGAAGGCAGCTTCGGCATTCATATTGCTTGTCATCGATCGAACAGCTGCCGACCTCGACCGCTTGCGACCCCGTCCCCGTCCAGGGCACAACCGACTTCACCGTTCGGCCATACCGTATACACGACAGCGATCGTCCGCCCGCTGGGCGCTCCCGATCCAGGCGGCAGGCCGATCAGAGCTCGCGTCGTAACGCCAGGCCATCGCGATGCTGTGTGATCCGATCGAACACGTCCTGAGACAACCCATTCCCCAGCGCATCCCACCCCTCGACAATGCGGTTTGCGATCTCTCGAACGCGGTCAGACACATTGGTCGGATCTGCACCGGCCTTGTCGACAAGCGAACGAACCGCCGAGAGCGTCACGTCACTCCAGGCTTTGGATCCGCCGAGCGTCAGACCGAGGTCGTCGCCCGGAATGAATGCCACGGTCGGGACGAGGTCGTATGCCGGGCTCAGCGCAGGGTGGATTCCGTCGGGATAGATGAAGGACCAGTTCTTCGCGTGGGCATCGCCGTTCCCGGTAAGCACGTTAAAGACCAAGCGATCGACGACGCCGTGCAAAGCCGACGAACCTGAGAGTTGAAACGCCGTACGAGCAATCGTCTCGAGGCTGACTCGGTAGCGATGCAGACCGTCGCCTCCGACGGGGACGTCAAGGACCTGTGCGAACTCCTCGGCGTGAACCCGGGTGCCATCGTCGGCCCGGTCGTACCGACGGATCGCAAATGCCCGGGCACCGGGAGCAGAGGCCCACGCTGGCAGGCCGTCAATCGCATCGACGTCGATCAGCTTCGTCTCGGGCACATCGATCCCGATCGACCTGGCGAACTCCGACAGCGCGTGCTCTGCTTCGGGGACGCCGTCGAAGCGCGGGTCTGGAAGCTTGACGATCCACTGCCCGTCGGCGCCGGATGTGGGGAGCACGAGGCCAGTGTCAGTTGGGCGAACGGAGAACTTGAGCTGGACTCCGGCAAGACTGAACTTCAGGTTCCCGGCACTAGCTACGTCGTCGGGTAGTTCTTCGGGAAACGCAGGCGCCCCAATCTCACCGTCCGATGCCGCCGTGAGCGCTAGCGCACCTGGTAGGTCAGTACCTCCAATCGCTCGGAGCAGCCTAAACTCTCGGTCCTGATTCACCCTCGCTCGGTCAGCAATACGTCGTCGTAGCTCACCCTCCGGGAGTAGATGTGCGAACCACCCCGGAAGACGGACGTTCGCGCTTGGAGTCCACTCAGGTCCGTGCTGTTCGAACTGCTGGCCGAGCACCGGCCGATCGGCAAGGTCCCAGTACCGACGGTCTGTCTTGAACCATGTGTGGTCGAGCTGACAATGGAGCACACCGACGAGTCGAAACTCGCCGGATCGATCTTGAAGGTGGACTGCGAGGCGGTCAGTCGTTGGCGAGCTGATTGGAACGCTCCTCGTCGGGAACAAACAAGCTGTTGATCGGCGGGGCGACTGGACGTCCGTTATCAAGGCGCGCTTCGAGGAATGGCTGCAAAACTGTGGCGATGTCTTCGTGCCGATGCTTGAGAGCCCCTTCGATGTCGTCGCTCCTTAGCGCATCGGCGGTGATACCAGAGATGAGATGAGACCGAAGGATGGCGTCGGATTCGTTGCCGCGGACGCGACCTGCATTGAGGGGCCAGAAGCCCCTCGCCTCGAGTCTCGACCGGTGGCCGGGAATGATCTCGGCGATCGCCCGAACTCCAGCTTCGTTCAACCCTCGGCTCACGTCGATCGGCTCATTGTCTGGCCCGAGTGGCCCCCGATAGACGAGCGCCAGCAAGGCAAGCCGGCCAGCCGCGCTATTCGTCTGACTAGAACCGTCAAACCCAGGCGGCGGTTCCTCGGTAACGAGATCAAGGAGCGCACGGACCGCGTCGAACGCACTAGGAGCGTCCTCCGGTACGCCTTGCGTGGGGTGAACGGCGCGAATCGCTTGACGAAGCGCAGGCGTCTGGCCTCTTGTTCCGTAGCCGTGTACCCAACCGCGCCACAGCCACCGCCGAAGAAGCACGATCGAGTTCGCGTCCGGCTCAGGGTGAAGTTGGAAGAATGCGGCGAGAACCGGCAGCGGAAAGGTCGATGGTGCAAGCAGAACATGTGGCACACCGACGCTCTGGATGAACTCAACGGATCGCCGCAGTGCAACCGCAGTTCGATCGAACCACTCCGCACGATCCTCGTCGTCACCGAACTCCTGGTGAAAGTCACGCGCAACATCGCCGCCACGGATCGCGAGCAAGCTCTGGATTACCCGCTGCTCGTCGATATCGCCGAACCCGAGCCCAGCGAGACGTTCGAGGACGCTGGCCGCGCTAGCGGTGTCCTCGCGGCCTCCGAAAAGCGCATGGAAGACCTGCGCCCGAGTGAGTGGCTTCCCCGCTGAGTTGACCCGGTCGAAGACGTCCCGAAGACTCTGCTCGTCATCGTGGTGCACGATGTAGGCAGGGACGATGTAGTCACGAATGGCGCCTGCGACCGAGTCGGCGAGGTCCAACTCCTCAAACTTGAGGCTATCCGCATTGCGGATCCAGTTCACGAGCGTGCTGCTCTGGAGGGTCACCCGAACCGGAAGCCAGTGAGCGGGAACAGGCCGCTTGCTGGAATGGACAAACGTCTGTCTCCGCAAGTCGAAGCACACGTCGAACAGCGGGTCGGCCGTCTCACCTTCGAGATCAGACAGACAAGCGATCAACGTTGTCAACCGCTGCTGTCCGTCTACCACCCACAGGGCGTCGGTCTGCTCCGGCGCCTCAAGGTGAATCGGACCGAAGCTGATCCTCTGCGCCGGCGCAGCTTTCGCCCAAAGAAGTAACGTGCCAATTGGGAACCCACGCCAGATGCTGTCGAACAAGTCCAGGACGTCTTGTCGTCCCCAAACGAGCGGGCGTTGGAAATGCGGAACGCGAATTCGTCCGCGCTGCGCTTCATCAATTAGGTCCCTGATCGTGAATGTGCGCGATTCAGGACGACGGAGCGGAGCGGTAAGGTCAGCGATACCCAAACGCTACAACTTTCCGGCTGCCTAACGCGGCGATGTTGAACGACTACAGACACCCGATCAAAGGCCGCACTCACTGCAAACCGCCCAACTGCGCTTCAGGATTTCATTGCGCCTCTGCACGCTGACACGTCGAAGAGGCGATACTTGCCACAGGATAGATGACGTGGTGGAGTCTGGGGGCGTGCAGGCGACCGATGACGAGTTGGTGGTGTTCTTCGACACGGTGATGCCGCACATGAACGAAGTGCAGCGGTGGGTGGTCGCTGGTGCTGTGGCGCAGTCGATGGGCCATGGCGGCAAGACCGCTGTGGCCGCTGCTTGGAGATCACCGTCATGCACTACCCGCCCGGCACGTCGAAGTGGAACAAGATCGAACACCGGCTGTTCTCGTTCATCTCCGGAAAATGGTGTGGCCAGCCCCTCACAGACATGCGCACCATCGTGGACTTGATCGGTGCCACGACCACCCAGACCGGCCTCGTTGTGCCCCGTTGCCGCGGGAAGCAAGCCGCCCTGCGTCCCAGGGTCGAGGCTGTGGTGAGCGCGCATCGGGTCGTCGCGATTTCCGGGTCGTCGTCGCACCAGCAGCGACCACAGGTCGTGCAACGCCAGCGTTGCTTGCGCCACACCAGCCGGGTCGGGCGCCCGAACACCGGCAGGTCGACGAACTCGACCTCGCGGATCCCGTGTCGATGCACGACACCGATCACGGTCACGTCGGGCAACCCGACCAGCAGCGCGCACATTCGCGTAGCATCGGTTTCCAAGCAGGGGCTCCTCGCAACTCAACGACTTCGAACATCGCTGAGACTCGCAGAGCCCCTATGGCGCGCCCGGGATCAACCCCGAACCATCACCCAACCCTCAAACGCGAAGAGCCACAAATCCGGTCCGTGTCGGCAAATCACGGGACATTTTCGGGTCCTTTTCGACAGCTGCCTGCCAGTGCCGCGACGCCCGTCTGGGACTCGCTCGATCGAGCCCTGCGGACTCTCGACTTTCGTATTCGTTTGTAATACACTTGAGATGTGGGCGACCGGTTCGACATCGATCAGCTGGACGACACCAATCCATTCGAAATCGACCAACAAGCTTCCCATCTCTTCAAACATGAACCGTTCGGCATCGACGACATCTACGAGATCTGGAACTCGGATCCGCTGTTCTACCCAGCGACTCCTCCAGCACACTGGCTGATGCTCGCCGACATTGCCGGAGAGGTCGTATTGGTGCCACTCGCACCGTCCGATCACGGCGACCCATCCGAAGTGTCGCCCGATTGGTTGCTATGTCGCTGCAAAGCATCTCGCTGACAAATACAAGGAGGACCGATGACCAACAAGAAGATGACCCGCCAAGAGGAGCACGACTTCTATGCCGACCCAGAGAATCAGATGCCGCAGGGTCCTGCTCGGCGACGCAACTCCAAGTTGACCGAACTGGTCCCAGTCAGGTTTCCACCCGACACGCTCGCCAAAATCCGCGACGCCGCCGATGCTGACGATCGATCGGTTTCAGCGTGGATTCGCCGTGCGGTCGACCACGAACTCGAACACGACACCAAGACCGCCTGATCTCGACGAAGACCCCCGAACGACGAACAGCGCTCGCGCACGTTGTCGAGCACCAGTCCGATCGCGTAGGTGCCGTTCAGGAGCGGTCAGTGGCCCTCAGGAGGCTGAACGTTCTGGGCGGTTTCGCAGTGATGTCGATGGTGCACTGTTGCGCCCCTATCAATGTTACATGTAACATAGATTTCATGGCTCGCGAACGTTCGACCGCCCCAAGTGCAGTCCGTGTTCGCGCTCATCGAGAGCGGCTCCGGGCACAGGGCTTGCGCCCAGTCCAGTTCTGGGTGCCCGACGTCCGATCACCCCAGTTCGCCCAACAAGCGCATGAGCAGTCCGTCGCCGTCGCGGCCAGCGGCATCGAGGCCGATGACCAAGCCTTCATCGACGCACTCGGCGATGACGAGTGAAACGCGGCGAGATCTGGACCGCTGCTGCCGGCAGCGGTTACGCCGGCAAACCACGACCGGTCGTCATTGTCCAAGATGACCTTTTCGACGCAACTGCGTCCGTCACGATCTGTGCGTTCACCACTGACGAAACCGATGCTCCTCTGTTTCGGCTACCGGTCGAGGCCGATGCGACAACAGGAATCCGACAACCGAGCCGACTGATGGTCGACAAGATCACCAGCATGCCGCGCTCCGAGCTCGGCGAACGGATCGGTCAGTTGTCCGACGACGATCTGGCAAGACTCGGCCGTTCCATCGTCGTGTTCCTCGGACTCGCTACCCCCTGACCGACCACCTTGCGAGCCGAACATTCTCGTGTGGCCAGCCGAGCACCGACCGCAGGGACATGCTCGATGACCGCCTGGCCTGACGCCAGTGAAGGTCTGGGCGCAATCGGAATCCAGCGGACCCTTCGGGACGTAGGACGTATCACGAGGGCCGCTTAGCCGTGAGTGACTCACCCGCAAGCGGGCTTGGAATGGTGTGGCCAGCCACATCGTCTACGTCGAGGACACACTCCAGATAACGCGTCCACGACGCAACCCAAGTCTCCGTCGACTACGTCGTGGACACCCCAAATCGGACTAGAGATACGTCTAGAGATAGCGGACGGGTGCCGGCCTCGACGAGCGTCGCTGATATGCGCTGATCGAGTGGGCTGCAGCGGCCCAGCTACGAGCCGCTGGACGTCGCTGCTGGCGGGATCGGTTGGAGCTGTTGTGGGATCCCGCTATCCAAATCAGCGATGGGTGTTGGATGGCCGAAGAAGCCGTCGACGCGCGCGAGGAGGCCGGTGGACGGTTCGACAGTAACGACGTCGAGTCCTTCCATGAGCGTACGATTCTTGCGGGTCATGTTCCATCGGTATCTGAGTCGATCGTGGTGTTGATCGATCTCGGACGCGATCGTGAAGACGTAGTCAGGCTTCGATGTTCGGAGGCGACGTACTGCAGCTTCGAGTTCATCGATGCCGACGAAGGAATCGCGTGGATCGTTCCACTCAACGTCCGAGGTCACTGCAGAGGCAAGGTGAGTTCGGACTCGATCGAGATCGGACTCGTTCCACGCTGTCCAGTACGCAACGAGTGCGGCGGGCATCTGGACGTCCCAGTCTTTGCGGCGGAATCGCATCACCAAACCGTAGACGCGCACAGTGGAGATGGCGAGTGGTTGCTCCTGAGCCTGAATCCACCGCGTGGGGTCTTGGGGCCGCTGATGGTGGTGGGTGTGGAGCGAGCGGGTTGTCGGTGGTGTTGAACCGGGTTTGGGGCGTGTTGAACCGGGTTCGGGGGTCTTCGAGGGTTCGTGACGCTGGGTCAGGTTCTGCGGCGCGTCGGACCGCTGGGCGGTGTGTCAGCCGGCGGGGCCGGGCAAGGCGCGCAGGTTCGTGAGCATGGTGGTGAAGTCGTCGCGCCATGGCCAACGGCTCGGGAAACGAAGTGTGCGTCGGCCGGATCGGTTCACCGCGACGGCGGGGACCGCGATGATCCGGACGCGCAGGGTTCGGGTGTTGACGGGTTCGTGTGCGCCGACGGTGACGGTCCAGCGGGCGAGATTGTGGGCAATGACCGCGCACGCGAACCATGCGGCGTTCGCTGCGTAGTGCCCGGAGGGGATGTGAGTAGCTCCTCCGTTTTTGAGTTCGCGGATGACGAGTTCGACTATGGCGTGGTTGCGGTGGAACCGGTCGGCCTCGATCGCGGTCAGGTCGGGGTAGTTCGTGATGAAGCTGTGATGGCGCCACTCGGGAAACAGGCGGGCTTGGGCAGTGTCAGCCAGGCGGGTGCGTCGCACGACCAGGCGCACGGTCCGGCGGTCTTTCTTGCGGCGGCCGCCGCCTTCGTAGGTGGTTTCGGCGACCTGGGCGTAGCCGCCGAGGGTGTAGTCGATATCGATCCACGCGTCATCGGCAATGTTGGCGATGGCGGCTTTGACCTTGGCGTTGTTGGTGACGGTGATCGACCAGGTCATCTTGTGACGGTCCAAAGTTCGGAACAGTTCCCATGACCAGAACCCCGAATCGGCGCGGACACATTTCGCACCGGTTGCTTTGGCTCGTTTCAAGATGCCGGCGAGTTCGTTGATGAACCGGTTGATCCCACGACTGGATCCGGCTGATCCTTTCCGCATCCGCGAGAACAAGACCTCACCGGTCCCCGCCCTCGTGGCAACGAGGGGGTGGTAGCCGAGACATTTCGTGTAGCCGTATCCGGCGCCCTGCTTGGCGTGGCCGTGCACCTCACAGATCGTCGAGTCCAAGTCGATCACCATGTCGGCGTCGCCGGGACCCGCGCCCGCAGCCCATGCGTTCGCCAACAACCTGGCCGCGACAGCGTCGAGTTGGCGGACACACCCAAACGTAAATGTGCGCAAGAACGACCCGATCGTTGATGGTGCCATCACCCGAAACCCCAACACCGACTGGGTCGCCCCAGCGCGCAGCACGTCGGTGTGATCAATGTGGGTGGCGCCTGCGAGCATCGCCGCGATCAGGGTGCAGATCTTGCGACCGGGGGCGAATGAACCGGTCCGCACCCACTCGTTCGCGAGACGTTCGAGGCCGAGCCGCGACATCAGCGTGGCGATCACGATCAGGCCGGCGTTGGCAATCAGACCATCATGATCGAAGGTCGTTTCATATCGGTCGAGTGTGCGCGATACTGGGAACACAGAAAGTGCCTCCTGTGGCTTGGTGTGAGTTGACTTCGAACATCAACATCATCCCAGCTCGGGAGGCCTTTTTGGTGGACGCGCACCACCTCGAACCGGCACCTACACGGTACGCCCAGCGTATACGTGCCCGGGACGGGATTTGAACCCGTACTCCACGTGAATGGAAGGGGGGTTTAAGTTCGAGATTGAGGGTCCAGGCGGTCTTTCCCAGTCCGCCTAAAACGCTGTGACCTGGGGGTTTGTTCCGGGGCGTCCATCGCGTGCGCTCTGATATCGGTCCCGTCCGCCAAGTTCTGTGCACCTTTTGTGCACCCCGAGACGCTCAGATGGCGATCAGGAACACGGAGTCGCCGCTACGCATCGACTTCTCGAGGTGGCCGTCGAGCGAACGACAGATGGACAGCATCTTGGCGTTGTCCCTCTCGACGATCATCTCGATACGCGGTGGCCGCTCTCGTCCGTCGATGTCAGCAAAGACGACGTCGAGCGCCGACCGGAACAGCGAACGCCCATCCGCCACCTTCGTTCCGCGCAAGTAGTCGACGAGTACCAGCAGCCGAAAATGTGTGCCGGCGACGGGCTCGCCGTTGGCCTCGAGAAGGTAGCCGCGCTCGTGTGAGGCGATCGCAACGAGACGTGAGTCGTCGTCCTCGATGAGGAGGAGCCGATGATCCTCCGCTGACTGCGCGAAATACAGCGCTTGGTCGAGGGCTTTCTGGTGCACGTAGTCGGCGAGACGTTGAACGTGCGGAGCGCTGCCACAGTCGAAGGCAGCGATCACAGATCGGTCCGACTCGCTCGCGATTCGGACAGTGAGACTCACTCGGTGCCGTCAGCCGCGGACTTGGGCAGCAAGAGAAGCCGAACCTTCATCGAACGCATGCAACGCGTCGGCCGATAGGTGGACCCGCTCAACATCGGTCCGGTCGTATGGGTTGAAGTGTGCTCTCGACGTGAGTCGAGCGATCGCAGTTTGATTTTTGCCCGGTCGTAGCTGCACATCGAACTCGCCCGCAGAATCGACGCTCGGGGTTACGGTCAACAAGCCGGCCGTGAAGCTTTGGCTGATTGTGCCGAGAAGAATCGACTGACCGGCGATCTCGACGAGGTACTCGCCACCGACCTCCACTGCCATCTCTGCGTCCTGCGACCCAGTTTCGAGTCGGTCTCGAGGGTCAACAGTCATCGTGATGCTGGCCTTGGCCCAGTTCCACGGGACATCTGCGCCGGACAGCAGGCGCTCGGCCACGTCGAGTTCCTCCAGTTCCTCCCCGGACAATCGGGAGGGCATCGGGAACGAGGTTCCCGTCATGCGCTGCAACCGGTCGATGCGTTCGACCATGTCGACGTAGGAGGCGAACTCCTCGATGTCGTCGTCGGGCAGCGACATGACCGAACCAACCATCGTCTCGCCAGCAAACGACAAGTCGATCGTCTCACCATTCTGAGCGCATCTGATGAGAAGGCCGAATGGCAGAATTTCAGACGGGAGCGCCTCATCGGAGATCGCAGCAGAGATCCCGAAGCGGAGTGTGCTTCCCGGAGCTTCTGCCGTGAGACGGACCGACACGATTCCACTCTCATCGGTCCCAGTCAGTTCGCTGGTTGTTCCGAGAATCAACCGCCTGTGGAAACGAATGGGCAAGACGAACTCTCTCCCATTGAATCGACTTCTCAAATGTGCAGGCCGGTTGATCTCGCCCACACCTTCATATTCGGCGTTTGAACGAGCATCCTGCGAAACGACTCCAGGGAGCCGTCGACTCAACGCCTGAAGCGCAAGAGAAAAATCAAGCGATGTCGCGTCGGGTGACCCGGTGCCAACCCGTGGAAGCGTGTCCGCTGACATCACTACAGTCTACTTCTCGGGAAGCGACGGGTTTGCCCAGAGCAGCACGTACGCCAACGACCCTCACGATCGATGCCAGTCTCCGGAGTCGTCGTTGTCGCTCATCACGGCCGACAGGGTTTCGAGTTGCGCAAAGAGGTCGGCTCGGCCGAAGAGGTCCTCGGGCGTCAGTGCGAGGCCGCTGTACGGGGACTCGTAGAAGCGTCCGGCTTCGACGACGCCTTGGTCGGCGAGTTCGTTGATGACGATCTCAACGAACTCGATCTGCTTGCGGCTGAAGCGCCGGTCGTCGAGGAATGCGTTGAACGCCAGCTTCGCCGCAGCACGGTCCAGGCCGACCAGGCCCCGGACGAAGCGACCGAAGTTGCCCGCCCGTTCCGACGCCTCGGCGAACGACTCGTCGTCGCCGATGCCTGCAGCGACGAGAATGCGCTGCAACTCTTCGACGTCGGCAGCAATCAATGGCTCGCCGGAGCGAACCTTCGCAACCGCTGCTTCAGCCAGATGCTCACGAAGGAACGACTCGGCTTTGCGGCGGAACTGGGCGAACTCGACCCTGCCGCCACCAAAACCACCGGTGCCTGGCAGCACGATGTGCTCGCCTTCCCCAATTGCATCCTCGAAGTCGGAGAACACCTGGCCGCGTCGCACCCGCTCGATGAGCGGAATCAGCAGGCGGAGCTTGCGGCGAACGGCTTCGAGCATTTGGTATGACGCATCCACCCACCACTCGTCGGCCTGCACCGCCTGGATCAGTTCCAACTGGGCGGCCACGATCGGCACGTTGCTCAAGTCTTCAAGGGCAGAAGCAAGACGAACGATGCGCGTGCGCTCTCGTTCGAAGGGCTCGCCGTTGACCGTGGCGAGCTGGGCATTGAGCACCAATACGTCAAAGCGCTTCGCATCTTCGTGTTCCGGATCGAGCTGATCGGGCAGGCGAGCTATGTCGGACCGAAGCGACGCCAGCTCAGCGTGGTCCGGTTGCCCCCAGGCAACGAGCCCGCGGAAGCGTTCGACGAGTTCGAGATGGGGCCGAACAAGGAAGTTGTCGTCATTCATTGACGCCAGCCGCGCACGCAGAATGCCCGCTACCTCTTCGCGCTCGTCGGCCAGCGTGTCGAGTGCATCAAGGCGTTCGAGCAGGTCGAGCCGAGTCGTAAAGATCCGCTCGGACAGCGAGGTGACACCCACGCCGGTCGAAGGCACCATCGGCTGGCTGAAGTACTCAAGGTTCTGGCAGAAGTTGAACACCCGGAACTCGGTCTTGTCGTGGCCGATGCTGAACAGGTCGTGCGACAAGCGGGTGCCGCTCCCGATCATCTGCCAGAACTTGGTCTTCGAGCGAACCATCTTGACGAAGACGAGGTTCACCGCTTCGGGTACGTCGATCCCGGTGTCGAGCATGTCGACCGAGATAGCGATGTGGGGTGCCTTCTCGGGCATCTTGAACTTCTCGATGAGGTCCTTGGCGTCGTTGATGTTGTGCGTGATGACCTGCGCGAACTTGCCGGCGTGGTTCGGGTAGTTCGCGTCGAAGCGTTCGCAGATGTAGTCGGCGTGGCGTTGGTTCTTGGCGAAGACGATCGTCTTGCCGAGGCGCTCTCCCCCAGCCACCCGGATGCCGTTCGTCATCAGGTACTCCAGCACCTTGTCGACGGTGTCTTCGTGGAATAGGAACTTGTTGAGCTCGCCGGAGCTGACCTCCTCGGGCATCTCCAAGGGAAGCCCGTCGTCGCCGATGCCCCAGTCGAACTCCTCCCACTGCTCCTTCTCTTCCTCGGTGCGGTCCTCGTATCAAATGCCCTCGCGAACGAACTGCATCGGAACCGACACGTTGGTCGGCGGTACGAGGTAACCGTCATCGATGGCGTCGTCGAGTGAGTACGAGTCGGTGGGCACACCGGTTTCGAGATCGAAAAGGTCGTAGGTGTTCGTGTCGATCTCGTCGCGCGGGGTGGCGGTTAGCCCGACGAGGTACGAGTCGAAGATACCGCGGTACTTGCGGTACACCGAGCGGTGTGCTTTGTCGATGACGACGAGGTCGAAGTGGCCAACCCCGAAGCGGCGAGTGCCGTCGTGGCGGGTCTCGTCGATCTTGCCGACCATCGTTTGGTACGTCGAGACGTACACCCGGCCGTCTTCGTTCGGCTCCGTCGTCAAGTTGACGGTGGTGATGTCGGGCAGGTGCTCCTTGAACGCGCCGACGGCCTGGTCGACCAGTGCGGTGCGATCGGCGAGGAATAACGCTCGACGCACGAGCCCGGCGCGCATCAGCAGGTCGCAGAGGGCGATGACGGTGCGTGTCTTGCCGGCGCCGGTCGCCATGACGACGAGCGCTTTGCGCTGGCCGTCGACCTCGATGTGATCCGTGATCGCCCGAATCGCGCGGTGCTGGTAGCTGCGTTCGACAACGGCGTTGTCGATGTCGAGTGTGTTGGTCGGCACGACTGTCGTGCGCCGCTGGATCATCAGCTCAAGCTCGTCGCGGGTATGGAAACCCTGCACCTTGCGTGGCGGTTGCGACGTGTCGTTCCACAGCCAATGGGTGTAACCGTTGGTGTAGTAGATGACGGGGCGTCGACCGTTCATCGCCTCCAAGCAATCGGCATAGAGAACGGCCTGGTGCTTGCCGGTCTGCTCGCTTGCGCGGGTCTTCTTAGCTTCGACGACTGCGAGCGGTAGCCCGTCGTCACCCCACAGCACGTAGTCGACATAACCGGTGCCCGAGCCGAAGGGCATGCCAGTAACTTCGAACTCGCGATCTCGTTCATCGGTGAGCTTCCAGCCGGCTTCGCCGAGGTAGAGATCGATGAGCTTGGTTCGTGTGGTCGCTTCCGACCAGTCGATAGACCCTTCGGGTTCTGTGTCGGCGGCGAGGCGTGCGGCGGTGACCTCAGCGATGAGGCGGGAGCGTTCGGCCTCGACCTCTTCGAGTGTCTGATTGGCTGCGGCGAGTTCGGCGCGAGCTGCCTCGGCGTCGGCAGCTTCTTCGACGAGGCGAACTTCGAGTTCCTGCCGTGTGGCGAGGTTGCGCTCCTCCTGCTCGGCGCCGACCGCGTCCTCGCTGGCTAGCAGGTTCGGGTCGAACGGGTTGCCCGGCTCGGGCTTGGTGCGGCCGTAGCGGAAAGCGAGCCAGTAAAGGACCAGGTGGAGGGCCGAGGCGATCTGGATGGCTTCGGCAGTGGTCGGTGCCTTCGATTCGTGGACGGCCCGGTTGCCGGCCTTCTGGATGCGGCGAGCGAGGTCGAACACCTTGCCGTCTTCAAAGGGGCAGAAGCCGGGCTCGTGCAGCAATGCGTTCAGCGACTCGTCGTACGGCACTTCGAGACTGGTGTCGTTGGCGTACACCCACTTGACCGCCGACTCCAGCGCCCGACGGGCATGGATGATTGAGGTCCCAGGATCGTCGAGCGCATACCGCTCGGCCCGGACAGCGATCTCGTGTTGCTCCGGAAAATTGGACCGTAGAAACCCGAACTGTCCGTTCACAGCTCTCCTCTAAACGCTTGCTGCTGGAGGCAGCCAAACAGGTCGTCGAACTCCCTCAAGCACCGTTCAGACGAGGTCACCGATCCGCCGAATCGGCCACCGCCTTGAGTTGTTCGCCAGGTCGCCGAACATGTCGATGAAGATGGCTTGTGTGAGGGTGTCGAGCTTGGCGATTGCCTGCCGGCGTTTCGCTCGGAGAGCATCGGTCGCATCCAACACTGCCGCAATCCGCCGCTGCTCCTCGATCGGCGGGAGGGGGATTGGAAGCCGTCGGAGTTTGACCCCTGTCAGGTGTTTGATCGTGGCCTCACTCGAAAAGTCATCGAGTCGACCAGTCGGCGCTGCGAACTCCATGTATCGGAACAGGAAGTGCGGATCAAGCTTCGGCGAGCATCTGACCCGATGAATCGCCTTCTGGAAGTACACCCCGGGCAGATCTCGCTCGACAACCGAACTCCTGCCAACTTCACCGCCTTCGCAAATGAGTACGTCGCCCTTGCGCAGGCTGAACTCCTGCTGCTCCGTCTCCGAGAAGGACATTGTCGAAGCGCATCGAGCCTCAGCGCGCCCCATCAGACTTCTGCGTTGCCGAGGTACGGAAGCTCTGCGGTACCTGTCTTGGCCAACGGCGACAGCATCTTTCCAAGCCGACTCGTCGAAACCTCGCCCAGCTCCACCTCGGTCCAGCCAGCCTTCACGACGCCACTCCGAGGACGAAGCGGGCGCGTTCGGTGCGCAGCATGAGAAACGGGCTGATGACTTTCACGTCGTGTGCTGCGGCAGCGTTCGGGATCTTGATTCGCTTGCGACTGTTGCTGACAACTTCGTGCGTCACGATTGTGTGGCCGCCTTGCTTGGCGTGACCGACCAGCGACGAGTCGGCGACTGAGGCGAACTCGGACTTGGCCGCCGGGTCGTAGTCGAGTGAAGCGGCCGCCCATTCGTTGACGTCACCGATGCAGTGGACGACCTCACTGGTCAACGGAAGGAAGAACGACTTGTTGTCGCCCGCCCAGTCCGACAGCTCATCAACGCCAGCGATGAGTTCGTCACGGACGGCGTCGATGCTGCCCACGACGCCACGGCCATTCGCTTCGATGAGCCATTTCCAGGATCCGGGGCACACGTTGAAGTCGTAGTAGTCGTTTTTCGCTCGGATCAAAATGTTCGCGTCGAGGAGGTACACGGTCAGGCAACACCCAACTGCGTGCTCAACCCGTGGAACGTCTCGGACTTCGACACGTCGAGCAGCCTGAAGGCCTCGGTGTACGCCGTGCGGCTTTCGAACGTGCTCGCAATCAACTCACGAGCGAATCGCTTGCTGACCTGCACCGGCTTCGAGTTGTAAAAGTTGCCACCCGTGCTGGCCGTCGCACTCACCAGCCCGGCAACACGGGTTCGTTCCAACCGCAGCTCTTCCAGGTAGCGACCCCAATCAATCCAACCGCCCGCTCGAATCTGACCGAGGATGACTTGGGTGCTCACGCGGAAGACCTCCGCGAGAGCTTGGAGCTGTTCACGAAGATCGAGCAACGGGTCGAACCTCGACCGGAACTCGCCCATCGGAACCAACAACTCGGCGGCGACTTGGTTGCACCACAGCTCGGTGTCGTTCGTTTGGATCGATTCGCCCGTCAGGTCGGACAGCGCAGTCGAGCCGAGCATCACGTGAGCGAGTTCGTGCGCCAGCGTGAAGAGTTGCGCACTCTTCGAGTCAGCGCCGTTGACGAAGACGATCGACGCGTGCGGGTCGACGAGCGCAAAGCCACGGAAGTCTGCCGGGTTGAGCTTTCGATGCGTGTTCGAGCCGACGATGCCGCTGATCATCACCAACACGCCCGCAGACTCGGCGTTCTCCCGAAGCCGGGTCACGGCGCCGTCCCACGAGCGCAGCTCGGCACGTGTCTCGCCGGTCCAGTCGAGCAACTGGCGAAGTTCGCCTGCCGCTTCAGCGATCGGCGTCTCGGTCGTCAGAGAGCCGACAAAACTCAATTCGTCGGCACCCAAGATGAGTTGGTTGGTGCGGTACCAGTCTTGACGGCGCTGGCACTGGTAGATCACGTCGAGCAAGTCAGCTGTCGGCTGAGCAACCGGCCGGTTGCCGACAGTCCGGAAGTCAGGAATCGGAACCTCTTCCTGCGGTGGTTCGGCGAGAAGGAGCTGCCCGAACGGTGCGTATGCCCGTGTGGCGAAGCTCTGCAGCTGCTTGACCGTCGGCGTCTTGTCGCCATTCACCCAGGCGTCGTAATCCTTGAAGCGAATCGTCCACGTTTCGTCGTCGATACCGGAGCGGGTGCGCGCCCAGCGCAGCACCTCCGGAGATACTTCGACGCGGACGGTCATGCGTCAAGCATGGCCTTCAGATCGGCGAGTCCAGCGGTGATTTCTGCTTCCAGCACTTCAAGTTCGGCAATAATCTCGCTCGGCGCTGCGTACTCGATCTCGTCGTAGACGATCTCCTTGTACCGGTTGATGCTGAGGTCATAGTCGTTGTCGGTAATCTCAGCCTTCGGCACACAGAACGACTGCGCTGTTCGCTCTCGCTCAACCTCTGACCCGTTGCGCTCAGTCCACCGTGCCAGCACGTCAGGCAGGTTATTCTTTGCGTGCTCTTCGTCGGTCAGGCCGGTAGCGGTAGCGCCAAGCTTGTCGTCAGCGAGCAGCGGCGTCCGCTTGTCGTCGAGGCTCTGGCCGTCGGCTTCGAGGTCATAGAACCACACGTGGTCGGTGCCACCCGAGTTGGTCTTCGTAAACAGCAAGATCGCCGTCGACACACCCGCATACGGCTTGAACACACCCGACGGCAGGCTCACGATCCCGTCGAGCTTCTGATCCTCCACCAGAATGCGGCGCAGCTCCTTGTGTGCTTTGGTCGAACCGAACAGCACACCGTCGGGAACGATCACCGCGGCTCGGCCACCAGGCTTGAGCACACGGAGAAACTGCGCAAGAAACAGCAGCTCGGTCTTCTTCGTCTTTACGACGGCGAGTAGATCGTCGGCGACCTCTTCGTAGTTGAGGCTGCCGGCGAATGGCGGGTTAGCAAGGATCAGGGAGTACGCCTCGGCGTCGCCGCTGTTGACCTCGGCGAGCGAGTCCCGATAAGCAATGTTCGGGTTCTCCACGCCGTGCAGTTGCATGTTCATCGAGCCGATGCGGAGCATCGTCGCGTCGAAGTCGAAGCCCTGGAACATTCCGTTGTGGAAGTGCTCGGCGAGTTTCGGGGTGGTCAGTGCGCTCGGATGATGGTGACGGATGTACTCACTCGCCGCCACAAGGAAACCGCAGGTGCCACTCGCCGGGTCACACACCGTGTCTTTCGGCTGGGGCGCCATCAGCTCGACCATCAGCTGGATGATGTGGCGTGGCGTGCGGAACTGACCGTTCGTGCCAGACGAAGCGATCTTCGACAACATGTACTCGTACACGTCGCCCTTCGTGTCGCGATCCGTCATCGGGATCTCGGACAGCCCGTCGACCACGCGTGCGAGCAAGCCGCCCTTCGGGAGCGAAAGGCGAGCATTCGCCATGTGCTCGGCATGCGACGTCTCGTTCGTCCGTTCCTGCAGGAACGGGAAGACGTAGTTGTCGACGAGGTTGTACATCTCCCCCGGCTCCTGGTTCTTGAAGTTCTTCCAGCGCAGGTCGACGTACGGGCGGGCCGGAGCGCCCTCGCTTGGTTTGAATTCGCCAGCAGGAAACACCACGTCGTCGATCAGGTTGCCGGTGCGGTTGGCCTTGGCCTCGGCGCGGGTCTGGCGCTCGTCAAGGCCCTTGATGAACAACAGATAGGTGAGCTGCTCCATCACCTCAAGCGGGTTCGAGATCCCGCTCGACCAAAAGTCGTCCCAGATGGCGTCGACTTGCGACTTGAGCGCGCCCGTAATCATGTGCTCATCGTCGCACAAGAGCACGCTCGCGACCGTGCCATGTCAGCAGCAAGTCCAACTCGGACTGCGTCCGACATGGAACCCCCGAGCGCCGGCTCGAAGGTGCACCCGCCAGCAGATGGACGGCAGACGTAGAGGATCAACGCGACATCCTCGCGGACCCAGGCGATGATTCTTCCCAGCCAGCAGAGTGCCGATCTCGGCAATCGCGATAGAGCTGCCATCGGATGCTCTCGACGTCGAGACCAAACTCAAAGAGTTACCCTCGTGCGCTTCACTCATCTGCCGAGCTCCTCGAATCGCTGCACGGCCTCAAGGCGATCATCCCCACCGAGACCGATCAGGTCAGCGACGAGATGTAGATGCGGCGCGACGTTCATTTCGCTGGCAACGATTGCGTCCCGCCGAAAGCTGCCGTCGGGCACCGGACGCACGAGCACCGTTGCGGCCGCTGCAGTGTCGGCGCGCACGAAACCCAGTTTGTCCATCGACGAGTCCTCGACAGATCCATACACAATCGCGACGACCGGCACCTTCCACGGTCGGACCGCGTCCGCCGCAACGTCGCCCGACACGATCAGCTCCGGTTGCCGCTCGACCAGGTCATCGACCTGCGCCTGGACGGCGTCGATTCGGTACCAGCATGACTGACTCACGAATCGCGACCCGTAGCCCTGCCAATACGACGCCGGCAACTGGTCCCGGTTCGCTCGCCAGCCCGGGTCCTCGAACGACACGTCGCCGTTCTCTCGAAGGCTCGACAGGTACTGCGACACCGCCGGCTGCGAAACACCCGCATGTGCAGCGAGGTCGACCTGCATCGCTGGCTCCCGCGTCGCGTACAGATGTCGAACCATCGCAGCCTTGCCAGCTCCCCACCGCCTCGTACGTGTCGTCGCCATAACATCAATATAAGTGTTCTTCGCCCATATTGCAAGAACACTTATATCACTCTTCTTGTCCTCAAGCTCCCGTTCGTCGCAGTTCACTGTCAGGCGATACCTCGGCTGGTATCGCGCGGCGAGGGGGCGGCGAGGCGCCTGGCCAGTTGAGCGTGTCGTGCTCGGTCCAACGGATGGGCGGGGGTCGGGCCGAGCGGCGTGCTCGCGTCGGTGTTATCGATGAGGTCGTGTTCGACGCGCCATGCATGCACGTCGTCAACGAGTGCTGCGAGCCGATCGGCGTTGACCGTCGCGAGCTTGCCGCTTTCGGCGAGCGCGCCGAAGTATTCGGTGAGCCATTCCGGTCGGTGCCGAACAATCGTCGCGACGACTGTGCCGGCGTGCCGATCGCCGAGTTGTCGGCAGACGATCTCGGTCGCTGTGTCGCGCAACGATTGGGCGGTGCGGTCCCATCGGGTCGGATCGACGGCGCTGCTGCGAGACCCGATCACCGCAGGCAGACCGCGCTGATCGTATGAGGTCCTCGGGCTTTCGACGGCCAAAAACACGGCAACATCGGCAACAGTTGCCCGCCACTGCTTGGCAAGGTGCGGGCTGGTCGGGCATTCGGGCAGGACGGAACGAATCGCTGAGGGCGGCTCGTGTTCAGCGACCCGCCGCACGGCTGCTTCGGCATTCGCTATCGCCTTCGCCGACTCGGGTCCGATCTCGCCACGGTCTCGGGCGGCGACGAGTTCAGCGAGAGTCCGCCCTCGGCTGAGTCGTGCGGTGTCGCGTGCGTTCGGGTCCGCGCCGAGCGCAGTGCGAGTGGCCGATCGTGCGAGTCGCGACCGCAAGATTTGTCCGAGTTCGTTGGCGAGGCGCGGGAGATGCTCGTCGAGTTCGGCCGCGTCGCCGTCGTGGACGGGCCGGGTGCCGTAGATCTGGTTGTGGTTGCGGCCACGTGTGATGTCGACGTACAGCTCGCTGCGACTCGTCGACGCCGTGATGGCCGATGTCGAGACGTCATTCGTTGCTCCCTGCACGGCGTAAGACGTCACGGCATAGGCGAGGTCGATGCCGCCCTTCGATCGGTCGAAAGTCGCCCGATCACACGTGATGATCCCGTCAGATATCGCGATGTCGATCTCGTCCCCCTCGGGCGCCGTTGGATCGGTTCGGACGTCGGCGACGCGACCTGTAGTGCCGTTGCGCATCCATCCACTTCGGTTGTCGATCGGGTGGATCGTGCGGTCACCATGCCGGGCCACGACCTGGTCACCGACGCAGAGCCGGCGACCATCGCCAAGCACCGCATGCTTGTTTGCTTCGACGGTGCCGTCTTCGATCAGCATCTGTTGGGCGAGGGTGTTGAGGACTCGCCGTTCCCGGTTGCGACCATGGACCATTGGGTGCGGTCGGCCTGCGGTTCCCTCGGTGTACCAGCGGGCGAGCATTGCTGCGTGAGTGTCGTGCTCGCTCGCGGTGAGCACGAGTTGTCCGCTCGCTTCAAGTTCATCGATCGCCTCATCGATCTTGCCGCTACGAACCAGATCGGCCCGACGCCGCTCACCAGCGTCGGTCAGCCGGTGGACCGTTGCGAGTTGTGGTGTCCGGTCGGCGTACAGGTTGACGAGTTCGTTGAAGCTGCCACCCGCCGGGACCGAACCGTGCTGTGCGGGATCACCGATCAACCGCAACGTCGCACCAGTCTCTGTTGCGAGGTCGCAAAGTCGCAGGAGGTCACGGTCGCCAATCGTCGATGCTTCGTCGACGATCAGGACTGTGCGCGAATCGAGCACACGGATCCCGGCATCGGATCGGCCGAGCAGCATCGCGACGGTCTCGGACTCGATCCCGGCATCGTCAGCCAACAGCCGCGCCGCCTCACCCTTCACCGACGCACCAAGCACCCGGTAGCCGGCGTCGGTCCATGCTCGCGCGGCGACGCGCATGGTCGTGGTCTTGCCGGTGCCGGCGCGACCGACTGCGCTCTGCACCCGATCACCGCTGGCCAGCCAACTGCGCACGAGGTCGGCCTGCTCGTCACTGAGTACGTCGGCGGACCCGATCGCGCTCTCGACGATCGCCGATTGAACGATGCCCTCGCCCGCCCCGATTCCTGCGCCAACCACAGACCCGATCTGGGCTTCGACATCGAGGAGTTCGATCGTCGTGAACGTCGGTTCGCTCTGTCCGTCGTTCACGACTGTGCCGTCACGGCGGTGGATCACGCCCGACGTGTCGATCTCAGCAACAAGATCGGTGGCACAGAATCGGGCGGTCAGCCGCTCGACCTCGACGGGAGGCACGAGCACCTTCACACGATCGCCGTCGTCGTTCACGATCGACCAATCTGCGATCGCTCGCATCACATCGCCACGCCCGAACGTCGTCGACCCGGCACACAACCCCTTGGTCGGGGCGACCAGATCGTTGAAGAGACGGTCTCGCAGGTCGTCGGGGAGGACGTCGTGCGCGATCGCACGATCGGCCCGATCGAAACACGATCCAATATCGAGACCCACACGATCAGCCCTGGCCAACCAGTCTTTGCGGAGGTCGTTCGGGTCAACCGGCCGCTTGGCCGATCGCGTTGCGAGTGCAACTCGGTTGCGTTCCTCCGGGGTTACCTCGCGGCCGAGCCGCACCTCGAGCGCCTTGCGGACTTCGTCGATTTCGGCGTGCCGACTCGAGAACTCCTCGATCGCGCCCTCGTCCACACCTGCGATCTCCCAGATCCCATTGCTCCGCTGCCACCAGCCAAGGCCCAGGTCTCTCGATTCCCAGCGGAACGCGACGGTCGCCAGAGCAGCTGCAGCCGGCGCGTTCAAATAGAGACCACGGGCGTCGAACGTGCGGACCTCACCTGCATCATCGACGACTGCGTTGGCCACGATGTTGTGATAGTGAGGATGCGGGTCCAGTGACCGACTCGTCCCATGCAGATAGCTCGCCACCGTCAGCCCTTCCGAGCCAACCTCGCGACCGCGTCGACGGGCACCCGACGCGCTTCGATCCATATATGAGATAGCGACGTCGTTCGCAGTTTCGAACGCTTGAACGAGGCGCCTCTGCCGCTCGTCGGTGGACAACATCAACAACACGCCAATCGACTTCTCCACGGTGAGCGTGAGATCGAAACCCACTCGCGCGATCGCCGGCTTGCGGCGCTCGACAAAAACGGCCAGATCCGACCGTCGGATCCAGTAGCGGCCGGCAGCATCACGACGGCACGGCAACACTGCCCGCTTCGTGTCCGCTGTCGAATCGTCTGAGCTGATCCGACGGATGTAACGGGGGCTCACGCGCAACAAGCGGGCGCACTCGACGGCCGACAGTTCTTCATCGGGCGGACCATCTTTGCGCAGCGCCGCCGCATCGACCGGCGACGCAGCGAGGTCGAGGTGTCGACTCACCTCGCTATCGGAGACCACGGCCCCGCCTGCGCCGTCCGAGATCGAACCGATCCAGCCGCCATCGTCCGGGTCGCAGGTGCCTTCGAGACCCGATCGCACGAGTCCAGTGACCTCCTTGAGAGGGACGTCAAGGAGCTTGGCAACATCGGCCGCCGTGTACATCGGATTGCCTTCCTCATCGACCCGAGCTGAAGTTCCCACGGCAAGGTGCGACCGCTGCGAAGAGCCTCGCGCCGTGACCAACCGCTCCCCCGTCGCCGGGTGCCGACCCTCCAACACCCGCTGAAAAGCATCCCGGTCGACAGTGCCATTGAGAGATCGAAACTCGGCTCCAGCGCCAAGCCACCGACCCGGACCCTCGATCGAATCGGCGTAGTACGAACCAACGCCAACCGGACCACCGATGAGTGGAACACCGCGCTTCGATGGCGCCCCCTCCAGATAGTCGACAACTGCCCGTGCGACACCCCCAACGGACTGCCCCGACGCACCGAGCGGCGTCACCGAGCGGCGTCACCGACAAGCGCACGATGCCGCTTCCAGAGATGCACCGACGCGGCAGCGACGCACCGAGCCGCGGACGGGAGCGCTCCGACGCGCGAGCAGCCTGCCGACCACCGCACCAGCGAAGTCGGGCAGCGCCCGGCGTGCGTTCTTTGCAGGCCAACTCGGCCGGGATAGTCCGCAGGCAGAGCGGTGTTGTTGTCGATGCTTCGTCCATGCCCTTGTAAAGGCACGCCCGTCACCGATTCGGGACTACCGGCACGTGACGTCATTCAGCGGCACCGTCCAGCCCAGCTCGTCCAGGGAACTCGGGCCCGCTCCGGCCTGGCGTGTCCCGTTCATCGGCCCGTCGAGCCTTTACCCATGTACAGGCGAGCACCTGAGTGCTCTCAACCAACGGAGATCCACATGACCACGATCAGCCCCGCCACGATGACGGTCACCCAAGCAGCGACCGTGCTCGGCATCTCGAGGTCAAGTGCCTACGAGTGCGTTCGGCTCGGCACGATCCCATCGATTCGGCTCGGGTGACGCATCGTCATCCCTCGGCGTTCGCTCGACGAACTTCTTGCATCCGCTCGGCGCGATCAGCCAGATTCGGCCTGACCGACACTCGCGCTCAGAGGCTGAGCCAATTCGTTGGCGTGCTCGCCGAGCTCACGGCCCAGATGCTTCGGCCTCCATCGCCTTGCGAAGAAGCAGTCCGAAGGCGGTGGGTTCGGTCGATGACGCAATGGATGCTTCGATGTTGTCGCTCGGACTGATCGCATCCCAGCTGATCGGGTGCCCGTGATGCTCAGCGAGCATGCCGACGATCTCCCTTTGCGTTCGTCCGTTGCCTTCTCGAAACGGGTGCGCCTCGTTCATGTCGCCAAGAACGACCGCAAGCGGCTCGGCGAGCTGGACGATCGTGGGTGCCTCAAGATCTGCGATGGTTCGAAGTCGCCCGGCGATGTAGTCGACTGCGAGGTCGAGGCGATCGGCAGGGTAAAACGTGTGGTCGCCCTTCGTGACGTCGACGGTTCGGAACACGCCGGCCCAGCCGTAGACATCTTGGAACAGGTGGCGATGCACAGCCTTCCAGTGCCGGGCGTCCCACGTCCGTTCGACGATGCGCGGATCGACATGCAGCTGCTGCGACCGCAAACCGACTGCATGCGCCTCGAAATGGGTCAGGGATTCAGCATCTTCGATCCGCGGAAGGTTGCGAAGAATCCCGCTGTCCGGATCGAGGTACGGGTCGGCGAACGTCAACGGCGAGGGAGCGCGATTCGCTCCTCGAGGTACTCGGCAACAGCCTGGTCGGCGGTCTTTGTACCAGCTTCCACCGCTTGCAGATCGCGAATGGTTTGATCGCTCAGGTCGACGCCTTCCATCTTCGCACTGGCGATGATGTTGCGTGTTGCGAGGGAGCGTTCCATAGCGCTCATATTAGCACTCTGCCCGGTCGTCGAGCGGCGGCGTACACGTTGAAGCTCAGCCCTGGGATGCGTTGAAGTCAGGCAGCCGGCGGACTTTCGGTCACCATGGATACCGGCGCGCAGCGGCGTCAGAACGAACGAGCCTCACGACGGTTTTCCCAACGGCAGGGTCGGGCGCACCCGCTTCCGTACCAGTGACCATCTCAACTGCGGCCGACGCGTCGAGAACGACCGCGTTCACAGAGCTTCGTCGGCCCGCATCGCTTCGAGTATTTCGGCCGCGTTCACGGGCGAAGCCACCACAGGTGATTCGTCGAGATCAGCGCGCCAGCGGTCGGTGTGCACAGCGATCTCCTCGTCGGTCATACCGTCGTCGATCATGTCGACGCCGACCACCGGCCTGGCGCTGGATGCATCACTCATGGCAGCAAGGATACTTCGAGACCGCCGCAGCCAAAAGGCCGGCACATCTCGCCAATGTTCTCGCATCACCGATGGCAGAAATGCTGACTCCGACGCCACAAGACAGGCCGCTTGTCTGGCACTGGAGTCGGCGCCGTCGCCACTCAACCTCCAAAGATCTTCGCTGCGACCAAGTCGGCTGCGCCTCGGGCCATGCCGGGGGTGACGTGCGAGTACAGGTCGAGGGTGATGGCGATGGTCGAGTGACCAAGGCGCTCAGACACGATCTTCGGATGGACACCAGCCTTCAGCGCCAGCGTCGCGTAGGTGTGGCGAACATCGTGCAGGCGGATACGGGGAACGCCTGACGCTGCGACCACCCGACCGAACTCCTTCGAGAACCACTCCGGCCGAACCGGCTGACCGACCTCGTCGGTGAAGGCCAGGTCACCGTCGTTACCCCAGTCAGGCCCCATCGCGACCTGGTCCTCACGTTGACGACCACGGTGCTGGCGCATCATCGTCACGGTCGTCTCATCGAGATAAATCACCCGCCGACTCTTCGTCGTCTTCGGCGAGCCGACCGTCAGCTTGCCGTCGACGTTCGTGATGGTCTGCACGATCGACAGCTCACCGGAGTCGAGGTCGATATCTTTCCACCGCACCCCGAGCACCTCGCCGCGCCGCATCCCGGTCGTTGCCAGCAGAACGAAGGCCCCATAAAGGTGGTTCGACTCAGCGGCTGCGAAGAACTGGCGCAGCTCGTCGGACGACCAGACGGTGAACTCCGGTCGCTCAACCGACGGCCCTCGCGCCGCGGCCGCCGCGTTGCGATACACGATCCCGAGTCGCTCCGCATCGGACAGCGCTTTACGCAGCACCGTGTGCGTGTTGCGCACTGTCTTGGGCGACAGGCCTGTGCCGTCGGCGCGACCATGATCGAGCAGGTCGGAGTAGAAGGTCTCGATCTGTATTGGGGTGAGCGCTTGGATCTGCACGTGACCGAGGCCCGAACGGATCCTCTTCGACGTGACCACATAGCTGTGGTGTGTCGACGCCTTGACCTGACCCTGCCGGCTCGCGAGCCACTGGTCGAGGAACGCACCGACCTTCATCGACGACTTCGACAATACGAGTTTGCAAAACACCTGGTCAGAGTGCCCGGACGGGATTTGAACCCGTACTCCACGTGAAT
>Ga0209390_10001168_pt1 | contig 51845 bp, 35 predicted proteins | sample BON01_FD_187212 | JGI IMG/M metagenome (GOLD analysis project Ga0209390, IMG submission 187212) | Freshwater microbial communities from Lake Bonney liftoff mats and glacier meltwater in Antarctica - BON-01 (SPAdes) (version 2) | ecosystem: Environmental > Aquatic > Freshwater > Ice > Glacier...
GATAGAGGGGTTCTGGGCAATGCTTAAAAGATCCGTTATTGGGACATATCACCATATTTCAGTAAAACATCTTCAAGAATATATTGACGAGTTATCTTTTAAATTTAACTATAGAAAATCTAGAAATGCCTTTAATTTATTGATTGACAGGTCTTTAAACTTACAAATCCCAACTGATGGGTAATTACCACAATATTAGACAGCAGTTTGTGGGAAAAAATTTGTAAAAAATTGTTAAACAAAATTGTAAATTAATATATCTTAGACGGCGAAACCAACTAATAAGTATGAAAAAAATTACATTTCTATTTTTATTCCAAGTGCTCGTATCCTTCGTCTATTCCCAAAATGCAACGCTAAAAGGAAATGTTGCAGAGGCTAACGGAGAACCCGCAATTCAAGCCAACGTTATTATAGACGTATCCAAAGGATGGGCCGGAGTGACCGATTTTGACGGAAATTACTCCATTACGCTGCCCGCAGGTAGTTATGCCGTTATGTATAAATACATAGGTAAGCAAGATCAAATTTTGAAATTGACCTTGGTAGCAGGTCAAACTAAAACTCAAAACGTTACTTTTTCTGACAAAGTGGAGATGATGAATACCGTTGTGGTTTCAGGATCAAAGTATGAAAAGAAGTTAAGTGAAGAAACAGTGAGTATGGAAGTACTTAAAAGTGACTTACTTGAGCAAAACAATATCAACCAAGCGGATGATGGTTTATCTAAAGTTCCAGGAGTGGTTGTAACAGGCGATGGACAAGTAAGTATTCGAGGTGGCTCCGGCTGGAGTTATGGTGCAGGAAGTAGAGTTCAGGTTTTGTATGACGGTCTTCCCTTGTTATCGGCCGAAGGTGGTGATGCAAAATGGGCGCTAATTCCTATGGAGAACATTGAAACCATGGAAGTAATTAAAGGTGCGGCTTCTAGTATTTATGGTTCTGGAGCATTAAATGGAGTAATCAATTTTAGAACAGGATGGGCAAAAAATGAACCTGAAACGAAGTTTAATGTGTGGAATGGAATTACGCACAGCCCGAGAGATAAAAACGAAGCTTGGTGGTACAAACAGAATCAAATCCCTTTTGAAGTAGGCTTTAATTTTGTTCATAAGAGAAAGTTTGGTAGAACAGATTTTGTCTGGCATGGTCAGTACAGCAATGAAACGAGTCATCTTCAATTTGGCGGCAACGGAAGTGCAAGAATTGGTCAAAAATTCAGGTTTAGACCAAAAAAATATGAAGGTCTAAGTATGGGGGTAAATGTAAATGCCTATAGAGGTTGGGGAACCAATTTCTTCTTATGGCAGGGAGCTGATTCTTTAGCTAGAGTTCCTTTTGAAGGAACGGCGTCTGCTTATCAAAGTACAAGAGTTGTGATTGATCCTTTTATCTCTTACTACGATAAGAAAAACAACAATTTCTCTATTAAGTTTAGATATTTTAACGCAAAAAATCAAAACAGTACACCAGGTCAAGGATCTATACCTGTAAATTATTATGGAGAGTTTCAATACAATAGATACTTTCAAAAAATTAAGTTCAACATTGTTGCTGGAGTTTCTGGCTTTGCAGATGTGGTGAATCCTGAAGACCCTAATATTGCTTCATTGTCTGGGAAAAATAGGCGATACAACTTTGCTCCTTTCGTTCAGTTAGAAAAAAAGTTGTTTGCAGATCGATTAAATGTTACGATGGGGATGCGTTATGAGTATTTTAAAATGATTTCCATAGATAGAGGACTTACAAAAAATGGCACTTTGAATAGGCCCTTATTTAGATTTGGTGCAAATTTTCAAGCTGCCGAATACACTTACCTCAGAGCTTCGTGGGGAGAAGGTTATCGTTTCCCAAGTATTGCAGAATCATTTGTTAATTTGAATCTAGGGGGAATTGGGATTTTCCCAAATCCTAGGTTGCAAGAAGAAAGTGGCTGGTACTCAGAAGTGGGTATTAAACAAGGTTTTCCTCTAGGAAAAGATTGGAAAGGTTATACGGATTTAACTTTCTTTGCGATGCGCTATAACAACATGATTGAAATCATGTTTGGTACTTTTGGCGACCCCGTGCCTGGCGCCCCAAATGCTATAGAACGAGCTGGATTAGGGTTCTCTTTCCAAAATGTTGGAGAAACCTTAATTATGGGAGGCGAAATTACAGTAGCCGGTACAGGTACTATTGGAAAGGTGCCATTAACCATTTTAGCTGGTTACACATTCACACAAACTAAATCTTTGAATTGGGAAGATGATTTGACTTTATATGATGTGAATGGCCAACAGCTTAACACATTTCCTTCAAGATTAAACGGTGAATACACATATGCAGGAACCACCTCTGGAGATAAAAATGTTTTGAAGTACAGAAACCCTCATGTTTTTACGATTGATGTACAATCTAGCTTTAGAAAAGTTATATTTGGAGCAAGTATTCAATACCGATCTTGGATGGAAAATATTGATTACGCATTTGTAAGTCCAATTTTTGCTTCCCAATTTCCAGCTTTCCAAGCTTTAGTCGATTTTAATAAGAAGTATGATGGCAGAGGAACGACCTTACTTAGTGCTAGAATGATTTACAACTTTAATGACAAAGCTTCTTTGGGCTTAATTGGAAATAATTTATTGAATTTAACTTACGCTGATCGACCAGGATTTTTAGGGCAACCGATTAATTTCTCTGCAAGATTCTCTTATACTTTCGCTGGGAAAAATAGAGTGAAGAATACAAAAGAAGAAACTGAATAAGTTCGGATTTCTAAATCGATACTTTTAACAAAGAGATTGATTTTATATTAGTAGGGCTAAACATGAGAATGGTTAGCCCTTTTTTTATGCTAAAAACCCCTTCATGAAAAATTCCTTACTTTTTATTTGCATTCTACTCACGCTAAATTGCTATGGGCAAGAAGCTACGCTTAGGGGCAAAATTGTTGATGAAAATAAAGAGGTTTTATTAGGTGTTAATGTAATCGCAGATGCAAGCAAATCTCTCGCAACGCAAACTGACTTTGATGGTAATTACATTCTCATTTTGCCGGCAGGTAGCTATAAAATTATTTATTCTTTTATTGGCAAAGAAGATCAAAGCAAGGAAATTTATTTGAAAGAAAATGAAGTAAAGCAAATCAATATTTTTATGGCTCCGAATGATGTTGAGTTAAACCTTGTCACGGTTACCGGAGGGAAGTATGAAAAGAAGTTTGGTCAAGAAGTGGTGAGTATGGAAATCATTCCAACGAGTATTATTGAAAACAATGTGGCCCAGGCGCAAGAAGCGCTCAATAAGGTTCCTGGTTACCAAAATATTGGAGAAAGCCCAAGCATCCGAGGAGGAAGTAGTTTTACAGCTGGAGCATCTTCTAGAACTTTATTTTTAATCGATGGGGTACCCCAGTTAAGCCCAGAAAATGGAGCCATTTATTTTGAAACTTTACCTCTAGAAAACTTACAACAGGTTGAAGTTATCAAAGGAGCTTCTTCTTCCCTTTATGGTTCTTCTGCTTTGAACGGAATTATTAATTTTAGAACTGCTTGGCCTAAAAAAGGGGAATCTTTTCATCGGATGACTACAGCTGTTGGAATGTATCAAAAGTTTACCGCTAACTTAATCAAGCGTAAAACGGAAAAAGAAAGTCGAAACCAAGAACTCGATTGGTGGTGGGATGATGAAAATCACTTGCCTGTTTTTTTAAATCACACCTATGAATATCGTCAATCTTTTGATAAGTTAGATGTCGTTCTTGGTGCCTATTACCGCCACGATCAAAGTTACATGAAGGACGATGAATATGATCGGTTCAGAATCAATGGAAAAATTCGACATATTTCTGAAAAAGTAGCAGGTTTGACTATTGGAACCGCTTGGAACTTTGCTTATGAAGAAGGGGGGCAATTCTTTATGTGGAGTGGCACAGATCGTTATGCACTCCTTCCCTCCGACCCTGCTTCCGCTTTTAACAGAGATGTTCGAACCGATTATGTCATTAGAAGAATGAGTGTTTCTCCTTTCATCACCTACTTCGACAAAAATGAAAATAAACATAGCCTTAATCTTAGATATTACAATAATCAAAGCACCAATTTTTCTTTAGAAAGCAATCAAACGAATCACATTTATGGTGAGTATACTTTTAATCATGATTTTATAAAAAAGGGCATGACTATCTTAACAGGAGCTCAAGGTTCATATACTACTACTTCAGGTTTAAATGTGGGCAACAAAGTGTACAATGCCAGCAATTTCGGCACCTTCTTTCAAGTGGATAAAAAGTTTTTCAATAAACTCACTTTTACGGGGGGGATTAGGGTAGAATATAACAAGGTTGATTCTATTACACCTCAAAACAAATTAACGATTCTTTCTCTCTTCAAAAAGAATGGAGATTTTACTTCTTCAGTAAAGCCACTCCTTCGATTTGGGATGAATTATGAAGTAGTAAGAGGAACTTATCTTCGTGCTTCTTGGGGACAAGGCTTTCGAGTGCCTAATATTAATGAATATTTTATCGACTTAAAAAGAACACTGCAAGTAATTTCAAATCCAAATCTACTTCCTGAGAATGGTTGGACGGCAGAATTAGGGGTGAAACAAGGTGTTAAAGTCGGCACTTGGCAGGGCTTCTTTGACCTTGCTGGTTTTGTAACAAAATATGTTGATTTAATTGATTTCACCATCATTCCGGGTGCCGTTCAAGCACAAAATCAAGACGACGCTCGAATTGCCGGTATTGAGTTATCCGCTCTTGGTCAAGGAAAATTGTTTGGTTATCCCTTTACTTTCTTGACAGGCTACACCTTCATGCAACCGATATTATTGAATCCCGACTCAAGCAGGAGTGCTTATTTTCCAGATACTTATAAATTTATAAACTATAGAAATAAGCACAACTTTAAGGCGGACATCGAAGCTACAGTTAAAAAATTCTCCTTTGGGTTTTCAACAAATTACACCAGTTTTATGATTAATTTACCCGTTACAACCAATTCAGTTCCAGGCGTAGTGCAGTACAGAACGAGAAACCCAAATGGAGAATGGGTTTTTGATAGTCGCTTGAAATATAATTTCACGGTGAAAACGAATCTTTCCTTCGTGGTAAAAAATGTTTTTAATAACGAATACACTACCCGACCGGGGATACTTGAACCTCCTAGAAATTATACAATCCAATTTCAACATCAGTTTTAAGATTAATTCACAATACGATTCCCTTTTCATTAAAATTTATTTGTAGCTTTAAGATTCACCTTGAAATTATTAAGTAAATGTTGCAATTAGGCGTAGGGAAAGCTGACATAACAGCCTTCAAAGAAGGCGTAGGTATGTTGGGTTATGGGATGTATTATAATATCATGGAAGAAATAGAAACATCTCTTTACGCAAGAGCAATGGTCTTTAAGAATGAGACCTCGAAGTTTTGTTTTATTAATTGTGAATTAGCATTTATAACACCTTCCGTTAAAAGAGGTGTTGTAAAGAAGTTGAATAGAAAGCATAAGGAATTGAAATATTCCAATCTAAATATAATACTAAATGCTCAGCATACGCATAGCGGTCCAGGAGGCTATTCTCATCATGGTTTATACAACATGAATTGCCCGGGGTTTGTAATAGACATCTACAATAAGATTGTAGATGGTATTGTAGAGGCCATTCTAAAAGCTGAGGGAAACTTTGAAGAGATTAATATGTCTCTCGGCAAGAGCGCTTTTGCTCCTGATAAAGAAGTAGGTTTCCAAAGATCGCTTAAAGCTTATTTACGAAACCCTGAAGCGAAACAAGTAACTAGGGAAGAACTCCATCTAGCAATTGATAGAGAAATGACGCTTCTTAAATTCACGACAAAAAATGAAAAAATTAAAGCAGTCATAAACTGGTTTGGCACCCACCCTACTAATTTACCAAATACGAATACAAAAGTTTGTAGCGACAACAAAGGGTATGCGGCTCAATACCTTGAAGATGCCATGCAAAAAGAACATGAAGATTTCGTGGGCATATTTGCTCAAGGAAGTTGTGGAGATGTAAGCCCTAGATTTAGGTTTAATAAAAAGCATGGCAAACAAAGAGGAAAATGGGACGGTAAATATTTGAATGATGACATTAAAAGTGCCCAATATAATGGCGAACTTCAATTTGAAAAAGCTACAGAAATAATCAATAGTCTTTCTCCCATCTCAATTGATAGTGAGGATATAGATTATGGCCTTCAATATACTGATTTTAGTAATATTCAAGTCGATGAGAAATTTACTAATGGCGTAAAAAATGTTAGGACAAGTCCTTCATGCATGGGTGTAGCTTTTTTGAAAGGCGCCCATAAGGATGGTCCCGGCATGTTAGAACCATTAGGTTTTTTTTCAAATCAGTTTGCTAGAATAATCAAAGGAGTTGAATATCTTCGAGCCCCATTTATGCCCAAAGAATGGCGCTTGAGAATGATACAAAAATATATTTCACAAGGCAAAAAAAGGATTGTTATTGAATCTGGGGATAGGAAGATTATGGGAACTTTCAATATCAGCAAATTGATTTTACCTTCATGGGTGGATGAGATGGTGGGCAATTTAAAAACCTTCCATAAACGTGGAGCCTTAGATAATAATCCTTGGACACCCCAAATCTTACCCCTGCAAATTGTAAAACTAGGAACAATAGCACTCTGTGCATTTCCTTTTGAAATTACAACAATTGCAGCGCAACGATTAAAGAAAACGCTTGAAGATATTTTATTAGGGAAAGGCTATACAGACGTCATTCTTTGTCCATATTCTAATGCGTATAATGGGTACATTACAACTTATGAAGAATATCAAGTACAGGAATATGAAGGTGGTCACACGGTTTTTGGAGAATGGAGTTTAGCTGCCGTTCAAACTGAATTTGAAAAGTTAGCTTTAGAAATGCTCAAACCAAAGGAGTACAGAAGCTTAAGCAACGAAGTGAATCCGCTGGTATTTTCAGATGACGATTTGCACAAGTTTAGCTACTTCAAAGGACAATACTACATTTCCAAATTAAAACGACAAGAAAGACTAGCGAAAGTAAAGGAAAGAAGAAGACGGAATTTGGAGAAGAGAAAAGGGAATATTCAAAGAAAAATTGATGAACTAAATTAAGGTAAATTCAGGTAAATTCAATACCATGACGCTTAGAAATATTGTAAGCGGCTAAGGTTCCGAAATTATTTTGTTTAATAATCCAGTGTTGGAAAAGTTAGCCATTCCTCCAAAATGAAAAGCCTTTTGGGATTGCACATTAAAAAAACTAATTATTAATGCGCTAAAAAATACAAGTCTTAAAAACATCGGTTTAACTTTACAGTTCAATTAATTATTCTTTGAACGCAAGTGCAAAAATACATTCCTTAAAGCATTATATTCTTTATGCTTATCGCTCAAAAACAAAGTACAAAATCCATTCTCCTTTTGTCTTTAATTTTATTCGTGATGTACTTGAGCCCAGCAAATCGAGTCTCCCCAGATTACCCGATGAGCTTCTCAAATATTACACCAAATATAATAAGAAAATTGCTATCATCATGAACGCGGGAGAAGGCTCCTTGGTTCTGAATAACAAGCCTGTTTCCGTTTTGTCATTAATTTCTACTATAGGAATTCCTCGAAAATATGGAAAGGTACTTTTTAGACTTTCCGAAAGGTATAAGTGTAGAAATATAATAGAACTGGGAACTTCATTTGGAATCAGTACTTCCTATTTAGCTGCAAACAAGGAAAGTAAGCTCCAAACTATTGATGCCAATGTCCAAATTCAAGGTATAGCAAAAGAAGCTTTTCAAAAGCTAGAAGTAGCAAATACCACTTTTGTAAATGCGGAATTTAATGAAGTATTAGAAGACTTATGTTCCAAAACTGATGAAATTTCTTTACTATTTATTGATGGCGACCACAATAAAGCCGCTACTATTCGTTATTTTAATACTTGTTTACCCTTTGTCCACGAAAACACGATTATGGTATTTGATGATATCTATTGGAGTCAAGGAATGACCGAAGCCTGGGATCATATTTGTAAACAAAAGGAAGTACGTCTTAGTATTGATTTGTATAGACTAGGCATACTATTTTTTAGAAAAGAACAAAAGCAAAAAGAACATTTTACATTATGGTACTAAGAAAGCCCTTCATTATATGCTTCCTATTTTCGGGTTATTTATCTGCACAAAATTTATTTTTTACAGATACTTATCAAACAAATGTCTATCTCTCCAATAGCCAGGAATTCACGTTCAGCAATAATATGTTTTATATTATGGAGAACGAAGATCAAGTTGAAATCAAAGCTTTGATTGAAGATTATTTTCAAGAACTGAAATTAAGTGCCCAGCAATTTGAAAATGTTAACCGGACACAAATTAGTTATCACCTTAATACAACTGCTCAAGATCCAGTAAAATGGAGTAAGCTTTGGCATGCCGAATATGAAAGCAGATTACAGGAAATAGTCAAGCTATTTTTAGTTGACTATTTCTCCAATAAGCATGAATTTCCTTCTAGTATAAAAGACGCTGCCATTAAAAAACAAGCTTATTACTCGATTACAAATTCTAAAGATCGGAATAGTGATTACACCAAAACGAATCTCAATATAGCGTTAACGAATATTAGCATTAAAGCCTTTTCTGAAGAAAATCTTTCCCCCAATCTTTCATTAAATAGAGCTGTGACGAACTCTTTCTATTCTTTTTATAATGAAGCTTATCCCGTTCAGGATATTTCAAAACCTTATGTTTTTGTATTTGGCCCTTCTAACAAGGCGAGATTAAAAGATTGCGTGGCCATGCATTTGTTTGTCAAGTTAAATAAGCTTCCTGAAGTTATCTATTTGAGTAACTATATGGTTCTAGTTTTGGATTCTTTAAATCAGGCGGTGGAAGTTGATCAAGAATCGCTGAAAGCTTTACTTTCCAATGTTGAAGTGGAAATAACTAAAATCATTAACGACCCTGCCTATTCATTCTACAATACGGATGACAAACAATCATTACATGCAATTATTGAGGAATTCGAGCTGAATGATTACCATGATTTTGAAGTAGCTTATTTAGACCAAAATAGCTCCAATGTGGCGCAGCCGATTAAAAATCTATCTTTATGTTACAATAAAGCCATCTTAGAATCCACTATTGATTTTAAGCAAAACGCACCTTTTTTCAAAACTGAAATGGATTCATCGGTTTTGAACTCTCTTGCTTTGTTTCTGATAAATAATAAACTTAAAAATTTAGTCATCATTGGGCATGCAGCTTCAGCGGAATACACTAAAATTGATAGCAAAAAATATCTTCAGATTATAGATAAGTATAAAGAGTACACACCAGTGAAATCAAGTCGAAAAGCCGATTTATCCATTTACAGAGCAGTTGTGGTTTTTGATTATTTGGTGCAGAGAGGAGTTGATCCAACTTCACTTACTTGTATGTCTAAAACACTAAAACATAAAGAGGCAACTCAATCTGTCGTAAATTTTACATTTAGGTAAAGTACAGTCCTACATAGATTGTTGTTAAAGTTACAATCGTAAAAATTAAAAAAGGGATAGATAACTGTTCTAAATCCCTGGTCCTCTTTATGCCAACGTATCTTTTGTGAAAGTTAAACACGAAGACAAACAACAAGATAAGTGAGAGCGCAAAAAATCGCATGAAATCATACTCGAAATAATACTCTATCGAATAACCTGGTGCAAGTATTATCAATACAGAAAAAATAATAGTACCTATTAGAAAGGGTAAGAGCACGTTGTTAATTAAGAAAACTAGCCTGGTCCATTTTGTTCGAAGAAAACTTCTAGAATTTGCCAATTTAATGAATGACCCAGAACTTAAAAAAGCAATTAATGGAATACTTGCCCAGAAGAATAAGGACAATCCAAAAACGATTTCTCTACTCATATAAAACCATTCCGCTACGATTGACACACTATGCCTAAAAAATGGGGAAGAAATGAAACTTGAAATGAAAAAACTCAAGGAGATTAGAATTAGCCACAAAAAAAACAACTTCTGACGAGCTGCATCGGCAAACGAAAAACCTTTCATAGCAATAAAAAATATTCCAGCTAATATCAACATTGAAAAAGTAGGTAGACCATAAAGAATTATAATTTTCATTCTTGTCCAGCCAACAAAACTTGAAATATCGTAGGAAACGTATGAAAAATAATACTTTACGTCTAGAATGTCAATATAAGTCGCACAAGCTAAAACAAGAAATAGATAGACCAAATGTATAATTGCATAGGCCGTTATAAACAGCAAGGTTACATTGACGATTCTCTTATCAAAGTTTAATATCTTCATAGCTTACAGCAAATATAAGTTTTAGATCCCTATTATAAGAATAAAAGCTATCTCTATTGGGATAGCTTTTAAAGTTTGCTGCTGAAGTAGGATTCGAACCTACACAAGGCGGTTAGCTTATAAAAACTTTATCCCTTATTCCTCACCCTCGAGACAGGAGGGCATGTCTGCCATTTTCATCACTCAGCATGGTGTATTGAACTGATGCAAATATGCGCATTTCATTACTAAGCTGAAAATAATTAGCTATTTTATTTAAAATGTTTAGAATACATTCAATAATTTAATTAAATTAGTAAATATTATTCAGAACTAAACTTATTTTCATGATGGTATTTGAATTAGATTCAATCGACCGAGGAATATTAAATTTATTACAGGAAAACTCTAAAACACCTTACGCTGAAATGGGTAAATTACTTCACGCGTCTGTGGGCACCATTCATACAAGAATTAAAAAAATGGAGCGTATTGGTGTTATTAAGAAAATGGATGTTCAAATAGACTATACTAAATTAGGCTACGATATCACCGTATTTATTGGGATTTACTTGAATAAAAGCAGTCATTATGACGATGCGCTAGAGCATTTGAAAAAGATTAAGGAGATTACCGACTTGCATTATACCACAGGACAATACAGTATGTTTGCTAAACTTATTTTAAAAGACACTGAACATCTTAGGGAGATACTTCACGATAAAATTCAGAAAATTGATGGGATTCAAAGAACAGAAACGCTCTTATCTTTAAGTCAAAGTATTAGTCGTAAGATGGTGCTTTAAAACTAGATTCTGCAGTAAAACTATTTAAGAAGGTCTGAAAGCAGCGATTTTCTATTGCCTATTCCTGTATAAATTGTTTGGTCAGGCCTAAGCTCGGAATAGTTACAAAATAAACACCGCTAGATAAATCGCTTATTAGGCCTTGCGTTCCTGGAAAGAGTTGGTATCGCATCAGCTCCTCTCCCAGTACATTATACAAAACAAGCTCTTGAATTTCATCAAAATTGCTTTGAATGAATACTTGTCCTCTACTCGGATTCGGAAACAAGGTAAAACTTTGCGCTTGTAAAACATCTTGAATACCTACACTAGTTTGGTAGCTTAAGGCCAACTTTAATGCTTCATAGGCATTTACTCGTCCATGACCTACTTCCTCATTCCACGTTCCATGAATTGTGGTGGAGTCGTAAGCATAATTAATTACTCTATCTGCTGTAATGTTTAAAATTGCTTTAACATCTCTAGCATGTAATCCGGGACTAAGTGCTAAAATTAGCGCACCCACGCCAGCTGCATTAGGACAAGCCGCGCTGGTGCCATTAAAAGTAGTTGTATAAGGTGTGCTCGTGAAACCATTTGAACCCATCATGTCAGTAGTCGTAATTCTTACGCCGGGAGCGACAACATCTAGCATTACGCCATAACTACTTCCCCAATTTTCTGGAGAACAATCATTAGGGTTTTTTCGCTCATCACACATGGTGCTTGCACCAACAGCTATCGTATTGGTTAAATCGGCGGGCCACAATACATCATTAAAATCGTCATTTCCTGCTGAAAAAAACATAGGGACTCCATAACCGTTTCTACCGCCAACAAAAGCTTCGTTTATTTCATCAGTTACCAATTGAGTATTAATGAACAAGACACCAATAAACAATTGACTTAAGCCTGCAGAAGTGCTCATTACATCCACATTTGCCACTCGCCATGCATAAGCGGAACCACTGACCAAAGCATCTGTATTCGTAGTCGCTTGAACGCCCACGCTCCCACCATAATCTTGATAATAAAAAATGCGGATAGGTACAATTTTACAGAGGTTAGCGATACCTGCAACTCCAATACTATTGTTGCTTTCAGCTGCCGCAATTCCAGCACAAGCTGTTCCGTGTCCATCACTTGAAAAATTTGGCGTTGGGTAACCTTTCGTATCTGTACTGTCTGTGCGAAAACCATCGAAACCAGCTATGATATTATTGATTAAATCTTCATGAAGTGTATCTACGCCACTATCCAAAATTGCAATCTTCGTATTCACATTTCCTTGGCTAAGTGTCCATGCAGAATCCACACTCATGTCCGCACCAGGTATTCCGTTCGACTGTAAATTTGTTCCTGTATTTTCAATGGACCATTGTCTATTATACAAGGGGTCATTTGTCGTCACCTGAATAGTAAATACTTGTTTAATATCTACGATACTCACAAAGGACTTCGCTTTTATTTCTTGCTGCAATGCCAACAAGTCTTGATCATGCTTTAAACCAGATTTTAAATAAAATAAATTAGGAATAAAATCATGTTCCCTTAAGGAATAGTTTTGAAGAAATTCTAGGGAGGCCTTTCCTGATAACTTAAGCATCAAGGTACTCGTATTAAAAGCCAATTGATTTCCATGCATCCTAACTAAAGATACAAAGCAAGGAATATTTAAACTATTCACATCTACCGTTTCTATTACGTAAACCCCTTCATTTTCCATAAAGACAAGAGGAATATCCCCTTCTTTACATTTGGCTTTAAACGCTATATTATCCAAGCTTTCACAAATTTCAACAGCGTAAGTTTCGGCTTTTACTAATGCACTAAATAATAAAGTTGCGAGTATTAGATAGAAGTACTTCATTTATTAATTTTGATTAAAGATAATCAATTTCAAATTTTAAGAAGAGCTCAAAAACAAACGTTTGGTAAAAAAGATAATCTAAGCTTTACTTTTAGCTATTTTTTTGGTATTATTGTAAGCTAAAATAAACACGATGAAAAACACCTTCTTTCTCCTGCTTAACATTTGCGCCTTAAGCTTTTACGCTTGCAATGATTCTTCTAAAGTTGTAAATAAAGACACCTCTGAAATGCATCGTGGAACCCCTGAAGAGGTAGAAGCAATTATTGAGCAATTTATAATGGTTGAAAAAGGTGGAACTATTCAATTACCTGCGGGATTATATGAATTAAATACGCAGCTGATTATTGATAATGTGGATAGTGTTAGCATTCTAGGTGCTGGAATTGAAAAAACTATTTTGTCTTTTAAATCTTTAAAAGCAGGTGGAGAGGGAATCAAAGTTGTAGGTAATGATTTGTTGCTTCAAGACTTTTCTGTTTACGACGCTCCAGGTGACGGAATAAAATCTCAACATTGTGAAAACATTACTTTTAGAAGAGTTCATGCAACTTGGACAAATGGAGACAAATCAAAAAATGGGACTTATGCAATCTATCCAGTTCAATGTAAAAATGTAATGATTGATGGTTGTATCGCTTCTCATTCAAGAGATGCGGGAATCTATGTTGGTCAAAGTGAAAACATTATTGTAAAAAATTGTATTGCTTTTGGAAACGTTGCAGGTATTGAAATTGAAAATTGCGACAATGCCGAAGTTTTTGACAATAAAGCCTATAATAATTCTGGAGGTATTTTAGTTTTCAACTTACCGGGTTTAATTAAAGCGGATGCAAGCGGTACTAGAATTTACAATAACGAAATCACTGAAAACAACCATGAAAATTTCGCTTCTACTTTGTCTGGGAACAATGGGAATGCAGTGACACAAATTCCTCCAGGTTCAGGAATTATTCTATTCGCAGCTAAAGGTGTTGAAGTGTTTAACAACAAAATTAAAGGCAACAAAACAGTTGGTGTTACGGTGGCTAGTTACCACATTACTCAATTGCCTTTTGATGAAAGCAATGGATGGTCGCCTTACACTAAAGATATCTATGTACACGACAATGAGTATGAACGTCCGTCAGCATTACCGGATGTGACTAAGAAATTAGGCCAATTGTTGAGTATGAAAAATGCCTACGGTCCGATGAAATCTCAGGATATTGTATATGATGGTATTCTTGACCCTAAGGTGGGCAGTGATATTCAAAACAATCCAATGAATATTTGTTTTAAAGAACCGCAAATGGCTGATTTGCACTTTACTTACTTCGAATTATCAGAAAAGCTAAGTAATATTAAATCGTTTAAGGATTATAGTCCATTTAAATGTGAACAATCTATTGTCACGGATGTTTCCATGGTAGAAAGTTTGTAATATGAATAAAAGAATAATTAGTATTGGATTAGTAATACTGGGCTTAGGTTTAGCCATTCTTTTTGCTTGCGACTCTGATATACAAGAAGATTTGGTTCAAAAGTCTCCTGATGACATAGATTTTGCTCTAATCCCCTACCCAAACATTTCGGATTATGGTTTTTTTGTTGGCGAATTGAACAAGTTAATTCCTAATGATAGAGTGTTGCTCTACAAGCCTTCTTCAACTTTATTTTCAGACTACGCTGAAAAAGCTAGATTCATCTGGATGCCAGAAGGGGTAAGCGCTAGCATCATGGATAATGAGTGGCAAGAAATTGAGTTCCCCGATCGTTCGATTTTAGTCAAAAACTTTTATTATAATGACGCCGATGGGAAACAACGGGTGATAGAAACGAGGTTGTTAGTTAAACTAGAAGGGAAGTGGAATGCCTATCCTTATTTGTGGAATGAAGATCAAAGCAATGCGAATTACAAAATGACAGGAGCTACGCTTCCAGTTAGTTTTAATCATGAAGGAACGCATTATGACATTGATTACATTCAACCGAATAAGAATCAATGTAAAAGTTGTCATAACCAAAATGAAGAATTGAAACCTATTGGCCCAAAAGCTAGAAACATGAATTACGACTTGGACTATGGGAATGGTGAAGTGAAGAATCAATTGGCGAAATGGCAAGAAGTCGGCTTTTTAAAAAATTATGAAGCAAGCTATGCATATCAAAGCATTCCGGACTATACCCATGAGGATGTTTCTTTAAATGACAGAGCGCGAGCGTATTTGGATGCAAATTGTGCTTATTGTCACAACCCCAAAAGTTCTGCAAGCACTTCCGGTCTAACTTTAACCTTTGACGAAACAGACGAGAACAAATTGGGCTATTTTAAAACACCTGTTGCGGCAGGTATTGGTGCTGGCAATCTTCAAGTTGATATTCACCCAGGTAAAGCGGACTCATCCATTCTTGTGCATAGAATGAGTTCTATAGCGCAAGGCGTCGCAATGCCGGAGATAGGCAGAGTAATGCTACATCATGAAGGTATTCAATTGATTAGTGATTGGATAAATGCGATGAAATAAACACCCCATGTTAAAATCTTATATTTTTTCCTACCATTCGTTTTTATAGAAAACTTTCCTATGGTGCGCTGTATTGTGTGGATGAGAATTATTTGGGTAATCCTATAATTTATGTGCAGGATGAGTTCAAACCAAAAAACCGTATTCAATATTGAATTCGGTTTTTTGGTTTATTAGTTTCTTGATTTGAAACCTACTCTTCTAAAGTAAAATCCTTTGAAGAAGGGATCCATTCGCAAGGGTAGTCAAACAGGCAATTCTTTTTAATGAGATAAGCCACTTTAGGTGGCACCTTATCTTCCCAAGTATCTTCACCTGCTTTAATTTGAAGGATAATCTCATCAGAAAATATTTGTAAATTTTGTTCATCAAACTCACAAATATCTTTGATGTATCCATTCGCGAGAAAGTGCTTATGTAGATGTTCAATTTCCGGATAAGTCTTCAAAGTCTTGGCATGTATAACTTCTCCATGCTTGTATCTTTGGTATGGATAAGCATACATAACTACATCATTAGCAAATAGTTGCCCGAAAGAATTTAAAACCTCCTTGGAGTGATTTGCATTATTCGATAAGCCATAAATCTTTATTAGATTCAAGACACCTATCACAATTCCAATTTTCTTAGTTCGACAACTTGTAAGATAGGCGACCAACTTATGATGTTCATGAAAATTAGAAACCATGACATTATTACCCAATGCGCACAAAATCTCTGTTCGATCTAAGAAGTCTTTTCTACTTTGTTCTTCTGCCCCTTTGTACAAATTATTCAAGGTCATTTCACTAAGAACAGTGACATCTTCTTCTTCTACCCCGTCGTCCACAAAACTTTGGACCCCGTTTTTCATCATATCCTCATTCACCAGTGTAACCGGTCTAAAACGACCTCTCATTACCAAAACATTCTTTTTGTACAAGAAATCTTTAGGCTGATACATCTCCTTGTTAGGACCAAAAATGATCGCATTCGTAAAACCCATTTTGACAAGAAGCATCCCTAACAATCGATTGTCTAAATCTTTAAAAGCCGGACCAGAAAAACGAATCATATCCACTTCAAGATGATTTGTGCTTAAATTGTCCTGTAAAGAACGTACAAGGGTCTCTGGATCATCTGAATGGTAGAATGCACCATAGATTAAGTTGACGCCAATTTCACCTAACACTCGTTGTTGCAGAATAGCATTGTTGTCGTATACCCTTACATGAAGAATGATGTCATTCGGTTCTGTATCAGGGCTCAATTGAAATCTTATACCTACCCAACCATGTGGTTGATTTGTTCTAGCATAATTTAAAGTAGTTACGGTATTTGAGAAGGCGAAGAATCTACAGTTTTCGTACTTATCGCCAAGCAATCTTTCCGTCAATAAATCATACTCATGTGTGAGCATCTTCATCAAGCGACTCTCGCTCACATAACGACCATCTTCCTCCACTCCATAAATATTATCACTAAAGGCCATATCATAAGCTGACATGGATTTGGCTATTGTACCGGAAGCAGCACCAACTCTAAAAAAGTTTCTAGCTACTTCTTGTCCTGCACCAATTTCCGCTAAAGTTCCGTATACCGAAGCATCTAGATTGACTGTTAACGCTTTTTTATTTATCGGTAAAATTTCTCTTTTGTCAGTCATTTTTTTAAATCGTTCTATTCACATCAAACTGCTCTAACAAATCCGCCACACGCTTTACAAATCGACCACCCATAGCGCCGTCAACAATACGGTGATCATATGAATGGGACAAGAACATCATATGTCTGATAGCGATCACATCGCCTTCACTTGTTTCCAGTACTACTGGTTTCTTTTGAATTGAGCCAACGGCTAGAATGCCCACTTGCGGTTGATTGATAATTGGAGTTCCCATTAAATTCCCAAAGGAACCAACGTTTGTTAATGTATAAGTCCCTCCTGCAGTTTCGTCTGGTTTTAACTGATTATTTCTTGCTCTATTTGCTAAATCGTTTACTTTTTTAGTAATACCTACTAAATTGAGTTGATCACAATTCTTAATTACAGGTACGATTAAATTACCATTTGGAAGCGCGGCAGCCATGCCAATATTAATTTCCTTTTTCAAGATAATATTATCTCCATCCAAAGAACAATTCACATAAGGAAATTCCTTTAAAGCTTTTGCAACCACTTCGATGAAAATAGGTGTAAACGTAATATTCTCTCCTTCTCGCTTTTTGAAATCCTCTTTTATACGATTTCTCCAATTCACAAGATTCGTCACATCCGCCTCAACGAAAGTCGTAACGTGTGCTGAAGTTTGCACTGAATTTACCATATGCTTGGCAATCATCTTCCGCATTCTATCCATTTCTATAACTTCTACATTTCCCGATTGTACAGGACTTGGAGGGCTTACTGGTTTAGAAGTTGAAACTTCTGTCTGTATTCCTGTATTCACCGGAGCGACACTCGTTGGACTTGCTTTTATATTCTCTTTAACTTTTTTACCCGAACTTAGGTAAGCTTGCATGTCAGCCTTCGTTACTCTTCCCTCTTTACCCGTTCCTGGTATTTGTTCTAATTCCGACATGGAGATACTTTCCTCTTTTGCCATACTCATTACTAGTGGAGAATAAAATCTTTCACCGGTATTACTCACAACGCTAGAGCTCAAACTTTCAACTGCTTGTTCAACCGTCGCTTCTACTGCTTTCACAGACACTGAAGCGGCTGGAGCGGCCTCTTGAGCTGGAGTACTTCCACTCCCTCCTGTATCAATTAAGGCAACAACCTCCCCAACAGGGACAACGTCTCCTTCGTTAAACAAAAGTTTGCTGATTGTTCCTGCAACTTCACTTGGCACTTCACTATCCACTTTATCCGTGGCGATTTCCAAAACAGCTTCATCTACAGCAACAGCATCTCCTACTTGCTTGTTCCAAGTTAAGATGGTTGCCTCAATAATACTTTCGCCTAATTTGGGCATTAACAATTCAACTATTGGCATGTGGTTTGTATTTTATGCGAAAATACGATTTTCGTCGTTAAGAGTTAAATAATCACTACAAAACTTTAAATCAAAAGACTTAAATTTGGGTTGCAATGAAATATTATAAAATTCCAATCCATAGAGATACATTCCTTTATATAATGCCGGCTCCTTTTGAGCCTGACTTGACCCATTGCAATGCCTATCAATTAAAAGCACTTCAGGTCGATCTGGTGGTGAGTCTCTTGAGTTTAAATGAGGTTTTAGATTTAAATCTAAGTCACGAAGAAGCTAGTTATAAGGCTATAGGTATAAACTTCGTCCACTTCCCCATTAGTGATTTTGATGTTCCTAAAAGAGAAGATGCTTTCATTGCGCTAGCTGAAGAAGTAAGTGGGCTTGTCGCCGAAGGATATATCGTAGCTATACATTGTAGAGCTGGAATTGGCAGATCCTCTTTATTGGCAGCAGCCATATTAGTTCATAAAGGGTTTAAAGCTAGTGAAGTATTTGAACACCTCTCTGAAAATCGACAAATCAAGGTTCCGGATAAAAAAAGTCAAGCAGAATGGTTGCTTAAAATAAGTCCACGTCTTATCAACAAGATTTGAACCTTGTTTCCCTTTTTTTGGTTTAACAAAAAATAGCAACTTATATTTACAGCGGAAATGGATAGTCTCACAAAAAATAAAAGAATCGGCAAACCGGATTGGTTGAAAGTGAAATTGCCTTCAGGCAAGAATTCGTCTGATGTGCTCAAGAATGTTGAAAAACACCAGCTCCATACCATTTGTCAAAGTGGCAATTGTCCTAATCAAGGGGAATGTTGGGGCGAAGGCACCGCTACCCTTATGATTTTAGGAAATGTTTGCACCCGTTCTTGTCAATTTTGCAATGTAGAAACAGGCAAACCAGAAGCCGTTGACGTTATGGAACCCTATCGCGTTGCAGAATCTGTGAAGCTCATGGGTTTGAAACATGCCGTCATTACCAGCGTAGATCGCGATGATTTAAAAGATGGTGGAGCGAAAGTTTGGTCAGCGACCATTAAAATGATTCGCAAGCATTGTCCAGGCGTTACCATGGAAACACTGATCCCGGATTTTCAAGGCAAATGGGAAAACTTACAATACATCATTGATGCTTCTCCTGAAGTGGTATCACATAATATTGAAACGGTAAAACGCTTAACGAAAGAAGTTCGAATGCAGGCGAAATATGAACGGAGTATGGAAGTGCTTCTAAGATTAAAAGATGGCGGCGTAAAACGCACAAAAAGTGGTATTATGTTAGGCTTAGGTGAAACCGAAGAGGAAGTAATAGAAGCCATGAATGATTTGCGTAAAGCAAAAGTAGATGTTTTAACGATTGGTCAATACTTGCAACCCACCAAAAAACATTTAGAGGTTACAGAGTACATCCATCCAGATGTGTTTGCGAAGTACAAAGAAATTGGCTTATCCAAAGGTTTCAGTTTCGTGGAAAGCGGCCCACTGGTAAGAAGTTCATATCACGCAGAAAGACACGTTTAGAAAACTTCAAGTTTGATTCGTAAAGTTTACTGATAAATTCGAGTCATCTATTGACTATCTCCCCTATCTTTTTTCATTCAATGAATATTTTGAATTCTTCAACCCCATATTTGCATGATTGCAAGCTTCTATGAACGATTAAACAATCTTTAAAACTTAAAACCTATAAGTTACAAGTACGTAACTATCTTAATAAAAGTACATTTCCTTTTATGCTTTCTCTTTCGCTTTTGTATTCTTTGGTGTAATCAATCACAAAACCATAAGTAGCAATAGGCGCTATAGCTCCTTTAGTACGACCATCCCATGAATGTAGCGGGTCATTGGTTTGGAACACTAAACTTCCCCAGCGATCATAAATCATCATATTAAAATAACTCATTTCTTCATTACAAGGATGAATCGCTCTAAAACCATCATTTACGCCATCATTGTTAGGACTAAATCCTGTTGGTGCAACTAAAACACAAACATCAGCGCAATCTTCCATTTCAATATATAAGGTATCTGAAACGATACAATTCGTTCCTTTTTCCTCATAGGTAACAGAATAGAAGCCTGTAAATTCTGGAGTTAAATATGGACCTACCGTTCCATCGCTCCAGGTAAGATTGTCCTCTGTCAAGTCCGCAAAAATCACATTGTTTTCACGGATACAAAGAGAAGTATCTTTCAAGACATCGAGAACTGGTGCTTGATTAGCTACTAATTCCATTGTATCCAAAAGGATTTTACCACAAGCATCGGTTAATTCAACATAAAAAGTATAGTTCACAGCAGCTGATAAATCGTTCACTTGAAGTTGAGGTGTATTTACGCCACTATAAATTGCGCTTGTTGTTAATTCATTCGCCACGCCATTTTCAATGATTCCCCATCTGTAGGCTGCCATGTTTGTTGAGTTGGTTTCAATATTAATAAAATCTAAATCACAAACCATGATGTCTTGCATCGCATTTAATTCACCCAGACTATTTCCAATTACCGATATGGTATCCGTGTTTACACATCCGAAAACATCTATTCCTTTAACCGTATAGCTATTCAGACCTATAGTTGGCGTAACACTAGCTCCATTCGTCAATCCATTTTCCCAGGTATAAGAAAGTGCTCCAGAACAAAAAAGTGTAATCGCTTCGCCCACACAAACTGAAGTAGCACTTGAATTCGCTAAAACGGTTGGTAAAGGATTTACAGTTAATACAAGGGTATCAGAAGAAGCACAAGAATTTCCGTCTATGCCAGTTACGATATAAGAATTCACCCCTACAAGAGGAACAAATGGAACACCATTTATCACCCCATTATTCCAAGTATAAGATTGAGCACCTGCTCCTATTAAAGTTACATATTCTCCTTCGCAAATCATATTATCACTGCTAACCGGGTTAAGTGTTGGTGTGGTGAATGCTTGAATGGTAATATCGTCTTCATTAATACATCCATTCACATTAGTACCAACAACATGGTAGCTAGTCACGCCAGCTGGTGGGGTAAACTCAACTCCATTCTGAACGCCATTATTCCAAACATAGCTAACTGCATTAGTTCCAAACAAGGCCAATGTGTTCCCTTCACAAATTTGATTTGCAGTAGAATTTGCCAATACATTAGGCAGCGGATGTACAATCAAGTCAACGCTATCTTCATTCACACAACCATTAAAATCCATAGCTGTTAAGATATATTGAGTGGTTCCAAGTGCTGGTAAAAAAGGAACGCCGTCAACGATATTGTTGAAATTCCATGTATGAAAAGCTAAATTTGAACAAGAAAGAGTAACCGAATCTCCGTGGCAAACGTTGTTTGCACTTAAATTAACTGTTACTACAGGAAGCGGATTTACAACAATCTCAATGCTATCATAATTAAAACAAGCATTCGCATTTAAGCCCTTTACTACGTACATCGTTGTACCAACGGGTGGAACAAAAGAGACGCCGTCTTGCACGCCATTATTCCAAATATAGCTTTGAGCACCTGAACCGCTTAAAGTAATAGCAGTACCTTCACAAAGGTCGTTTCCATTTGTATTCGCAATTACAGACCCCGGAGATAATAAAGAGTTAACTAAAATATCAATATTTGCTTGATTTTGACAACCATTGTTGTCGGTACCAGTAACAGTGTAAGTTGTAGTTCCTAAACTTGGGACAAATGCTACGCCATCTAAAACATTGTTATTCCATGTATAACTCTGAGCACCTGTGCCATTCAAAACAACTATGTTTCCATCACAGATGTTGTTTCCATTAGAAACGGCTCCAACTTGTGGCAATGCGTTTACCAAAATTGCAATACTATCCTGATTAACACATCCATTCGAATCTGTAGCGTTAAGCGTGAAAATCGTCGTCCCAGTTAAAGGAACAAAAGCCACCCCATCAATTCCTCCATTATTCCATAAATAGGATTGTGCGCCTGTTCCATTTAAGCTTATACTTTCGCCTGCACATAAATTATTACCACTTGCATTTATTGCTACATTGGGAAGAGAATTAACTGTGATCTGAATAGTATCAACATTATAACAAGCGTTCGCATTGCTACCGGTAACAATATAAGTAGTTGTTCCTACTGGTGGTGCAAAAGCTACCCCATTCACTACCCCATTATTCCAAGAATAAGATTGTGCACCCGAACCGCTAAGGATTAACGAATCTCCAGCACATAATACATTCCCATTTGAACTAGCTGAAATAGTTAAGCTTGGCAGCGGATTGACTACAATGCTAATATTGTCCGTGTTTACACATCCATTAGCATCAGTACCTGTAAGCGTGTAATTTATTGTTCCAACAGCAGGAACAAATGAAATTCCATTACTCACGCCATTATTCCAAACATACGTTTGGGCACCTGAACCCGTTAAGCTTAAGCTTGAACCAACGCAAAGATTATTTCCATTGCTCATTGCTTTAACTAGCGGTAAAGGATTTACAATAAGGACAATATTATCTTGAGACACACAACCATTAGCATCAGTGCCCGTTACAACATAGGTTGCAGTGCCCACCCTTGGAACAAAAGAAACTCCATCCACTACGCCGTTATCCCAAACATAAGATTGAGCACCTGACCCTGTCAGCGTTATAGGAATACCTTCACAAACATTGTTCGCGCTTGTATTCGCTTGTACATTTGGAAGTTGCGCAACGCTTACTGAAACCGTATCTGTATTCATACATCCTAAACTATTTGTACCTGTAACTGTATAAATTACAGTTCCTGAAGCTTGAACAAATGGAACATTATTGACAACACCATTATCCCAACTATAACTCAGCGCATTTTGGCCTACAAGCAATACTGGAGCTCCGGCGCAATAAATCAATTGATCGGCAACGCCTTCTACAGCAGGTAAAGGAGTCACTGTAATATCGACACTATCTTGACTTACACAACCATTCACATCTGTTCCTGTTACAACATAGCTTGTTGTTCCAACGGGTGGAACAAAAGCAATACCATTTGTTATTCCATTATTCCATGAATAAGTAGCGGCTCCAGAGGTGGATAAGGTTAATGCATCTCCTGCACAAAGATTTGTACCCGGCAATGACCCAATATTTAAAATAGGGTTAACAGTAACTTGAATGCTATCCGTATTAGTGCAAGAATTCGCATCTACTCCTGTTACAACATAGGTCGTCACTCCAACCGGAGGAACGAAAGGAACTCCGTTAATTACACCGTTATTCCAAGTATACGTACTTGCTCCTGATCCATTTAATACAATTGTGCCTCCATTACAAATGTTTGTTGTATTTGCGTTTGCAGTCACATTTATTGGTGTAGCCATGGTAAAATTAGCAGTATCTATAACTGAACATCCATCTGAAAAATAAGCTACCACAGGATAACTTGCTACGCCATTAAGAAAAACCTCAGCTGTGGTTAAACTCGTCTGATTTAAAGTTGGACTTGGGGACCAATAAACACTATCTATTGGATTCAAGGTTGAGGTAAGTGTAATTAGATTTGCACCTGCAACACATGCTGAATTGTCATAAGTCAAATTTAGGGTGTTTTGATTTGGCGTTACTTGAACCGTATACGTGTAGGTTGAGCTCCCAATAATTGGACAAGCATCATCTTGAATATTTATAGAGAAAAAGTTAAGTCCTAGATCCGAACCGTTTGGAGTCCAGCAAAACTGACCTGTAGGAGCAATGGTGTTGTTGTTAAATACTTGGAAAGTGGCGTCGTTAATCTCCTGATTCCAAGATACGGTAAGTCCATCTTGGTCCGCATCAGTAAATGACAAATCAAAACAAACCATACTGTTCTCACAAACGCTGATCATAAAGTCAAGGGAATCCAACCCTGATTGATTGTTAATTCCTGAAGCTTGAGGAGGAACATTGCTACAAGCAATCACATTAAACTGGATGTCTCTAATTGTTTCACCAATTTGAACTCCGTTGCGCCATTCTTCAACCACAATACACATTACGCCTACTTGTTGCATGTTTGGCGTAAAGGAAATTGCTCCCGTATTTGGATTTAGCACAATCGGATTTACGGTAATCAAAGGCGTTACGCCACTATACATAGGCAAATAGGTAACTGGATAATCTAATGAGCCGTAGCAATCCCCTTGAAAGAAGTATAAAGAATCTCCTTCAGGATCATAAACACCATGATTGTAAACCACTGGCTGATTCACACATACGATTGGAGAAGGATAATTATTGAAAAAAGGGGAATGATTCGTTACACTAGTATTCAAATGCTTCGTGTATAGAAATATATTTTCACTATTAGGATTTAGTAAAGTAGTGATCATGAGATTTCTACAGCACAAGGTATAATTAAAGTTAATATCGTTACATCCTGCGGGAACGGTAACCGTTGCGGTATAAATATGTTCTTCAATACCTACATTACCAGAACCACCAGCACAAGCAGTGGGTAATCCAGGACACAAAGGAGTGATATCTACGCTGCTCACTCGAGTGGCGATTGCACTACCGCTGCCACAAGTCCCTGTCCAATCAATTGTACCCGTATTATTTAAAGTACTTCCGTTACAATCTCTATAAATCCTTAAGGTAATGAGGTACTGAGTAGCGCTAATTTGCTCATACATTAAGTCACCACCTAAGGCGTGAGTAGCATATGACTTTTGCGCAGCAAATGATAGTAAACCGATGAGGAGGAGTATTATTTTTTTCATATCATTAAGTTTTGCCGTTGTTAAATCACAAAGTCGTAACGGTAATTACGAATTCGGCATACTTAATGTTTCAAAACAACTTAAGATATTTAAACCATACCTAAAACAACCAATAGATTCACATACAATCTTATTAGACAGGGGAATACAATAAAACGGCTCCTATTTACAGGCTGTAAACAAGACATTTATTTCAGGTAATTGGAAGATTTAAAAAAGAATAAATAGGAATTTATCTCATAAAAATGAAATAAAGGAATAAAAATTGAAGTGTTTATTCTGCTAATTCTAAGCGAAACACCTCGACGCTATTGGGCATCAAAATGATTTGAGTTTGAAGTGCAGCGTTTGCCAAAAACATAGCATCCCAAACATTAAAAATCTCATAACGGCTGTGCTTAGGTAAGAGACTTTTCCAATCAATCAAGTAGTCAATAATCTCGTTTCCACGATTGAAAAAACAAAATGCTTTTCCACCATTAATTAATGGTTTTATCCATATTTCAAAACTAGGGTCTTCATAGATTCTAAAACCTTGAACCCCAAGAGGATCTTGGTTGATCACCAACATATCTTTATTCGTTAAGATCTTTAACACCTCCTCGTCCATTGATCTCAAGTCATTTCCAGCAATAAGCGGAGCAGCCATCATGCACCACAAAGAGAAATGAGCGATGTTTTCCTCTTTAGTTAAGTTGCCATTTCCAACTTCCAACATATCTGGATCATTCCAAGCTCCTGGTTTAGCGAAGGCCGCTAAGGGTTCGTTCAAATCGATAATTTCTTCAACGCTTTTATGAATAATATTTCCCCTACAATCAAAACACGGTTCTATATCCCAGGTTGTTCTCCATAAATGTGCAAAATTTGGCGCCCATTCCCATGGGTCTCCCCAACCCCAGTTACAAACAGAATAGACAATTTCTCTATCTAATTGATACAATTGATCTCCCAAAATTGGATAAAGCGTTGATGCTTTGTTAAGCCCGTGGTGACACCAATCATACTTAATATAATCTACGCCCCATTCTGAAAACGTTTTTGCATCGATAGCCTCATAGTTTAAACTACCGGGTCTCTTTTGGCAAGTTAATTTTCCAGCATCACTATAGATGCCAAATTTTAGACCTTTACTATGCACATAGTCGGCTAATACTTTAATTCCATTAGGAAATCTTAACGGGTCTGCGACCAGAGTACCGTCCTGCAGTCTGTCAATCTGCCAACAATCATCGATAATGACATACTCATAACCCGCAGCGGCCATTCCAGTTACAACCATAGCATCTGCTATTTCCTTCACCACATTTTCATTAATATTGCAATTGAAATAATTCCAACTGTTCCAACCCATAGGCGGCGTTTGTGCAATTTCTTTTTTTTGAGCTTGAAGATTAAAAGCTTCTAATAAAAGCATTAGATGTAAAAACAAATATTTCATTAGAAAGGCTTTTTATTGCGTTTTAACTTTTTCTTTTGATAATCATATCTGCGATACCAATAAGTTCTAAAGATGAATTTTTACTTTTAATACTTGCCAAACTTTCTAAAGCAGCTTTGTGCAGTTCTTCCATTTTGTTAACGCAATAAGATTGAGCTCCACTTTTAACAAAAATTGCTTTTACTGCGGCTATTTTTTCATCTTCATTTGCCTTCTTTGACTTGAAATTACTTAGTAAGGCCTTTCGTTCTTTATCCTTTCCAAGAGCCATACTTGAGATAAATAACAAGGTCTTTTTATTATTTAAGATGTCTCCTCCAATGCGCTTACCAACCTTCGCATCTCCGAATGCGTCTAAATAATCGTCTTGGATTTGGAAGGCAATTCCAATCAATCTACCAAATTCATAAATTCTCTTTTGATCTACATAATTAGCCCCTGCTATCATGGCGCCCATTTGCAAACTACAAGCAAGTAAAACGGCTGTTTTGAACTCAATCATTTTGAGATAAGTCTTTTCATCTACGCTAGTCATTTCTTCAAAGTCAACATCCATCTGTTGTCCTTCATGAATTTTTATTGCTGTTTCACTAACCACGTCAAACAAATCAGGATTGGTTTTACCATCCAAATTACTTGCTATTCTCATGGACTTAATCAACATTAAATCTCCACTTAGAATACCCGCATTCAAACCGAATTTTTTATATACTGTTGGCTGACCTCTCCTCACCGAAGAGTTATCCATGATATCATCGTGGAGTAAAGTGAAATTGTGAAACAATTCCACACCATATGCATTTAGAAATACATCTTGAGGTTTTGCATTAAACAACTCCGCTGCATACATCATTAAAAGTGGGCGAATGTACTTCCCTCCGGACGCCATAGCATAAGTGATAGGTTGATAGAGCGCGTTTGGTGTTTTATTGAAATATAATTCGTTATATTCCTCAAACTTTTTTTGTACTTCGTCTTGGTATTTCATGTAGTAAAATAGTGTAATTTATCAATCAACAATTTCGAAGTCAATTTGTTTATCCTTCAAGCTAACTTTCTTGACTATCACTTTTACTTCTTGACCAATCTGAAAAACATTTTTAGTAGACGCTCCGGTTAATCTCATATTGTCTTCATCAAAAACAAAATCTTCATCTGCTCCAAATACCGAGACCATTCCTTCACATTTATTTTCAGTTAACTCTACAAAAAATCCTCTGGCAATTACACCCGTAATTATTCCATCAAATTGCTGCCCAATTCTACTTGAAAGATACTCTACTTGTTTGTACTTAATAGACTCACGCTCAGCTTTCTGAGCTTGTCTTTCCATTAAACTAGACTGCTTACAAAGTTCCTCTAATTCATCATTTGTGTAACGAGGTCGTTCTTTCAATAAAGTCTGTAACAACAAACGATGAACCAACACGTCCGGATATCTTCTGATTGGCGAAGTAAAATGTGTGTAATGATCAAAGGCTAAACCGTAGTGACCGATATTTTTGGTTGTATAAACAGCCTTTGCCATAGATCGAACACCCAACTTACCTAGCACTGCTAGTCCTGGTTTATTTTCGATCATTTCCATTAAATTATTCAAGGCATCTCTAGCTTGCATTGCATCCTTGAAGATAATGTTGTATCCAAAACGCTTAGCGATATTAGAAAGAATTTGCAACTTGGCTAAATCTGGCTTGTCGTGTACTCGATACAATCCCGCCTGATTCCCTTTTGCTTTATCCAACTTACTTAGGTATTTGGCTACGGTTGTATTCGCTAAAAGCATAAAATCTTCCACTAATAAGTTGGCATCTTTTCGCTGTTTTGTATACACTTCTATTGGCACTGCATTTTCGTCCAATTTAAATCTCACTTCATCTCCGGTATCGAAATTAATGGATCCGTTCTTCGTTCGTTTCTCACGCAAATTATACGCTATTCGATTTAAGTAATCTAATTCTTCAAAGAATTCTCCTTCGCCGTTATCTAAAATTTCTTGAACTTCTTCGTAGGTAAACCTTCTGTCTGATTCTATAACTGTTTTAGCAAAAGAATACTGAACGATCTGAAATTTCGGATCTATTTCAAACAAAACCGAAAAAGCACATTTCTCCTCGTTTGGTCTTAATGAACAAACCATGTTTGACAATTTCTCTGGCAACATAGGACAAACTCTATCTGGCATATAAACCGATGTAGCTCTAAACTGAGCCTCACGATCTATGGCACTTCCGGGACGCACGTAATGCGAAACGTCAGCGATATGAACGCCTATTTCAAAATTGCCATTCTTCAAATTTTTGATAGACAAAGCATCATCAAAATCTTTTGCATCAATTGGATCTATGGTAAAGGTTAACTCCTCTCTATAATCGAGTCGTTCACTTATTTCACTCTTAGAAATGGTTTCTTTGATTTTAGCTGTTTCTTCTAAAACATCACTAGGAAATACAATATTGAATCCTTGCTCCATCAAGATAGAGCGCATTTCCATTTCATTCAGTGATATATCAGACAACTTTTCCATGATTTTTCCAACAGGATTCTTACCTGCCGTATCATGCCAATTCACAATGTGAACCACCACTAAATCACCGGTAACACAAGCCATTGTGAAACTCTCTGGGATAAAAATGTCAAATGGAACTTTACCACTATTCGGCACAGCAAAACCAAAGCCTTCTGTTTTCTGAAACTTGCAGATAAATTCACTTTGTGAATGCTTCACAACCCGCACAATTTTTCCTTCGGGTCTGTTTTTATCAAACTTAGTCAACTCAATTTCTACAATGTCGTTCGACATGGCATTCATGGTTAACTTCTTTGGAATTTTTACATCATTTTCAAAATCGTCAAGAATAACATAGCCGACACCACTTTGTGCTAAATCCAGTTTTCCTATAAGCACTTCCTGCGGTTTAGATAAGAATTTTTTCTTCGCTACTTTGCCCTCATCCGTAAAATTAACCAATTGTCTTTTTTCTAATCGATTGATTGCAATTTCAATTTTCTCTAAACTGTACTTCTTTGAAAAATGATCAAATATTTTATTTGGATTTAAGGGTCCTTTACTTTTTGTTTCTATGTATTTAAGAATTGCACCATCAATTCCAGAGTTACCACTACTTTTCTTCTTCTGTTTCTTTTTCGGCATCTTTTATTCGTCCTCGTATTTATTAATTTTTAAAGCACAAAGATAATAAAATCAAAATTGATAGCCTTAAATAAATTAATAGTGAAGGGATATTTAAGAATTTCTTAATTTTGGCACTTCATTTGAAGATTCACAAAAAAAGACATGATGTTCAAATATTTAGCAATTCTTATGTTAAGCACAAGTGCTAGCACTTGTAATCAAGTTCTGACTAAAGAATCTCAAAACAGTCAAGTAGTGGGAAAATTAAATATTCAACAAGATCCTAGCCAGTTGCACGACATATGGGCACTAAGAGAGCTAGTGGGAGATTTAGTAGATACTACAAATTTCCCCCTTGGTACACCAACTTTAGAAATTTTCGTTAAAGAAATGCGACTTGGCGGTTTTAGTGGTTGCAATAATTACGGCGCAACTATTGATACGTTAACGGCGACACAACTTCGTATAGGTTCAATAATGGCGACTAAAAAGTATTGTTTTGATGTAAAGGAAAAAGTATACTTTGAATTACTTGCAAAGTGCAATACTTACAAAATCGAAAAACTATATCTCTTCCTGTACGAAAACAATCGTTTATTGCTAACATTTAAAAAAGTAGATTAAACGCTACTTAGCTTATAACCAACAATGAACTATATCCTTTTTTTCTTTTTTATTTTATTTATTGGATTGTTTCCCAAGCAAGTCCAAGCTCAAGATTTAGGCTTTCATACCTTCTTAGCATCTGAAATTATTGAGAGCTCTGGCATAATTTATCTCGACGGAAAACTCATCACCCACAACGATTCTGGTGGTGAAGCGGCACTTTATGAAATCGATAGTTTGAATGGCAGTGTTTTACGGACAGTTTATCTAAGCAATGCCTCCAATGTCGATTGGGAGGATCTCTGTTTTGATCAAGATTATATCTACATCGGAGATTTTGGAAACAATGGAGGAAACAGAACAAACTTAAAGGTTTATCGTTTGAGTATTTCGGATTATCTAAATACAGGCAATGATTCAGTCTCCGTTGATACCCTCAATTTTTCCTACAGCAATCAAGTCGATTTTACCTTAGGTTCTAACCATACCAACTTTGATGCGGAGGCCATGATTTGTTTAGGCGATAGCCTGTATATTTTTAGTAAAAATTGGTTGAGCAATACCTGCGACATCTATGCATTGAGCTCTACTCCCGGGAGCTATAGCATTGCGAAAATGGATAGTTTTGATAGTCAGGGCTTAATCACAGGTGGAGACTACAATGGCTCGAACAACACTATTTTGCTTTGCGGCTATGGCCCTCCTATTCCCTTCATAATTAAACTCAGCAATTTCTCCAATGGGCAGTTTTCAAATGGTCTAATTCAGCGAAGTATTGTACAAGTTCCTAGTGCAAGTTCAGTTCAAATAGAAGCGGTTGCGCACAAAGAAGCGGATCGCTATTTTTTAAGCTCAGAAACAAGCGTCTTTGGGACTGGTTCATTGTTCAATTTAGATGTAGGTAGCATTGTGAGCATACCAAATTTAAGTGAGTTATCACGGGTTCTCTTTCCAAATCCGACAACGTCAGATCTATATATTGAATTAGAGGCAAGAGAATATTTGGAAGTATATAGTTTAAGCGGACAGTTTATTATGCGCTCATCAGAATCGAGTTTAAATTTAAACAAGATGGTGAGCGGCAATTATTTCTTGCTGATCAAAAATGAGAAAAAGCAAGTAATCCATCGACAAGCATTTCGATTAAATTAGAAGAAAACCTCCATTTTACTATACACACAATATCAACTCTTGTTAATCGTTTTAAGTGCTCACGCTAAAATTTTGATTCTGCAGCACCTATCTTCACTTAAAGTAATCTAGACAGCTTCATTTATGCTAAAAAAGGTATTGTGGTCATTGTTTATTGGCATCACTCTAGTATTTCTAGGGTTTGGTCTTTTTCTATTTTTTAATAAAGATTTTATTAAAAATCAAACAATCAATGCACTTAACGCCCAACTCGATGCGCGGGTTGAGGTAAACGGGGCTATTGATTTAATATTTTTTGCTAATTTCCCTGAAGTTAATTTAAGTTTCGACAATGTCGTTATTGAAGATAAGTTGCGCGTCAATGATACCGTGGCGAGCATTGGTAATTTAAGCCTCACCTTGAATCCTTGGAGTATTCTTAAGAAGGATTATACCATTGAAGGAATCATTGCAAAGGACGGATTTTTACGTTTATTTATAGATGAGAAAGGATTTAACAATTTCAATATCCTCAAGCCATCAGCGGAAGAAAACACCTCCCCTACTATTTTAAAGCTAAAGAAAATAGTACTGAGTAATTTGACAATTGAGTATGAAGACCTTCAAAACAATACCCATATTCAAGTCTATTCAAAGTCTTCCACTATTGTAGGCTCATTCTATGAAGAGGATTTCGATTTAATTATTGACACCAAGCTTTTAAGTCAAAGGATAAGTATTAACGAAGCAAATTTACTTCAGGGGAAAAGCATTGTAGGTAAATTAAAATTGAAATATACGAGTAAAAATGGGTGTGTCATTTTTGACGATAATGACATCAGTATTGAAAACAACATTTTTAATTTGGAAGGAAGTATCTGTAGCAAAACTAGTCTACTCTCTATAGTGGCCTCTGCGGAAGGTGATGACTTGAAAAATGCGCTGAGTCTGATTCCAAATGAATGGTTTAATAGCGCTGCGGTTAAAGGAAATGGGAAATACAAATTGACGGCTTCTATAAAAGGTGCATTTAAAGACCCCTTAATCAACCTAGATTTTGAACTGCGAAAGGGCAATTTAAACCTAAGCGAACAAGATTTAAATTTTCAAAATTTGAATGTGAATGGAACTTACTCCAATGAAACCAACAAGGGAGGAAGTTTAGCTGTCCATTCATTTTCAGCTTCCATTGGATCTTCGAATTTAAATGGCAACTTTTCTATTCCTAAATTAGATGATTTATTAATTACTGCGCATTTAGAAGGCAAACTTGATTTTGAGCTCTTGAAAAAATATTTGCCTGAAGTCTATAAGTTAAACGCTGGATCTATAGGTTTTAGGAGTCTAAACATTAGCCTTTATCAAAATAAAAGGGACAGTTTATGGTCGTTAAAAAAGATTGAAGGGATTATTCATTTAGACGAACTTCGGGGAGAAATAACAAGTTTAGGCTTACCATTTACCTGTACGGGTTTATTGACGGGTAAAGAAAATTATCTTATTGCATCTGATCTAAATGTACTTATTGGAAAAAACCATTTGAACTTTGATGGTCAACTGCGCAACTTGCTTGGCTTAATCTTAAATAAAAACAATCCAGAAGCCCTCGACTTAGGAATCAATGGTAAAATATCAAGTTCATACTTTAATTTGAATGATTTTATACCGAAAGAAAATAGTGCGGCTTCCACTTCGAACAACGCTCCTAGCCTACCGCCAATTAATGGAAGTTTGAGTATTGATATTCAAAAATTCATTTACCAGAAATTAGAAATATCAAATTTGAAGATAAAGGCTTATGCTGAGAACACGTCCTATAAATTTAATATCGAGCAAGCGCAAGCTCTAGGTGGAAGCATTCAAGGTTTTTTAATAACCAATGTAAAAGGTTCCGATTTTGAAGTGAACTTAAGCTGCAGTGTAAAGAAAATTGACATTCAGAAAATGTTCGAAGCCTTTGACAATTTTGGTCAAGAAAGTATGGGAAGTAAGAATGTAAAAGGAACACTACAGAGCGAATTGAGCATGAGCGCTACTTGGAGGAATTTTTCAGAGTTTGATTCTAAAAGTTTTTTATTTCAGAGTCATATTGAATTGCTAAACGGCGAACTCATCAACTTTTCGCCTTTATTGAGTTTGGCAGGAAAACTTGAAATTGAGCAATTGGAACATTTGTATTTTACTGATTTAAGCACCAATATATACATCAAAGATGAAGTCATTCAAATGCCGATGTCAGAAATCCAAAGCAATCTTCTCAGCTTGAAGGTTGGCGGCACCCATACGTTTAATAATGACATTAACTATTCCTTGGTTTTGAACCTAAAAAATCTCCTGGCGGCTAAGTTCAAAAAGAGGAAAACTACGGGGGAAGATTATGTCAATGATATTCAGGGCGGTATAAATCTTTACTTAAGAATGACAGGTACGGTGGACAATCCGATAATATCTTTTGATAGGTCGAGCGTTAAGGATAAAATAAAGAGCGACTTCCAAGAAGAAAAGCAAGAATTCAAAAATTTGTTTAAAAAAGAAGAAAAGAGTGAGTTTGAAAAAAATGAGCTTAAATTTGAAGAACTCAAAGAAGAAGATAAATTTTTAGAGTGGGAAGATTAAATCCCACAAGCGCCTATGGACATCTATCAAAGAAAATCGAGGATTAAGATCTTTTTAATTATAGCGGCATTGCTAATAGCAATTGGTTCTCTTTGGTACACCAATCAATTGGCTTCGAAAATTGCTGATGAAGAAGAAAATAAAGTCCGCTTATGGGCGGAAGCCTTAGGGAAAAGAGCGAATTTGGTAAAAGTGACGGGTAATCTATTTGAAAAAATTGCTTCAGACCAAAGACAAGATATAGAAAATTGGGCGGAAGCCACTAGTCTAATCATCAAGACGGAGGACATGGAATCCATTACCTTCTTAAGCAAAATCATTATTGGGAATACTAATATTCCGGTAATTCATACCACTGCAGATCAAAAAATAATTGATTACAGAAATATTGACCTTCCTGCCAATATTGATACCACTTCTTTTATTGATAGTATTTTCCATTCTTCTAAATTTCAAAGCTATCCTCCTGTTCAAATTGATTACACCAGTGGGAAAAATTTCATCTACTATAGCGACTCAAAAATCTTTTCAGAATTGAAGCAAACCTTAAAGGATTTAGTGGAATCTTTTATTTCAGAGATTGTTGTGAATTCCGCTTCACTTCCCGTCGTCTTAGTTGATGAAAATGAACAAGTTATCGCTAGTGGAAATATTAATGAGGAGCTCTTATCCCCTATTATTTTGAAACAGACTTTAGCGGAAATGAAGTCCGAAAACACACCCATTCAATTAGATTTAGGCGATGAGAGTAAGCGAACGGTTTACTATCAGAACTCTGTAATTTTAAAGCAGTTAAAAGCCTTTCCTTTTGTACAGCTTTTTCTCTTCAGCATACTAATATTAGTGGCTTATGTAGGTTTCAGTTCTGCGAGGAACGCGGAACAAAATCGGGTATGGGTAGGTTTAGCAAAGGAGACAGCACATCAACTGGGCACTCCTATTTCGTCCCTTTCTGCATGGATAGACTACATGAAAGAAATGCCTACAGATGGAACGAATAATAATGCTGAATTCATCAAAGAGGTAGAGAAAGATGTGAACCGTTTAACTTTGATTGCGGAGCGATTCTCTAAGATTGGATCGAAGGCTGATCTTGAAGTGCGGATGGTTAGACCTGCTATTGAGAGTGCGGTGCATTACATGGAAAAAAGAAGTTCCGATAAGGTGAAATTCACTTTAAAAATTGAAGATGAAGAAACCGAATTTGCTATTAATGAAGCTTTATTTAATTGGGTTATTGAGAACTTGATTAAAAATGCTTTGGACGCCATGGAAGGCGTTGGAGACATCAAGGTGGAAGTGTTTAAGTCGAGTAAGAATGTCATCATCGATGTCATTGACTCAGGTAAAGGAATCCCAAAAAGTAAATTTGAAACCGTCTTCCAGCCCGGCTTTAGCACGAAGAAACGTGGTTGGGGTCTTGGCTTGTCTTTAGTAAGAAGGATTGTAGAAAATTACCATCAGGGAAAGATATACATTAAAGAAAGTGGTCCAGAAGGCACCATCTTCAGAATGAAACTTCCTTTAGTTTAAGCTGAATTGTAGCTTAGAAATTTTGAGGCAAAATTTAGGTTTGAGGTGCAGAAGATTTAAGCAGGCCAGAAATCAGTAGATTATTGATTAACTTTGCGTTACGAAACAAAAAAAGATTATGATAGGTGAGAAAATGAGTAAATCACAAACAGCAATTGCTTTAGAGAACAAATATGGGGCACATAATTATCACCCCCTACCAGTCGTTTTGAAAAAAGGCAAAGGCGTGTTTTTGTGGGATGTAGAAGGGAAAACTTATTTCGACTTCTTATCTGCTTATTCTGCGGTAAACCAAGGGCACAGTCATCCAAGAATTATCAAAGCATTGATTGACCAGGCGGAAGAGTTGACTTTAACTTCTAGAGCATTTTACAATGATTCTTTAGGGGAATATGAGCAATTCATAACAAAGTTCTTTGGATTTGACAAAGTACTCCCAATGAACACAGGCGCCGAAGCGGTAGAAACTGCTTTAAAGTTGTGCAGAAAATGGGCTTATGAGAAAAAAGGCATTCCTGAAAATCAAGCAAAGATTATTATGGTTGAAGGTAATTTTCACGGAAGAACGCTAGGCATTATTTCAGGTTCAACAGACCCTGATAGTAGAAATGGCTTCGGTCCTTACCTCCCCGGTTTAGAAATCATCCCTTACGATGATACTGCTGCGTTGGCCAAAGCATTAGAAGATCCAAATGTGGCTGGATTTATGGTGGAGCCCATTCAAGGTGAAGCTGGTGTAGTTGTTCCTCATAAAGATTACTTAAGCACTTGTAAAGCACTTTGTGCTCAAAAGAATGTTTTGTTTATCGCAGATGAAGTCCAAACTGGTTTAGCTAGAACTGGGAAGTTGCTAGCTGTTTGTGGAGAATGCAAGTGTAAAGGTTTCTGCGAGAATAAATATGAAACTAGACCTGATATTTTAATTTTAGGAAAAGCTTTATCTGGAGGCGCCTACCCTGTTTCTGCTGTATTGGCGAATGATGAAATCATGTTGGTCATCAAACCGGGAGAACACGGATCTACATTTGGAGGCAACCCCGTAGCTTGTAAAGTAGCTATAGAAGCGCTTAAGATTTTAAAAGAAGAGCGTTTAGACGATAATTCAAATTTCTTAGGAAAATATTTACGTCAACAGTTGAGCAAGATTGATAGCAAGTTAATCAAATTGGTAAGAGGAAAAGGATTGTTAAACGCCATTGTGATTAACGACACTCCAGATAGCTCAACAGCTTGGGATCTCTGTCTTAAACTAAAAGATAATGGCTTGCTAGCCAAACCTACTCATGGCAATATCATCCGTTTAGCGCCGCCTTTAGTTATTACAAAGCAACAGTTAGACGAGTGCATTGAGATTATAAAAAAGACGTTTGCGGAGTACGAAGGAAAGTAGATTGAACGACTGTTCGACCGTTCATTTTTTTGATTAATCCTAGACCTCAGATCTGCTAGTCTTAGCTTTCCACTGCGATTTAATTCTAAGGTCGATATGTTCTAATTAAAATAAAAAGACCCTTTGAATTAGCTCCAAAGGGTCTCTCAATCTAAATAAAATGACTACTAAAAAGGATAATCGTTCGCTTCGATAATAGCCGCTGCTACTCTCTTACGAGCATCTGTTGTGTTGAATGGATCCAATTTCGTGAAACGCTTCAATCCCATTAACATCATCTTTTGTGCATCCCCTTCTGCAAAAGCATATAAAGCATGACGTCCACTAGAATTAATTCTTTCTAAAGCATCAGAAACATATGTTCTTGTCATATCGGCATAAAGTGAAGTGACTTCTTCCCCTCTTATTGAAGCAATTTTTTGCGTACGTAGAATAGAAGACTCCGCAGCAAATACTTCGATTAACATGTCCGCAATTTCCATCAAAATCATTTGCTCTTTATCTAACTTCGCCATGTATTTTTGAGCAGCAGAACCTGCAATCATTAAGATTGCTTTCTTCGCCTGTTCAATAGCCTTCATTTCTTTTTCTAAGAAACCTGTTGGCTCATCACCAAAAGAAGGAATAGCCATTAGCTCACCTTGAACAGCCATAGCTGGTTTCATGATGTCTAATTCACCTTTCATCGCTCTTTTCAAGATAGTTCCAACGGCCAATAAGCGGTTGATTTCATTCGTTCCCTCAAAGATTCTGTTGATACGACTATCTCTATACGCTCTACAAGCTTGAGTTTCTTCAGAGAATCCCATTCCACCGTGGATTTGAACGTTCTCATCTGCCGTATAATCTCCTGCTTCAGAACCTAAAACTTTCAAGATGGCTGCTTCGATACTGTACTCATCTGCAGCTGCTAATTTAGCTTCAACAGGGTCCATGCCTCCTGCAACTAAACCGTTGATACTGTCTTCAATTAAGCCTGAAGTTCTGTATACCGCAGATTCATTTGCGAATGTTCTAATGGCCATTTCGGCTAATTTGTATTGGATAGCACCAAACTTAGCTATAGGCATGCCGAATTGTTCTCTTTGGTTGGCGTACTTTACCGCATCTCTAACACCTTCTTTACAACCACCAACAGCTAATAAACCTAATTTATATCTTCCAATATTTAGGACGTTAAAAGCAATTTTGTGTCCTTTTCCAATTTCACCTAGCAAGTTTTCTTTTGGGATTCTAACGCCTTCTAAGAATACTTGACGAGTAGAAGAACCACGGATACCCATTTTGTCTTCTTCAGCATTCAAACGTAAACCTTCGGCACCTTTCTCTACTAAAAATCCAGTAAACCCTTTAGCCTCACCTAAACGAGAATCTTCTTGAACTTGAGCAAATATTGTAAATAAATCTGCGAATCCCGCATTCGTAATCCACATTTTCTGACCAGTTAAAATCCATTCCGTTCCGTCTTCACTCAAGACCGCTTTCGTTTTTGCACCCAATGCATCAGATCCAGAACCTGGCTCAGTTAAACAATAAGAAGATTTTGCTTCTCCACTAGCCAATTTTGGCAACCATTCTTGCTTTTGCTTTTCTGTACCGTAGTATAAGATTGGTAAAGTTCCAATTCCAATATGCGCTGTATAAGCAACACTCCAAGACTGTCCTCTACCGAAGTGTTCAACAACTAATGAATCCGTATTGAAATCAAGACCCATTCCACCGTATTGTTCAGGAACGCCTGTTCCTAAAAGTCCTTGCTCACCAGCTTCATGCAACAATTCAACAACTTTGTCAAAATCTTTGTGCTCAATCGCATCATAATGTGGTGCAACTCTCTTGTCAATAAACTCAGATGCCATTTCAGCAAAAGCAGCTTGCTCTTCTGTTTTCTCTTCTGGAATAAATACTTCTTGAGCGCGAGAACTCTTAATTAAAAATTCTCCGCCTTTCAATGTTGTTTTTGTTTCTTGCTTTGTCATATTCATAAGATTTGAGAATTGAGTATTTAGAATTGAGCTTATTTCAATTTCATTTGAAACGAATAATTCATTTTCTGGATCTCAACTATTTTTGTTATTAAATTATTAAGTTGTTTTTTATTAATGTATTTAAATTTTCCAGCTAAAATTAACTGCGTTTGTAATTCGTAAGATGAACCATTAGAAATTGCTAAAAACTGCTTAAACTCCTTTTGTGAATTCCTTCCAGCTCCTTCAGCAATATTGGATGGGATTGAAACAGCACATCTCCTAATTTGAGAAATTAAACCATACTTTTCTTCTTGAGGAAAATCAGCGGTTGCAACATATACTTCTTCGACTAATACTATGGCTTTTTGCCAAATCAACAAATCTTCAAGTTTATGCATATCTCAATTCTAAATACTCAATACTCAATATTATTTCAGCAATTCATAAATCCCTGCAATTCCTTGTCCCCCGCCAATACAAGCTGTTACCATTCCATATTTTTGTTTTCTTCGACGCAATTCATTTAATACCTGTACAGATAATTTAGCACCTGAACAGCCTAGTGGGTGACCTAAAGCTAAGGCTCCACCATTTACATTTACCTTTGACAAATCTAAATCCGGTAAATTTTTCATTACTCCTAAAGATTGCGCAGCAAATGCTTCGTTCAATTCAATCAAATCTAAATCTTGCATTTTCATTCCAGCTAATTTCAAGGCTTTTGGAATTGCAGCAACGGGTCCCATTCCCATTAAACGTGGGTCAACACCAACAGTTGTACAAGAAATCATTCTAGCTACGGGCTCTAAGCCTAATTCTTTCACCATGGCTTCACTCATTACCAATACAAATGATGCTCCATCAGATGTTTGAGAAGAGTTACCTGCAGTTACTTGACCGCCCATTTTAAACACAGGACGCAATCCTGATAAAGCTTCAATAGAAGTATCTGCTCTAGGTCCTTCATCTGCACTTACCGTAAAAGATCTCGTATGTTTCTTGCCATCTTTGAAATAAACCTCTTCAACAGTTACAGGCACAATTTCATCTTGAAAAAATCCAGCAGCTTGTGCTTTCAGCGCTTTTTGGTGCGATTCGTAAGCAAACGTATCACTTTCCAAACGCGTAATACCGTATTTATCTGCAATATTTTCAGCCGTCAAACCCATTCCGATATAATAATCAGAATGCTCTTTTGCAATATTGTAATTAGGAACTGTTTTGAATCCCATCGTTGGCACTAAACTCATTGATTCCGTTCCACCAGCTAAAATACATTCTGCCATCCCTGATTTGATTTTCGCAACTGCCATGGCAATTGTTTCAATACCAGAACCGCAATATCTGTTTACGGATACCCCCCCAACGCTTTCAGGCAGTTTTGAGGCAATTGACACCCATCTTCCCATTTGTAAACCTTGCTCTGCTTCTGGCACTGCATTACCTACAATGACATCATCAATTCTAGCTGGATCTAATTCAGGAGTATCAGCCAAAATATGATTAATCACTTCAGCTGCTAAATCAACAGGCGTTGTAAATCTGAAACCACCTCTTCCGGCTTTACCCACCGCTGTTCTAAATCCTTTTACTATGTATGCTTCCATTTTTTTTATTTTAGATTTAAGACTTAAGACTTAATACATAAGACTCTTTCTCTAATCATTAGTTATTTAATTTATTTCTAAACCCGTTTATCATTTTGATAATCTCTTCGAGATTCTCCATCATTAGATTGAGGTCTTCTTCTTTTATAAAATTTAAATCATAAGCTAAAAACAATAGATTAATAACTTCATTTTCTGAACCTTCCGACATGTCTAGAAATCTACTAAAGTCTTTATCAGTTCCCCTTCCAGCACCTTCAGAAATAGTTGCAGAAAACTGAAACTACTGCGCGCTGCATTTGCGAAATCATTCCGAATCTTTCATTCTCCAGAAATTTGTCGCTTAGTATATAAATGTCTTTTACTAAGGTTCTTGATTCCTTCCAAATTAACAGTTCTCTAAAATTGTGCTTTGCCATCTAAAGGTCTTTAATCTTAAGTCTTCTATCTAAGGTCTAACTTCTCAACATCTAATTGTCTAGTTTCTCAACGGCCGTCCTGTCGTCAAAATACTTTGAATCCTTTCTAAGGTTTTCTTCTCGCCACATAAAGACAAGAACGCTTCTCTTTCTAGGTCTAACAAGTATTGCTCTGTTACTAAGGACGGTTGACTTAAATCACCACCACATAATACATAAGCAATCTTTTTAGAGATTAGCGCATCGTGCGCACTTGCATAACCCCCTACTTCAAAACCTGCAATACCAGCATACAAAGCTGCTAAGCCTGTTTTTCCTAGCACTAAAATGTCGCTTCTTTCAGCTGGTTTGGTATAGCCAGCTTCATATAAGTCAATCACTTTTTGTTTTGCTTCAGCAATGGCTCTATCTTGATTCACTACTACAAAATCTTTCAAAGGATCTAAAACACCAATCTCAAAACCTTCATACGCTGAGGTAGAAACTTTAGCGGTTGCAATGTTTGTAAATCGTTCTGAAATTTTCGGGATATGGGTGTCTGATGGACCATAACTATCAGAAGCACGCAAAGCGAACTCTTTCGTTCCACCACCTGCTGGCAATAATCCAACACCCACTTCTACTAAACCAATGTAAGATTCAGCGGCAGCCATCGCTGCATCGGAGTGCATTGCTATTTCGCAACCACCACCTAAGGTCATACCATGCGGTGCAGAAACTACTGGAATCGAACTGTGACGAATTCTCATTACCGTATTTTGGAAATACTTAATAGCAAAATTCAACTCATCCCATTCTTGATCAATAGCTTGCATCATTATCATTGCTAGGTTTGCTCCAGCTGAAAAGTTAGGTGCATTGTTTCCTAGCACAATTCCCTTCCAACCATCTTTCTCTGCAATGTCAATTGCTTTATTGATGCCTTCTAATACTTCCCCGCCGATAGCATTCATTTTCGTTTGAAACTCAACATTCATAACCCCATCACCTAAGTCGTGAACCGTGCAACCTGAATTTTTGAATACCGGTGCATTTTCTCTTAAGTTGTCTAGAATAACAAAGTTCTCTCTTCCTGGAACTGCTTTGAATGATTTAGAAGGAATGTCATAGTATTTCAAGGTTCCACCTTCTACTTTATAGAAAGAAGTAGCTCCACCTGCTAACATTTCATCAAGCCAAGCAGCTGGAGCGTGACCTGCAGCCTTCATTTTTTCTACTGTTTTGGCAACTCCGATAGCTTCCCATTGTTCGAAAGGACCAATCTCCCATCCAAAACCGGCTCTCATAGCATCGTCAATTCTGAATAATTCATCAGAAATTTCTGGGATACGATTAGATACGTATTGAAAAATCATATAAGAAAGCTTATTCAAAAAATCAGCAGCATTATCTTTTCCAGCAGCTAAAGCTTTCAATCTTCCTTTTAAATCTGGCGCTTGTCTAGCCGCTGCCACAGAAGCAAACTTCGTTTTATCTGCAGCTACATATTCCATTTTTGCCAAATCCAATTGCAAGATTACCTTCTGACCGTTAGCATCCGTTGTTTTTTTGTAGAAACCTTGACCTGTTTTATCTCCAAGCCATTTATTCTCTTCCATCTTCAATACATAAGCTGGAACATCAAAAGTGTCACGCATTTCGTCATTAGGACAATTATCGTAAACGCCTTTTGCTACTTTAATTAAGGTATCCAAGCCTACAACATCTGCTGTTCTGAAAGTTGCGGATTTAGGTTTACCTGTTAAGGCCCCAGTCAAACCGTCAATATCCGATACAGACAAGCCCATTTCTTGTTGCAATTTAAAAATTGCTGACATAGAAAACACGCCTACTCTATTCGCAATAAACGCGGGAGTATCTTTACAAAGTACCGGGGTTTTACCTAAGAATAAATCGGCATAGTGTTCAAAGAAGCTCAATACTTCTTTCGCTGTTTTGGTTGAAGGAATGATTTCAAACAATCTCAAATATCTTGGAGGATTGAAGAAGTGCGTTCCGCAAAAATGCTTTTGAAAATCTTCGCTTCGCCCTTCCGTCATCATTTCAATAGGAATACCCGAAGTATTTGAAGTAATTAAAGTACCTGGTTTTCTGAACTGTTCAACTTTCTCGAAAACTTGTTTCTTGATATCTAAACGTTCTACCACCACTTCAATAATCCAATCGCAATCAGCAATTAAATTCATGTTGTCGTCAAAGTTGCCCGTTGTAATTCTATTTACAAACGACTTATCATAAATAGGTGAAGGATTCGCTTTCAACGTGGATTTTAAAGCGCCATCTACGATGCTGTTTCTTTTCGCTGTATTCCCTTGATCAGCTTCAGCTAAATTAAAAGGAACAATATCCAATAGAATCACTTCCAGCCCAATATTGGCAAAATGACATGCTATTCGAGAACCCATAACACCAGAACCTAGAACGGCAGCTTTTCGAATATGCCTTTCTTTAGCAGGAATTACAGCTATTGCTTTTGTACTTACTTCCATATATTTTATTACTTTTTAAGAGTTTTTATACTTTATCAAACAAACGTTTGGTAAAAATAGTTCAAATTTTGGATAAGCCAAAATTTAGTTTAACTAATTGCCATTAATTTTCTTTAAAAAAAAACCAGACCTTCCAAGTCTTAAAGACTTGGAAGGTCTAGTCTAGAGACTTGGAAGGTCTATTTTTTCGCAGGTTTTCTTTAACTTTGTATAATGTTAAAACAGAAACCATATCTTATTCTTACCAGTTGTTGGTTTTTAGGGGCCATTACCCTACTCTTACTAAATGACTTTATCCTTAAATCCGCTTTTCACAATTGGTTTACAGGGAAATTATCAGACTTTGCAGGCCTATTCTTCCTCCCCCTCTTTCTTGCCGTTTTCTTTCCTAAGCAAATCAAAACAGTTTTTCTTGGCACTGCCCTATTTTTTATTTTTTGGAAATCCTCTTTAAGTGCCGGATTGATAGACTTTATAAATCTTCTACCAGGTTTTCATTATGGTCGGGTGATTGATTACACCGATTTAATAGCCTTAAGTGTTTTACCTTTTAGCCATTACATCTATAGCAAACGAAATAGTCTAAGGCAGATACCTATTCATCCGCTTATGCCGATTTTGGTGTGCGCTTTTGCGCTGCTTTCCACAAGTCAGCTTGAAACTATTGTGGAACTTAATGAAGCTTACTACATGAATAAAAGCGTGGAGGATGTTAGAATTCAATTATTGAACATTGACCCTCTTCTAGCTGGTGTAGAATCTGAAGTTAGTTACTTAAGTAATGTTCTAAACGATACGGTATCGTTCAATTTACTAATCAAAGATGATCGTTTGTGTCAAGCGATCTACCTAAGTCCGATAATAGTTGGGATAGATAGCAGTAGTTCTAGAATTTACTTTTCTTCGGTCTTTCAAAGTTGTAGAGAAAAATGCGGAATTGTTAAAAGATGTGACACCAGTAATACCAAAGAAGAAATCATGGAAGTGATTGAAAGCAATTTTATAGATTTCTTATAATGGCCAATACCTATTTCCAATTTAAACAATTTAAGATAGAACAAAAAGCTTGCGCAAACAAAGTTAGCACGGATGCTTGTGTGTTTGGGGCTTGGATGTCCAAACTCATTCAAGAAGGAAGCGTTCTAGATGTTGGTGCGGGTTCTGGCTTATTGGCTTTAATGATAGGCCAAGAACACAAAGGAACTATTCGCGGCATTGAAATAGAATCGGCATGTGCGGAACAAGCTGGTGAGAATATAAGAGAGAATGGATTTGAGCACATTCAGATAATAGAAGGAGATATTCGGAACTGGGAAAGTGAACAAAAATTTGATTGGATCATTAGCAATCCTCCTTTCTTTAATAATAGTTCCAAGAATGAAGATACGAAGAGGAACATGGCAAGGCAAACGGAAACTTTGGGTCCAGCAGACTGGTCTGACATTCTAAACCAGCTCGGTCATCAAGACAGCACAGTGGCTTTGCTGTTATCTAATAATGACGTACTAGCGTCTTACGAATCCAATTTGAAGCTTGCAGGCTATCGTTTCCAGCAGAAGCTTAGCCTATTAGACAAACAAAGCTCAGCTTGTAAACGTGTGCTACTTTTTGCAAAACAAAAAGCTTTCAAAATAGAAGTGCCTGAAATTTTTATCTACAAAAATGACTTCGAGACCTATTCAGATGAATTTATTGATTTATTAAGCCCTTTTTATATTTATTTGTAGCTATACAAGCACAAAAAAAAGCATTAATCAGATTATTAAAATTGTGAATAGAGTCCATCCAGACTAGCCTTGCTAAATTCAAGCAACAAGTGCAACAAAAGTAAAGTTCTAAAAACAATAAAAAAAGGGTTTCAATTTCTTGAAACCCTTTTTACCCAGAAGGTTTGATTTATCTTACTTTTTATGCGTTTAAAGACTTCTCAAAACGCCTACTATTGAGATAAATTACTTAAATTTTGATTAGTTTAAAATGTTTTTCAAAAGTATTGTTATAACATTTGATATAATAACTCCCTGAAGAATATCCCTGAAGTGATATGGTCGTTTCTGCATTGTTTCCCCCATTTGAAATTAAACCAGTTTGAACTTTTCTGCCTAGATTGTCGTAAACTTCAATATTTACTTCGCCTGATAGCATAGAGGAAGCCGCTATGCTTATTTTAAAATTATCAGAAGTTGGATTCGGATAGATCTTAATTCCGTGTGATAAGATGTCATTTAGATTACTCATCACCTCAGCTTCAATAGTTACGGTCTGTTCATAATTACAAATACCAGAAGCATCTTTAAAAACAATTTCATAAGTACCTGTATCTAGGTTAGAGAATGTATTATTGGAAACAAAATTTAGTCCTCCATCTATACTATATTGGAATGGAGCAGATCCAAAAGTGGGGTTAATAATAATCGTTCCATCGATTGCAAATTCAGAAGTAGTATTCGTTGTAACAACAGTTGCTGCGATTTGGCAAACTTCAACAGGTACACCTTCTTCATAGAGACAGATCCCAGATGCATCTTGCACAATTACGTTATACGTTCCTACAGCTAAATTGAGAAATACATTATTCACGTCAAAATTTTGACCACCATCAATGCTATATAGATATGGAGGAATCCCCGAAGTAGGATTAATTTCAATAGCACCGTTTGCAGTTACCACAGAAGAGACCAGCGTCGCTTCAATATCGGCAGAAACAAAGGTACAGGTTTCAATAGAAACTGTTTCTTGATGTGAGCAAAGTCCTGCCGCACCCAGCACAAATACTGAATAATTTCCAGGAGTTAAGTCAATGAACGTGTTGTGATCAAAAAATGTTAGTCCACCATCAATACTGTATTGAAATGGGCTCAAGCCCGAACTGGTATTAATTGTAATAGCGCCATCGTTAGCCGATATAGAAGATAAATGAGACAGATTTATATCTGTTGTAAAACCACATCCGGTTCCATCAGGACAAAACACTTCTTGCGCTTCATTATTAAAATTACCATCATTAGTAATAATAGTATCCCCTGAGGCATTTAAAACTAAAAAATCACCTAATCCATAGCCACAGCAAATTCCATCTCCAAATGAATCGTAAACATACAGCGAAAAGCAAGAAGCATAATTAATACAAATATCTTGACTAAAGACCTGAGTGCCCCATTGCAAAGATCCACTTGCTACTATTTTATTCTGACCTTCGTCATATACTTCCCAAGAAGTTTCTTGAGGATAATTATCCGCGTTAATAATCAGGGTAATAATGTCATAATCTGAATCTAGATCTGTAGTTGTCGAAGCTGAATTATTAGTTAAAGATCCGTCCAATTGGTTGTTTACACTTAATAAGTTTAGCGTGATGTTATTATTAAGTTGTTGAAGATTGTCAATAATGCTTATCTCTATAAAATCTTGCCCTAGGTAAGGCACATCTATTGTGAAATTAAAAGTATCAACAGCTAAACCATTAACTACGACTTCAATTTCCACCTCGCTGATTGTGGTTTCCCCATAGTTCGTAAGGACGGCATTGACTCCAACTTCGTCATCACAAAGAACGTTTAGCTGTGCTATGGAAAGCGCTCCATCCAATACATGTATTTTACTTAAAACCATGTTTAAAGTATCATTGTTGCCATATTCATCATCTAAATCAGTAACGATTCCTGTAATATTATAATCACCAACAGTTGAAAAATCTTGCGGTAGCGAAAATTGAAAATCAACATAATTAAAAGGTCTTATCGTATCCGTAATGGTCAACGTTTCTATAAATTGTCCATCTACTACTAAGGTAATGTCAAAGCTATCCATATCATTCAAGCCTTTATTGGCAATTCTTGCTGTAACTAGCTCGTTGCTTCCTAAACTTGATGAAGATTGAGGATTAATAATTTCGGTAACGCCTAAGTCATTATTGGCTTTAATATCCGCCCAAAACGAAACCCATGGTCGTGCTTGTTTAACAATCATTTGACCTTGAGCAGTTACTTTATACTCAATATCCATCCCAAAGCCTTCAGCACCTACCACATCGTAAAGAATGGCAAATTCGTGGTGAATGGTAGAAAGGTATTCTCTTAATTGGTCTAGATATATTTGGTCCATTACCAAGTCGCCAGGAGTCACTAGGTTCGACAATCTTAAGACTAAATAACCTGCGCCTTGTGTAGGATTTTCATATAATAAAATCTCTTCTGGTATGGAGTTCGGGTCAGGATTTGTAATCAATGATTCTCCCACTTGAGTATTTAGGTAAAAAGTGCTATCTGTTTCATAAATTGGGTTAATACTGATTCCTACACCATTTGATTGCTCTTCTTCAAAATTTGGGTGGCATAAAATACCCATAGCTGCAATAAACTGATCAACACGATAGAAATCCCTTTCCTCATATGCTCTAAAATTCCACATACTGGCATAAACTTGCTTAATTGATTTAGAGATATGTCCTTCGTCAAGGTATTGCGTTTTGGAAGTATATAAACCAGCTCCGCTAAATCCGGGTAAATCTTCATTGTTTGTACTTGATCGACATCTAACATTGGTGCCTACTGGAAAAGCATCATGCATAGCTTGCAACTCATCTAACATCCATTGAGGCATAGGAGCATCTTTCATGGATCTTCTAAAATCTTTCAATCGCTGAATTCGAAAATTTAAGTCCGTTATAAAAGCAGGATTATTCATCATGACTTCGGCCTCTAGATAAAAATTATTGAATTTCATAAATTCATCATAAAAATAAAACGGAATGCCAAAACCATCTGGTATCGTTCCACTAGGAAACCCAAATGACCTCATTGCAGCAACGTTGGAACACTTTGCCCCAAATGCTGTCGCCATATTAAATTCAATAGAATCTAGGGGTAAGATTTCTGTGAAGCTTAAATCACGAATAGGGATTTGTGGTTCTGTTGGTCTAAGGTCTTCATACCAGGTATTCACTTCATCTAAGGTAGCTTCTCTTATAATATATTTATCATTATCTGCCTTATAATAAATATAGCCTCCTATTAAATCAGCAATTGAATCAATTGAAAGAGGATCTTTAATATATGCATTTGGAACATCATCTTGAATAGCTCTTAAATTAACGTGCGAAAGGGGTGTTTGTATTACAGAAGTTATTATTCCACCCACTCTTGGCAGCGAATTAGGTAATACATCATACAAAACGATATCTCGTGACCCAGGGTCTTCATTAAGCGTTATGTGTTTGAAAAAACCATATCCCTCCGCTTCATGGAAGGGTATATAATTAATTTCTGCAAAAACATCAGATTCTAAAACAACATCAATTCTAGAGCCTACAAAATCAGCAGCATAATTGCTTAAGTGGTCGTTTTCATCTGCTTGCCCAATAAAGTGATTCATATTGTTTTTTAGAAAAGGCATGTTCGCTATTAACAACTCATATGTTCTTTGAGTAGCCTCAAAATCATATGCGTTTCCAAAGGAAAAGTTAAACGAATAACTTCCAATAACGCCATTTGGAAGAATATCAATAGGGTTAAAAACGATTTCTCCAGATCCATCATCACCAGTTACACTAGCTCCAATCCCATTCCAAAAGCTCCCATGAATCGTATACGTGTTGCTATTAATAAAATATATTTTAGGATTAGGAGAATCTCTATCCAATATTCCGAACTTAACATATAGTTGACCGTCGAGAAAAGGAGCCCAAGGAACATTGTTTATAGCAGCCAATTCGTTAAAGGTTTGCGCATTGGGTATTGAGGTTGATCCATCAATTATCGAAATAGGAAATGCGAAGTTTATAGGCGCATCTGTAGGCATATTATTGAACTCTGTAATGTCATCTATCCCATCTCCATCTGAATCGTCAGGGCTTGCTATATCATGTGCTGTAATCGTATAGTTTATTAAGGGATAAGCTCCTGCTGGTTCTGAAATCACCATAGTTCCATTAACCCCCATCATCATTGAAGTCATCCATTCAAAAGTAGGACTATGCTGGGCATTAAGTGTATAATATTTACTTGCTTGAGCTTGAATTGATAATTGAACTTGCCCTAAACTATTTACAGAATAATTATCAATCGGCACAATTTGTGCAAAAGAAAAATTACAAATAATAATTAAAAAAGCAAAGAATGAAAATATATTTTTATACATAAAATTTAATTTATATTATTATCAAGTGCATCATCTATTTTGTTTATCAACAAATCTATTTAATGGAAACTTACGTCAGGTCTTTAAATATTTAAAAAGTTCTCAATCCTTACAATCAAAAGCAGTATGAAATAAATGAAGTCGTCCCGTATTCTTGTAAAATACCACTTGATAAATTCGGTTGTAAATACTTAAATCAAATGGCTCTAGTTCTTGATCTGTTAATAGGCCAGCTAAAACTCCCGTACTAAAGCTATGTCCAACTACTAGTGCATCTTGCTTACAATCAATTAAAAATTTTGAAAAATCTTCAAGTTCATTAGAATTGTATAATTTAATTTCTAACTCTTTGGTTGTGGCAGTTGGTAAGGCAGTGTTTCTAGTTCGAAGGTAATCTGTGCTGTATACTGCATCTAGATTTACATCTATAAGAAAACTGTCTAAACTCTCGGCTCTTTGCTGACCACATTGGGTAAGTGGAGGGTCTAAATAATTATCAGCTGTACTATTTTTTTCTGCATGCCTAACTAAATATATGGTGAACAGTTCATTGCGACTCTGCGCACTTAACACATGTTGCAATCCCAGCACTAAGAAAATTATTGTAATAAATATTTTAAAATTCATATGCTTTTAACATTACGATCGCGTTTATTTATAATTAGTTGCAAGTCATATTCGTAAAGTTCTTGAAGATAATTAAAAAGTTTGAATTTACAAAAAACTCAAGCTTATTAAGGTGGAAGCTACGGAGAGGTGGGGCTTCTTGTAATACCTCTTGTTTATCTCGTTTAACATTGGCTCTATATATCAACGTAAGCAGCTCAATCGTCTCCTTTTTCAAACTCTCCCCAACAGTATATTTATACTCCTTACCAAAATCTTTTGTGAACCGAAAAATACCCAACAATAGGTCGTAAGTAGCTTTATATACTGGAAGTTCACTGTAAATTGCCATTTTCAAAAAAAATCGACCTCTTCGCGGAAAATTATCAAATTATCAAATGAATTAATCCCTGAGGCAACGAACAGACCACCCATAGGTCTTAAAGAAGCTGGCTCTGTCTACACCGCCATTGTCGAAAGTCAGGTTGCGGAGCCAGGCAGCGTTTGTCCAGTACTCCGTCGAACTCCACCAGCCACCGAAGTAACCAATATAGCCGAATGTACCATAGTCGGCACGGTAACCGCCCGGAAGACCGGAGAAGCCGCTTGCGTTGCTGCCATTTCCTTCATACTCCCAGCCCGCTTGACTTTTCATTTTGCGGCCCGTTCCGCCTTCTGCGCCAAAATAATCTACTAATGTTGTCCATTCCGCATCACTCGGTATATGCCAGCCGCTTGGCGCCAAGCCTCTTAGGTCGGTTACTGCATACCAGTTATACAGCCTGCCATATTTGTTACCATTCTCTGGGTCATTGTCATAATAACACCAGGCTGGTCTGCCCTCCTCTCCTGCTTTTATCCATGCTTCATCGCTTTTTGCTTCTGGTATGGTATCACCATTTTTAAATGTAGAAACATTTAAGTTGTTAGTCATCCATTCTTGGTTGCCTATTTTAACTCTTGATTGAGCAGCAGCATTGTTGCATGCCGTAAAGCATAATACGGATGAGAGCATCAGCATTATAAAGTTTGTTTTTCTGTTTTTCATTTTGTTTGTTTTTATTTGCTTGCTAAATTATTAATGATGTCGTTAAGTCGTTATCTTTTTTACCAATGAACGCTAACGACTAAGCAGAGAAACGGAGCCGTCCCGAAGGGAGGCTCTGTTTTCTTAGGTTTTGTTATGGACTTTTTACTTTAATTTCGTCATTGTATTATTGGCTAATAGCGATTTCATTTGACTAATTGCAACTTTATTTAATTGAATCAATCTATCATTTTGAGATAAGCCTTGTTGAATAATCAAAGCATTTATACTTTCCATATTACTTAAAACGACCAATTGTTCCAAAGTTGCAAAATCTCTCATATTTCCTTTTTTATCAGGATTAATTTCTCTCCATTCTTTTGCAGTAATGCCAAAAAGAGCAACATTTAACAAATCAGCTTCATTAGCATAAACAAAACCAGCCTGTTGTTTACTTATTTCTTTAGGTATTAAATCAATAGCGTCCTAAACGTTTAAAAAATAAGAGGGAATATTCCGTATCTCAAATTACCTTTGAGTTGCATAACAAAAAAATCCCTCTCATGGCAAATATAACTTTGTTTTCTCAGATAATTTCAAAAT